>QFCS01000345.1_pt1 | contig 27201 bp, 26 predicted proteins | sample 3576561 | NCBI WGS metagenome assembly QFCS01 | reverse complement strand
GGCAAGCCAAAGATCGTCGCTATCGTCGCTGTCGCCCATAAGCTCCTGCTCATCCTCAACGCCATCGTCCGGGATCAAAAACCGTGGCAAAACGCTTGACCAACAAGACAGTCGCTCTCCCCGTGAAGAACGGGGAGAGGGCCGGGTGAGGGCGGGGCAGCGCAAACCTTGCGAGGCCGGCACCGCCCCTCATCTGCCTGCCGGCATCTTCTCCCCGTGAAGGACGGGGAGAAGACCGCCATGGCTGCGTTGGCCAACAACATCGACGCGTCCCATCCCAGGGCTGAGCCGAAGACCCCGGATTCCACGCCGTGCCGGTGGCGATGCGCTCTTGCGGCGCAGAACCGGCAATGCCGGCCCGCCAGCGGATGTCCGACAAGTGGAGTGACAGCTCCCCACCACATGTGTGAACGTGTTTCAGAGACGCCACTCGCTGCGTACGCCAGTTACCCCACCGCGCATAAGGACCATCCCATGACCCACCCCGTTCTCGTTCCCGGTTCCGTCGCGGTCGTCACCGGCGGCGCCTCCGGCATCGGCCTTGCCGCGGCGAAAAAGTTCGCGAGCCTCGGCATGAAGGTCTGCATCGCCGACATCGGCGCCAAGCGGCTGGCCGACGCCCGCGCCCAGGTCATCCTGGCGGCCGCCGATGCCGCCGACGTGATGGCTGTCGAGACCGACGTCAGCCGCGCCGACGACCTCGTCGCCCTGGAAAAGGCGGTCGCCGGCACTTTCGGCGGCACCGACCTGTTGATGAACAATGCCGGCATCCAGCCCGGTAGCGCGCTGTTCGGCCCGGTCGAGAACTGGGAACGGGTGTTTTCCGTCAATCTGTGGGGCGTCATCCACGGCAGCCGCGTCTTCGCGCCGGCGATGCTGGCCCGCGGCCGCCCCGGTCTCATCATCAACACCGGCTCCAAGCAGGGCATCACCACCCCGCCGGGCGACCCCGCCTACAACGTCGCCAAGGCCGGCGTGAAAGCCTTCACCGAGGCGCTGCAGCACGAACTGCGCAACACAGCGGACGGCAAGCTATGCGCCCACCTGCTCATCCCCGGTTTCGTCTTCACCGGCCTGACCGCCGGCAACCGCACCGAAAAGCCGGCCGGCGCCTGGACCCCGGAGCAGACCGTCGACTTCATGCTGGCAAGCCTCGAGGCCGGCGACTTCTACATCCTGTGCCCCGACAACGACGTGCCGCGTTCCCTCGACGAACGCCGCATCCTGTGGGCCGCCGGCGACATCGTCGACAACCGCCCGCCCTTGTCGCGCTGGCACCCCGACTTCGCCGACGCCTTCGCCGCCTTCGCGCGAGGCGAGCGCTGACCAAGCGGCCGTCTTTCTTCTCCCCGTCCTTCACGGGGAGAAGATGCCGGCAGGCAGATGAGGGGCGGCGCCGGCGGTCGATCATTGGTGGCCCTCGATATCCAAAAAAAGAACACGACCGGCCGGGATCGAGAGCCGGCCTTCAGTCAAACGCCCCCGGAACTCCACCCGCACCTTTCCGACAATGCCAGAATCCTGCCAGACCACCGTTACGGTGTCAAGGATTATTTTCCTATATGTCAGGCGCGCAATTCGCCGTCAGGCCCGTGGCACCTCCGGCATCGTTCCCGGCAGGTCGAGGCGCGTCTTGCCGTCACGATCGTCAGGCTCCAGACCTCTTTCGTCAGGTCCGCGGCCCCTCGCAAAACCGGCATCCCAGCTATCCCGTTGGCTCGGATCGATTTTCCGGGCCTGACGATCGATCAGAAATCGCTGAGCTTGATGCCGGGGTCGTACTCGCGACCTTCCACGTCCTTCACCACGGCCTGGCCGCAGCGCATGGTTTTGGTCTCGGCGTCGAAGGCATAGGTCGGCGAGCCGAACAGGTGCCAGCCCTTGTTCATCGCCGCCGTCACCTTGTGGCAGAAGGTGGCGTCGTCGGGTCCGCTGAGGAAACGATAGAGTTTCATTGTCCTTCTCCGGTCAGCCTTTTGCCGGCTGTGCATGGGTGCCCGCCCGCGCCAGCAGCCTCTCGGCCTGGGCGAGGTGCAGCCGCTCGACCATGCGGCCGTCGAGAACGAGCACGCCCTTGCCGGCATTGTCGGGCCGGGCGAACGCCTCGACGATGCGCCTCGCGTCGGCCACCGCCGTTTCGGAGGGCGAGAAGGCGGCGTTGGCCGGACCGATCTGCGCCGGGTGGATCAGCGTCTTGCCGTCGAAGCCCATTGCCGCGGCATCCGCGCATTCGCGCTTGAAGGCCTCCAAGGCTCTGAAATCGTTCATGACTCCATCGAGCGCGATCAAGCCACCGGCGCGCGCCGCCAGCACGATCTGCATCAGCCAGGGCATCAGGTACCGGCGGTCGGGCGTCGCCAGAACGCCGGTGTCCTTGACCAGGTCGTTGGTGCCGGCGACCAGTCCTACCAGCCTGGAAGCCGGGTCGCGCCCGAGCTCGGCGATCGCGCCGATATTGAGCAAGGTGCGCGGCGTCTCCACCATCGCCCACAGTTTCACGCCGTGCGGTGTATCGGCCTCGTCCAGCACGTCGCCGGCTTCGAGGATCACCCGCGCCGTGTCGACCTTGGGCAGCAAAATGCCGTCCGGCTCAAGTGCCGCGGCAAAGGCGAGGTCGTCGGCGCCCCATTCGCTCGACAGCGCGTTGATGCGTATGATTACGCTGGCCGAAACGTCGGCCCGCCCGGCGAACCACGCCTTGAGGCTGTCGCGTGCCGCTAGCTTGTCGCCCGGCGCGACGGCGTCCTCCAGGTCCAGGATCACCGCGTCGCAGGCGAGCCCCGCCAGCTTGGCCAGCGCCTTCTGGTTGGTCGCCGGCACATAGAGCACGGAGCGGCAGGGCTTTTCGATCGAGCCGGACATGCCCGCCTTCTTGCTACGCCGGACCCGGCCTGGCAAGAGCTTGCCTAACCAAGCGATTGCTGCTTGGTAGCAAGCGTTTCCACCGGAGTCGGGAAAGCGTGGCGCGATACGACATTGTCATCGTCGGCGGAGCGATCGTCGGCAGCGCGGTCGCCTGGTACCTTCGCGAGGAGGGATTTTCGGGCTCGATCGCTCTGGTCGAACGAGACCCGCAGTTCGCCCACTCGGCGACGACGCTCTCCTGCGCCTCCATCCGCCAGCAGTTCTCGATCCCCGAAAACATCCGCCTGTCGCAGTTCACGCTGGGGCTCTTCCGCCACCTCACCGAGACGTTCGGCGCCGACGCCGACATCGGTTTTCGCGAGAACGGCTACCTGATCCTGGCCAGCCCGGAAGGCCTGCCGGTACTGACGGCCAACCACCGGGCGCAGATGGCCGAAGGCGCCGACATCGTGCTGGAGAACCCGGCCGAACTGTCGCGCCGTTTCGCCTGGCTGTCGACCGAAGGTGTGGCCGCCGGCGCCTATGGCCGCAGCGGCGAAGGCTGGTTCGATGCCCATGCCCTGCTCATGCTGTTCCGCAAGGCACTGCGCAACCGCGCCGTCGACTTCGTCACCGCCTCCGTGGTGGCGATCGGCCGCGAAGGCAATCGCGTCACCGGCGTCACCCTCGACGATGGCAGGCGGCTGGAAGCCGGCATCGTCGTCAACGCCGCCGGCCCGAACGCCGGCAAGGTCGCCGCGCTCGCCCGTATCGCGCTGCCGGTCGAGCCGCGCAAGCGCAGCGTCTTCGTCTTCGAGGCACGCGACAAGTTTGCCGACATGCCGCTGCTGGTCGATCCTTCGGGGGTCTATCTGCGGCCCGAAGGTTCGGTCTACATCACCGGCGGCGCCGAGCCGGAGGCTGGCGACGGGCCGGCCGATCCGGCCGATTTCGACCCGGACTGGCCGCTGTTCGAGGAGGTGATCTGGCCGGTGCTCGCCACCCGAATCCCCGCCTTCGAGGCGATCAGGCCGACCCGTGCCTGGGCCGGCCATTACGACTACAACACGCTCGACCAGAACGGCGTGATCGGCCCGCATCCCGAGGTGACGAACTTCTTGTTCGGCAACGGTTTTTCGGGCCATGGCCTGCAGCAGGCGCCGGCGGTCGGCAAGGCGCTGGCCGAACTCATCGCCCACGGCGGCTATCGCAGCGTCGATTGCTCGGCCTTCGGCTACCAGCGCATCCCCGAGCAGCGTGCTTTCCGCGAACTCAATGTGATCTGAGCAGCATCCGCCTGCGGCGCTCCGGCCTTGAGGGTCAGGCCGCCTGCCGCGTCTCCGCCCGCTTGGCCGCCTCCTCGCACGTCTTGCGGATCTCCTCGACCTCGGTCTCGGTGAGATGCTCGATGCCGATGAAGTGGTTCTTGGCGCGCGAAACCCGGATCAGTTCGTCCAGCTTGGCCTGAAGCGCCGCACCGTCGCGGTTCTGCGTATTCTGGATCAGGAACACCATCAGGAAGGTGACGATGGTCGTGCTGGTGTTGATGATGAGCTGCCAGGTGTCGGAGAAACCGAGCAGCGGACCGGTGAGAGCCCAGATAACGATGACGGCGCAGCACAGGATGAAAGTAACCGGCTTGCCGGCCGCATAGGCAACCTTGTTGGCGATCCTGGTGAAATGCTTTTCCATCCGCTCACCTGAAAGCCGAGCTTCCGTGCACTGACCGACCTCTCCGGCTTGCACGATAAACGGCGGATCGACGCGGGAGGTTCCTAGCGTCGAAAGCTCCGATGGAACGGCCCGCGCGGTCGATGCGTTTTGCAGTGCCGAACTGGAGTGTAAGCCATGGTCACGTTCAGGGAAATGCGCATTCAGGAAATCGCCGAAGACGGCACCTTGAGCACCAGCCGCAAGATCGAAAAGCTGCGGGAAATAGAGACCGAGGTGCGCGGGCTGCAGCGGGCCGCGACGGAAGGCCCAATGAACCCTAATGACGGCTGGCAGGATGAGCTGCACCGGGTGCGCAAGGCGCTGAGCAGACTGGGCGCCCGCAAGCTGAAGAAGGGCGCCGCGACACTCTAATCCCGCGGCCATGAAGGTGTAGCCAATCACGCCGGGTTGAACGCCCGAGCCCGTCGCACGGTCGACGCCGGTCCCCGAATGGGTATCATGGTTTTTTCCGGCTGCTGGAAGCCGGCGAAGGACAGGCTCGCGCCGCTTCCAGGTGTTGCGGCGCGACATGGGGTGGCGGGTGAAACAGGGCAGCATTCAGTCCGAAATCATCGTGGTCGGCGCCGGCTTCGCCGGCCTCGCGGCCGCGCAAGTGCTGGCCGAGGCAGGCCTCGAGCTTATCGTTCTGGAGGCTCGAGATCGCGTCGGCGGCCGCGTCGAATCGCAGCGAAACAGTCTTGGCGAACGCATCGATACGGGTGGCCAGTATTTCTGCGACGACATGCCGGAAATCGCAGCGTTGGCAAGCCGTTACGCCAAAACACGTGTCAATGCCCTCTTCGACGGCCGCATGCTGGTCGACCCACCAGTCGTGGCTGGCCCGCTCGACGATCTCTTCCGGCGCTTCGTCGCCATTCGCGATCGCGCCGCCGCGCTCGACCCCGCCGACCCGGCGATCGCGTCGCTTTCAGTGCGGGCCTGGGCGGAAGCGCAGCCCGATGCCTATGACGCCGTGCGGGCCTTCCTCTGCGCGATCGAAGGTCTTTGGTGCCAGCCCACGGACACGTTGCCGCTCTGGTACCTTGCCTCCAACGATCGCCGCATCACTAACGAGGTTTCCGAGCTGCAGTATTATCTGGCCGACACCATGCATTCGCTGGCCGAGGATATGGCGGCGACGCTCGGTTCACGGCTGCGGCTCAACGAACGGGTACGCGCCCTCCGCTATGTCGCGGATTGGGTGGAGGTCTCGACGGACAGCGTCAACTATCGCTGCCGTCACGTCGTCTTCGCCTTGCCGCCGGCATCGGCACGCCGCATCACCTACGACCCGCCGCTGCCGGTCGACCTCTGCCAGGCGTTGTCGGCATGGAAAAGCGGCAAGGTCATCAAGGCGCTGGTGCGCTACGACCGGCCGTTCTGGCGTGACGGCGGGCTGAGCGGGACGGTATTCTTCTTCGATCCGGTCGGTCTATACGCATGCGATGCCAGCCGCGACGACCGGCATGCGGCGATCGTCATGTTCGCCGCCGGCGGCCTTGCCATTCGCTGGAGCGCACTCGACCTGCCGGCACTGAAGGCCACGCTCGTAGACAAACTCGCCACCACGCTTGGGCCGGCCGCCGCGAACCCGCTCGACATAACCGTGCGAAACTGGACGGACGACCTATTCAGCGGCGGCGGCTACTCCGACACCATCGCCGACTTTTCGGCGATAGACGCGGAGGAAGTCATGCGGCGCGGGCTGCCGCGCGTCTCGTTCGCTGCGTCCGAACTGTCGCCGTCCTATCCCGGTTACATCGAAGGCGCGATCGTCGCCGGCAGGACAGCAGCGGCGCAGGTGTTGAAGCGGTGCGAAAGCCGGGCTGAGGTGTAGCCGCCAGCGTTTTCAATAAGACAAGTCGCTCGAGGAGTGACGATCCAGGCAACCGGTGAAGAAGTCGATCCCGGGAACCTACAAAGTAGGTGGGCGCCATATGTCCGAACCCACGGGTCCGGCCAGGGACAGCTCCCTTCGAGATCGATAAGGCCCCGGGGAAATGTCTCTCCTGCCGCGAAGCCCAGACCGTCACACCGAATATAAGCCGGCATGGCGGTGCCCGCCAGAGGTCTTGATGCGAAGTGTTGCCTTGCGCACTGCAACATCGACGCTTAAGCCTGCTAAAACCTAAGCGGTGAGCCCGAAAAAATCGGCGCACAAGGCTGAAATGGGAACCGGTGCATGCGTTTCGAAGGAACGGCGGCCTATGTCGCCGACAAGGATCTGATGGTGGCGGTCAACGCGGCCATCGCGCTGGAGCGGCCGCTGCTGGTCAAAGGCGAGCCCGGCACCGGCAAGACCGAACTGGCGCGCCAGGTGGCGGCCGCGCTCGGCCTCGACCTGATCGAGTGGAACGTCAAATCCACCACCAAGGCGCAGCAAGGCCTCTACGAATACGATGCGGTCAGCCGGCTGCGCGACAGCCAACTCGGCGACGAGCGTTTCAACGACATCGGCAACTACATCAAGCGTGGCAAGCTGTGGCAGGCCTTCGCCGCCGACCGCAAGGCCGTGCTGCTCATCGACGAGATCGACAAGGCCGACATCGAGTTCCCCAACGACCTGCTGCAGGAACTCGACCGCATGGAGTTCTTCGTCTACGAGACCGGCGAGACGATTGCCGCAAGGCACCGGCCGATCGTCATCATCACCTCGAACAACGAGAAGGAACTGCCGGACGCCTTCCTGCGCCGCTGTTTCTTCCACTACATCCGCTTCCCCGACGTCGAGACGCTGCACAAAATCGTCGAGGTGCACTACCCCGGCATCAAGCAGGCGCTGGTTCGAGCCGCGCTGACGCAGTTCTACGAAATCCGCGACGTCGCCGGGCTGACCTCGGAAGCGCTCGACTGGATCAGGCTGCTGGTGGCGGACGACATCCCGCCGGAGGATTTGCGCGCCGACCCCAAGAACGCGCTGCCGAAACTCCATGGCGCGCTTTTGAAGAACGAGCAGGACGTGCACCTGTTCGAGCGGCTGGCCTTTCTGGCGCGCCGGCAGGGCTGACGGCCGGATCGGCGAACCCGATCCTGGGACGACTTGCCGTTAGAGCAATTCCAGGAGAAGTGGAAGCCGGTTCTCCGTCCGGAATTGCGTAAAAACAAAGAGATAGAGCATTTCCGCGATTCGGAGAAAAGCGGAAAAGCTCCTAGTGCAGGACCAGCAGATCGTTCGACGAAAAGCTGATCTCGGTGTTGTCGCCGACCGTCGGCGGCGGCGTGCTGGAATTGTTGAAGGTATCGAGCGACACCGTGCTGTCGCCGACGCCGACCCTCACGCGGATGACCGAGCCGAGGAAATGCACTTCGGCGATGCGGCCGCCGAGGCTGGTGTCGTGGCCGGGCTGGCGCCCAAGCGCGATCGCTTCGGGACGCAGCGCGAGCGACAGCGTGTCGCCCGTCTTCGAGCCGTTGAGCTTGCCCTTGAGCGAAACCTCCTGGGCGCTGATGCGCACCTTGCCGCTGCCGGCGTCGCTGACGGTGCCTTCCAGCACGTTCAGCGTGCCGACGAAATTGGCGACGAACTTCGTCGCCGGCCGGTTGTAGATCTCGAACGGCGTGCCGACCTGTTCGGCCTTGCCGCCATACATGACGGCTATGCGGTCGGAGATCGACAGCGCCTCCTCCTGGTCGTGGGTGACAAAGATGGTGGTGATGCCGAGCTTCTGCTGGATCGACCGGATTTCTTCACGCAGCGAAACGCGCACCTTGGCGTCGAGCGCCGACAGCGGCTCGTCGAGCAGCAGCAGCTTCGGCTTAGGGGCCAGCGCGCGGGCCAAGGCCACACGCTGCTGCTGGCCGCCGGAAAGCTGGTAGGGGTAACGGTCGCCGAACTGGTCGATCGGCAGCTTGATGATGCCGAGCATTTCCTTGACACGTGCATCGGCATCCGCCTTGGGCATGCCGGCGACCTTCAGGCCGAAGGCGACGTTCTGCGCCACCGTCAGGTTCGGAAACAGCGCATAGGCCTGGAACACCATGCCTACATTGCGCTGGTTGGGCTTCAGCCGGGTCACGTCCTTGCCGCCGACGACGATCTTGCCCGAGGTCGGCTCCTCGAATCCGGCGACCATACGCAGCACCGTGGTCTTGCCGCAGCCCGACGGCCCCAGGAAGGAGACGAACTCGCCGGGCGCCGCGTCGAGGTTGAAGTCCTGCACGACGGTGGTCGGGCCGAAGGATTTGCGGACATGCTGAATGCTGAGGAAGGGGTCGGCCATGAGCTTGGGCTTTCAGGTCAGCGGGTTTGGTTCGACGATTTCGGCGCGTAGCGCGACAGCAGCTGGATCAGCGACATGCAGCCCCAGGTGATGGCGAAGGCGATGATCGCCAGCGCCGCCGGTTCGTAGGCACGATTGGCGCCGATGTTCTGCAGGTACGGACCGAAGGCGGGCCGGTTGAGCAGGCTCGCCATGGTGAATTCGCCGATGACGATGGCGAAGGTGAGGAAGGCGCCGGACAGCACCGCGATCAGCACGTTGGGCAGGATGACCCGACCGATGATGGTCGACCAGCCAGCGCCGAGAATCTGCGCCGCTTCCGTCAGGGTGCGCACGTCGATGGTGCGCAGGCCGGTGTCGACGGCGCGGTACATATACGGCAGCGCCAGTGTTGCGTAACCGATAACCAGGAGCACGTTCGTTCCGGCCGCGCTGCCCAGGAACGGCAGCGGCGAGTTCGATCCGTACATGCGGATATAGCCGAAGACGATGACGATGGCCGGAATGACCAGCGGCAGCAACGTGATGAATTCGACGAGCGGCCGCAGATGCGGCAGGCGCAACCGGATCCAATAGGCCGCCGGAACGACGAGCAGCACACCGAGGATAATGGTGAACAGCGCCGCGACGACCGAGAACATGAAGGATTCCTGAAAGCGCGCGTCGCCCAGCACAACCTGGTAGGCATCGAAGGAATAGACGCCGCGCCGCATGCGCAGCGAGAATTCCAGTGTCGCGATCAGCGGAATGAAGAAATAGGCCGCGCCTACGGCGAAGGTGAGCCAGGCCCAGAATTTGCCGGTCTTCATTTCAGCCACCGTTCGCTGCGGGTGCGGAACCAGATGTAGAACACGTTGGCCAGGCCGGTGATGAAGATCATGCCGAAGGCGATCGCATAACCGAGGTTCGGGTTGTGCAGCACGTCGCCGCGGATCTGCGCGTAGAGCAGGATGGGCACTATGTTTAGCGACGAGCCTGTCAGCGCATAGGCAGTGGCGATGGCGCCGAAGGCGTTGGCGAACAGCAGGATCACCGTGCCGAGGAAGCTCGGCCACAACACAGGAATGACGACATTGCGCCAATATTGCCACTGGGTGGCGCCGAGCGTCGCGGCGGCCTCGCCCCATTCCTTCTTGATGCCGTCGATGGCCGGCACGATGATCACCACCATCAGCGGGATCTGGAAATAGAGATAGGTGAGCGTCAGGCCCCAGAACGAAAGGATGTTGAAGCCGTAGGAATAGATATTGATGCCGAACACGGTGTTGAGCAGCACCGTTACCAGCCCGAGCCGGCCAAGCGTGGCGAGAAAGGCGAAGGCCAGCGGCACACCGGCGAAATTCGAGGCGACGCCGGAGAAGGTGAGCGTCGCCGAGCGTATCCAGTTCGGCAGCCCGCCGCGCACGATGGCAATGGCGATGGCGAGACCGATCAGCGCGCCGAGAATAGACGAGGCAAGGCTGACCTTGATCGATATCCAGTAGGCGGCGACGATGTTGGGCTGGAACAGCGCCGCGATGTTTTCCAGGGTGAAATCGCCCTCGGCGTTCTGGAACGCGCCGACCATCAGATAGAGGGTCGGCAGGATCAGGAACATGACCGCGAAGATGAAAAACGGCGCGACGCCGATCCAGTGCGTCGGAAAACGCAAGCGCGCTTCCGCCGGCGGGACAGAACTGGCGGCGACAGGGCTTGATGCGCTCACATTGGCCATGCAGCGGCTCTTTGGGTACGGGTCGCGCCGTCGTTCGCCAGAGAGCCGGCGTCATCCATCCGCGAACGGTTGGCGATGCCCGGCAGGGCGACGAGGGACGGCGCGACACTCATGTGGTTAGCGAAGAGGGGCGTTTCCGCCCCTCCCGAACAAGCTTACTGAACGTTGGCGCCGACGGTGGCGTCCCACTTCTCGGTGATCGCCTTCTTGGATGCACCCTGCTCGTCGAGCGTCGGGAACACGGCGGCCTCGTAGGCGGCGGCCGGCGGCATCTTGTCCAGCATTTCCTGCGGGATCTTGCCGGCCTTGGCGAGATCGTTGAAGCGGATCGGGTGGCAATAACCCTTCAGCCAGCCGAGCTGACCCTCGTCCGAATAGAGATACTCCATCCACAGCTTGGCGGCATTCGGATGCGGCGCGTAGGCGCTGATCGCTTGCACGTAGACGCCAGCGACGACGCCCGTCTTCGGCACGATCACGTCGACCGGCGGATTGCCGTTCAGCGTGTCGCGGCCGGCGAGCGCGTTGTAGTCCCAGGTGATGAGGACCGGGGTCTGGCCCTGCGCCAGGGTGGCCGCCTTGCCGATCACCGGCACGAAATTGCCCTTGGCGTTGAGTTCCTTGAAGAACTCCAGGCCGGCGGTGCCGGCGGCCTCGCCAGCGGCGCCGCCCTTGGACAGGCCGGCGGCATAGACGCCCTGGATTGCCTGGTTGGAAGCGCGCGGATCACCCGCCAGCGCCACGGCATTGGCGAATTCCGGCTTGAGCAGGTCGGCCCAGTCGGTCGGGGATTCCTTGATGATGTCCTTGTTCACCTGGAAGGCGAGCACGCCGTAGTAGTCGCCGTACCAGTAGCCTTCGGCATCCTTGGCGCTGTCGGGGATCGAATCCCAGGTCGCGACCTTGTAGGGCATCAGCAGGCCTTCGGCCTTGGCCGACGGGCCGAAGGACAGGCCGACGTCGATGACGTCAGGCGCCTGCGGGCCCTTGTTGTCCTTGTTCGCCTTGATCGCCTCGATCTCGTCGCCCGAACCTGCATCGGGGTTGAGCTCGTTGATGGTGATCTCCGGATATTTCGCCTTGAAGCCGGCGATCACGTCGCCATAGCCGCACCAGTCATGCGGCAGCGCGATCGTGGTGAGCTGGCCTTCCGCCTTGGCGGCCGCCACGAGCTCGTCGCTCTGTGCCGACGCGATCGCCGTCGTCACCATCAGCGACGCGGCGGTGAGGGAAAGCACCTTTCCCGTAAAACTGAACATCTATTTTTCTCCGTTTACCCCGGCGCCCCTAGGCACCCCTGTTGCGGTTATTCTTCTCGTGTGACAGTCGGATGAAAACCCGTCCTGTCCATTCCCCTGCAGGCAGAAAAAGCTAGCGGCTTTGAAGGTCGCTAGCAATCGTCGCCGTTATGTTTTTCCGGCTAAGCAATCCGCTCCCGGCGAGTCGGCTCGGCCGCGCCGGCAAATCGGGCGCGGCCGGACCGAAAAATGCGCCTACAGCGTACCGGCAAGCGCCTTGTCGAGAATGAAGCGCGCGGCCTGCTTGGTCAGCTCGACCGGGTTGCCGCCTGCGGTCGGATCGACGACCGCCATGTCGACGATGAGCTGCTTGCGCGCCTCGTCCATGTCGAGACCCTCGATCAGGCCTGGCAGGGCGTTCGGCACCTTCAGCTGCTTGCGCAAATCCATGATCGCGGCGGCGAAGCCGTCGAAGCCGCCGGCGATGCCGCAATAGGCGGCGAGCCGCTCGATCTTGCTCTCGATGGCTGCGCGGTTGAAGGCGAGTACATAAGGCATGAACACGGCATTGGTCATGCCGTGATGGGTGTCGTAGAGGGCGCCGATCGGATGCGACAGCGAGTGGATGGCGCCGAGCCCCTTCTGGAAGGCGGTGGCGCCCATGGCGGCGGCGCTCATCATATGGGCGCGCGCCACCAGATCCTTGCCCTCGGCAAAAGCCTTCGGCAGGTTTTCCAGCACGAGGCGAATGCCTTCCACGGCGATGCCGTCGGCCATCGGATGATAACCCGGCGCGCAATAAGCCTCGAGGCAGTGGGCAAGCGCGTCCATGCCGGTGCCGGCGGTGATGAAGGGCGGCATGCCCGTCGTCAGCTCCGGGTCGGCGATGACGATGGCAGGCAGCATCTTCGGATGGAAGACCACCTTCTTGGTGTGCGTGGCTTCATGGGTGACGACGCCGGCGCGGCCGACCTCCGAGCCGGTGCCGGCGGTGGTCGGCACGGCGACGATCGGCGCGATCGTGTCGGCGTTGGCGCGCGTCCACCAGTCGCCGATGTCCTCGAAGTCCCACACAGGTCGCGTCTGGCCGGCCTGAAAGCCGATCAGCTTGCCGAGGTCGAGCGCCGAGCCGCCGCCAAAGGCGATGACGCCGTCATGGCCGCCGGCCTTGAACACGGCGATGCCGGCGGTGAGGTTGGATTCGACAGGGTTCGGCCTGACGTCCGAAAAGACGCCATAGGGCACCTTGGCCTCATCGAGCAGCTTCAGCGTCGAGGCGACGACAGGCAGTTTGGCGAGGCCGGGGTCGGTGACGAACAGCGGCTTTTTTATGCCGGTGGCGGCCAGAACTTCCGGCAACTCGGCGATGCGGCCGGCGCCGAAACGCACGGTGGTGGGATAGTTCCATTTGGAGACGAGGTTGGTCATGGGGGTCTCTTAGAAGCAGATCTGAAAATTAGGCGATACCGACGAAGTGCCGCCCTCATACCTTCTCGCGCAGGTGAAAACTCTTCGGCCGGGTCAGATTATCGTAGCCGATCTGCGACAAAGCCGCGCCCTTGCCGGTATCCTTCACCCCGGTCCACACCAGCGCCGGGTCGAGATAGTCGCAGCGGTTCATGAACACGGTGCCGGTCTCGACGCGATCGCCGATGGCGATGGCACGGTCGGTGTCACGCGTCCAGATCGAGGCGGTGAGACCGTACGGGCTGTCGTTCATCAGCGCGATCGCCTCCTCGTCGTTGCGCACCTTCATGATGCCGACGATGGGGCCGAAACTCTCCTCGCGCATGACCGACATCTGGTGGTCGACATTGGTCAGCACTTCGGCCGGCAGGTAGGGCGAGCCGGCCGTGTCGGCGGCGTCCCTGATGTTCATGTGGGCGACCGCGCCCTTGCGCAGCGCCTCGGCCTTCTGCTCGCGGATGAAGTCGGCGAAGCGCGCCTGCGCCATCGGCCCCATGGTCGTCGCCTGATCGAGCGGATTGCCGAGCACGTAGCTTTTCGTTTCGGCGATAAAACCCTCGACGAAGTCGTCATAGACTTTTTCGTGCACGTAGACGCGCTCGATGCCGCAGCAGCATTGGCCGGAATTGAAGAACGCGCCCTCCACCAGATTGGCGACGGCGTGGTCCATCCTGGCGTCGGGCAGCACATAGGCCGGGTCCTTGCCGCCGAGCTCCAGGCCGAGCGTCATGAACGTGCCTGCCGCCGCCTTCTCGATGGCGCGCCCGCCGGCCACCGAGCCGGTGAAGTTGACGTGGTCGATCTTGCCGGAAGCGAGCAGCCTTTCGGTCTGGCCGTGGTTGAGCACGACGTTCTGGAACACATGCTTCGGCAGGCCGGCCGCCTCGAAGGCCCTGGCGAACCGTTCGCCGACCAGCAGCGTCTGCGCCGCATGCTTGAGGATGACGGTGGAGCCGGCGATCAGCGCCGGCACGATGGTGTTGACGGCGGTGAGGTAGGGATAGTTCCATGGCGCGATCACCATGACCACGCCCAGCGGGTCCTTTTTCACATAGCGGCGGAAGCCATCCTTCGGGTTCGAGGCGGGCATCGGCTTCAGGGCCTGCTCGGCGATCTCGACCATGTAGTTGACGCGTTCCTTGACGCCGCCGAACTCGCCGCCGTAGCGGATCGGCCGCCCCATCTGCCAGGCCAGTTCCGGCACGATCTCGTCGGCCATGCCGACCAGCGCCTCGAGCATGGCGAGCATGTATTTGCAGCGCTCGGCGATCGACGTCTGTGCCCACGCGACCTGCGCCGCCCTGGCGCGCTCGACAGCGGCGTTGACAGCCTGGTCGCTGGCGACCGGCCGCTCCGCATAGATCGCGCCGTCGACGGGGGATTTGAGTTTGATGGTTTCCAAGGTGGTCTCCGAGAGTTTCTTTCAGCAGGCTAGCGTGCGCAGATGGCCTTCCGCGCCGTAGTCGAGGATCGGCCTGTCGCGCGTGACGAGAACCATGTCGAGGTGGCGAGCCGACGCAATCAGTATCCTATCCATCGGATCGCCATGCAGCCGTCCCGGGAGATTTGACGAGCCCACAAGGATTTCCGGAGAAAGTGCGCTCAACTGGATTTTCATGAGGCGGAGGAAGCGTTGGAAAAACTCTAGTGGTGCCAGCGGCAAGATCAGGCGCCCCTTCGCGACGCCTACCCCTATCTCCCAGGCGGACATGGGAGAGACGAAGAGGCGGTTCTCTGCTGCCGCCTTTCCGATTTCGCGATCGGCGACATTATCGATGCCAGACGCGTTGCCGATGAAGATCAGCGCGCAAGTGTCGAGCAGCAGGGCGGGCGCGGCGTCAGTCATCGCTCGTCGCGGCCGAGGTAGCCACGATCCCAAGGCTCGTCGTCGTAAGGTCCCGTTCCGTCGAAGCCCTCCTCGAGCTTGATCAGGCCCTTCATGAACCCGTAGCCGGGATGGTCGGTAATGCGTGCCACTTGAGGACCTACCGCAGGCACCGCCGGTTGGTCGCCGCCCTCGATATGGGCAAGTACGTCGGCATGCGAAACCTCCAGCACAGCCGCCAGTTTGCCGACTTCCGGAATTTTCATCTCCCGCTCGCCGTTCAGTGTACGTGAGAGCGCACTGGCATCGACACCGATCAACTTCGCCACCTTTCGCAATGTGAGCCCTTTGCTGGTCCACCGCTCGACGAACCACTGCTTGTCAACGTTGATCGTCATGATGCGCTCCTAGCAACAAATGTCGCATCATATTGCAACGTTGTGATTTTATCAATATCGCTCAAACCCCCTGTGCAGCTCCCAGTCGGTGATCCGTCGATCATATTCGAGCTGCTCCCAGCGGGCGGTGTGCACGTAGTGCTCGATGACGTCCTCGCCGAGGGCGGCCTTCAGCATCTTCGACTTCGCAAGCGTCTCGGTGGCCTCGCGTAGCGTCTTCGGGATTTCCGGCAGCCGCGCCGCCTGGTAGGCATCGCCGACGAAAGGCGCCTGCAGTTCCAGCTTCTCGTCGATGCCGGCCAACCCCGCCGCGATCAGCGCGGCGAAGGCGAGGTAGGGATTGAGGTCGGCGCCGCCGATACGGCACTCCATGCGCACGCCCTTTGTGCCTTCGCCGCACAGGCGGAAGCCGGCAGTGCGGTTGTCCTCGCTCCACATGATCTTGGTCGGCGCGAAGGTGCCCGACTGGAAGCGCTTGTACGAGTTGATGTAGGGCGCCAGGAACCAAGTGAACTCCTTGGCATATTTGAGCTGGCCAGCCGACCATTGCCGGCCGAGCTCCGTCAGGCCGTAAGTGCCTTTCTTGTCGAAGAACAGCGGCGTCTTGCCATCGGCGCTCCACAACGAGTTGTGGATGTGGCTGGAATTGCCGGCCAGGCCGTAATTGTATTTGGCCATGAAGGAGATGGCCTTGCCCTCGCTGGTGGCGATCTCCTTGGCGCCGTTTTTCAGGATGACGTGGCGGTCGGCCATCTCCAGCACTTCGGCGTAGCGGACGTTGATCTCCTCCTGGCCGGGGCCCCATTCGCCCTTGGAATTCTCGATCGGGATGCCGGCGGCCTCCATCTCGTTTCTCAGCCGGCGCATCACCCCTTCTTCCTTCGTGGTGATGCCGATCAGGTAGTCGCCGATATAGGGCGAAGCGGTTTCGAGATTCTGCCAGTGTTTGGCCCGTGCCGAGTCGTAGCTCTCGCTGAACAGATAAAATTCCAGCTCGGAGGCGAAATAGGCGAGCCAGCCGCGCTCCTTCAGCCGTGCCACCTGCTTCTTGAGGATGGCGCGCGGCGAGTGCGGCAGGTCCTCGTGGCTGTGGTGGTCGAGCACGTCGTTGAGCACCAGCGCGGTCTTTTCCAGCCACGGGATCCTGCGGATCGTCGACAGGTCCGGCTTCATGATGAAGTCGCCGTAACCCTTCGACCAGCTCGCCGCCTTGTAACCGGGCACCGGCTCCATATCGATGTCGTTGGCCAGCAGGTAGTTGCAGCCATGAGTCTCGTCATAGGCCGACTCGACGAAGTATTTTGCCAGGAACCGCTTTCCGACCAGCCGGCCTTGCATATCGACGGCGGCGGCCAGTACCGTGTCGATCTCACCGTCGGCGACCGCCTTCTTCAACTGATCGAAACTCAGATTTCCGGCCATTTCGGTCCCTCGAAATATGTCGTTCACAAAAACTTTCCCGCCCGACCGCGTCGGCGGCCGGGCGGAGTAACCTATGCAGACCGGCTCAGCCGTAGCGGTAAGGCGCGCCGGCCTTGACCATCGACTCGTTGTATTTCTTGATGATCTCGACGACCTTCGCACTGCGCGGGCTCTGCTTGGCGACCTCGTCCCAGAACTTGAAGGCCTCGTCCTCGACCGTCTTCCACTCCGCCGCGGGGATGGTCGTCAGTTCCAGCTTGCCTTCGTTGCGGTACTTGGCCTCGCCGGCCCAGTACCAGTGCTGGCGATAATAATGCGAGGAATCCATCGCCAGCCGGAACAGCTGCTGCAGATGCTCCGGAACGGCGTTCCACTTGTCGGTATTGACGAAGTAGGAGCCGGCCCATGCGCCCGACAGCGGATTGGTGAGATAATACTTCAGCACGTTCGCCCAGCCGACGGTGTGCATCTCGGTGATGCCGCACCAGCACACGCCGTCGAGCTCGCCGGTCTGGATCGCCGGCTCGACATCCTCGTAGGGCAGAGATACCGGCACCACGCCGAACTTGGACAGGAACTGGCCGCCGGTCGGGAAGGTGTAGACCCGAAGCCCCTGGAGGTCGGCCAGCGAGTTGATCGGCTTGGTGGTGCCGAAGTTGCAGGGGTCCCAGGCGCCGGTGCTCAGCCACGTCACGCCGGGAACTTCGGCATAGGCTTCCTCCCACACCTCCTTGAGGCCATGCCAGTGCCACAGCGCCGGGACATCGAGCGAGTAGCGAGACGCCAGCGGGAAATAGGCGCCGAACACCTTGACGTCGACGGGGGCGGCGGCCGAGTCGTCGTCGCTTTGCGCGGCGTCGATGGTGCCGGACTGCACGGCACGGAACAGTTCGCCCTGCGGGACCAGCTGATCGGCCGTGTAGAGCTCGATCTCCATTGCGCCGTTGGCGGCCTTGTTGAACCAGGTAATCGAGTTCTGGATGACATGCTCCGCAAGCGCCGGGCCGGCATAGGTCTGCAGGCGCCACTTGATCGGGCTTTGCGCTTTCACATAGGGCGTCGCCAGCAAGGTCGCGCCCGCAGCGCCTGCGCCCGTCAGCACCGACTTGCGCAGGAACTCACGTTTGTTGAGGTTGGTCTTCTTCTCAGTCATCGCAACGTTCTCCTCTTTGGTTTGCAGGTCACTTCTGGATTCTGTTTTGAAAGCCAGGTGTCCGTTGACCGGACATCATTCATCCTCCCCGGTATAGCGACGGCAGCCACAGCGCGATCTGCGGAAACAGCATCAGCACGACGATCGTCAGCACCATCAGGAAGAAAAACGGAATGATCGAGCGGTAGATGTCGATGAGGGTTATCTCGGGAGGCGCCATCGCCCTCATAAGGAAGAGGTTGTAGCCGAAGGGCGGCGTTATGTATGCGATCTGGCAGGTGATCGTGTACAGGATACCGAACCAGACGAGGTCGAAGCCAAGCGCCTTCACCAGCGGGATGTAGAGTGGCGCCACGATGACCAGCATCGCGGTGTCGTCGAGGAACATGCCCATGATGATGAAGGAGAACAGCATCAATATGAGGATCGTCCAGGGGCTGAAATCCCATGTATCGACAAGCAGGCTTTTGACCGCCTTGACTGCCCCCAGACCGTCATAGACCGAGCTGAAGCACAGCGCGCCCAGGATGATCCACATGAACATGCAGGAGATGGTGAGCGTATTGCGCGTGGAATCCTCGAACACGCGGCGATTGAGGTTGCCCGACCACCATGCGGCGCCAACGGACAAGAGGGCTCCGACGGCGGAACTCTCCACAAGGCTCGTGACGCCGGTGAGGAACAGGCCCATCATGACGAAGAAGATCGCCAGCGGCAGGGTGCCGGCACGCAGCAGCGCGAACTTCTCGGTTCGCGTAATCTGGGCGCGCTCCGCCTCCGGCAACGCCGGTCCGATGTCTGGCTGTATCAGGCAGCGGATGTAAACGTAGATCGCGAAAATGACCGCCATCAGCAGGCCCGGTCCGATGCCGGCCAGCCACAGGTCGATCACCGGTGCCCGGGCGATCATCGCATATAGAACCAGGACGACGCTCGGCGGGATCAGGATGCCGAGCGACGAGCCGGCCTGGATGACGCCGGTCACCATCACCTTGTCGTAACCGTGGCGCAGCAACTGGGGCAGCGCGATCGTCGCGCCGATCGCCATGCCGGCGACCGAGAGGCCGTTCAGCGCCGCAATCAGCACCATCAGGCCGATCGTGCCCAGCGCCAGCCCGCCGCGCACCGGGCCGAACCAGACGTGGAACATGCGGTAAAGGCCGGACGCCATGCCGGATTCCGAAAGCATGTAGCCCATGAAGACGAAGAAAGGCACGGTTATCAGCGGATACCAGTTCAGCACCTGGAAGGTGGCGTTGAACGGCATCTCGAATGAACCCTGCCCCCATAGCCACAGCGCCGCGGCGGAGCCGACGAAGCCGATCACGCCGAAGACGCGCTGGCCGGTGAACAGCAGCACCAGCATGGTGCCGAACATGAACAGCGTGATCAGTTCGGAGCTCATGCGATGGGCTTTCCGCGCGCTATGGCGACGTCCTTGAAGAAGGTGCTGACGCACTGCAGCAGCATCATGAAAATGGCAGCCGTCATGATGACCTTGATCGGCCACAAGGGCGGAGACCAGGCCGAGTAGTTCTTCTGGCCGTAGACGATGGCGTAGTTGGTGCTGGAAAGGCCGCCACCGAAAAGGACGGCGAGGTAGAAGATGACGAACAGGATCGTTATCGCGTCGGTGATGGCGCGGTTGCGCGCCGACAGCCTGTCGTAGATCAGGTCCATTCTCACATGCTGGCCAAGCTGCAGAGTATAAGCGCCGCCGAGCAGGTAATAGGCCGACAGGATGAATTGCGACATCTCCAGCGCCCAGTTGATCGGAACACCGAGAAATATGCGCGATGCGGTCGAGGCGAGCAGGATCGCTCCCAGAACGTAGAATAGGTACATGGCGACGCGGCCGACGCGGTAGTTGATAGCGTCGACGGCGCGGACGAAGCTTATGATGGCTCCTGGCATACGCTCCCTCCTATGACGCCAGCCGCGACGGCGCCGGGCCGCCCGCGCGCAGTTGAACCTGCGCCAGTATGCCGGCGAGCAGCCCCGCCCAGCGGTTCTGCGTTGCGGCGTCAACGATCCGGTCGTTGCGGATTTCGATCATGGCGCAAGGCAGGCCGCGCACGGCCGAATGGGTTTCGATGGTGTGATAGACGCGGTCGGCGGGGGAATAGGGCTCGTTGACGCCGACCGTGATCCCCGGCAGGCGGCAAAGCGCATCGATCAGCGGCGCCGCCAGCCGCCGGTCGTCGCCGTGGATGATGCCGATGTCCCAGGGGCGCGACACGCCCTTGTACACCGGCGTGAACGAATGGACGGATATCAGCCGGGTCTCCAGGCCTGCCTTGGCCCGTTGGTCGAGCAGGGCGTCGATCGCCTTGTGGAACGGTGTGTGTGCGAGCGCGACGCGCCGCTCCCGCTCTTGCGCCGTGATGTTGCGATTGCCCGGGACGACCGTGGTTTCGCTGATGGCCGGGATGAGGTCGGGAGCATCGAGCGGGCGGTTGCAGTCGATGATCAGTCGCGAGATGCGCGAGGCGACCAGCGGAGCGTCCATCAAGGCCGACATTTCGAGCGAAACGGGCATTGCCCCGGGATCCCAGGCGATGTGCCGTACGAATTCTGCCCGGTCTAGTCCAAGTGTACCGTATTCGGGGGGAACGAAGTTCGACGCATGATCGCAGACAAGGACGACACTGCCGCGTCCATCGGCATTGACGACCTCTACCGCATCATCCGGATCGGATGTCCGCCCCATTCGCACTCGCCATTCCCCAAGGCGTATCGAAAGTTTCTTTTGCTTATTTAATTCCGCCTTATTGGATGATTTGATACATCCGCAGCGGATTTGTCAAACGGGAACTAACCCTGCACCGAAGGCGCGTGACGAGCGGGCGGTGCCACGGACGAAGGCGAGGGAGAGATGCGCAGCAGCGTCGCCGAGTTGATCGCCGAGCGGATCGACGGCATGCCGGCCGGAGAACGGCGCGCCGCGCAGACGCTTGTCGCCAACTATCCCCTGATCGGTCTTAAGACGGTCGCCGACTTCTCGCAGCAGGCCGGCGTCAGTTCGCCGACGATCCTGCGCTTCGTGGGACGACTCGGCTTCCAGAACTACCCCGAATTCCAGGCCGCTCTTCAGGACGAACTGGCCGAGCAGCTGCAATCCCCGGCCTCCCGCACGACGGTGTCGCGGCGCGCCGACATCGGCGGCGTCTCGCCGGCGGTGGAAGCGACGCTCGACAACATCCGCGAGACTTTTCGTCACCTTCCTGCCCGCCAGATCGACGACGTCGTCGCCCTGCTCGCCGGCCGCCGGTCGAGCATCTATCTGGTCGGCGGGCGCTTCACCGATCCGATCGCCCGCTACATGGCGGCGCATATGACGATCATCCGGCCGAACGTGTTCCACCTGGCCGGTCAGGAGAGCAACTGGCGCGACCGGCTGATCGATATGGGCAAGCGTGACGTGCTGCTGGTCTTCGACATCCGCCGCTACCAGGACAGCCTCGTGCGTTTCGCGGAGAAGGCGCACGAACGCGGTGTGCAGATCGTGCTGTTCACCGACCAGTGGCTGTCGCCGATCGCCCGCTTCGCCCGCCACGTGGTGGCCGGCCGCACCGGGATGCCGTCGCCGTGGGATTCGTCCGCGGCGCTTATGGTGGTGGCCGAGACGCTGATCAGCGGGCTCACCCAGGCACTGGAGCCGGAGGGCGGCCGCCGCATCCGCGACATGGAAAGCCTGCGCTGAGGCGCAATTCCACCGGCAAATCAAGTCGTCGTGTCCAACCTTACGGATAATTTAGGTGCGGGATCGCCTGGAAATCGACATAAGCTTGGCGGACGAAATCGGCTACAATGTATGTACGCTGCCAGGCATGTCGGTATCGACCTGACGGCGGCGGAAGCCGGATCCCAATTGCGGAGCGCCGATGTCGGCCTGGAAACAACTCGCGATCGCGATCGTGCTGCTTGCCGTGGCGGCGTTCGGCTGGGTCCGCTACTTCCCCGGTGCGCCGGAGATACTTGCCCGCTGGGGCATCACCGGTGTCGAGTGGGCCCGCGCCGCGACACCCAGGGACGGCGGCGAAACGACGCAGGGCACCCGCCAGGGCGGCGGCCGCGCGACGCTGGTGGTGACCGCGCCGGTCGGCCAGGCCACCATCAACGATCGCCTTCAGGCGATAGGCACCGGCCGCGCCAACGCCACGGTGATCGTCACCCCCTACACCTCCGGCCGCCTGATGGAATTCATGGTCGAGTCGGGTGCCCGGGTACAGAAGGGCGAAGTTCTCGCCAAGCTCGACTCCGACACCGAGGAGATCGCGCTGGAGCGCGCCAAGATCACCCGCGACGACGCCACCGCCAAGGTGGAGCGCCTGCGCGCCTTGCGTGCCTCCAACACCGCCACCGCCGTGCAGGTGACCGACGCAGAGCTTGCCCTGCGTAACGCCGATCTTGCCGTCCATGACGCCCAGGTGGCGCTCGACCGCCGTTCGATCATCGCGCCGATCTCCGGTGTCGTCGGCATCCTGCCGATCGAGGCAGGCAACTACGTGACCAGCCAGTCGCAGGTGGCAACCATCGACGACCGCTCCAGCATTCTCGTCGACTTCTGGGTGCCGGAGCGTTTCGCCGTGGCAGTGGCGATCGGCTCCGAAATTTCGGCGACGCCGCTCGCCAACCCGAAGGAATCCTACACCGGCGCCGTCTCCGCCATCGACAACCGAGTCGACGACAAGAGCCGCACGCTTTGGGTGCAGGCACGTATCGCCAACCCGTCGGACACGTTGCGCGCCGGCATGTCGTTCCAGGTGAGCATGCGCTTCCCCGGCGACACCTACCCGGCGGTCAGCCCGTTGTCGGTGCTGTGGGGCACCGACGGTGCCTTCGTCTGGGTGGTCAAGGACGGCAGGATCGGCCGCGTGCCGGTGCGCATCATCCAGCGCAACACCGAGACCGTGCTGGTGGACGCCCCGCTTGGCCCCGACGACGTCGTGGTGACCGAGGGCGTGCAGAGCGTGCGTGAGGGCGGCGAGGTGCGTGTCGCCGGCGAGAAGCAGCCGCAAGCTGCCGCCGACGCCGGATCGTAAGCGGAGGAACCGGCGTGAGTGCTCCCGACAGCCACAGCGCCGGCGCCAGCCTGACGGCGCTGTTCATCCGCCGGCCTGTCATGGCCTTCGTGCTCAACACGCTGATCGCCGTCGCCGGCCTGGCCGCGTTCTACGGCGTCGAGGTGCGCGAGCTGCCCGATGTCGACCGGGCCGTCATCACCGTCAACACCGATTTCGAGGGCGCGGCCGCCGAGACCGTCGACCGCGAGCTCACCGATACCATCGAAGGCGCGGTGGCCCGCGTCTCCGGCGTGAAGACCATTTCATCGACGTCGTCGTTCGGCCGCAGCCGCGTCACCATCGAGTTCAACGACGGCGTCGACCTGAACGTCGCCGCCTCCGACGTGCGCGACGCGGTCAGCCGCGTTTCCAACGCGCTGCCCGAGCAGGCCGACCCGCCGCGCATCGTCAAGGCCGACGCCAATTCGGATGCGGTCATGCGGCTCGCCGTGACTTCCGAGACCATGTCGATCCAGGACATGACGGTGCTGGTGCAGGACCAGGTCGAGGACGTCCTGGCTGCCGTGCCCGGCGTCGCGGACGTGCAGGTCTATGGTGACCGTGAGAAGATTTTCCGCATCGACGTCGACCAGTCCAAGCTCGCCAGCCAGGGTTTTACCATTGCCGACCTGCGCCGGGCACTGGCGTCGGTGGCCTTCGACACCCCCTCCGGCTCGATTACGACCAATGATCAGGACCTGATCGTACGCACCACTGCCGACGTCACCACGCCGGAGGAATTCGAGGCGATCGTCATCGGCGGCAACACCCATGTCCGCGACGTCGCTACCGTCACGCTCGGGCCGGACATCGGCCAGAGCACGCTGCGTTCCGACGGCAAGACCGGCATCGGCATCGGCATCATCCGCCAGGCCGAATCGAACACGCTCGATATCTCGGCCGGTGTCAGGGCGGCCGTCGCCACCATCCAGAAGAGCCTGCCGGAAGGCATGACCATCAAGGTCACCAGCGACGACGCCGTCTTCGTCGAGGGCGCGGTGCACGAAGTGGAGATCGCGCTGGCGCTCTCGGTATCGATCGTGCTGATCGTCATCTATGCCTTCCTGCTCGACTGGCGCGCCACGCTGATCCCAGGCCTGTCCATGCCGGTCGCCATGATCGGCACCATCGCCGCCATCTATCTCGCCGGCTTCTCGATCAACATCCTCACCTTGCTGGCGCTGGTGCTGGCGACCGGCCTGGTGGTGGACGACGCCATCGTGGTGCTGGAAAACATCGTGCGCCGTCGCAACGAAGGCATGGGCCCCCGCGCCGCCGCCGTGCTCGGCACGCAGGAGGTGTTTTTCGCCGTCATCGCCACCACGGCCACGCTGGTCGCGGTGTTCGTCCCGATCTCGTTCCTGCCCGGCCAGACCGGCGGCCTGTTCCGCGAGTTCGGCTTCGTGCTGGCGATGTCGGTGCTGTTGTCCTGTGTGGTGGCGCTGACGCTCTGCCCGATGCTGGCCTCGCGCATGCTGACCGACGCTTCCGTGCACCACGAGGGCTCCAGAGGTATCGGGGGGCGCATCGGCGCCGCGCTCGGTGGCTTGTACAAGCGCTGCCTGCATTTCTGCCTCGACGCACCCTGGATCATCGTCATGGTCGCGCTGGTGTTCGCCGCGATCGCTTTCTCGCTGTTCGGCACCATCCGCCAGGAACTGACGCCGAGTGAGGACCGCTCCGTCGTCCTGCTCCGCATCAACGCGCCGCAGGGCGTCAGCCTCGACTACACCGCGCAGCAGATGCGCCGTATCGGCGAACTCATCCGGCCGCTTCGCGACAGCGGCGAGATTGTCAGCACCTTCGAGAACGCAGGGCAGAACGGCGCCTACAATTCCGGCTTCATGGTGCTGACGCTGGCGCCGTGGAGCGAGCGCGAACGCAGCCAGCAGCAGATCATGGCCGATGTATCCCGCCTGGTGCGCGACGTGCCGAGCGTGCGCGTCTTCCCGGTACAACCGAACAGCCTCGGCATCCGTGGAGCCGGCAATGGCCTGCAATTCGCTCTCGTCGGCAATGATCGTCAGGCGATGAGCGCCGCTGCGCTTCAGATCATCGACAAGATGCAGCAGGATCCGCGCTTCCAGCAGCCACGCCTCTCTGTCGACGCGACCCAGCCGCAGCTTGCCGTGGCGATCGACCGCCAGCGCGCCTCCGACCTCGGCATCGACATCACCGGCCTTGCCGACACGCAGCAGGCGATGCTGGACGGCAACGACATCGGCGACGTCTACATCAAGGACCGCAGCTACGGCGTGAAGCTGGTCTCCACCACCAATCCGGTCAACGACCCGACCGACCTCGAGAACATCTATATAAAGACCGCCGACGGCCGTTACGTGCCGGTGTCCACCATCGCCACGCTGACCGAGCGTGCCGTGCCGCCGTCGCTGACGCGCGAGCAGCAGCAGCCGTCGGTGGCGATCACCTCTAACCTGCGCGAGGATTTCGCGCTGGGTGACGCGCTGCGGGCCGCCGAGGAGATCGCCGCGCCGCTGCTGCCGCCGGGCAGCCGCATCGTGCCGCTGGCAGAGGCGGCGACGCTTGGCGAGACCAACAGCGGCATGATCACCATCTTCGGCTTCGCGCTGGTGATCATCCTGCTGGTGCTGGCGGCGCAGTTCGAGAGCTTCATGAGCGCCATCATCATCATGGCGACCGTGCCGCTGGGTCTCGCCTGCGCCATCTTCGCGCTGCTGCTCACCGGCACCAGCCTCAACGCCTACAGCCAGATCGGCCTGGTGCTGCTGGTCGGCGTCATGGCCAAGAACGGCATTCTGATCGTCGAGTTCGCCAACCAGCTGCGCGATCGCGGCGCCAGTGTGCGCGAGGCGATCGAGCAGGCCTCCAACATCCGTCTCAGGCCGGTGATGATGACGATGATCTGCACCGTGCTCGGCGGCGTGCCCTTGGTGCTGGCCGCCGGGGCCGGCGCCGAGGCCCGTATCGCGCTCGGCTGGGTCATCGTCGGCGGTCTCGGGCTGGCGACGGTGTCGACGCTGTTCCTCACACCGGTCGCCTACCTGCTGCTCGGCCGTTTCATCACGCCGAAGACGCATGAGGAAACGCGGCTGAAGCGCGAGCTGGAGGAAGCCGCCTACACCGGCATGGAGCCCGCGGAGTAACGTTTTTCGCCGACCGCCTTGAATTTCCCGGCTGGCTTCGATTATCAGCACGCTCCGAGGATCGAGCCAGGGAGACGGGCGCGTGAACACGATCACCCTTGAGCAGGCTCTTGCCGGTGTCGGCCGGGAGGCCGGCGTGTCGCCCTGGCGCGAAGTGACGCAGCAGATGATCGACCAGTTCGCCGACGCCACCGACGATCACCAGTTCATCCATTGCGATCCGGAGCGGGCGGCCAGGGAGACAGCATTCGGCGGCACCATCGCGCATGGCTTCCTGACACTGTCGCTGCTGTCGGCGATGGCGTTCGAGACCATCCCGCGCATCGAGGGCGCCGACATCGGCATCAACCAAGGCTTTGAGACGCTGCGTTTCGTCGCGCCGGTGAAGACAGGCGCGCGCATCCGCACCCGCTTCATGCTTGCAAAGCTCAAGGCGCGGCCGTCGGGCTGGATCGAGAGCGCGCACGACGTGACCATCGAGATCGAGGGATCGCTGAAACCCGCGCTGACGGCGCGCTGGCTGACGCTGGCCTTCATCCAGCCGGAGGAAACATCGGCCTGAAGTGTAGGCTGGACGCAGTTCTTCAGCTCTTTTTGCGTGGCGACCCGGGAATGGCGGTCGAGACTACGGAAACGGGGTCGCTCGCCGGAAAGCTGTCCTCGAGACCTTCTTCCAACTCCTCTTCGAGCAGATCCTTGTCGTCAGGCGCTGGCGTGTCCAGCTTTTCGTCTGGCTTGCCGGTCTGCTTGTCGCTCGATCGGGCCATGACTGCTCTCCCAGCTTGCCGGGTGATGATGCAGGCGGCGCGGTGACCCGTCAATCGGCGCAGAGTGGACGATGCCACCGCTACAGGGCGCTGAACTCGGGTTAACGCTGGAAGACGACCGGGAGAGCTGGCGGGTCGCCCATCCCCTGCCGGAAGTGCTGCTTCTGGCCGTCTGCGGGACGATCGGGGCGTGCGACGACTTCGACGAGATCGTCGAGTGGGGCGAGGACAATCTGCCGTTCCTGCGGC
>QFCS01005656.1_pt1 | contig 27299 bp, 22 predicted proteins | sample 3576561 | NCBI WGS metagenome assembly QFCS01 | reverse complement strand
TGTTAAAACTGATACCAGTCGAAGGGGAAAACGGTGAAAGGCCGATCGCCATGCGCCCTGAGCAAAGCCATCTCGCAAGCCGCGCCGATCCCGAAATTGTCCGGCTTGAGGGAAGAGGCGGCCGTGACCAGCGTGGCCCAGTCCACCGCCCATCATCCGATCCGCGAACTCTCCAGTAAAATGGGTGCCGTAGTTCTGGATCGGCGACCTGGAGTCGAGGAAACCATATCGTGCGGACAGCACGGTGATTTTCAGCATCTTGCGATCGCCCGCATGGCAACGGACCGTTTGCCAAAGCGGTCCGTCATAGCGGTCGATGGCGGGCATATAGCCGTCATCTTGCCGCTTTGTCGCGGAACAGGCGAGGATGAGCAACCGATGGGCTCGAGGTGGAAGCGCACTCATCGATCAAGCCGCAATCGGCAGACCTGAGGCGGCATGGGCATGAATCCAGTCGGTTGCAGCCTGTGCCGCCGCCGCGGCGCGAAATATCGCGCGCGTATCGTTCCCGAGCATGTTCAACCAGCTGGCAACATATGCTGCGTGGTCCGGCCTTGGCGAATAGCCCAGACCAAGGTCGGCCATCAAGAAGCTGGCGCCGATCTCGGCAACCAGCTCTTCGCGGGCCCGGATGGTCCGATCCTTGAAATAGTCCCGAAGCGTTTCGCGGGCGAGGCGCTGCGCGCTTCCCGTCGAATGAACGATTTCATGTCCGAGCGTCGAAATGAAGTCTTCGTCGCTGTCGAAGGCTTCGCGGTCGGGCATGTAGACGCGGTCCTCATCGGGCCGAAAATACGCGTCCCAAGGGCCGTAGTGCACAGGGACGCCAACGCTTTCGAGGAACAGTTTCGCAGAGGCGGCTGTTTCGCCGATCGGCCGTGCGCTTGCCAGTGTCCGTTCGGGCGAGCCATCGACCTGCGATTGGTTGAAGACGACAAAGCTCCGAGCAAAGAAGCGGGCGCTGCGTTCCTCGCCATCGGAATCCGCCGACGTGGGTTCGTCACGCTCCTGCTTTTTCCACAGAATGACGTGCGTACCGGTTTCGCCGCGGCGCACCTGTGCGCCGACCTCAGTCCACTGACGGTAGGTAGCCCAAGTGCCGGACTGAAAACCGTGAGCTTCGGCCGACGCCCAAAGGACGAGACGGTTGATGCCGGTATATGCGCGTCCGACAGCACTGGTCGGCCGCATCACCGTCCCGCCGTCATGGTGCCAGGGCATACGCCACTGGCCGGCGCCGGCGTCGATCGCAGCGGCTAGCTCGGCGGTGATGGTTTGATAGATATCGTGACGAGGTTTCATGTCGCTGGTCCTTTCTGAAGCTGCGAGCGGTGCTCGCCGCCTCCTCCCCCACTTTCCTCCCTTCCCGCGCTCGCGCGGGAAATGTCGCGGGGCGACGTGACGTCTTCGGAGGTGATCACCAGCGGGGGAATCTTGAATTCGGCGGCGGCGAACCAGGCGCGCAGCGTCGAGATGTGTTCATGTGCTTTGACAGTCTCGCTGGTAGCGACGACGTTCCCATCGTTGTCCGCCGGATAATCTTCCACGGGACCGCGCCCCGTGAAAACGACACGTTCGGCGCGCCAGCCTCCCGGATAGCCGGCGCACGTCCGTGTGAACGGAAGGCCGCGATCCTCACACCATTCTTCCAGAGCGCCGAAACGCCCGCCGATCGCTTGATGGTCGAACAGGCGAAGTGGCTGGCCTTCACTTCGAAGTTCTGGCGAGAATTCCTCTCCATCCTCCTCGCGGGAAAGACCCTCACAGACGATCAGATGACAGAGCGTGATAAAGTCGTCGGCGGACACGCGGCCGCCGATGACGATCGATGCAAATGCACAATCGGGCATCTTGTTGACTCCAATAGAGAAATTTCAGAATGTCGACAGCGGCGCGGAGGCAGGCTTCCAACTGGAAGTCGAGACCCTTGCTTCCGCGCCGCCCAGCGATGCCTCAGGCTGCGTCGGCCAAAATGGCCTCGGTCTGGTCGACCTCGTTCACGGCAGGGTTGGCCTCGTCGGCTTGCTCGTCATCAGCGTCATCGATGGCAGGTTGCTCTTCGCTGCTGTCATCGTCGACCAGCGGCGCTTCCGGTTCATCCGGGGTCCCGGCAGCGCGAAACATCATGACGTCCGGGATCCAGCTCTGCGCCCGCGCCTTCACCTCAGGCGTGACGATGGCTTCGCCGGCGCAGAGTTTTGCGGCCGCAGACGATAGGGCGGCCTTCTTTTCGCTGGCGTAGCGACCCGGAAGCTCGGGATCGAGCTTGCCCAGGATCGACAGAATCTGCGGCTTGCGGATCTTGTCGAAGAAGACATCCGCGCTCGGCCGCCAGTGTTCGGCGGTATCGATTTCGAGCAGCGCGCCAAGCTCGGATTGGAAGCGGTTAGCGCGATCGCCGCTGGCGAGGCTCGCCTGAAGGCTTTGACTGACGGCAAACGCAAGCCATGCTGCCTTGTCCGTTTCGTCGAGTTCGCGGAACGCCATGAACGCGCTGAAACTGTCGTCGGCGCCTGCCCAATCGCACGGAAGACCGGAGCGGACCGCGTCGAGGCCATCTTGTGCGGCCGTTGAATGGGCGGCGGGGACGCCGGCGGGGTCAAAGAGCTCGCCGATCGTCACCATGACGCCGGTGTCGTTGTAAGCGGCGTGGCCCGTAAATTTCCGCGCGAGGCGGAAGATGGTCAGATCGAGCGCGAGTGCGGGATCATGGGCGATGTGCAACGCCAAGACGTCGCGCCGTTCCTTGGCAAGCTGCTCCTCGAGCGATCGGGGAAGAGCGTCCTCCAGAGCAGCGCGGTCAGCGCCGGTGGCCTTTTGGGACTGCTTTTCGCGCTTGGGCGCCTTCGTCGAAAAGTAGCGGTGCGACGCCTTCGGAGTGCCATCGGCGGCGAGCAAGAGGAATGTGCCAACGTGCGGCCGTTCGTCCTCCGGAATCACATAGCTGCGTTTATCGATCTCGGTATGCTCGGCGTCCAACGCTTCATTCTCGGCCTCGAGACGCGAAATCACGTCTGGATCGGTTGCATCCTCCAGTTCCTCCTCAATCGACTGCAGCCGCTCTTCGATCGCGGTCATGCGGGCCTGATCGTCTTCGCTCAGTTCGCCACGCCGGATGTAATAGTCGTGCAGGCCTGCGGTCGCCGAATGCGGAACATGCTGGGCGAGGAGAACGCGAATCCATCCCAGTGTGCCGACGGCCATGATGGCTTCGGCAGCTTGCTCGAGCTTCCCGCGGGCGATGTCTTCGGCGATCGGGCGATCAAGCCATTGGCCTTCCCCCTCACCGGCGAAGAGGTCACGTTCAATGCGACCACCGGCGGCGAGATATTCCTCCTCACCGACCAGTTTCGCGACGGCGCTGCTCGCCTCGATCGCGCTCTCGTTGAGATAGCGCCGGATCGTGTGGGGTTGATCGCCCTGCCAGCTATCCTTGAAAACATTCCAGGCGGCGAGCTGCGTGTCGCGATCGGCGGTGCTTCCGTATGCCTTGGCGACGTCGAGGGTAATTTTCCCTTCGGCGAGCGCATCGAAGATCGGCTCGGCAAGATCGGCGAGGCGGAGACGCCCCTGAACGTGACGGACCGTGACGCCCATCCGCCGCGCGAGCTCCTCTTCGCTTTCGCCCTTGTCCATGGCGGCGCGGTAGCCACGGCATTCATCGGCGGGCGACATGGCTTCGCGGATGATGTTTTCGGCCAGACTGATTTCTTCAGCGAGCGCGGCTTTTTCGTCATTGCACACGCGCGCATCGACCATGGCATTCTTCGGCAGTTCGCCGCTTTTGATGAGCTGCGCGATCGCGCGCCAGCGTCGGCCGCCCGCATGAACGTCGAAGAACGACTTCTTGTCGGTAGCCGGGCTGACGATGACGGGTTGTAGAAGTCCATACGCGTCGATCGAAACCGCGAGGGCATCGATACCGGCTTGGGTGAAGGTTTTGCGGGCATTGGCCGGCGAGAGACGGAGCTTGTTGAAAGGAATCGGCTGGTTCTGCATGATGAATCTCCGGTAACAACCGAGACCCGGTTCATGGGCTTAACTCCCAAGGGGCCTCGCCCCCTTCCTTCCCCCTTCCCTCTCATTCCTGGCGCGCCGAAGGCGCGCCATGGCTCCGCGCAGCCCAGGTTATTGCGCGCTTGTGCTATCCTCCTATGGGAGAGCGTGTGGCTGGGAGTTTTGAATCGCTCGAAGAGATCAGGCGAAACCGCTCAAATGTCGCGGTGCGATGCGGATTCTGTGAGCATCGGGGCGTCGTGGACGGCGGAATTTTGTGGCGCTGGTTTGCTCTGCACCACTGGGATAGTCGGCCGACAGACGTCATCGAGCATATGCGCTGCACAATATGCCGTCGCCGACCAGTCGAGGTCGCTGCGACGTTAGAAGCGCCTACAATCGAATTTGGGCCTCGAGATGAGACCGAATGGCAGGAAGTTGTGGCGAGGCTCCGTCATAGGCCGCCCCGCCACCCTGATTGGTAATCAGGTGCGCTTTACCGCTGGTTTGGCAGCACTCCGGGCAGGCTTACGACCGCCACCGCGACCTTTCGTGCCGAGCCCGATTTCTTTTGCCAGCACCCGCCGTTTTTCCGCATAGCTTGGTGCGACCATGGGATAATCGGCAGGCAGTCCCCATTTTGCGCGGTAGTCTTCGGGCGTGAGCCCATAATGGGTCATAAGATGTCGCCGAAGCATTTTAAGCTTCTTTCCGTCCTCAAGACATACAATGTAGTCAGGTTTCACCGACGAACGAATTGAGACCGCCGGCACAAGAGGTTCTTCGGGCTTTTCAGCGGGATGAGATAGTGCAGAGAGTGCGGAATGCACGTTGTTGATTAGAAGTGACAGGTCCGAAATTGCGACACTATTGTTGCCCACATGCGCGGCAACAATATCTGCGGTGAGGGTGAGCAGATCACCCGTATCCTGGGGAATATCGTTCATTTGATTTTTCCTGATGGTTGGTTGCGACCGGCGCCGTAATCCTCACTGGAGAGCCGTCCTGCAAGCAGTTTTTTCATTATACCTGCGAGGTAGGCTGCAGGAAAGCGCCATGATTTGACATTCAATAACTTACAAAGGTGTAAGCTTATAGTGCCGTCAAATGAAGACACATCGACATTTCAAGCACTACCGCGAACCTGCCCGACAAACCGCCTCTATTTTCGGCGACCCATTCTTCCTGAACTATCTTCCGATCGCCGGTGTCATTTAGCCGATAGCGCCGAGACAATGTCGGCAGCTCGCGACACCGGAATGAACATACGGGTCTTGAACTGGATGATTTCTGTGAAACAGCCATGGGCTTTCAGCGATGGCAATGACCGCGGATCGAACCCGTTGAGCTCGAGGCGCGATTCTCCGTTAACGCGCCGGCGCTGAAGCGTCAGACCCGTGCTGCTCCCGATCGGGACGGTCTTTCCTTCCCATGCGGCGGCGACAATTTCGGCGGGCGCAAGTTCGATCGCGCCGGCGATACCGAGCTTGCCGAGCAGCGCGTTTACGTCGCCGCGCGGAACTATGCGGCCCAGCAGCGCGCGTCCGTCGGCTGTCACGAGGCGTCGAACCTCAGGATCATCACCAAGCAAGTTCCAGATCGGAAGAAGGCGGCCGACGGCGAGGAAGAAGCGCTCGCGATTGGGATTTTGGCGGAGCCCGTCGCACTCGGCCGTCCAGCAGTCTGCGAAGGTCCCGGCGTCGACCGGCTCCCACATGCTTTCCTCGAGATCCCCGGCGGTGATAAATTGACGGTTCCCGGGGCGGGTGAGCTGCCAGGTTGCAACGGCTTCGCCTGCGTCGGTCAATCGGGTTCGCGCCGGCGTTTGCAACGCAACCTTTCCCGAACGCGCATTGCGCAAGTGGAGTGCCCGCGCGCCGAAACGTTCCGCCAAGGCGGACACGTCCGCCAGCGAGCGCATTTCGCGCTGCCATTCGGCCTCAACGGTGAGGAGCCGTGTTGAGGTCGACGTGTCCGCCCCACCGCGGAGGGTTATCTCGTCGGCGATTGTCAGCTTGTCGGCGCGGATGGTTTCGACGCCGGCATCGAAGGTGCCAGCCTTCTTTGCGGCATCGATGCGGGTTTCGACAAGACCGAGATATTCGTCAAAGATTGCATTCTGGATCGCGATCGGCAGAGCAAGAATGCGGTTAAGCCACCGTTGGATGGGCGGGAGTTTTTCGACCAGCTCGCCTTCATATTCAAGGCGCAAGCCGGTGCGGTGACAGAAATCACCGAAGGTGACGCTGGTCAGTTTGCCGCGATGCAACAGTCGATACCAGGTCAGCAGCGCATCCTTGGCATAGTCGCTTTCGAGATTGTCCATCGGATCGAAGAGATTTTGCCCACCCGTCTGGCGCTGCCCCCGGGTAAGCGCGCCGAGCGCATCAAGCCGGCGCGCGATCGTCGATATGAATCGGCGTTCGCCGCGGCAATCGGTCGTCACCGGGCGAAAGATCGGAGGTTCAGCCTGATTGGTGCGATTAGTTCGGCCCAGCCCTTGAACCGCGCGATCGGCCCGCCAGCCCGGTTCGAGGAGGAAGTGAACGCGGCGCTGCTGGTTTTGGTGATCGAGGCTGGCATGATAGGATCGGCCCGTACCGCCTGCGTCCGAGAAAACGAGGATGCGCTTGGCGCCGTTCATGAAGGCGTCGGCATCAGCCATGCACGCCGAAGGCGAGCGGGACTGCAACTTCTGACTGCCATCGGGAAGGCGCACGAGACGTTTTGTCCGTCCGGTCACCTCGGCTACGGCGTCGGTACCAAATCGCTCGATGACGGCATCGAGGGCGGGCGCGATCGGCGGCATAGCGCCAAGCAGCTCGAGAGTGTCCTCGCGAATTCGCAGCGCCTCCTGACTATGCACCGGATTGCCGTCGGCGTCGGACAATGGGCGCGACCGTTCATTGCCGTCGTCATCGCTGACGATTTCCATCGCCCGCGTGGGAAAGGCGGCCTGAAGATAGTCCATCACGAGCTCGCGAGGCGAGAGGTCGAGCGCCAGCTCCGCGCGATCTGCGGGATCGAGATCGGCGAGGCGGCGCGAGAGCAGGGCTTCGCTTGTCGTGACGAGCTGGATGACGGCACTCTGGTCGGACTGCAGAGCGACATCGATCGCGGGGAGCAGGCTTGGCAGTTTCATTGCGAGAAGGAGCGCGGAGAAGAACCGCTGTTTCGCACTTTCGAAGCGTGATCGTGCGGCCGACAAGGCTTGGCCGTTGAGGGTAGCGCCAGTCAGCCGGTCGACGACGCTGGCGGCCGCAAGCGCCTCTTCCATATTCCGATGAATGATCGCCCAGGCGTCCGCATAGGTGTCGAAGTCTCTGATCTGCCCCGGCGTCAGCTCATGCTCGAGGATGTCATATTCGACACCGGCGTAGGAAAGCGCGCGCGCGGTATAGACACCCATGGCCTTCAGCTCGCGCGCGACAAGCTCCATCGCGGCAACGCCGCCGTCACGAATGCGCGCGGTAAACGCCTCGCGGTCGACAAACGCCGTGCCCTCGCCCCATAGGCCAAGCCGTGTCGCATAGGCCAGATTGTTAACGTCAGAGGCGCCCGTAGCGGAAGCGTATATGACGCGCGCGCGGGGCAAGCGGTTCTGAAGCTCGACCCCGGCAATGCCTTGCTGAGACCCCGATGTCGCTCCGAATCGCCCTTCCCCACCGGCGACGCCGCCCATGGCATGTGCTTCGTCGAACAGGAGCAATCCGTCGAACTCGTCGCCGAGCCATGTCAGGATCTGGTCAAGTCGGCGATCGCCACCAGCTTCGCTTCGCAAGGTGGCGTAGGAAGCGAACAAGATGGAATCGCCGATCTCGATCCCGGCGCCGGCACGGACACGGCCCAAGGGTTGAATGTCGAGCGGCGTCCCGCCGAGCGCCTGCCAGTCGCGGCGGGCGTCCTCAATCAGGGCGCTGCTATCGCTTAACCAGAGGTGGCGCCGGTTACCGCGAAGCCATTGATCCATGATGATCCCCGCGATCTGGCGTCCCTTCCCTGCCCCGGTTCCGTCACCAAGGAAGAAGCCCTGGCGATAACTTTGACCTTCGGCGTGGGGGATGAGGGCAAGGCCCTTATCCGGCAGGCGATAGCGGCCCGGGAGGTCGATGTCGGTCGCGGCGAGTGCGTGGACGATCGTCTCGAGCTGGGCCGCGCTCAAGACCTTGTCGTCGAGCACCCGTTTGGGAAGCTGCGGCCTATAGTTCGGCGCCGGTAGCGCGACGGCCGCCATCGCGGCAGACTCGACCAGCGGGCTCGGGTGCTCGGAAGGGTTGTCGAATTCTAGGCGCTGACTGCGCCATGGAACATATAGGGCGGCATCATCATGGGCCGCGGCGACGGGATCGTGAACCCGATAATCGACAGTAGCTATCTCGAAGCTCGGAAGCGGTCGCGCGGCCCGCGGGAAAGACTTGGCGGGGACTGCTCGGAACGCACCAAATAGCGACGCAGGCTTCGCCGCCCCCGGCGGCGGCGGCAGGGGAGCCGGTTGAATAACCGCGCGGGGCGGGACTTCGCGAATGGCTTCGAGAAGGCTGCGAACCGATGCCCGGTTGATTGTCGAGGGCGGGCGCCGGCCCCCGGATCCTTTGTCGGCAACGATAATGCGTACCGCGACCGATGTCCCCTTCCCTGTAAAGCCCTTGTCGAGCCGGAGCATCAACCGGACATGGGAACCGGAAACCGCGCGATCGAACAGCGAGCCGTGCTTTCCGCCCGGGTGGAAGTTGTCCGGCATGATGGCGACGACACGGCCGCCGGTCTGAAGGGCAGCGAGCGCAGCGGCGAAATGGCGGTGAGCGGCGAACGGGTCCACGGCGCCGGCTGCGTTGCGAGCGAACGGCGGATTCATTATCACGACAGTCGGTGCGACCGATACGTGCTGATTGATCTGAGCCGCGTTGAATGACGTGACGCTGATTCCGGGAAACAGGTGTCGGAGCAGCCCTGCCCTGACCGGATCAATCTCATTGATACAGACAGCTTTGGCGCGATCCGCCCATGTGGCGAGCATTCCCACGCCTGCGCTGGGTTCAAGGACGATATCGTCGTCGCCGATCGCGGCGAGGTGGGACACCAGCCATGCGAGCGCCAATGGGGTGGAAAAATGCTGGGTCGAGATTTGCTCCTCGCTCCGGACCGTTTGCGTCGGGAGCCGCCTCTCGAATTCCTCGAGCTTCTCGACGATCCCTGTTGGCGTCTCAGGAAGCATCATCGAGCGCAGCGCGAGTATCGTTCCGACCTCGATCGCGACGAAGCTGTCGCGTTGCGTCCAGGTTCCGTCGGCCGAGCTACTCCCATACGCTGCGGTCATTGCCTCGGTGGCGAGGCTTCTCGGGAGTGGCGCATCATTCTGAAGCGACTTTGCGATCTGGCACGCCGCAGCATATTGGCGCGCTGCCGCAGCAGGCGCCTGGTCGGTTTCGATGATCATGGAAGGGTCTCCTCTTTCGGGCCAATATTGGCCCCGAAAGCCCCTCCCCTTCTCTCACTCCTTTACGCCGGGCGTTGCTGTCTCAGTGGAGCATTCAGTCATCTATTGGCGTGCCGAAGTAGGCCAGGAGACGCCACGCGAGGTCGGGGTTCAACTCGACGAATTGTCGACGCCCGTCGGTGGTGTCGGCTATTTTGCGAATGAGCCCGTCATCGCACATTCGCTGGACAAGGCGGAGAGCCGTACTCAGCGGCAATGCGGAAGATACGCATAGATCGCCGGTGGCGATCTTTCTCTCTTCGCAATGCTGGATGAAGAGGTCGATCAGCATGTCCCACGCCGGCTCGCCTAAGTATTTCCTAGATCCAACAATATGTCTGCGGAGCAAGCGCCTCCGTGCAGTACGCCTTGCATTCGACAGCGCGAGGTCACGATCAGGAAATCCGGTCGACCGGCCAGAATCCCGGAGAAGGTGGTTTTTGACCATTTCCATGAGGCCGCGGCCATGTGGCCGCTGTCCGATCAGAGCGTGGCCCGATCGGCTGACGACGATGTGTTCGGTGAGCTCGATTCCCAAGTTGCTGGCGAGAGCCGCGAGTCTTTCCGTAGACGAGATATCCGCTTCGCTTGGGGTCGGATCACCACTGGGATGATTGTGCACAAGCACAATCGATGCCGCATCGAGCTCCAATGCTCGTTTGAATATGATGCGTGGATAGAGGATGAGCTGGGCCAGGCTGCCCTGCTGCAGCTGCTCGTCCGTTATGAGACGGCAGGCTCCGTCGAGGAACAGAACCCGAAGTACTTCTTCGGGAAGGCTCCCCATCGAGGTCTTGAGATAGGCAATGAGTTTCGGATCAGTCGGCGTGATAGTCCGGCCCATAAGGCTGGAGCGTAGTGCTTCGACACTGGCGGCGCGTGCCGCGAATATGAGGGCCGCAACGCTGTCTCGGCCTCCCAGGGTTCGCCGGAGAGCCTCGGGCTTCTGTGTCAGGACGCGGTCGAGGCTGCGGAATTCGCAGAGCAGCCGGTCAGCTATCTGAAGACTCTCGGAAGGTGCGACTGCAGCGATGAGGGCTGCCAGGACTGATCGCTGCCGCTCCTCCGCAACCGGGTCTGATGCCTCCAGGTTGCGGCGGCGAGGAGCGGCGGCAGAAGCCAGGAGGCAGCAACCTGCATCGTCAAATAGGCAATCGGATGCATCCCCACGTCCGCCAGCCGGCTGAAGTGCGCCAGAAGTGGCAAAGTCTGCAGGACAGCTGCCACCATCGGCCAGAAGCGATGTGCTGTCATCGCCAACATGAAGGTCAAAAGTGCCGCAATCAGGTCGAGAGCCAGATGGGCGGTATCGACGCTCGCGAACTGCGCAGGGATCAGAAGATGAACCAGCTGGTCGACGACGAGCATGCCCAGGAGGATTGTCGCCATCACACGTTCGGGGCCCCCTCCCTTCCATAGCGCGTAGGCCGAAGCCATCAGCAGCAAGATCAAGAATATGACTATCCGCAACATTCTTCCTCGAAATCATGCTGATGGCTCCCAGTCAAGTTTCAGGCGACAAGGGCAAGCTGCGCGCCGGTTGCTTTGGCCTGATTTGGGCATTCGTGCACATCAAGACCCGCGGTCTCCTGCGCGATGTCCGCGAGCTCGCCATGGACACGCAAGACGTCACCGCTTACCTCGACCAGCGAAAGCTGAGCCTTTGCGAGACGCATGATCGATGCCTGGCCGGCCTTGGGCGCCACGCCAACGCGCTGCCGGGCAGTGACGACGCTCGTCATAAGGGTCGAGACGGCGATGAGGGCGCTGTCGAGGCTTGCTTCGGCAAGGGGAACGTCCTGCTGAAGTCGCAGGGTCATTGCTTTGAGATTCTCAGGCATAACTTCTCCTTCCCCGGAAGCGAAGGACTTCCGGGCATTTGTTGGCGTTGCTTTTCAAAAGTTCAGCCGGAGACGAGCCGGGTCAGAGTCTCGGAAATTCCCAGACTTGCATGAACGACAAGCAGCAAAGCGACCAGCATCGTCATCATGAGCGCGAGGCGCGCCAAACCTTTATGATCTCGTCTCCAGATGAGCCCGAGCGGATCGGAAAGTCCTTCCACCGGTCCATCCGTGCTCCGAGCGGCGACTGCCATGTCGGTCAGATGGATTACGGTCGAGGGGTCTCCCTCCGCGAAGTCAGATGGCACTATTTCCGTCCTGTCGGGAATGTGTATCGGATCATATGTGATCCGATCATACTTTTTCTTGAGGCGTGCGTACTCGACTGCAGCCTGATCGCGCGTATCGACACCAAGGATGGATCGAGCCTTTGTAAGGCGCTGGTCGACCGTCGGCTTCGCCAGGCCGATCATGCGCGCGATCTCCTTGGAAGTTTTTCGTTCGAGCAGCGGGTCGAGGCAGGCGCGGTGTTTGTTCGTCAACCGCGACCAACGCTCGAAGTCGGCCTCATCGCTCACGAGAGCACCCGGCAACCTGGCGAGCCGGAAATTCCATGGTGGCCCTTCCGACCCCACGGCATAGCGTCGCCGCCCCATCGGAATGGGACGAACCATTAGCGCGCAACATCGCTCGCTCCCCTCGATCGACATTCGATCGTTATGGTCCGAAACATCGCGCGAGGCGGTTGATCCGGACATCTCTACATCTCTGTTAATAGGGCAAGAAGCCAATATTCGCAAACCGGCGACCCGGGCTTAATGGTGCCAATCTGGAAGTTTAAGACATGATAGGCCAAACATGGACTGTTTTAACTTGCCTACAGGCTGTGGCTAAGCGACACTGTTGGCATCCTTGAACATCGTATAGGGGTTTCGTCATGAGCGTTCACAAGGCTCGTATCGTGTCGGGCGGCAGGCTTCAAATTCCGGCGGACGTGCGTAAGGCGCTCGGGATCGCCGATGGGGACGATGTGCGCCTCGAGGTTGTCGACGGAGAGTTGCGCGTCCGATCATTCCAGACAGCGCTTGGCCGTGTGCGAGCTCTTGTCCGCCACCATGTCCCTGCCAGCGCTTCGCTGGCCGACGAATTGATCGCGGATCGCCGGTCGGAGGCCGCGCGTGACTGATTATGTGCTTGATGCCTCCGCCGTCCTCGCCGTGATTCAGGAAGAGCCTGGAGCGGAGCGGATCGAAGCGCATCTGGACACCGGCTGCATTAGCGCAGTGAATCTGGCCGAGATTGTGGGCAAGCTGCAAGATCGGGGGCTTGGCGACAACGAAATCGATGAGCTGATTGCATTGCTCGACCTCGACACACGCATTTTGGACAAGGAGGGCGCGGTTTTCATGGGCAAGCTGCGGCAATCGACGAAGGTCGCCGGCCTTTCGCTTGGCGACCGGGCTTGCCTTGCGCTCGCACACTCCCTCGGGGCGACGGCTATCACCATGGACCGGGCGTGGAAGGATCTCGAAATCGGCGTCGCCATCGAAGTTGCCCGGTGATGAGACTGCAGCACGCCTATAACGCACGCGGAACCGCATGATGCGTACCGAGATCGACTTCCTGCCGCATCGCAAGCAGCGCGAGCTGGATATTATCGTCGAGATTTTGTTTCAAGGTTTACGCGCCGCGACGGAGAATGCCGTTGGCGCACGGCGTAACGGCAGGATTCTCAAGGTCATCCTTTTCGGCTCTTACGCCCGCGGCGATTGGGTCGAGGCACCGCAGGATGCCAACCAATATCGTTCGGACTATGACATCCTCGTCATCGTCAATCAGAATGAACTCGCAGACCGCGCGACCTATTGGGAGGATGCGGAGCGCCGGATCAGCGACGCCTATCTCCTCGAGAAGGTGATCAAGACGCCGGCGAACTTCATCGTCCATTCGCTTCAGGAAGTGAACGACGCGCTCGCCCATGGCCGTGTCTTCTTCATGGAGATCGTAAAGGACGGCGTCATCCTCTACCAGTCGGACGACAAGGAGCTCGGCAAGCCGAAGCCGAAGACCCCTGAAATGGCTCTGCAGGCCGCGCAGGAGTATTTCGCAGAATATATGTCGGACGCGACTGCGTTCTTCGATGGGTATCGGGATGCGGTAGCACGCGAGCACCTAAGGAAGGCCGCATTCGACCTTCATCAGACCGTGGAGAATCTTTACCAAGGCCTGCTGCTCGTCCTCAAATTCTACACGCCCTACGATCACAATATCCTGTTCCTGCGCGACATGGCCGAGCAATTGGATCGCCATCTATATGATGTCTGGCCACGCGGCACCCGCGCCGAGCGGGCAATGTATCAGAAGCTCAAGGACGCTTATCGGAAGGCGCGATACTCGCGTCACTATAAGATTTCGCGCGAGGAGCTGGACTGGCTGTCGGGCCGCGTCGAGATCCTCGGGCAGCGTGTTCATGAGATCTGCTCGGCACGGATCGCCGCGCTGGAGGCTGAAGCAAAGGCATAGCTGTAGCGCCGCGCCCCGCCAGCCGATCGTTGCCGGAACGGACGAGACCCGGAACGGGGCTCGGTCGAAGCGAAGCGGAGATAGAGCGGCGATCCCGAAGGGAGGCGCCCCTCCCCCAGCCAACATCGCTGCTCCGCGTGAGAATTGTCGAGGACGCAGACATCTGCCGAAATGCTCCACGACTTGGCGTTGTCTGCTCGGCATGTCGGCGCTAGCCTGGCCAGGATTTCTGCCTGGCGGAGAAAAGGGGATCGGTCCTTGGAACCACAATGGCTCACCTACGGGAAACGGCTTCAGAGCATCGCTTCGACGGGGCTCCACTTCACGCGAGATCGGTTCGACCGGGAACGCTATGAAGAGATCGCCACGATCGCCAACGAGATGCTGTCCGCTCTCGGCAATGTCCCGATCGAACGAATCTCAGATCTCGTGCCGGATTTTGCGCGCGGATATGCGACACCCAAGGTGGACGTGCGTGGGGCGCTCGTCGAAGAGGACATGATACTTCTCGTGCGCGAGGAATGCGATGGATTGTGGACGCTACCCGGCGGCTTTGCCGACGTTGGTCTCTCCCCTGCTCGCAATATCGAGAAGGAGATGAGAAAAGAGGCCGGGTTGAAGGTTTCAGCCCGGCGCCTATTCGGCGTTCGACACAAAGCCAGTTCAAGCTATCCCGCCGACGTCCGCGACTTTTACAAAATGTTTTTCCTGTGCGACCGGACTGATAACGCCATTCCCGAACCGGGTCTCGAAACCATCGAGGCGCGTTTCTTCGGGATCGACGATTTGCCGCCCTTGTCGAGAGGGCGGACGATCGAGGCCGACATTCACGCCGCCTTTGCCTATGCCACCGATACGACAAAGCCTGCATTCTTCGACTAAGGTTGGCTCGATAGCAATATGACTGATCAAATCGCCCGGATTCGCATCACGCTCGAAGACATGAAGCCAGCCATCTGGCGCCGTGTCGAGCTGCCCGTGACCAACAGCCTAAAGACGCTGCATCTTGCGATCCAAGCCTGCATGCTCTTCGAAAACTATCATCTGTTCCGCTTCGAGGTCGGCGATGCTGCCTATGGCATCCGCTTCCGCGACGATGATGCGTACATGATCCGCACCCGCGACGCCGCCAATGTACGCATCGGCACGCTCGTCGAGCGCGGGGTCACCAGCTTCATCTACACCTATGATTTCGGGGATAATTGGCGCCATCGTGTGGAGATCGAAGAGGTGACGTCAGCAATTCCCGCAACGGACTATCCTCGCTTCGTCGATGGTGAACGGCGCGCCCCGCCCGAAGATGTCGGCGGCACACCGGGGTTTGAAGACTTTCTCAAGGCCATGGCGAAGCCGCGCCATCCGGAGCGCGCGTCGATGATCCAATGGTATGGCGGCGTCTTCGATCCCGCCGATATCAGTCCTGACGAGGTCAACACACGCATGGCCAAGCTCGCCAAGCGACGGGCGCAGGGAAAGTTGGCTAACGCATCCTCCCCATCTCGAGGCGACTGATCGGCGTCGCTTTTCTCGCTTGCACCATAGCTAAGAAGCGGACCGTCTTCTCTGAGGCGTTAGCTATCTACTTTGTCCGAGTTCAACCCCGCCATAAACTGTGGGGCTCCATCTGTGATACACACCCAGGGAGCCTTCGAACCGACATATATATGTGCGGCATAACCTCGAAACCCCGGATCGTCGTCTAGCAAGCCAGCGGGGATGAAGAATATTTTGCCATCCCGGTCGGTGTGAGGCGTTGGGCTACCGCAAGTTCTGCAGAAGCTGGAGCGCCATCCATTTTGGCCGGGGACTTCGTAGGTCCCAATATTGTCTTCGCCTTTTATCCAGCGGAAGCCATTTCTTGCGGTATAAAAAACGGCGTTGCCGTCGGTTCCAGACACTTTTCGGCACTTTGAACAGTGGCATTGCCCAGCTGGTCCAAATTTTCCTTCGACGACAAAGCAAATTTGTCCGCAAAGGCAAGAGCCATGAATTGGTTCGGGCATGACGACCTCCTGTATGTCTGGCACGAACCGACACTACCGAAGCTCGGTATGCACGCAATCGATCATCTTCTGACCAACAGATTTCTCCCGCCAGACGAAAATCACATCGATTTGGGCCGGCGCTCTTCGCCGGAGTCATCTCGGCTCATCCGCGGTCGGTTTGCGGGGCCAGTTGTCTTTCATCGCCTTCCAGCGGCCTGCTTCATCCAGTTGGGCAGGATCGGTCGGCATCTCGTTCTTTAACCAGAAATTGAACCATGCGAGATTTCGCTCATAGACTGCCAACCGGTGCGCGGGTTGCCATTTGATGTGATCTTCGTCCGGAAAAATATAGAGATCGCTGGGAATCCCTGCTTGAACTAACGCCGTGTGGCTACCGACCATCGCTAGATACTCATTGTCCGCAGCCTGAAAAAGGAACGGAAATCTCACGCGCCGGGGATCAAGGGTGATTGAGATCTTCGACCAGAACCCGGGGTTCGCGTCCGCGAGGCGAGGCCACCCGCTTTCGTGATAGTTCTGCGCGATCATTGGCCCTAAGATCGCGTCTTGGAAGGGCTCCCATCCACAGCCCGAGACTGACCCAGCTGAAAAAAGCTGGCTGTTTACCGCGGCAAACTGAACTGTGGTGCATCCGTCGCTCAGTCCGGAGATTCCGATACGTTGCGGATCAACGAGACCCTTGTCGATCAGTCGACGGGTGGCGATCTCGATCGCCGATATAATACTCCGTCTACCTCTGAAATCGTCGTTGAAGGCTGCTACGAGTTGCTCGATTGATTGTCTTCTCCCGACGATATCTTCATACGTCAGATTGTCGACGCTGAGAATGAAGTAGCCTCTTCCGGCAAGCGTTTGGATCGGCACCTCGTCCCCGATACCCCCGCGAAGGAATCCCTTGGTCCGATATTGAACGATCACCATCGGGTAGCGGCGGCCAGGCTCGTACCCGACTGGATAAACAAGATCCCCATAAAAGGGCACGTTTTCAGCGTTGAGCCAATTCAACCGCTCTACGCGCCCGAGCGATAGGTTCGAGAACTCCGGGTTTGGATCAAATATCTCTTTGATTTGGCCGGTGGCTAGCTGAAGTCTCACGAAATGGCGCGGTCGTCGCGACCGCTCCCGCAGGCAGAGCAAATCATCTGCGATCGGCTGACATTCGATCAACGCGTCGCTGGTGAGGAGAAGGCGTCTAGGTTCACCTTGACCCGGAATCCATTCGTAAATGGCAGTGAGGCTGTTTGCCCAACCCTCGCGGCGCGAGAATCTAATCCTGGTTCCATCGTCATTCCACCAGACTGAAGTGGACCAATCGAATTCGCAGGCCCTGAAATGGCACTGTTCTGACTTTTCGTTACGTTTGGCCGTCAAGCGATAGAGGGGAGGGAAGAGTGGAGTGTCGATGGTTTCCGCCCATGCTTCCGAGCCGCCAGCAGCTCTCGAATACGCCGTGGCGTTTCCCGGAAGACCTCGAGCTACGTCAAACAGACTGGCCTCATCGGCACGCGCCTCTCGTTCCCGCCCCTCTTCAAGATCTACACTCGCCAAGAAGCGATCCGCGTCGGGCGTCTGAGGCCTCGCGCCACGCACCGGAAACGCCCGCGCATCGAACCGCCAGCCCCTCAATCCTTCCCGATCAATCTCAGCTGATTTTTCGGGCAATTTTGGGCGGGACGAATAAACAACCGTTCGTCCGTCCTCGGTAATCCGGAAGTCATCGACATTCACGAGAGAATTCGTGACCTGACTGGCAGCCCCCGTGCCGACATCGACACGCCACACCTGAGTCAAACCATGCTCGCGTTTCAGATATGCGATCCAGCGCCCCGCCGGTTCCCAACGGGGCGTAACTGGCGCGGCAGTTCCAATAGGAAACTTCGCCCACCCATATCTGGGCGGTTCGTCACGGATGAGTTCGCGGCTAAAATCGAGGATCCGAACATTTGCCGGCCTCTCGAGCGAAAGAATAGCCAGTCCGACACAGTACACGTTTTCGCTTGGAAATCCTCGATGGAGGAAGAACGCCACCCATTTTCCGTCAGGCGATATGGTGAACAGCTTTCGGCGGCGGTCTGGCAACGTCGCCGGCCCAATATCACGTAGCTGCGCAAGCAGCTCGGGCGTGACGAGACCGGTACGAATCTCCTTCTGTGCTGGTGGCGCCAATCTCGCACAGACATCGGCGGCGAGCGCGGAATGTGGGAGGACGCCCGCTGCCCCGGCCACCAATGTCGCGGCGAAGCGCTTTGGGAACGACACGTCACCAAGCCTTCGACAACGTCAGGCTTATTACCCTCCCAAATGGCGAATGATTGATCGAGTCATATCGGAATGCCGCCGGATCGACCGTTCGAATGAGGCTGGGCTTCTCATTGAACAGATTTTGAATAGCGATGGTCAAATTCGTGCCCGACAGCAGGCCGCTCGCCCTCGCGCTTCGGAAGGTCGCGACAGTGTCGAACGTCACAAAGGATTGGACTCTCGCACTTGGCTGGAATCGATTGTCTTTGGTGCCGCCAACAAATGATCCGGACGCACTTAGCACGAAATTGGCTTCCTCCCAGCTCGCGCTCATTCTTCCGCGCCAATGCGGCGGCTGAAATATCAAGCCCGCTTGCGGCATGGTCGGAAGATTGGCCGTTATCCGCCGAGAGCTATCGAGGTAGCTCAGCGCTCCCTTGAATGACAAAGTCCTGTCGTCTCCAAGATCATGGAGAAAACTCACCGATCCGTCGAAACCTTCGGCCGATTGCAGAGATATATTCTGGAGCTGATCGTTGACGATCGCTGCGACCGCGCCGGGATCGAAGGCGGCGCCTGTAAAATTTGCGAATGTGCCGGTAAGGCCGTCGACGATCGAGAGCACGTCCGTCGCCGACGGATTGAGCGCTACAAAGTCGCCAAATACCGGAAGCAATGCACTTGTCACCGGAGAAATCGGCTCCGCGACGCGATTTTTATATCGAATCCTGAAGTATCCCAAGTCGATCCTCAGCCCGGGAACGCTCACGGGCTCGATCGACGATGACAGACTTAATGTGGTCGCACGTTCCGGCTGAAGGTTCCCATTGCCGCCAAATACCAAGAGCACGGGATTCGCGTTTGCGGGCGCGGGGTTGAAAATGAATCCCGGCACCAACTGTGCATTCGTCGTTTGGCCCGTCTGAAAGAGGGTCGGAACCTTGAACGATTTGCCCCAACTTGCTTTGAGTTCTAACCCGTGGATGGGCGCGTAAATCAGCCCCAGCTTCGGCGTCGTAACACGGTCGATTCCTCTATGATCCTCGATGCGGATTGCGCCATTCACCTGCAGTTTGCTTGCGAAGGCGACCGCATTTGTCTCTGAAATCAGCGGCAACGACACTTCGCCGTAACCGAACAAGACTTCGCGCGATTCACGAAAAACATCGATTGGCGCCTCAACGCCGCCGACAATTCGGCGAGAATCGACGCGAAGACGGTTGGAGCGATAGCCCGCCCCGATCGCCAATCTTGCGTCGCCGCCGGGCAAACTAAAAATTGGCCCCTCTGCGCCAATCTCGCCTGACCTCAGACTATTATCATAATTGGGCAAGGCGCGCATTGTCTCGACACCGCCGGCATATGTGAGATTCGAGATCGTGTTGTTGCTCTGGCTGTACGTTCCAAGGATATTCAGATTCCAACCCGAGGGCAGTGAAAAGCGGAATGCCGGGGATACAGACCAGCTGTCGACGCCCGAGGCGACAACACTCCCTTGCCGGTAACAGCTGATCGAAACGGCGGCGCTGGTCGGCGAAATACAGCGCGCCGTCGTGCGATGCGTAAAGTGGCCGTCAATCTCAAGGACACTTGTATCGGAGATTTCTTGCCTGCCTGCGAGGACGATGCTCAATTGCTTTTGACCGGGCACGACAGTGGAGTCGGGAAGAAGGTTGCTGGTATAGGGTCGCTGCCGTCCTTTGATTTCGCCAGTTCGGGAGAAGTCGCCGGCGAGCATAAAGCTACCACCGTTCCACGAAGGACCTCCGACAGCGCTATATTGCTGTGCAAAGGCTCCGCCCTCTGTCGCGGCGCCGATCCGCGCGGAAGTGAACAACCGGTCAAAGGTGCGCCTGAGAATGATATTGGCGACGCCGGCTACGGCGTCCGATCCATAGAGTGCCGATGCGCCGTCGGTTATCACATCAACGCGCTCAATCGCCGCCAGCGGTATTGCCGAAATATCGATGCCTTGACTGATGGCATCGAATGCGACGCGATGGCCGTTCAATAGCGTCAGCGACGCATCTGGGCCCAGACCTCGCAGATTGAGAGTCGAGGAACCGGAGACGTTCGAAAAACTGCCTTGGCCGGTCGGCGCGATCGTGGGATTCTGACCGCCCGAGAAGTTCTGCGGGAGATCGCGGATCACTTGACCGAGATCGGTTTGGCCCGCCCGCTCCGCATCGCGCCGCGAAATGGTGGTAATCGGTGAGGTCGTCTGACCACCCCGAATCCGCGAGCCCGTCACCACGATCTGTTCGTCTTGAGCAGCCAAAGGTTCGCCGGTGAAGGAAAGCTCTTCCGCCGTCGACCGCACTGGGGAAGGCACAACCATGTAGGTCCGCTGTCCAGTCGATCTTACGGTCAGCCCCGTTCCGGCGAGCAATTTCGAGAGAGCCTCTTTCACCGTCATCGTTCCGCGGACTTCGTTTGTGCGAAGACCCTTGGTAAATCGTCTGGCGGCTGCGATCTGAATCTCCGCCTGGCGCCCGAGCGCCGGAATCCCGGTCTCGGCTGGCTGCGCGGGAACGTCGAATGAACGTGTTTGGGCAGCGGCGGGCGTTGGCATCGCCACGACACAGATGGACGCCGATGACGCCAGAAGAATGCTGCTTTTGGTCCCGAAATTCATTGAATTGCCCCCTCATTCACGGGCCGTTGAAGCCCTGTCATTGAAAGGAGCCTTCCAAGAGAATTTTCCTTATTTATTCCCTCAGAACGATGTCTCTTTAGCGGGCAACAATCTTGATTTCCTCGGGGTTTGTGAGGTCGAGGGACCGATCGAAGCTTCCAGCAATGACCCGCGCGAAGCCTTCGGGATCGTTTGTGCGGAATACTCCGTCGAACTCCTCGCCCGCCAAGCTCGGATCCGCCAAGATGACCTTCCGCTTATTATAGCGATTGATGTCGGCAATGGCGTCTTTCACGCGCGTTCCGACAAGATCAATTTTCCCAGTGCGCCACGCAAGCGAACGTTCGACAACGTCCGGTTCCGATTGCTCGCGAACGACAGCAGAGCTGTCACTCACGATAGCGGCCTCGCCCGCCCGAAGGCGCATGCGCGGACTTTCGTTGCCGATCTTCCAAACCTCAACGACGCCTTCGGTGACGCCTATCTCGGCGCCATCTGCGCGGCGCCTTACCGCGAAGGCCGTTCCGACAGCTCGAACCCGGATGTCGCCAGCCTCGACCTCAAAGGGACGAGTGGTATCCTTATGAACCTCGAACCACACCTCGCCGCGATCGAGGCGAACGACCCGGGCCTTCTTGGCGAAGGCGATCTCGACCTTGCTGTCCGTGTTAAGGGCCGCGGTTGAGCCGTCATCAAGCGCGACGCGACGCACTTCGCCAATTTCGGTGGAGTACGAGCTGCCGGCATCGGCAAGATAGAGACCACCGACAATCGAGGCCGCGAGTGCTCCGCCAGCCCATAGCAGCAGGCTTCGGCGACCGGGGTCGGATACAGGTTGTTCGACATCCTCATTGATCGATTGAAACGGACGCTGATCGGATAGCGTGGTCCATAGCGCCTGAGCTTGCACGAGCGCGCCCCGATGGCGAATGTCGAGGTTCAACCAGTCCTCGAGCGCGACGTCGTCGGCCTCGGTCCAATTCTCGGAGTCCATACGCGCAACCCACTGAGCGGCGGTTGCGTCGATAGAGGCGCTGGTTTGGGTCATCGGCGCGCGCCTCCCTCACCAAACCGTTGCATGGCTTGGTCCGCCCGATACTCAGCATCGCGCCATGCGGCGCGAAGATACCGAACTCCAAATTGCACATCATTCTCCACAACCGATTCCGTTACCCCCAACGCCGCTGCGATCTCACGCTGGGAGAGACCATCGAATTTTCGCATTTCGAGAATGCGTCTGCATCGTTCCGGAAGATCCGGTAGCAACGCGATGAGCTTTGCCAGAGCATGCCGATCAGCGGCCACTGTCTCGGGATCGGGAAGGTCATCGACTAACGCGTCCTGCAGGTCCACAATCGATTCGATCGGCACGATCTTCGCTCGCTTGCGCGTACGAATGAGCAGGTTGCGGGCCATAGCGAAGAAATAAATGTTCGGCTGCTCGATATGCTCGACGCTCTCGATCGTAGCAAAACGGCAGTAGCAATCCTGCACAATTTCGTCGGCTTCTTCCGGCGAGGCGCGCGATGCGCGAAGCCAAGCGCGCACACGATGTTCGTGTGGGATGACCCACTGAGCCACCCACCCCGCCCGCCTTCGGAGCCGATCCCGGTTCATGTTCGGCTTCGTCGCTAACCTCCCGTGCTCGCTCGACGTCTCTTTAGTGGAAAGAGCCTCAGCAAGGAATTTTCCTTATTTCGAGACTGGGGATCCTTTGAAGATGAATTAGTCTGACCGAGCTTCGACATAGACTTGAAGCATCGCCCCGATCGATTATGGATATGGCTGTGGGGCGGACAGAGCCGGCAATCGCTCCATGGGATTATCCTGCCGGGTATCACTACGCTCGTTGTTTGCGTCGAGCGGTCGCGGTCGAAATTATCGATGCGGCACACCTTGCATCAGTTTGGCACCGGCGATCCCGGGCGCCCGACATCTGTCGGCCCGAGAGGCCAAGTGCATTCATGTCACCGAACCGCGATCTCCGCAGCCCGACGGGCGGGCTGAATGCAGAGGACTCGTCCATTGTCGACGGCAAGGCCGCGATCGAGGAAGATATTGAGTCACTGTTCCGGAAGGAAGCTCCTCGCCTCACGCGGTATTTCCGCGCGCGGCTTCGCGACGGCGACGATCCGGGCGATTTCGTCCAGGAGTCCTTCGTTCGTCTCGTGGGATCGTTGGCGCAGCGAGCGATGCCGACACCCGGTGCCTACCTGCAACGCATCGCCCGCAATTTGCTTTACGACCGCAGCAAGCGCGCGGAGGCGCGACTGGCATCGTTTCATGTGCCGATCGGCGAAGGATGCGAACCGGCTGTCTCGCCCGATCAGCATCACGGTATCGAAGCTGAGGACGTGATGCGAGCTTATCGCCGCGCCTTGGCCGAGCTGCCCGATCGCACGCGAGAAGTATTTCTGCTTCACCGTGTTGACGAGCTTGCCTACAGAGAGATTGGGGAAAAGCTCGGGATTTCGATTCCCACGGTGCAATATCATGTCGCACGCGCTCTCGCCCACATCGACGCGGCCCTGGAGCGGGAATGAACGAAGATAATGATACGCCAAAGCGGCCCGGTAATCTGAGGGACGAGGCCGCTGAATGGTTTGCGATCATGCGCGGCCCGGATGCCGATGCGCGCCGCGAAGAGTTCGAAGCATGGCTCGCACGAGGTGCCCTGCATCGCACGGCCTATAACAAAATCGCGGAGACCTTCAGTATCGGCAAAGGGCTGAAGGAGGATGCGCCGGACGACGCTGGCTCTGCCGCGCCGAGCCCTGCCAGTCAGAAGCCCGGAATACTGAAAATGGCCGGGCTTGCACTGTGCCTCGTCGGCGCGGCGGCGGTGCTCTATCTCGGCGTGGTTTCGCCCGGCACGCTCAAGCAGGATGGCCCCAAGATCGCCAATGGGGGCACCGCCGGTGGAAACTCGAGCCAGCTGCAGAGCAAGCTCGGTGAAATCCGGGAAGTGCAGTTGCCAGACGGATCGCGCGTGACGCTCGATACCGATAGCCTTGTGCTGACCAAATTTGACCGGGACCTGCGTGATGTTCGGTTAGTACGCGGCCGTGCCCGGTTCAATGTAGAGAAGGACAATCGGCCGTTCGTCGTGGCAGCGGGAAATGGGACCATAACCGCGCTGGGAACAAGCTTCGACGTTGGCCTGGCTCGCGACGAGCGGGTCACGGTCCAACTCTTCGAAGGCTCGGTCGACGTCCGAGTTCGAAGAGATCTGTCTGCGGCTGAAACGCCAGTCCGGCTTGCCCCTGGTCAGCAGCTGATTTTCCGGGCCGAGAAAGCGGCGGCCCCGATTCAGGTGACCAATGCGCCCGTTACCGATCGGCGTTGGCCCGAAGGGGTCAGGGAGTATGACGGCGTGCGGCTCGGCGATGTCGTCGGGGAAGCGAACCGCTACGCGACCGGGCCTATTTTGGTGGCGGCCGCAGACGTCAGCGACAGAAAAGTTTCAGGCACGTACCGCCTTCGAGATGTCGAGCGGCTAGCCGAGAATCTCGCCGATATGCTTCGCTTGGCTCTCATTCGCGGAAACAATCAGCTGCTTCTCGTCAAGACGTGCCCATCACCGCGGAAGGAAAACTGCACTCCGCCCTCATAATTCGAGAGCCTCGCTCGTCGCTTCCCCAACACCGGCGCGCTCGCCGGGACAGGGAGGCGAAATTCATGTCAGTCAGGGACCAAATCTTTACGTCCGCGATCGCGATCAGCGCGGCGCTGGCGTGCACACCCGCGGCCGCGCAAACCGAGCAGCGCCGCGGTTATCAACTCGAAGCCCAGGACTTGGGTACTGCATTGCGCGCGGTCGGGCGAACGTCGAACAGCGAGATATTCTTCGAGACAAACATCGTAGACGGGAAGCGAGCGCCGGCCCTGAGAGGGCAATACACGCCTCGCGAGGCCGTAGAAGCTCTGATCCAAGGGACGAACCTCGTCATCCTCGAACGGCGGGGGGCGATCATTCTCCGCGAGCGATTTCCCGCGTCGCAAGCGACGGTGAACGACAGCAGCGGTCAAAGCGAGATTATCGTTACCGGATCGCGCATTCGAGGAGGCCCGGCTACGTCGCCCGTGACCACAATTTCGCGCCGCGACGCGGAACGAGCCGGACAGACCGACCTTGGTCAGGTCATTCGTGATATCCCGCAGAATTTTTCGGGCGGCCAGAACCCGACAATTATTGCGGCAGGCCAAGGTGGTTTCACGAACGTCTCCGGATCGTCCGCCCTCAACCTCCGCGGTCTCGGGCCAGACGCATCGCTGACGCTCTTCAACGGACATCGGGTTGCCTTTGACGCTGTGAGCCAAGGTATCGACATTTCGGCGATTCCGCTGTCCGCTATTGAGCGGGTCGACATCGTAACTGATGGGGCGTCAGCGCTCTATGGGTCGGATGCGGTTGCCGGCGTAGCGAATGTGATCCTGCGGCGCCGGGTCGAAGAGGTCGTCACGTCTGTGCGCCTTGCGGGAACGACCGACGGCGGAGGCTTTACGCAACAGTATAATTTAGTGGGTGGTCCTTCCTGGAGCTCTGGAAGCTTGATGGCGGCCGCCGATTTCCAGAAAGCAGACGAAATCACCGCCCGCCAACGCGCTTACACCGGCAACTTGCCCCCGGACGCGACACTTATACCGGGTCAAAAGCAGGTCAGCATTGTGGCAGCTGGTCGCCAGATCCTGGGCGATGGCATCAAGTTCGAGATCGACGGGCATTATATGCATCGCTCTACGGCACGGTGCATCACGGCGTCGGTATCGCCAAGCTGTTATGGCCAAGGCAGTGTGGTGTCATCGACGGCTGACAGTTGGTCGGTATCGCCGTCTCTGGAAGTTGGACTGAGCGGCGACTGGTCGCTTCGTTTTTCCGGAACGTACGGAGAAAGTGACACGTCGATAGCAACGCGTGTCTTTTTCAACCGGGCCGAGGCCTCGCTTGCGTTGCCCAATTATGCAAATGCGTTGAGGTCCTTTGAATTCGGCGCCGAAGGAAGTTTGTTTCCACTTCCAGGAGGCGAAGCAAGGCTCGCAATTGGTGGCGGTGTCCGCACAAACAAGCTGACAGTCGATTCCCGGCGTGTCGTCGGTGGGATCGAAACGCCGATCGACATATTCACGGAGACGCGAAAGGTCACCTTTGGCTACGGCGAGCTCTCTTTGCCGTTTGTATCCCCGAGCAATTCGCTGCCACTCGTCAACAAATTTCAACTCGTCGGAGCCTTTCGGTTCGAAGATCATCGAGGTATCGACCAGGTGACGACGCCCAAGGTTGGTGTCGTCTATTCTCCATCGAACGGCGTTGATTTCAAAGCGAGCTGGGGCAAATCGTTCAAGGTTCCGACCTTGTATCAGACCGGGCAGACGTCGAATGCGCAGCTCCTTCCGGGCTTCATTTTCTCGCCCGCACCGACGAGCAGCAACCCTGTGCTCTATCTTTTCGGCGGCAATCCGAATCTCACCCCCGAGCGCGCTACGACGTTTACCACGTCGCTGACAGTCGAGCCCTTTGAAGGTCTGCGCGCGGAGCTGGGATATTTCCATATTCGCTACCGTAACCGCGTGAGCTCTCCCTTTTCTCCAATTACGAGCGCCCTGCTCCCGGTCTATGCGGCTTTCGTGCGGCTGAACCCGAGCGCCGCTCAGGTGAATGGTGCAATCGACGACATTTCGGGCGTCTTCGAAAACTCGTCGGGCCAAGCCTTCGACCCAGCCGGCGTGGCGGCAATACTCGATAATCGGCTTCAGAATATTTCGCTGCAATCGCTGAGCGGCATGGACGCCGCAGTGAAATATTCGCACGATTTCGGCGACAGCGGGAAAATACAGATCAACGGCACGGTAACCTATCTCGATAGCACCCGTCGGATTACCGCGGATTTGCCCCTGATGGCGCAGTCGGGCCTGATCTTCCGGCCACCCCATTGGCGCGCGAGATTGAGCGGAGGCTGGGAAAAGGATAATGTCAGCATCACCGCGATAGGAAGCTATATCGGCCCCGTGCGGGACGATCGCTTTCAGCCGATTACCTCGGTGCCAGCGTTCGTAACCGTCGACACGGTTCTGCACCTTACTACCGAACGAAACAGCGGCCTCCTCGGGGGGCTGGGTTTCACGGTTAGCATCCAGAACATCTTTAATGAGAAGCCGTCTCCGATCCGCTTCGTGGATCCCGCCGCGCTTCGGTACGACTCTGTCAACCAATCGACGCTCGGGAGAACTTTCAGCCTGACGCTATCGAAGGCTTGGTAGAATGGCCGAGCGAATTGCAACGACTGCGTCGATGATATTCTGCGCGCTCTGTGCCTTAGCTGGAACAGCGAAGGCCTCGGAGTGCGGAGAGCTTCTGCCGCCGAGTAACGTGGCTGATAATCGCTCCGGCGTCACGCCCGAGCAGCTCCTGAAACTTCGCGATATTGGGCAAGCCTATGGCGGAGATCCAAGGCGCCATCTCTTCACATTCTCTCCCGACGAACAATCAATTTCGTTCCAAATTCACAGAGCTGACCCTTCGACGAACAGCTATTGTGTCGGTTTGGTCGTCCTGCCGACCCGCAATGGAGGGCGGCCTCGCC
>QFCS01000723.1_pt1 | contig 27442 bp, 23 predicted proteins | sample 3576561 | NCBI WGS metagenome assembly QFCS01 | reverse complement strand
GAATAAGGGAGCAAAAGTAACGTCCTGCCTGTCGGGCCTCACGGCGCCCGACGCAATGGACTCAATGCGTCAGATCACCGCGGCCAGGGTGGAGCAGTTTGGGTGGCCATAAGTGGAGCACTTTGAGTGGCCGCCGGGGGAGCGTCTGCGAGCGGCGCTTCGGAGCTGTGGCCACAGCGTTTTGCCGATCGGCGGAGGGCAGTTGCTCCGGCTCGATGCGGTGTCGCAGTCCATGCAGGCCACCGTTCCGGTCGAGCAGCTGCTCTCGCACGCCCATGACCTGGGTGCGCTGCGCCCGTGCACGGCGGCCGATGAAGACGCGCTGCAAGGGGCCGAGACGCATTCGCTGAGCGTGTTCCTGTGGCGCCTGAGCGCGACCATGGTGGAGGCGCGCGCGCCCCATCCGCCCTTGCGCGGCGCCTGGCGCCTGCGGCGCTGGCCTCAGGCCATGGGGCTCATGGCGCCGGGCCATCCGCACCTGGCGGCCTTGCTGTGGCGCCGGCCATACACCGCCCTGGAGTTGGCCGAGCGTGCAGGTTTGCCGCTGCCTGTGGTCCGGGCCTTCGTGCTCACGGGTGACGCGCTGGGCCTGGGCCAACTGGAAGAGGCCACCCATCCCCTGGACGTGGCCCGCGAAGCCGCGGCTTGGGGCCGGTTCAAACCCTTGCGCGAGAAGTGGCGGTTGTGGTGACCCCCGCCACGACACCCGCCGAATTCAAGATTGTCATCACCGGGCCCAGGGGGGCTGGCAAGGCCACCGCCAGCCGATCCATTGGTGAGGGCATCGCCGTGCCCATGAGCCTCGACGGAAGCGGGAGGGCGCTGGATGGCCTGCCCCCCGCCGCCGCCGGCGCGTTGGGCTTGATCGTGCTGGTCGACAACAGCCAAACCGACCCCATTGCCCAGGTGGAGTGGCACCTGCGAGTGCTGGCCGGGCCCATCGGGCCCCTGCCCACGGTGGTGGGCGTGGGGCGGCTGGAGACGCATCCCTGGCCCGGCGTCGAGGCCTACTGCGCTGGCCTGGAGGCGGCGGGCTGGCGCGTGCCGGTCATCGACGTCGACGTGCGCCGTGAGGCCGATGTCCGGCTGTTGCTCTCCGTTCTGGTGGGCCTGGCCGAGGCCGACGGGGGCGCGCCACCCGAATGAAGGCGGGCCTTAGAGCACTTCGGAGGCGAAGTCGGCGAGCCTTGAGCGTTCGCCACGCGCCAGCGTGATGTGCCCGCCGTGCGGCCAGCCCTTAAAGCGGTCCACCGCGTAGGTCAGGCCCGAGGAGCCTTCGGTGAGGTAGGGCGTGTCGATCTGCGCCAGGTTGCCCATGCAGATCATCTTGGTGCCCGGGCCCGCGCGCGTGATCAGCGTCTTCATCTGCTTGGGCGTCAGGTTCTGCGCCTCGTCGATGATCACGTACTTGTTCATGAAGGTCCGGCCGCGCATGAAGTTCATGCTTTTGACCTTGATGCGGCTGCGGATGAGTTCATTGGTGGCCGCGCGACCCCATTCGCCCGCATTGCCGCCGTCGCCCTTGGCCAGGAACTCCAGGTTGTCGTCCAGCGCGCCCATCCAGGGGCCCATCTTTTCTTCCTCGGTGCCGGGCAGGAAACCGATGTCTTCGCCCACGCTGACGGTGGCGCGGGTCATGATGATCTCGGTGTAGCGCCGGTCGTCCAGCACCTGCGTGAGGCCGGCGGCCAGTGCCATCAGCGTCTTGCCCGTGCCAGCCGTGCCGGCAAGCGTCACGAAGTCGATTTCGGGGTCCATCAGAAGGTTGAGGGCGAAGTTCTGCTCGCGGTTGCGGCTGGTGACTCCCCAGACGGCGTTCTTGAGGTGGGTGTAGTCCTTGAGCGTCTTGAGCACCGCGGTCTTGTCGCGGATCTCGGTCACGCGCGCGTACAGCGAGGGCTCGCCCGGCGCTTCGAAGTAGACGAACTGGTTGATGTGGAACTGGCCCACCGCCGGGCCGCTCACGCGGTAGAACGTGTGGCTGCCGCTCTGCCAGCTTTCGATGGTCTTGCTCTGGCGCGTCCAGAAGTCCTGTGGAAGGGCCAGCGAACCCGGGTACAACAGCTCACCGTCGTCCAGGGTCTTGTCGTTCTCGTAGTCCTCCGCGGCCAGACCCAATGCGCGCGCCTTCACGCGCATGTTGATGTCCTTGGACACCAGGATCACGTCGCGATCGGGGTGGCGCTGGCGCAGCGCCGCCACCACGCCGAGGATCTGGTTGTCGGCCTTGCCCTGGGGCAGGGACGGGGGCAACTCGCTCAGCAGCGGCTCGGTCTGGAAGAACAGCAGGCCGCGCGCGGATTGGTGGCCGGTGGCGGAGAGCTTCAGGCCCTTGGTCATGTCGCCACCGGCCTGGGCGGCCAGGGCGTCGAGCGTACGGCTGGTCTGGCGGCCGTTGCGGGCGACCTCGGTCATGCCCTTTTTGTGGCCGTCCAGCTCTTCCAGCACGATCATCGGCAGGTAGATGTCGTGTTCCTCGAAGCGGAAGAGGCTCATCGGATCGTGCAGCAGCACGTTCGTGTCGAGGACGAAGAGGCGGGCGGGGCCGCCGCTGGCCGCCTTGCCGCCGGCGCGGCGCCGCGGGGCGGCCACGGGCGAGGAGGGAGCGAGGCTGGTGGAGGCGGGCGCGGCCGGCTCGGGACGCTCGGCGCGGTCCTTGAGTTCCAGGGCGGGGGCCGGTGCGCGGCGGGTCTTGGCGGCCGGCGCGGGACGCGTTTTGCGCGGGGCGGGTGCGTCGACCGGTGCGGGCGCCGCCAGCGTATCGTCATCCGGGAGGATGTTCAGGCCGCCGGTGCGCTCGTCGAAATCTTCGAGGTTGGCGTTGGAGGCCTTGAGGGTGTAGGCGTCGGGGGCGAGGAGGGCGGCGCGTTTGGAGGGGGCGGGGGGCAGGGGCATGTGGGCTTGGCGTTCAGCGCGCGGGCTCGAAAAAACAAAAAGCCGCCGGGAAAACCGGGCGGCCTTGCGTGCGTCGGAGGGGGCGGAAACAGCGGTGGACAGGGAAGATGCCCGAAGACATGCGAATCACTATACACCTTCCGCATGTCACCGAAAGCGCGGTGACGCGGTGGGGCAGCGGGGTGTCGCTGCGCCGCACCACCAGGCGTTCAGGCGGCCTTTTTGAGCGCCTTGACGGCCTTGAGCACTTCCTCGACGTGGCCGGGAACCTTCAGGCCGCGCCACTCCTGGCGCAGCACGCCGTCGGGCCCGATCAGGAAGGTGCTGCGCTCGATGCCCTTGACCTTCTTGCCGTACATGATCTTGTTCTTGACCACGCCGAACATGTGGCACATCTTTTCCTCGGTGTCGGCAATGAGCTCGAAGGGCAGCTCCAGCTTGGCCTTGAAGTCATCGTGCGACTTCATGTTGTCGCGCGAGACGCCGAACACCTGGGCGCCGGCCTTGACGAAATCCTTGTACTTGTCGCGAAACTGCATGGCCTCGGTGGTGCAGCCAGGCGTATTGTCCTTGGGGTAGAAATACAGCACGAGCGTCTGACCGAGGTGGCTCTGGTGGCTGACCTTGACGCCGCCGGTGGCCAGGGATTCGAACTCGGGGATGGGTTTATTGACAACGACGGCCATGCTGTGGAGACCCCTGACGTAAGTGGATGGTGTTGCGTTGGCTGCCCGAGTGGCCGGACCGACGCTGCGCATGCATACGGAAGGTCTGACCGGGCAACAACCCAATATTTTACCTCTTTGGGGGCCCGATTACCCGGATACGGGCTGGGAACCACCTTCTTGTAGGAGGGCCGCCGCAACGCGGCGCCCTTCGCCGGCCAGGATGTTGTAGGTCCTGCAGGCGGCCGCTGTGTCCATGGTTTCCACGCCAATACCCCGTTCCAGCAGGGCCCGCAGCAGCCGGGGTGCAACGAAGCGCAGCCGCGCGCCGCTGCCGAAGACCACCAATTCCGGCGCCACGCCGGCCGGGTCCAGCAGTTCCTCGAAGTGTCCCGGGCCCAGGTCCTCGAAGCGCTGGCAGTTCCAGGGGCGCAGTTGCCCGCTGGCCGTGAGCACCACACTGGCCGTGTGGCGTTCGCCGTTGATCGCGATCCAGCCCTCGCCGAGGGCGGTGATGGCGAGTTGGTGGGGCGTGTCGGCGTGCAGTTTCATGGGGCGTTCGCGCCCTGGGCGAGCTGGAGAACTGTGGTCAAATCGCAAGTTTGCTCGTGACCGGCGCGGCATCCATCTTAGCCTTCCCGTGCCAGGCTTCCGCCCTCGGAGGGACTTTGAAGACCATCCAGAAATCCGCCAAGCTCGCCAACGTCTGCTACGACATCCGCGGTCCCATCATGGACGCGGCGCGGCAGATGGAGGAAGAGGGCCACAAGATCATCAAGCTCAACATCGGCAATCTGGCGGTGTTCGGTTTTGATGCGCCCGAGGAGATCCAGCAGGACATGATCCGCAACCTGCCGAATTCGGCGGGTTACTCCGACAGCAAGGGCATCTTCGCGGCGCGCAAGGCGGTGATGCACGAAACCCAGCTGCAGGGCATCCAGGGTGTCACCCTGGAGGACATCTACCTCGGCAACGGCGCCAGCGAGCTGATCGTGATGGCGACCAACGCGTTGCTCGACGATGGCGACGAGCTGCTGCTGCCGGCCCCCGACTACCCCCTGTGGACGGCGGCGGCCAGTCTGTCGGGTGGCACGCCCGTGCACTACATGTGCGACGAGTCCAAGGGCTGGATGCCCGACATCGAGGACATCCGCCGCAAGATCACGCCGGCCACCAAGGGCATCGTGGTCATCAACCCGAACAACCCCACCGGTGCGCTGTACCCCAAGGAACTGCTGCAGCAGATCGTGGGCCTGGCGCGCCAGCACGGCCTGGTGATCTTCGCCGACGAGGTCTACGACAAGGTGCTGTACGACGACGTCAAGCACGTGCCGATCGGCAGCCTGTCGAACGACGTGCTCACGCTCACCTTCAACTCGCTGTCCAAGAGCTACCGCTCCTGCGGCTACCGCGCGGGCTGGCTGGTGGTGTCGGGCGACAAGAAGCCCGCCAAGGACTACATCGAGGGCCTGAACATGCTCTCGAACATGCGCCTGTGCGCCAACGTGCCGGGCCAGTGGGCGATCCAGACCGCCCTCGGCGGCTACCAGAGCATCAACGACCTGGTGCAGGAGGGCGGGCGCCTGCGCCGCCAGCGCGACCTGGCCTACGAACTCATCACGGCGATCCCGGGGGTGAGCTGCGTCAAGCCGCAGGCGGCGCTCTACATGTTTCCGAAGCTCGATCCGGCGATGTACCCCGTGCAGGACGACCAGCAGCTGTTCCTGGAACTGCTGCAGGAAACGCGCGTGATGCTGGTGCAGGGATCGGGCTTCAACTACCCCGACAACCAGCACTTCCGCATCGTCTTCCTGCCGCACGAGGACGACCTGCGCGAGGCCATCGGCCGCGTCGCGCGCTTTCTCGAACACTGGCGAAAACGCCACGGCAACTGAGTTTTTCCTTTTTCACCGACCGATGAAACCGATTCAAGTGGGCCTGCTGGGCATTGGCACCGTGGGCAGCGGCACCTTCAACGTGCTGCAACGCAACCAAGAAGAGATCCGCCGCCGCGCCGGCCGCGGCATCCAGATCACCATGGTGGCCGACCTCGACGTGGCGCGCGCCAGGGCCGTGGTGGGTGAGGGCGTCACCGTCGTGGGCGATGCGCGCGAGGTGATCGCCAATCCCGACATCGACATCGTGATCGAGCTCATCGGCGGCTATGGCATCGCCAAGGCCCTGGTGATGGAGGCCATCTCGGCGGGCAAGCACGTGGTCACGGCCAACAAGGCCCTGCTCGCGGTGCACGGCACCGAGATCTTCGCGGCGGCCTCGGCGCGCGGCGTGATCGTGGCCTTCGAGGCCGCCGTGGCCGGTGGCATCCCCATCATCAAGGCGCTGCGCGAGGGCCTCTCGGCCAACCACATCGAGTGGATCGCCGGCATCATCAACGGCACCACCAACTTCATCCTCTCGGAGATGCGCGACAAGGGGCTCGACTTCGAGGTCGTGCTCAAGGAGGCGCAGCGCCTGGGCTATGCCGAAGCCGACCCGACCTTCGACATCGAGGGCGTGGACGCGGCGCACAAGGCGACCATCATGAGCGCCATCGCCTTCGGCATCCCGGTGCAGTTCCCCAAGGCCTATGTCGAGGGCATCACCCAGCTGTCGGCCACCGACATCCGCTACGCCGAGCAGCTGGGCTATCGCATCAAGCTGCTGGGCATCACCAAGCGCGCGCCGCGCGGCATCGAGCTGCGCGTGCACCCTTGTCTGGTGCCGGCCAAGCGCCTGCTGGCCAACGTCGAGGGGGCGATGAACGCGGTGGTGGTGCACGGCGACGCCGTGGGCACCACGCTGTACTACGGCAAGGGCGCGGGCAGCGAACCCACGGCCAGCGCCGTGATCGCCGATCTGGTGGACGTGACGCGCCTGCACACGGCCGACCCGCACCACCGCGTGCCGCACCTGGCCTTCCAGCCCGACGCCCTGAGCGACCTGCCGGTGCTGCCCATGAGCGAGGTGGTCACCAGCTACTACCTGCGCCTGCGTGTGGCCGACGAGGCCGGCGTGCTCGCCAAGGTCACGGGCGTGCTCGCGCTCAACGGCATCAGCATCGACGCCGTGCTGCAGCGCGAGGCCGACGAGGTGGGCGGCGAGGGCGCCACCAGCACCGACCTCATCATCCTCACGCACGACACGCGCGAAGGCACCATGGACAAGGTGCTGGCCGAGCTGCAGGCCCTGCCCACGGTGCTGTCGCCCATCGTGCGCATCCGCAAGGAAGAGCTCCGCTGATGCGTTACCTGTCCACGCGCGGCCACGCCGAACGCAAGCGCTTCTGCGAGATCCTGCTGGAAGGGCTGGCGCCCGACGGCGGCCTGTACCTGCCCGAGCGCTACCCGCAGGTGGACGCCGCCGCGCTGCAGCGCCTGCGCGCGGTCTTCAACGAAGGCAAGCCCGGCGGCTACGCGGCGCTGGCCTTTGAGATCCTCTCGCTCTACATCGACGACATTCCCGCGGCCGACCTGCGTGCCCTCTGCGAGCGCACCTACACCGAGGCGGTGTTCGGCAACCCGGCCATCGTGCCGCTCAAGCAGCTCGAGGACGGCTTCTACCTCGAGGCCCTGTCCAACGGCCCCACGCTGGCCTTCAAGGACATGGCCATGCAACTGCTGGGGCAGCTGTTCGAGTACGAGCTGGGCCGCCGCGGCGAGTCGCTCAACATCCTGGGCGCCACCAGCGGCGACACCGGCAGCGCGGCCGAGCACGCCATGAAGGGCAAGCGCGGCGTGCGCGTCTTCATGCTCAGCCCGCACGGCCGCATGAGCCCCTTCCAGCAGGCGCAGATGTTCAGCCTGACGGACCCGAACATCCACAACATCGCCATCGAGGGCGTGTTCGACGACTGCCAGGACATCGTCAAGGCCGTCAGCAACGACCTCGACTTCAAGCGCCGCCACAAGATCGGCACGGTCAACTCCATCAACTGGGCGCGGCTGCTGGCCCAGGTGGTCTATTACTTCGCCGGCTACTTCCAGGCCACCAGCGGAGCCCCCACGCTCCCCGCTGCGCGTGGTTCGCAGCCCCCCCAGGGGGCTGATTCGCCTGGGGGCGGTCCGGCGGCGAATCACAACGCCGAGCGCGTGAGCTTCACCGTGCCCAGCGGCAACTTCGGCAACGTCTGCGCGGGCCACGTGGCGCGGCAGATGGGCCTGCCCATCCACCGGCTGGTGGTGGCGACGAACGAGAACGACGTGCTCGACGAGTTCTTCCGCACCGGCGTCTACCGCGTGCGCGGCAGCGCCGACACGCACGAGACCTCCAGCCCCTCGATGGACATTTCCAAGGCGAGCAACTTCGAGCGCTTCGTCTTCGACCTCGTGGGCCGCGACCCGGCGCGCTGCAAGGCGCTGTTCGCCGACGCGCTGTCGCGCGAGGGCCGCTTCGACCTGAGCGGTGATGCCGTCTTCGCCGATGCCGCCGCGCACTACGGCTTCCAAAGCGGGCGCAGCACCCACGCCGACCGCCTGGCCACCATCCGCGAGGTCGACCGGCGCCACGCCGTGGTGATCGACACCCACACCGCCGATGGCGTCAAGGTGGCGCGCGAGCACCTCGAGCCCGGCGTGCCCATGGTGGTGCTGGAAACCGCGCTGCCGATCAAGTTCGCCGAGACCATCGTGGAGGCCCTGGGCCACGAGCCCGAGCGCCCGGCCGCCTACGTGGGCATCGAGTCGCTGCCCAAGCGCGTGACCGTGATGCCGGCCGACGTCGACCGGGTCAAGGCCTACATCGCCGAGCGCACCGCGGCCGCATGAGCGCCGCCGGGCCGTTCCCCAGGCGACCAGCCCCGCCGTGCGCGGCGCGGAGGGTGATCCGGTGAACGTCGTCGGCTTCGCGGGCTTCTCGGGTTCTGGCAAGACCACGCTGGTCGAACAGCTCATTCCCGCCCTGCGCCTGCGCGGCCACCGCGTCTCGGTCATCAAGCACGCGCACCACAGCTTCGACATCGACCACCCCGGCAAGGACACCTGGCGCCACCGCGAGGCCGGCGCCGTGGAGATCGTGGCCGCGTCGCCCCGGCGGGTGGTCTTCATGCGCGAGTTGGAGACCGAGGCCACGCACGACGTGCACGCGCTCATCGCGCGGCTCAGCGCCGAGGTGGACTGGGTACTGGTCGAGGGCTTCAAGGGCAGCAGCCTGCCCAAGATCGAGGTCTGGCGCCAGGCCAGCGGCCAGCCTGTGATCTACCCGTCGCAGCCCCGGGTGCTGGCCGTGGCCACCGACAGCCCCGCAGCCCTGCCCGAACCACCCGCACGCCCGGTGCTGGATTTGAACGCGCCCGATGACGTGGCCGCGTGGCTGGTCGACAATGCCAGCCGGTTCCACTACAGACCTCCCGACGCCCCATGAACGCTCCGGCCCGCGCGCCCCTGATGGCCCTGGACGACGCCCTGGCCGCCTTGCTCGGCCGCGCCACGCCCCTCGCCGACACCGACACGGTGCCCACCATCGACGCCGTGGGCCGCGTGCTGGCGCAGGACCTGGTGAGTGCCCTGCAGGTGCCGCCGCAAGACAACTCCTCCATGGATGGCTACGCCGTGCGCTGCGCCGACGTGACCGACAAAGGCGTGGTGCTGCCCATCAGCCAGCGCATCGCGGCCGGCCACGCGGGCGGGCCGCTGCAGCCCGGCACCTGCGCGCGCATCTTCACCGGCGCCCCCATGCCCGAAGGCGCCGACGCGGTGGTCATGCAGGAAGACACGCGCGAGGTCGGCGGCGACCTGCACGCGGTGCACATCGACAGCATTCCCGAACCCGGCCAGTGGGTACGCCGCTCGGGCGAGGACGTGGCGCGCGGCGCCACCGTGCTGGCGCGCGGCCAGCGCCTGGACGAAGGCGCCCTGGGACTGGCGGCCAGCCTGGGCCTGCCCCATCTGCGGGTGGTGCGCCGCCCGCGCGTGGCCCTGTTCTCCACCGGCGACGAGCTCGTGATGCCCGGCGAGGTGCCGCCCGAGGCCATGAAACCCGGCGCCATCTACAACTCCAACCGCTTCTTTCTGCGCGCACTGCTTCAGCGTTTCGGCTGCGAGGTAAGCGACCTCGGCATCGTGCCGGACCAGCGCGAGTCCACGCTGGCCGCGCTCAAGACGGCGGCCGACCACCACGACCTGATCCTCACCAGCGGCGGCGTGTCCGTGGGTGAGGAAGACCACATCAAGCCCTCGGTGCAGCAACTGGGCGGGCTCGACCTCTGGCAGATCGCCATGAAGCCCGGCAAGCCCTTCGCCTACGGCCATGTGCGGCGCGACGCGGGGGCGGGGCAGGGCGTGGGCAGCCATTGCCACTTCATCGGTCTGCCGGGCAACCCGGTGTCCAGCTACGTCACCTTCCTGCTGCTCGTGCGCCCCTTCCTGCTGCAGCTGCAGGGTGTCGCCGATCCGCGCGCCCTGCGCCTGCCCGCGGCACTGCCGCTGCGCGCCGACTTCAGCCTGCCGCGCGCCGACAGGCGCCGCGAGTTCCTGCGCGCGCGCCGCAACGCCAGCGGCGGCGTCGAGCTGTTCCCGAACCAGAGTTCGGGCGTGCTCACCTCCGTGGTCTGGGCCGACGGCCTGGTCGACAACCCCTCGGGCACCACCATCGCGCCGGGCGACACTGTGCGCTTCATCGCCCTGTCGGACCTGCTTGCATGAACACCATCCAGCTGCGCTACTTCGCCTCCATCCGCGAGGCCATCGGCACCGGCGCCGAGCGCCTGAGCACCGCCGCGCCCACGCTGGCGGCGCTGCGCGACGAACTCATCGCGCGCGGCGGCGCTCACGCGCAGGCGCTGGCGCGCGGCAAGGCCGTGCGCGTCTCGCTCAACCAGGCCATGGCCGACGAAAGCGCCGCGCTCGCCGACGGCGCCGAGGTGGCCTTCTTCCCGCCCGTGACCGGCGGTTGAGCATGGCCGCGCGCGTTTCCATCCAGACCGCCGACTTCGACCTGAGCACCGAGGTCGCGCTGCTGCGCCTGCAGGACAAGGGCGTGGGCGCGGTCTGCAGCTTCATCGGCACCGTGCGCGACCGCAACGACGGCCTGGCCGTCAGCGCGATGGAGCTGGAGCACTACCCTGGCATGACCGAAAAGGCCATCGAGGCCATGATCGACGAGGCCTGGCGGCGCTTCGACATCCTCGGTGCGCGGGTCATCCACCGCGTGGGGCCGCTGCAGCCACTGGACCAGATCGTGCTCGTGGTCGTCAGCGCCGCCCACCGGGGCCAGAGCTTCCAGGCCTGTGAGTTCCTGATGGACTACCTCAAGACCCAGGCGCCGTTCTGGAAGAAGGAGCAAACGCCCGAGGGCGCGCGCTGGGTCGACGCGCGCGTGAGCGACGACGCCGCACTGGCCCGCTGGGGCCTGCCGGCGAACAACGCCTGAGGACCCAGGGCATGGACAGCGGCACCGTCGAGGCGATCGAACGCAACACGGTGCAGGCCGTGGCGCCCGAGCGGCTCGACGATGGCCTGACGGGCTGGCTGCTGCCCATGGACCGCGGCACCGTGGGGCGCGCGCAGTGCGCGGTGCCGCTGTCGCACGCAGCCCCCGATCCCGCCCTCATCGACGCCATCGCGGAGCGCTACCGCGCGCGTGGCTTTCCCGTGGCCTGGCGCCTGCCCGAATGGCCCGAGTGGGCGGCCTTCACCCAGGCCCTGGGCGAACGCGGCTTCCGGCGGACTCAGCCCACGCAGACCCACATCGCCGAGGTGGCCGAGCTGCTGCGCCGCCTGCCCGACCCGCCGCACGGCGTCGAGCTGCGCCTGGCCGATGCCCCGGACGCCGCCTGGCTCGCCATGTTCCTCGGCGAGGGCCTGGACCCGGTGGACGGCGCCAGCCGCTCGCGCGCGCTCTCGCGCGCCCAAGGCACGCGCTTCGTCAGCCTGAGCGAGGCGGGGCAGACCCTGGCCTGCGGCGCCGCCAGCGTCGGCCATGGCTGGCTGGGCGTGCACGGCATGCGCACGGCGGCGCGCCAGCGCGGGCGCGGGCTGGCGGGCATGGTGCTGCGCGCCATGGCCGGCGAGGCGCTGCGCCGCGGCATTCCACGCGTGTTCCTGCAGGTGGACGCCGGCAACGCGCCGGCGCTGGCGCTGTACCAGCGCGCGGGTTTCCAGCTGGCCTGGCCCTACGCCTACTGGCGCCGCTGAGGCCGGCGAGGCGGGCCGGCTTGACCTGGATCAAGCGCGGGCGTTGGCAGGGGGCCGGGTCGGCTTGAAAATGGCCCCATCGCCGCCATGTGCCTGGCAATCCACATTTTCGGAGCGCCCCTCCCATGCGTCTCGACAAACTCACCACCAAATTCCAGGAAGCCCTGGCCGACGCCCAGTCGCTCGCGCTGGGCAATGACCACGCCTACATCGAACCCGTGCACCTGCTGCTGGCCATGCTGCGCCAGACCGACGGGCCGGTGTCCATCCTGCAGCGCGCCGGCGTGAACGTGCCCGGCCTCGTGCAGGCGGCCGAGGCGGCCGTCAAGCGGCTGCCCCAGGTGCAGGGCCAGGAACAGGTGCAGGTCGGCCCCGAGCTGGCCAAGCTGCTCCAGGCCACCGAAAAGGACGGCATCAAGCGCGGCGACGCCTTCATCGCCAGCGAACTCTTCCTGCTCGCCGTGGCCGACGCCAAGGGCGAACTGGGCCGCATCGCCAACGAGAACGGGCTGTCGCGCAAGAGCCTGGAGGCGGCCATCGCCGCCGTGCGTGGCGGCCAACAGGTCAACAGCCCCGAGGCCGAGGGCCAGCGCGAGGCGCTCAAGAAATACACCATGGACCTGACCGAGCGCGCCCGCGCGGGCAAGCTCGACCCGGTGATCGGCCGCGACGACGAGATCCGCCGCGCCATCCAGGTGCTGCAGCGGCGCAGCAAGAACAACCCCGTGCTGATCGGCGAGCCCGGCGTGGGCAAGACCGCCATCGTCGAGGGCCTGGCCCAGCGCATCGTGGCCGGCGAGGTGCCCGACAGCCTGAAGGGCAAGCGTGTGCTTAGCCTGGACATGGCCGCTCTCCTGGCCGGCGCCAAGTACCGCGGCGAGTTCGAGGAGCGCCTCAAGAGCGTGCTGAACGAACTGGCCAAGGACGAAGGCCAGACCATCGTCTTCATCGACGAGCTGCACACCATGGTCGGTGCCGGCAAGGCCGAAGGCGCCATGGACGCGGGCAACATGCTCAAGCCCGCGCTGGCGCGCGGCGAATTGCACTGCGTGGGCGCCACCACGCTGGACGAGTACCGCAAGTACATCGAGAAGGACGCCGCGCTGGAGCGCCGCTTCCAGAAGATCCTGGTGGACGAGCCCTCGGTGGAGGCCACCATCGCCATCCTGCGCGGCCTGCAGGAAAAGTACGAGGTGCACCACGGCGTGGAGATCACCGATCCGGCCATCGTGGCCGCGGCCGAGCTGAGCCACCGCTACATCACCGACCGCTTCCTGCCCGACAAGGCCATCGACCTGATCGACGAGGCCGCGGCCAAGATCAAGATCGAGATCGACTCCAAGCCCGAGGCCATGGACCGGCTGGACCGCCGGCTCATCCAGCTGCAGATCGAGCGCGAGGCCATCAGGAAGGAAGCCGACGAGGCCTCGCAGAAGCGCCTGGGCCTGATCGACGAGGAGATCGACCGGCTCAAGCGCGAGCTGGCCGACCTGGAGGAGATCTGGAAGGCCGAGAAGGCCCAGGCCCAGGGCTCGGCCCAGGTGAAGGAAGAGATCGACAAGCTGCGCCACCAGATCGAGGAGTTCACCCGCAAGGGCGACTTCAACAAGGTCGCCGAGCTGCAATACGGCAAGCTGCCTGAACTGGAAAAGCGCCTGAAGGACGCCCAGGCGGCCGAGACCGGCAAGAAGGCCGGCGGCCGCCCGCAGTTGCTGCGCACCCAGGTCGGCGCCGAAGAGATCGCCGAGGTGGTGGCGCGCGCCACCGGCATTCCGGTGAGCAAGCTCATGCAGGGCGAGCGCGACAAGCTGCTGCAGATGGAAGACCGCCTGCACCAGCGCGTGGTCGGCCAGGACGAGGCCATCAGCGCGGTGGCCAACGCCATCCGCCGCTCGCGCTCGGGCCTGTCCGACCCGAACCGGCCCACCGGCTCCTTCCTGTTCCTCGGCCCCACCGGCGTGGGCAAGACCGAGCTGTGCAAGGCGCTGGCGGGCTTCCTGTTCGACAGCGAAGACCACCTCGTGCGCATCGACATGAGCGAGTTCATGGAGAAGCACTCGGTCGCGCGCCTGATCGGTGCGCCGCCCGGCTACGTGGGCTACGAGGAGGGCGGCTACCTCACCGAAGCGGTGCGCCGCAAGCCCTACTCGGTGCTGCTGCTCGACGAGGTGGAGAAAGCCCACCCCGACGTCTTCAACGTGCTGCTGCAGGTGCTCGACGACGGTCGCCTCACCGACGGCCAGGGCCGCACCGTGGACTTCAAGAACACCGTGATCGTGATGACCAGCAACATCGGCTCGCACATGATCCAGTCCATGGTCGGCCAGCCCTACGACGAGGTGAAGGAAGCCGTGTGGGGCGAGCTCAAGGGCTACTTCCGCCCCGAGTTCCTCAACCGCATCGACGAGACCGTGGTGTTCCACGCGCTTGACGCCAAGAACATCGAGGCGATCGCCGCCATCCAGCTGCAGGCGCTGCAGGCGCGGCTGCAGAAGATGGACCTCAAGCTCGAGGTCTCGCCGGCGGCGCTGGGCGAGCTGGCCAAGGTCGGCTTCGACCCGGTGTTTGGCGCGCGCCCGCTCAAGCGCGCGATCCAGCAGCGCATCGAGAACCCGCTGTCCAAGCTGCTGCTGGAGGGCCGCTACCCGCCCAAGTCGGCCATTCCGGTCGACGTGGACCCGGTGCGCAACCCGGGCGTGTTCGAGTTCGGCGAGCCGCTGCCCATGGCCTGATGCGCCGCCGCGCGTGGCGGCGCGGCCGGCCCTCAGGCCGCCTCGTCGTCCGCGTCGGCCAGCGCCGGTGCCTGGTTGTCCAGCAGATAGCCCTGCGCGGTCAGGCGGCGGGCCAGTTCGTGCACGTCCTCGTCCAGCAGGCGCGAGAGTTCGCGCAAGCTGCGCCGGCCGTTGGCCATCAGCAGCAGGGTGTGCGCCCGGCGGTCCAGCCCGTCGGGGCGGGCCAGCGCCTCCCAGGCGCGCGGCGTCTTCGTGTAGAGATGGCCTTCCATGTTCCTGAAGCGTGCATGGGTGGCGTGACTTCACCGTGAAACCGCGCCAGGCACCCAGGCATACAAGTTCCGGGCCAGGCGCGGGCGCCCGCCTGCGGGGCCGTCCGGCAGCCCCGGGCGACCGGTTGGAGCCCCAGGGGCTACCCCTGTCCGGAAATCGGCCGATCACCACTTCGTTCACACCCCGGGCGGCTATAACCGTGACCTGCATCACGTGATGCTTTCATCACTGGTGACCGCCGCTCCCCTGGCCCCTTTGCCGACATGACCGTTCCCTCTCCCTTGCTGGAGCAGTGCTTCGAGGAAGCCGTCCGCCACGCCGCGCCCATGCTGGGGCGCTGCATCGACGTGGGCGTGTCCTCCCTGCAGGCCGAGGAGAAGGACATGCGCGAGGTGGCCGCGCGCGACCGCGCGGCGCGGTCCTGGTTCGCGCTGCTCAAGCACCGCAACGGCTGGGGCCCCAATTTCGCGCAGCGCCTGAAAGCGGCCTTTCACACCGGGTACAACGAAGGCAATACCTCCAGCCTGGCCTTGCTGTCCAACACCGAGCTGCTGGCGCTGGTGGACGACAACGCGGTGGCCGAGTCGATCGAGTCCGCCAAGCTGCTGCAGAACCTGCTGCCCGAGGTGGAGCAGGCCCTGGCCGTGCTCGACGCCCGCATGAGCTCGCTCATCGGCCTGGACACCGTGCACGCCGAGAAAAACCCGCTGCGCCCCTCGGTCTACGTGCGGGTGCTGCGCGAGATGCTGACCGCCAGCGAGAGCGACGCCGAGGTGCGCACGCTCTGGATGCGCCACCTGGCCCCGGTGCTGGGCCGCGAGCTGCGCGGCCTGTACGAAAACCTGGCGCTGATGCTGCAGCGCGCGAACGTGCAGGAGGCCAGCTACCGCGTGCGCCTGGTGGCCGATCCGCAGGCCACGCGGCCCGCGCAGCCCAAGCGCGACCTGCTCGATTTCGGCTTCACGCCCAGTGGCGTGGCCACCGAGGCCGCGCCGGCCCGGCCCGAGCCGGTCCATCCCTTCATGCCGGCCATGGGCGATCTGGCGCGCGCCCACCCCACGCTCGACCACGACGTGATGCAGCAGTTCCTGCAGCAGGGCGGCGAGGAGTACGCGCAGGCACTGAACGAGCAGTATTTCCGCCAGCTCGATCGCGAAATGGCCGCGATGCAGGCCGAGGCCTCGTTGCCCGTGCTCGACGACGCGGTGCTGGAAGAGGAGCGCACGCGCTTTCGCGACCTGCCCGTGGTGGACCGCCCGGCGCGCGGCGTCAGCATCGGCTCCCAGCTCAAGGCCGAGGCCTGGGGCGATTTCGCCAGCGCCGTCGCGCGCACGCGCGCGCTGCTCGACCTCAAGCGCCAGGCCCGCTCGGTGGGCCAGGCCATCGGCCTGGACGTGGTGCGCAAGCTGGTCAACCAGGTGGCGCGCGACCCGCTGCTGCTGGCGCCGGTGCGCGAGGCCGTGGTGGCGCTGGAGCCCGCGCTGCTCAGCCAGGCGCTGACCGAGCCGCGCTACTTCAACGAAGACGCCCACCCCGCGCGCCGCCTCGTCGAAAGCGTGGCGCAGCGCAGCTTCCGCTACAACGACGAGTTCAGCGAGGAGTTCGAATCCTTCTTTGGGCCGGTGCGTGATGCCTTCCGCCAGCTCAACGAGCGCGCCAGCAAGGAGCCCAAGGCCTTTGGCGAGGCGCTCGACAAGCTGCGCGGCCACTGGCGTTCGCAAGACGACCGCGAACAGCAGCTGCAGAACGACCGCCTGCACGCCCTGCGCCACGCCGAAGAGCGCCAGGCCCTGGCCGACCGCACCGCCTGGGATCTGAGCCAGCGCCCCGACGTGGAGAACGCGCCGGGTTTCATTCTGGATTTCATCTACGGCAGCTGGGCCCTGGTGCTGGCGCAGGCTGAAATGGGCCTGCCCGACAGCCAGGCCGAGCTCAACGCCTACCGCAAGGCGGTCACCGACCTGCTGTGGAGCATCCGCAAGGAAGTGACCCTGCGCCGCCCGGCCGACCTGTTCCGCATCGTGCCCGGCCTCATCAAGACCCTGCACCAGGGGCTGGACGCCCTGGGCAAGACGCGCGAGGAAACCCAGCCCTTCTTCGAGGCCCTGATGCGCCTGCACGAACCCGTGCTGGGCCTGCGCCGCGCCAAGGTGCGCAGCGACTCGGGCCACTCCGACCCGATCCCGCTGGAACCCGCCTTCGACCCCACCCGGCTCGACGAATTCGCGCCGGCCACGCCCGAGCAGCGCCTGCCCAAGGCGGCGGCGCAGCCCTGGCTGGGCCAGAAGGAGCTGGCCAACGCCGGTTTCGAGGACACCCTGGCCTCCGACCTCGGCAGCCTGCACGGCGAGGGGGATTCCGACCACGCGCCGCTCGAGGAGCCGGCCATGGACGCCGAGCAGCTGCTGATGTCGCTGCGCGAAGGCACCTGGGTCGACATGTACTCGCACGGCGAGTGGCTGCGCGCCCAGCTCATCTGGGCCAGCACGCGCGGCACGCTGTTCATGTTCACCAGCCGCGGCGGCCGGGCGCACTCCATGACCAAGCGCGTCTGCGTGCGCCTCATCCGCAACCGCTGGCTGCGCCCGGTGGAGGCCCGTCCGGTGGTGCAGACGGCGCTGGACACGGTGCTGGCCTCGGGCGCGCCGCCGGTGCTCGAGCCGGTCAGCGTGCAATAAGGGCCCACCTCTGCCGCCCGGCGTGCCCCTCAAGGGGCGGCGCCAGCGGCCCGGCCAAGCCGGTGGCGCGGCACCTCCCGGTGAAAGCCCGTGGGCGCCCGGGGCGGGTGCCGCCTGGGTACCATCTCGGCCCATGACTTCCGCCGCCACCGCGCTGGGCACGCTGCCGCCCGCGAACCCCGTTCCCCTCAGGCAAGACGCCGCCGTCATCGGGCTGGTCGGCCTGGCGCACGGCACCTCCCACTTCTCCCACATGCTGCTGGCGCCGCTGTTCCCCGTGTTCATCCGCGACTTCGGCCTGGGCTTCGCCGACGTGGGCTTGCTCATGACGGTGTTCTTCATCATCTCGGGCGTGGGCCAGGCGCTGTCGGGCTTCCTGGTCGACCGCGTGGGCGCCCGCCCGGTGCTGTTCGCCGCCATCGGCTGCTTCCTGCTGGCCTCGCTGGTGGCCTCGCAGGCCACGGGCTACTGGGGCCTGATGGCCACGGCCGTGCTCGCGGGCCTGGGCAACGCGCCGTTCCATCCCTGTGACTTCACCATCCTCAACCAGCGCGTGTCCACCGCCCGCCTGGGCCATGCCTTCAGCGTGCACGGCGTGACGGGCAGCCTGGGCTGGGCGCTGGCGCCGGTTTTCCTGGTCGGCATCACCAGCCTGAGCGACTGGCGCACGGCCTACTACTCGGCTGCCCTGCTGTACACGGGCGTGCTGGCGCTGCTCTGGTGGCAGCGGGACAAGCTGCGCACCGAGGTGGTGGTGCGCACCCCCGCGGCGCACGCCGCCGGGGCCCACGACCTGGCCTTCCTGAAGCTGCCCGTGGTGTGGTGGTGCTTCGCCTTCTTCCTGCTCTCCACCATGACCCTGGCCGTGGTGCAGAGCTTCGTGCCCTCCATCCTGCAGGCGCTGTACGGCACCTCGATGGAGGCGGCCACGCTGACCGTCAGCGCCTACATGCTGTGCTCGGCCTTCGGCATGTTCGTCGGCGGCTTCGTCACCGTCTATGGCCAGCGGCACCAGATTTCCAGCGACACGGTGCTGGCCTGGGGCATGGGCCTGGGCGCGCTGCTGATGCTGCTGTGCGCCACCGGCTGGTTCGGCGAGTTCGGCACCATGGCCGTGCTGGCCATCACCGGCTTCGCGCTCGGCGTGGCCGGGCCCAGCCGCGACATGCTCATCAAACGCGCCACGCCCAAGGGCGCCACCGGCCGGGTGTACGGCACGGTCTACTCGGGCCTGGACGTGGGCTTCGCGCTCGCGCCGCTGATGTTCGGCGTGCTCATGGACCACGGCTGGTACGCGGCCACGCTGGCCGGCGGCGCGGTGGTGCTGGCCCTGTCCGCCTACGCCGCGCTGGGCGTGGGCAAGCGGGTGGCCACCGCATGAGCGCGGCCACCCGGCTCGCGGGCCACCTGCTGGTCGAATGCCTGATCGAGCAGGGCGTGACGCACGCCTTCGGCGTGCCGGGCGAGAGCTTCCTGGCCGTGCTCGACGGTTTTCACGCGCACGCGGAGCGCATCCGCTTCATCACCAATCGGCAGGAGGGCGGTGCCGCCTTCATGGCCGAAGCCCAGGGCAAGCTCACGGGCCGGCCCGGCGTCTGCTTCGTCACGCGCGGGCCGGGTGCCACCAACGCCTCCATCGGCGTGCACACCGCCTTCCAGGACAGCACGCCGATGGTGCTGTTCGTGGGCGACGTGGCCAGCGACGCGCGCGACCGAGAGGCCTTCCAGGAAGTGGACTTCGCCGCCTTCTTCGGCCCGTCCACCAAGGGCATGGCCAAGCGCGTGGAGCGCATCGACGACGCCCGCCGCATTCCCGAGTACATGGCGCGCGCCTTCGCCACCGCCATGAACGGCCGCCCCGGCCCGGTGGTGCTGGTGCTGCCCGAGGACATGCTCACGCAGCGCGTGGACAGCGTGTCGCTGCCGCGTGTGGAGCCGGTGCAGGCCTGGAGCGACCCGGGCGCGCTGCGCGAGCTGCGCACGCTGCTGCTGGCGGCCGAGCGGCCCCTCGTCATCGCCGGCGGCGGTGGCTGGACGCCGCAGAGCGCCGCCGCCCTGCAGCGCTTCGCCGAGGCCTGGCGCTTGCCCGTGGCCAACGCCTTCCGCTTCCAGGACACCTTCGACAACCACCACCCGCAGTACGCGGGCGACGTGGGCCTGGGCATCAACCCCGCGCTGGCGCGCCGCGTGCGCGAGAGCGACCTGCTCATCGCCCTGGGCCCGCGCCTGGGCGAAAGCACCACCGGCGGCTACACGCTGATCGAGGCGCCGCTGCCCCGGCAGCGGCTGGTGCACATCCATGCCAGCGCCGAGGAACTGAACCGGGTGTACCAGCCCGCGCTGGCCATCCAGGCCAGCATGAACGCCGCCGCGCGCAGCCTGGAGGTGCTGAGCCCGCCGCCCAGCCTGCCCTGGTCCGCCTGGACCGAGGCCTGCCACGCCGACTACCTGGCCAACGTCGACCCCGCCAACGGCGGCATGCAACTGCCCGGGCCGATCGACATGCCGGCCATCGTGCACACGCTGCAGCGCCTGCTGCCGGCCGACGCGGTGCTCACCAACGGCGCGGGCAACTTCGCCAGCTGGCTGCACCGCTTCTACCGCTACCCGGGCCTGGCGCGTGGCCACAAGACGCAACTGGCGCCCACCAACGGCGCCATGGGCTATGGCGTACCGGCCGGCATCGCGGCGTCCCTCCTCACCGGGCGCACCGCCTTCACCATCGCGGGCGACGGCGACTTCCTCATGAACGGGCAGGAGCTGGCCACCGCCGTGCAGCACGGCGCGCGCAGCATCGTGCTGCTGCTGGACAACGGCAGCTACGGCACCATCCGCATGCACCAGGAGCGGGAGTACCCGGCGCGCGTGAGCGGCTCGAACCTGAACAACCCCGATTTCGCGGCCCTGGCGCGTGCCTATGGCTACGCCAGCGAGCGCGTGGAGCGCACGGCCGACTTCGAGCCCGCGCTGCGGCGCGCGCTCGCGCACCCTGGCGGAACGCTCATCGTGGTGCCCTTGTCGCCCGAGGTGATCACCACCCGGGGCACGCTGAGCGCCATCCGCGACGCCGCGCTCAAGCGCTGATCCGCTCCCGCCGGCGGGGGGCGGAATGTGAATGGATCACAGGTTTCGGCCCCACCACGGCACAGCTTTCGGCGCCGGCGAATGGAACACTTCCAGTCATACGGAGGTATTCATATGCGACAGGCAACGGAAACGGTTTGGGGCAACAGCACGCAGTACGCCACGGGCGAGGCCCGGGCGCTGAGCCAGGCGCACCTGCTGAGGGTGTTCGACGAGGTGGACTACGGCATGCTGCTGCTCGACCCGCAAGGGCGCATCCTCCACGCCAACCACCTGGCGCGCCACGAACTGGCGCAGCGGCGCGTGCTGCGCGCCTGCAGCGGCAGCCTCATGGGCAGCAGCGCCGAGCACAGCGAGCGCATCCAGCAGGCGCTGGACGCGGCCAGCCGGGGCCAGCGCCGCCTGCTGCTGATGCGCGAAGGCGACCGCGACCTGTCCATGGCCTTCACGCCGCTGTCGCACCCGCTGGAAGACGACTCGCCCACCGTGCTGGTGCTGCTGTCGCGCCAGAGCGCCAGCGACAACCTGGCCGTGCGCATGTTCGCCCGCGCCCTGAGCCTGAGCCCCACCGAAGAGGTGGTGATGCTGGCCCTGTGCCGCGGCCTGGACGTGCAGGAAATCGCCGCCGAGAACGGCGTGGCCATCTCCACCGTGCGCAGCCAGGTCAAGACCCTGCGCGAGAAGGCCGGCGCCAGCAGCGTGCGCCGGCTGCTGCAGCGCGTGAACAGCCTGCCCCCCGTGGTGCCTGCCTTGCGCATCATCACGCCGGTCGCGCACAATCCGACGGGTTACTCCCACCCCTAGACCCCACCGGATGCCCCCCGCCAGCGCTTCGACACTCTCTTCGCAGAACACGCAGCACATCGAAGCACTGGCCGCGCAAGGCATCCAACGCCGCTACCGGCGCGGCGCCCTGCTGATTCAGGAAGGCGAAACCGGGGACACCCTCTATATCGTGCTGCAGGGCCGCTTGCGCGCCTATGTGGCCGACGCCTCCGGCCGCGAACTCACCCTGGGCCTGTACGGCCCCCTGGAATACGTGGGCGAGATGTCGCTCGACGGCGGCCCGCGCTCGGCCAACGTGGAGGCGGCCGAGGCCAGCACCTGCTCGGTCATCACGCGCGAGCGCCTGCTGGCCTACATCGCCGAGCACCCGGAATTCGCCTTCGAGCTCATGGCGCGCCTGATCCGGCGCGCCCGCCTGGCCACCGAAAGCGCGCGCAGCGTGGCGCTGATCGACGTCTACGGCCGCCTGGTGAAGCTGCTCAACGGCTGGGCGTTGGCGCCGCAGGACGACGGCGCGCGCCCGCTGCGCGAGCGGCTGACGCACCAGCAGATCGCCCAGCACCTGGCCTGCTCGCGCGAGATGGTGAGCCGGCTGCTGAAGGACCTGGAGAACGGCGGCTACGTCGCCGTGCGCGAGCGGCGCCTCTGGTTGCTGAAGAACCTGCCGGCGCGCTGGTGAGCCGGCAGGGGGCATGAGCCCCCCGCCGCACCGCCGCGCGGGCCACGGCCCCCGAGGGCGCGGCCCGGCGGGGGCGGTCTCAACCCAGGTCGTTGAGCAGGCGGCGCGCTTCCTTCGGGGCCGACGAGCTGGTCCCTGCCAGCCGCACCGTGCTCCCGCTCAGGCTGCCCACGCCGCGCACGCCCCACAGGGCGGTGTTGCTGTCGCAGGCCGCCAGGGTTTCCGGCGTGATCTTCACACCGGGGCGCTGCGGCCGGGCGGGGCCGGGGTCGGGCCGCTGCGGCGAGTAGCGCGCGAATCGCGCCAGCTCCTGAGGTCCGCTGTCGGCCACGCGCGTGCCCCCCACGCTGATGGTGCGCTGCCCGGTGGACAGGCTGTTGAACACGCCGCTGCGGCGGATGGCCGTGGGGTTGCCCGGCTGGTCGACCCAGCCATTCAGGTTGCCCAGGGTGTCGTAGTGCCGGTCTTCCAGGTACGACTGTCGCGCGCCGGTGCTCACGCCCAGGGCCACGTCGTCGCGCTCCACGTAGGCGTCGAACACCACGGGGGTGCGCCCCCGGTTGCGCAGGGTCACGTTCCACACGCCGCAGGGCGCGAGCGGGTGCTCAGGGTCGTGGCTGGCCGTACATTCCAACGCCAGCAGGGCGCAGGTGCCCCGGCCCAGCGCGCTGCTCGACGGGTAGATCAGCGACCAGGTGGGCAGGCCCTGCGCATTCGCCCACATGCCCGACTGGCCCTGCGTGAGCGTGACTGTCTGGTCGGGGCGGTCCGGCGGCGCGACCGTCAGGCTCACGCCCCCGGCGCCGTCGGGCAGCCAGATCTCCAGGAAGCTCTGCGTGTGGTCGTCGGGCTGCACGCGCCAGTGCAGCGCCTGCGATTCGCCGGGCGCCAGCGCGGCGTTGGCGTGCGTGCGGCTCTGGTAGCCGTTGCCCCCAGGCAGGGTGATGCGCAGGCGCCCGCCGAGCTTGTCCACCAGCTCGTCCATGGCCGCTTCGAGCAGCGAGCTGCCGTCGTGCGGCCCGGCCAGGGTGCCCCAGCTGACGTTGACCACGATGTCCGCGTCGGCCGCGCAACGCGAGACGATGTAGAGCAGGCCGTCGAGCACGCTCACGTTCATCGCGCCGCCCGAGGTATCGAGCACGTTGGCCCAGTCGAGCTGCACGGCGACGATGGCGCTGCGGCTGGCGGCGTCGTTGAGGCCGGGGTCGAGCGGTCCGCCGGGCGCGGTGGCCAGGCCGGTGACGTGCGTGCCGTGGTTGACGGGGCGCGCCAGGTCCCAGAGCTGGAAGTACCGGTACACCGCGTCCTCGTCCACCTGGCCGTCGCGCGCGTACTCCGCCCTCACGCGGTCGATGGTCTCGCGGTCGAGCTCGTGGCCGTAGCCCAGGTCGGGCGGCCGGGGGCCGGCGCGGCGCGGGTCCAGCGGCACGCGGCGGTTGTCGGGCGAGCCGGGCCAGCGGCCGCCATAGAAGTTGTCCTGCCGCCAGAAGTGGCGCACGCGCGTGCGGCCCCGGTGATCGAGGAAGGCCGCGTTGGCGATGGCCAGGCCGCCGTCGATGACGCCCAGCACCGGCCCGCGCACGCGCTGGCGCGGCGGTTGCGGGCGGCAATGGGGGGTGCAGAACTCGGTCAGGCCCAAGGGAAGCTGTTCGACCGGCAGGCCCAGCTCGAAGCGCTCGATGAGCGCGCGCAGAGCCGGGTCTTGGCGCCAGTGGCGGAAGAACTCGCGCGAGACGCGCGCGCTGCAGTGGCGCAGGCCCGGCACCAGCAGGTAAGCCAGGGGCACGCGCAGCCAGCGGGTGGCGGTGGCGTTCACCAGCTGGCGCACGTCAACGCCTTCGTGCAGGCCGATGACGATGGGCAGCCACTTGAGTTTTTCCGGCTCGCGGCCATGGACGTGGTAGCCCATGAAACCGTCGGCCTCGGCCCAGGCCAGGTAGGGGTCCATGCCATCGATGGCGCCAGGGGCGGACCAATCGATTCCGGTGAACTCGCCCTTGGGCAGGGGCTTCCAACTCATGGCAGCGCCTCCGCGCCAGGCGCTGCGGCGCGAGGAGCGCCTTCGGGCAGCCGTGCGGCGTTCATGGCCATTCCTTCACGGCTTCCTGCCACAGCCAGGCCAGCAGCGGCGCCTCGCCCACGGCGCGGGCGCGCGGGTCGCGGGTGTAGGGGTAGCCGCTGGCGTGGTCCATGGGGTCGTTCAGGCTGAAGTCCTTGGGCGCGCCGTCGGGCTCGTGGAACAGCGCGGAGTTGAAGCCGCGCGCGTGCACCTTGCCGCTGGTGGCGCGCGCCACGATGAACTCGGCCAGCGCGGTGCCCAGCAGGCGGCCGGCGGCGCTGTCCACCGGGTAGTGCACGCCGGCCACGGTGCGGTTGACGGCGATGCGCGCGGCCAGGCGCTGCAGCTGCTCGCGGCTTTCCTGGCCATTGCCGGGGTGGCGGGCGGTGGCGGGCATGCCGGCGTCCAGCAGGGCCTGCAGCAGGTTCGCGGCCAGGAAGGCCTCGGTGGCGTGTCCGCTGGGCCAGGCGCCGTGCCCCGGGGTGGGGATCATGGGTTGGATCTGCGGCGAGAACTCCACCGGGCGGGTGGTGGAGAACATGAACTTGAAGCGCTGGATGACGCTGGACGTGAGGTTCAAACCGACCTCCAGCAACTGCAGCGTGTACTTGTGCCGGTGCGCGGTGAGGCCCACGACCGAGCCCCAGAACGGGATGGGATAGCCCATCTGCTCGGTGATCTCCAGCGAGCGGTCGCTGCGCAGGTCGGCGTAGGCGGCGACGAGCGAGAGCTGCTTCTTCAGCAGGGCTTCGTCCGGCCCTTTGAGCGTCACCAGCGGCTGCGGGCGGCCCTGGCGGGCGTATGTCAGTTCGGCGCGGTACTGGCGCGCATTCGTATCGAAGCTCAAGCCCTCCATGAGCTCCGAGCCGATGGCTTGCACGCGTGGGCCGTTGTCCCAGCGCTTGAGGTTGGCCGGGTCGTTGAACGCCGGCCATTTGATGCGCAGCACCGGGCCTTCGTAGGGGCCGACGATGGCGGCGCGCGAGAGGGTGAGGGCGTCGGCGGACGCCAGGGCGCCTGGGGCGTTGCCCCCGAAGCCGCCGCTGAACCCGCCGCTGAACCCTCCGCTAAAGCCGCCGCTGAATCCTCCACTCATTGCTTCTCTCCTTCCTGCTGGTTAATTGAGGCCTAAGGCTGACAAAACTTTTGCCGTGCGCTGACGAGTCGGGCTCACAGTTCCCGTCTGCAGATACGTGGCCAGCGTGAGCGACGGCTGAAGCTGTTTGACCAGCCCGAACATCTCGCGCGCCCGCTCGATCTGGCCCAATTCGTAGTGCGCGGTCATCAGCGTACGAATGGTCGGCAGGTGGTATCTGTTCTTCTTCAGCGAGCGTTCGCCATGCTGGATGGACTTCTCCAGCTCTCCCGCGCCCAGGTGGCTGGCGGCCAGCATCATTTCGAAGTAGTAGCGCTGTGGGTCCAGTGGAGACAACTCCAACGCCCGGGAGGCCTCGGGAATGGCATCCGCCGTATTGCCCCACATCGTTGACCAGACGCACCGGTACAGCCAGGCCATGGGGTCGTTGGGATTGGCGTCTGTGGCGGAGAAGAGCAATCGCTGGGATTCGCCTATGTTTTCGCCCAGGTGACACAGCGCGTGGCCCTTGATGGCCATGGCCAGCGAGCTGTGCGGTTCCAGATCGAGTGCGCGGTCGGCCACGCTGACCGCCTCGCGAAAGGCATGGGCGGGCTCCGCCGTCAGGCCCTGCACCACCTGCATGATGTGCCACTTGGACAGCCAGGCCCAGGGCGTGGCCACGCGCTTGTGGCGGTCCACCACGGCCTCCAGCAACTGCTGGCTGCGCTGCAGGTCGCGCGGCGTGGAGCGGTGCATCAGCGTGATGCCGCCCAGCATCAGCGCGTTGCTGTCGAGCTGCGGCACCGGCAGCACCAGGGTGCGCTGCACCATGTGGTGCAGCAAGGCCTCGGAGCAGGCCTCACTCAGCTGGTGGATCAGTTGGCTCTCGGTCTGCAGCAGGTCCATCACCTCGCCGGCCAGGCGATCGGCCCAGACCACCTCGCCGCGGCGGTTGTCGCAGAGCTCGGCGTTGATCACCACCTTGTCGCCGTAGCTCACGTAGCTGCCGCTGAGCGTGTACGCCGCCTCCAGGCGCTGGCCGACCTCGGTCGCGCTGGCCTGGCGGCCGCGGAAGGCGCTGGTGGACAGGCGCGAGATGACGCGCAGGTCGGGGCTGCGCGAGAGCTGGGTGATCACGCCGTCGGCCAGCAGGTCGCCGATGACGAACTGTTCCTGCGAATGGCTGCGCGTCTCGAAGGGCACCACGGCGATGCTGGGACGGAAGTCGCTGGTGGCGGCCTCGGGCGCGGGCATGCGCGGCACCGCGCCCTGGGCGGACACGGGCGTCACCGTCCAGGTGCGCACCGGCTCGGGCCAGTGCTTGAGGTAGCTCTCGCCGCGGTCCTGCACGTCGGCGTCGATGCCGACCACGATGGCGTCGTACACGCTGGCGGTGACCACGGTCTCGCCGGGCATGGCCAGGTCGGCCACACGCGCCGCCAGGTTCACGCCCTGGCCGTAGATGTCGTTGTCGTCGATGTAGAGCTGGGTGGCGTTGAGGCCGGCGCGCAGGTGCAGCTGCTGGGCCGCCGGCAGGTTCCGGTTGGTGTTGTCGAAATGGCGGTGCAGCGCCATCGCGGCGCGCACGGCCTGGGCCGGGTGCTCGAACTCCGCCAGCAGGCCGTCGCCCAGGCTCTTGACCAGGCGGCCCCCATGCGCGGGGAACACCTCGGTGGTGGCGTGGTGCACGAAGCCGCGCCACATCCGCACCACCTGCTCCTCGTTTTGCGCCATCAGCCGCACCGATTCCACCAGGTCGATGACGAGCACCGTCTTGTGTTGCACCGGCGGCAGCTCGACGGCCTGGCCATGGGCTGGCGAGGCAGGCTCGGGGGAGGAGGGCGCGGGTGAGGGGACCATGCAAGCGGATGTGACAAACAATTCAGTTTCGCACAATCGAATTCGTGCGATGGAGCCAATGCCCGATGAACGAGCAGAAACGACAAAGCCGACGGGACGTCGGCTTTGTCGGGTTCACCGCCGTGCTACGGGCGGCAGGGGGATCACTTGAGGTGATCGTTGACCAGCTTGGTCATCTCGAACATGGAGGCCTGGGCCTTCTTGAAGATCTCCTTCAGCTTGGCGTCGGCGTTGATCATGCGCTTGTTCACCGAGTCCTGGAGCTTGTTCTTCTTGATGTAGTCCCAGACCTTCTTGGTCACTTCGGTGCGCGGCAGCGGGTTGGCGCCCACGATGGCGGCCAGGGCGGCGCTGGGGGTCAGGGCTTTCATGAAGGCGGCGTTGGGGGTGCGCTTCTTGGCGGGAGCCTTCTTCGCCGGGGCCTTCTTGGCAGGAGCGGCCTTCTTCGCCGGAGCGGCTTTCTTGGCCGGGGCGGCCTTCTTCGCCGGGGCGGCTTTCTTGGCCGGAGCGGCCTTCTTCGCCGG
>QFCS01003775.1_pt1 | contig 27580 bp, 28 predicted proteins | sample 3576561 | NCBI WGS metagenome assembly QFCS01 | reverse complement strand
CTACCTCAGCCGCATCCTCAAGCGCTTCGAACACGCGGGCTGGCTCAGCCGCGCGCCCAGCCCGAAGGACGCGCGCCAGAGCCTGCTCACGCTCACCGAGGCCGGGTACGCGGCCTTCGCGCCGATGCAGCAGAAGTCGCGCGACGAGGCCGCCGCGCTGCTGGCCGCACTGGCGCCGGGCGACCAACAGGCGGTGGTGGAGGCGATGGCGCGCATCGAGCAACTGCTGGACCCGCAGGCCGCGCCACGCACGCGCGCGGCCGTGCTGCGCGACCCGCGCCCCGGCGACATGGGCTGGGTGGTGCAGCAGCACGGCGAGGTGTACGCGCGCGAGTACGGCTGGAACATGGAGTTCGAGGCGCTGGTGGCGGACATCGTGGCCAAGTACGTGCGCCACCTCCAGCCCGAGTGGGAGCGCTGCTGGATCGCTGAACTGGACGGCGAGCGCGTGGGCTCGGTGTTCGTGGTGCGCAAGTCGGCCACCACGGCGCAACTGCGCATGCTGCTGCTGACGCCGGCCGCGCGCGGCCTGGGTCTGGGCGCGCGCCTCACCGACGAGTGCCTGGCCTTCGCACGCGCCAAGGGCTATCGCAAGATGGTCTTGTGGACCAACAGCTGCCTGGGTGCGGCGCGCGACATCTACGCGCGGCGCGGCTTCGAGTTGGTGAAGTCGGAGCCGTACGAGGGCTTCGGCCAGTCGTTGGTGGGCGAGACCTGGGCGCTGAAGCTCTGAGCATCCTCCGATCGGACCAGAGTTCTCAGGGTCCGTGGCGCATCGGCCTGTGATGGATCGCAGTAAGCATGCTGACTTCGATTCACCACCTTTGGTCTTGCCATGTTCGACATCCATTCCGCCGCCGCGCGGCGCTTCGTTCGAGCCGCGTCTTTCACTCTCGGCGCCATCGCCGCCGCCAGCGCGGCCCATGCCGCGTCCTCCAGCTTCGGCCTGGCCGTGCTGCCCGACACGCAGTTCTATTCGCGCTACTCCGTCGAGGGCAACCAGTTCATGCTGCGCTACGGCAGCGAGCCGTATGCGTCGCAGACGGCCTGGCTGGCGCAGCATGCGCGCTCGCTGAACATTCCCTTCGTGGTGCACCTGGGCGACGTGGTCGACCGGCCGGGCAACTCGGGTGAGTGGGGCGTGGCCGACCGCGCCATGAAGACGCTGGAGGACGCCGAGCTGCCGTACTCCATCCTCGCCGGCAACCACGACGTGACCGTGGGCTGCGGCTACGTGGGCCGCCAGGACGACTGCACCGACGCGCAGCGCAACCCCGCCAACGAGCTCTACCTGCGCACCTTCCCCAGCACGCGCGCGGCCACGCAGGCCACCTTCGGCGGCCGCGATCCTTCGGGCTTCCACGAGTACCACATCTTCGAAGCCGAAGGTCAGCGCTTCATGTCGCTGGCCATGTCCTGGCGCGCGTCCGACGCGGCCATCGCCTGGGCGCGCAACGTGATCGCCAGCCACCCCACGGTGCCCGTGATCCTGACGACGCACGACTACCTGGCCATCGACAGCGACGGCGTGACCGCGCGCGACACGCCCTATGGCGACTTCCTCTGGGACCGCCTCGTCAAGGACAACGACCAGATCTTCATGGTGCTCAACGGGCACAACCACGGCTCGGCCCACAAGCACCGCGTCAACAACTTCGGCAACCGTGTGTTCGAGGCCGTCTCGGACTACCAGATGGCCTACCAGGGCGGCAACGGCTACATGCGGATCTACGAGTTCGACCTGAGCGAGAACAAGATCAAGTCGCTGACCTTCTCGCCCTGGGTGCCCATGAAGCCCAAGGCCACGCTCAACGCCTTCGACCGAGCCGTGCTCGACGAGCCGAACAACGAGTTCGAGATCGCGATCGATTTCAAGCAGCGCTTCGCCGGCTTCGCGCCCAGCTTCGGCCCGGGCTCGCCCACGCGGGACGAGCCCATCGTCGAGACCGTGCGCGCGATGATCCTGGACGGCTACGAAGAGCCCACGCCGCCCGCCACCGCGCTGCCCTACGACAGCGAGGACTACCCCAGCCACCCCTACACCGTGGCCCACTGGCGCTTCCACCGCGGCACGCCCGGTCAGCCGGTGGCGGCCAATGCGCAGGTGCGCGACGAGACCGGCGCCAACCCGCTGCGCCGTGGCCTCGCGGCCGGCGCGCCGCTCGACGGTGCCGTCTGGTCCGCCGAGCGCCACGCCCGCACCGCCGCCAACGGCAGCGTGTGCTTCACCTCGCCGACCAACCCCAACGCGCACTACTTCGCCACGCTCGCGGGCGTACCGATCAACAACGACTACCTGATGACGGGCTACACCGTCGAGGCCGTCATGAAGATCGACCGCAACTGGAGCGCGGCGAACAACGCCTGGATGAGCGTGATGACGCGCGGCGGCAAGCGCCTGTCGGTGCCGGGCTGGAGCGGCAGTTACGGTGACTCGAGCACGATGCAGTTCGCCATTTCCAACCTGCGCGAGGTGCAGTGGGAGATCACCACGATCCCGTCGCCGGGTCGCCTGCAGTCCAAGACCAACTGGTCGGGCGAGATCATGGCCGACCAGTGGGAGCACGTGGCCTTCGTGAACGACCCCGTCACGCACGACACCACCATGTACGTGGCCGGCGCGCCGGTGCTGCGCAACGTCACCAACGCCATCGGCATCGCGGGCGTGCCCGATCAGCCCTGGGTCGTGGGTGGGTCCATCAACGGCTCGGCCGGCAGCGGCTTCTTCGGCTGCATCAGCGAGATCCGCGTGACCCGCGCCGCGTTGACGCCCCAGCAGTGGCTGACGGCGCGCAAGCACCGCGTGGAGCCCACCGGCTCGCGCGTGGTGGTGCAGGGCACCGACGCCGACGACCAGATCTTCAGCACGGTGGGCGCCAACCGCGTCACCGGTGGGGCGGGCAAGGACACCTTCGTCTACCGCAACCTCCGCGAGGCGGGCGACACCATCGCCGACTTCTCGCCGGCCAACGACCACCTGAACCTGCAGCCCCTGCTGGCCTCCGTGGGCTACCGCGGCAGCAACCCGCTGGCCGATGGCGTGGTGCGCGTCATCGACAGCCCCAATGGCGCGGTGGTGCAGATCGATGCCGACGGCTCGCAAGGCCCGGCCGTGGCACGTCCCTTCGTCACCCTCACGGGCGTGAGCGCGCAAGAGCTGGGTACAGAGCAGTTCCTGTTCTGAACCGATCCCCCACATTCTTCTGAAAGCAACTGACCATGTTTGCCAAGACTTCCCTGACCGCCCTGATCGGTTCCGCCTGCCTGCTGGCCGCCACCTCGGCCAGCGCCGCGCCCTGGACGCTGGTGGGTGACGCGCTCGCCCAGCCCAACGGTGGCCACACGCTCACCAACGCCAGTGGCTTCGACGACGACGCTCCGCTCGCCAATGGCGCGCTCAACCTGAGCGGCAACGACCCGCTGCTCGGGGGCTGGGACCTGGAGTCCGCCCTCGGTTTCGCGCCGGGCGCTTTCGACCTGTCGCTGCTGGAGCAGGCCACCGAAGGCTCCGCCATCTTCACGGAGTTCACCGTGCTGGCGGGCCAGACCCTGAGCTTCCAGTGGCAGATGGCCACGCGCGACGTGGGCGCCGGTTTCGGCCTGGACTACGCCTTCGTCGCCATCGGCGACACGCTGTTCAACCTGGGCAGCGCCGCGCAGGCCACGCTGCCGGGCAGCGGCGACTACCTGGCCCAGACCGCGTGGCAGACCTTCAGCCACACGTTCGCGCAGGGCGGCACCTACCGCGTGGCGTTGGGCGTGGTGGACGTGCTCGACTTCGCGGGCAGCACCGCGCTGTCGGTGAGCGCGGTGACCGCCGTGCCCGAGCCCGAGAGCGTTGCGATGCTGCTGGCCGGGCTGGGCCTGGTGGGCGGCGCCGTGGCGCGCCGCCGCCGCGCGGCGGCCTGATCGATCGGCCTGTCGTTACAGGCCTTTATCGGCTTCTACCGGCCTTCACCGGTTGGCCCGTGAGCATGCGGCACCAGGCGTCGATGGTGCGGTCGCTGCACTGGCGATCGGGCACGGTGTGGCGGTACATGATGTAGCCGTCCGTGGCCATCACGATCAGGTGCGGCAGCTCGGTGCCGCGCACCAGCGGGTGGCGCTCCGGGGGCAGGGCGTCGAGCAGCATGCGCTCGATCTGCGCCTCCATCCACGAGATCAGGTGCGGCCGGTACTCCTCGTCCGGCGTGGCGGTGGAGATGGCCTGGATCACGTTGTTGGCGAAGCCCTGCTCGAGCCCGGGCAGGTCCTGCCACAGCATGGAGAAGATGCGCCGCAGCCGCCGCTGGGGCGACTTCAGGGGGCGCAGCTCCTCGTCCAGTTTCTCGAATTGCGTGCGGATCCACGGATCGAAGATGGCGTAGAGGATCTGCAGCTTGGACGAGAAGTAGGAGTACACGTTGGGCGGCGACACCTCCGCGCCCTTGGCGATCATGGGCAGCGTGGTGCCCGCGTAACCGTGCGCGGTGAAGAGCTGGAAGGCCGACTCCAGGATGGCGATGCGAACGTGTTCCTTCTTGACTTGGGCCATGGCGTTCAGACAGCGGGATCGGGGCGGAAGGCGATCGCTTCGACCTCGATGCGCCAGAGCGGATCAAGCAAACCCTGGACCAGCACCAGCGTGGAGGCGGGCCGGGCCTCGCCCAGGTGGCGCAGGCGAATGGGCCGCATGGGCGCGATGTCGGCGCGGTCCACGAGGTAGGTGGTGGTCTTGACCACGTGCTCCATGCCCATGCCGGCCGCGCGCAGCGCGCCAACGATGTGGCCCCAGGCGAGCTCGGCCTGTTCCTCGATGCCGGCGGGGGCCAGGCCGGCCTGGTCGATGCCGACCTGGCCGGCGATGTGCAGCCATCGGCCGGGGCCGTGCACGAGCGTCGCTTGCGAATAGGGGCCCGCGGGCGCGGGCAGGTCGGTGGGGTTCAGGTGGTCCATGGCGTGTGGGGTGTCAGTGGTGGGTTTGCAGGTGGGCGAGGGCGAGCGAGAGCACTTCGTCGGTGCGCTCGATCATGGGGTTGTGGCCGCAGCGCGAGAGCAGCATCAGGCGCGCGCGCGGCAGGTGGTCCAGCAGGTGCAGCGCGCTCTCGCGGTAGGGCACGGGCTGGTCGTCGCGGCCGTGGACGAGCAGCACCGGGGCGTGCACGCGCGCCAGCGTCTCGGGCGGCAGCCAGCAACTGCGCAGGTTCTGTGCCTTGCCGCTGGCCATCATGGCGTCGAAGCTGGCGCCCAGGCCGTCGTCGTGCAGGCGCGCGAAGCGCTCGGCGATCTGCGCGTCGCTGATAGCGCTGGGGTCGTACACCGCGCCGGCCATGGCCTCGCGCAGGGCCTGCGGCGTGGGCGGCGCGGTCCAGAAGCGGTCGAGCGCGGCGTTGAGTTCGCGCGCGCCGCCGCCCGAGCCCGTGCCGACGACGGCGCACACCGACGGCTCCTGCGCGGCCGTGGCCAGCGCGACGGCCGCGCCCAGCGACTGCCCCCAGATGGCGATGCGCGGCGCACCGATGCGGGCCACGGCGGCGCGCGCCTGCCGCACCCACAGCGCGAAGTCGAAGCGCACGGGCCCCCGTGTGCCCGGCGACGCACCAAAACCGATCAGGTCGATCCCGTACACGGTGCGCTGGCGGGCCAATGCGGGCAGCACCGCCGAGAAGTTGGCGCGGATGGAGGTGCCCGGGCCGATGCCGTGGATCAGCAGCAGCGGCGGGCCGCTGCCCTGTATGTGCACGGTGAAGTCGCCTTCGTCGAAGGACCAGGAGTCGCTGAAAGCTGAACGGTGTTCGGTCATGGTGGCACGTGTGTTGCTTTATCGAATGGTAATCGGTTTTGAGCCGATTCCACGATTCAACACAGGTAACGCACCCGATGACAGCAAGAACCTTCATCCGCTGCGGCCATCTCTTCGATGGCTTGTCAGGTCAGGCCGTGCCGGCGCAGACGCTGGTGATCTACGGCGACAGCATCGACTGGGTGGGCCCCACGGCCCAGTCGCCCGCGATGGGCGAGGTCGACACCCTCATCGATTACTCGGACTGCTTCGTGATGCCGGGCATGGTGGACTGCCACGCCCACATCAGCTACGGCAACGCGCTCACGCAGGAGGACATCGACCTCTACGCCTCGATGGAGTTCCGCGCGCTGCGCTCGATGGTGGCGGCGCAGGCCATCCTCAAGTCGGGCTTCACCTCCATCATCGACCCGGCGTGCTCCGGCATGGTGGCGCCCGCCGTGCGCGATGCGGTCAACGTCGGGCTGTTCCAGGGGCCGCGCATCACCGCCTCGGGCCGAGCGCTTACCACGCAGCAGGGGCTGTACGACTGGTACCCGCAGTGGATCGGCGTGCCCGAGGCCTCCACCGGCGTGATGACCACGTCGCTCGATCAGGCGATCGGCCTGATCCGCCAGCAGGCCAAGGACGGCGTGGACGCGATCAAGCTCACCATGGACGGCATTCACGCGCGGCGCAATGGCGGCGGCCTGATCGCCGCCTACACGCAGGCCGAGACGCACGCCATGGTCGACGAGATCCACCGCCTGGGCAAGCTCGCGGTGGTGCACGCGCGCGGCCGCGAAGGCGCGCTGTACTCGGCGCGCGCGGGCGTGGACATCATTTACCACGCCTCCAGCATCTGCGACGACGGCATCCAGGCCGCGCTGGACAAGGACGTGGTGCTGTGCCCCTCGCTGGCGCTGCTGGTCAACAACATCGACTTCCACGAACCCACCGATCCCTCGGCCCCGTGGTGGCCCGACATCCAGCGCCGCGAGCTCAACACCGCTTCGCGCAACCTGCAGCGCGCGCGCGAGGCGGGCGTGCGCTTCATGTCCGGCTCCGAAGCGGGCTTCGCCGTCACGCCCTATGGCGAGTGGGGTGCGAAGGAGTTGGAGGCCCATGTGCGCTACCTTGGCTTCACGCCGGCCGAAGCCATCGTGTGCGCCACGGTGGAGAGCACGCGCCTGCTGCGCGAGCGCGACCGCCTGGGCGGCCTCGCGAAAGGCAAGCTGGCCGACATCGTCGCCGTCAAGGGCGACCCGCTGAGTGACATCACCGTGCTGCAACAGCGCGAAGCCATCCACGCCGTGCTGCTGGGCGGGCGGCCGGTGGACCTGAGCCCCGCACCCACGCACGCGCGGCATTTCTCCGAGTTCTCGCAAGGCATGTGGCACCGCGTCTACGACCGCGCCTACGTGAACGCGAATTTCCCCCGCGAGGCCGCTGCCGGCGTGCCCGCCTGAGCCCATTCCCATGATCCAGTACCCCCTCACCATCCACGGCACCCGCACGCGCGTGCTCGACGCCGGCCAGACAGGGCCGGTGGTTCTCTTCATCCATGGCCTGTCCACGCGGGCCGACCGCTGGCGCGGCGCGCTGGAGGCGCTGGCGGCGCAAGGCTGCCGCGCCATCGCCTTCGACCTGCCGGGCCACGGCCTGGCCGACAAGCCCCAGGATTTCGACTACAGCTCCGGCGGCCTGGCCGGCTACACGCTCGGTGTGATGGACGCGCTCGGCATCGAGCGCGCGCACCTGGTGGGCACCTCGCTGGGTGGGCACGTCGCGTCCCTGGTGGCCTTGCGCGCGCCCGAGCGTTGCGACAGCCTGTACCTGGTGGCGCCGCTGGGCCTGGCGCCGGTCTCGCGCGAAGCGGGCGAGGGCATCCGCCGCAGCGTGCGCGACGTGTCCATCGACGGCGTGCGCGCCAAGCTGCGCAACGTCTTCATCGACAGCTCGCTGGCCACCGAGGCGCTGATCACCGAGGAATCGCGCATCAACGGATCGGCCGGCGGCGTGCAGGCGCTGAGCGCGCTGGCCGACTACCTGGTCGAGCGCCTGAACGACGAGTTGGTCACTGACGAGTTGGCACCGCTCGCCGCGCGCCTGCCGGTGGGCCTGTTGTGGGGCGAGCACGACCGCATGGTGCCCCTGGCCGTGGGCCAGGCCGCCGCGCAGGCGCTGGGCATGGCCGAACTGCCCGTGATGGCCGGCGTGGGCCACGCGCCCTACGTGGAACGGCCCGCCGAGTTCGTGGACCGCTGGCGCGCGTTCTCGGGCGTGGACCACAGCATCGGGAGCGCCGCATGAAGCTCGACGACATTCCCGTGCGCGTGGCGAGCGCGCCCGATCCGTTGGACGGCTTTCGCTGGCCCAACGCCGACTACACGCGCACCCCGTACCGCGTGTTCACCGACGAGGCCATCCACGAGCGCGAGATGGCGCGGATCTTCCGCGGCCCCACCTGGAACTACCTGGCGCTGGAGGCCGAGATCCCCGAGCCCGGCTGCTTCAAGACCGTGCAGGTGGGCAACGTGCCGGTGGTGGTGTCGCGCACGCCGCAGGGCGAGGTGGCGGCCTTCGTGAACCGCTGCGCGCACCGCGGTGCCACGGTGGTGCGCGAGGAGTTCGGCCGCGCCGACAACCACCCCTGCATCTACCACCAGTGGAACTACGACAGCGCCGGCAGCCTGTGTGGCGTGCCCTACCGGCGCGGCCTCAATGGCAGCGGCGGCTACCCGGCGGACTTCAAGCCCGCCGAGCACGGCCTGCAGCGCCTGCGCGTGGCGCTCTACAAAGGGCTCATCTTCGGCAGCTTCAGCGAGGACGCGCCCGACCTCATCGAGTACCTCGGCCCCAACATCGTGATGCACCTGGACCGCATCTTCGTCAAACCGGTGAAGGTGCTGGGCTACCACCGTCAGCGCATCTCGGCCAACTGGAAGCTGTACTTCGAGAACATCAAGGACCCGTACCACGCCGGCCTGCTGCACACCTTCATGGCCACCTTCGGCGTGTACCGTTCTACGCAGCGTGGCAACACGCTGTTGAGCCCGGGCGGCGGCCACGCCGTGGTCTATTCGGTGACGCAGACCGACGACGCGGCCGGCGTGCGGGAGGCCTACAAGGGCACCACGAACAAGTACCAGGCCGACTTCGAACTCGCGCACCCGCAACTGCTGGAGTGGACGCCCGATTTCCACGACGGCATCGGCAACCTGATCATCTCGGTGTTCCCCAACCTGGTGGTGCACCAGATCCTCAACACCCTGGCCACGCGCCAGGTGCGGCCCCTGGGCACTGGCGGCCTGGAGCTGTACTGGACGTACTTCGGCTTCGAGGACGACGCCGCCGAACGGACCGAGGCGCGCCTGCGCCAGCTCAACCTCGTCGGCCCGGCCGGCTACATCTCCATGGAGGACGGCGAGGCGATCCGTCTCGTGCAGCAGTCCATCGCGGGCGAGCGCGACGCGAGTTCGTTCATCGAGATGGGCGGGCGTGGCCCCATCGTGGACGCCGACCACGTGGTCACCGAGGTCTGCACGCGGGGCCTGTGGCAGCAGTACGCCCGCACCATGGGCTTCGAGCCGGAGGTGGCGCGATGACGAGCGCAATGAGCACCGTGCGCGACCAGGTGATGGACCTTCAACTGCGCTACGCCCACGCCGTGGACGAGGACGCGCTGGAACAGTGGCCCGGCTTCTTCACCGAAGGCGGCCGCTACCGCGTGATCCCGCGCGAGAACCACGCGCGCGGCCTGCCGGCCTGCCTCATCGACTGCCACGGCCACGCCATGCTGCAGGACCGCGTGACCTCGCTGCGGCGGGCCAACATCTACAACATCCACTTCGACCGGCACCTGATGTCGCCGCCGCTGGTGGAGACGGGCACGGCAGCGGGCACGGTTCGTGCGCGCACCCAGTTCCTGGTGCTGCAGTCGGACCAGGCCGGCGTGACCAAGCCCTTCGCGGCGGGCGTCTACCTCGATCTGGTCGACCTGAACGGCGAGCGCCCGCGCTTCATCGAGCGCACCGTGGTCCTGGACAGCTACGGCGTCCTGGAACTGCTGGCCACCCCCATCTGAGGAACCGCAACATGAGCCAATGGCACGACGTCGGCGAGCCCGACGATTTCCCCGATCAGGCCGTGTGGCCGGTGCGCGCGGCCGGCGTGGAGCTGGCGGTGTTCCGCCTGGGCGCCGAACTGCACGCGCTGCACGACCGCTGCACGCACGGCATGGCGCGCCTGTCCGACGGCTACGTCGAGGATGGCTGCGTGGAATGCCCCCTGCACCAGGGCTTGTTTCACATCGCCACCGGCGAGCCGCGCTGCGCCCCCGTGACCGAGGCGGTGCGGACCTTTCCGGTGCGCGTGGTGGCGGGGCGGGTGCAGGTGTGTGTGGAGGAGGTGACGCAATGAGCACCGCACGGCCGCCCGAAGGGGCTCGCACCGCAGCACGTTGTGCGGAGGTTTCCGAATGAGCACCGTCTTGAACCCGTCCACCCCCGTGTCGCGCGCCGAGCCGCGCCGCGCCTGGCGCCTGCCCGCCGACGCGCGCTGGACCATCGCCTCCGTGCTCGCGCTGCTGGCGATCTGGGGCCTGGCCGCCTGGTCGCTGCCGCCCAGCGTGCTGCCGTCTCCCTGGGTGGTGCTTCAGGCCATGGGCGATCTGGCGCGCACCGATGAGCTGTGGAGCGACATCGCCATCACGCTCGGGCGCATCGCGCTGGCCTTCGCCATCGGCATGGGCGCGGCGCTGGCGCTGGGCGCGGCCATGGCCTTGTCGCGCGCGGCGGGCGTCTTCTTCCGCGTCTGGATCGTCTGCGGCATTACCGTGCCGGCCATCGTCACCATCCTCACCGTCTACATGGTGGTGGGCATGAACGACCGGGGCGCCATCGTCGGCGCGGCGCTCACTGTCATTCCCTTCCTCGCCATCAACGTGCGCGAAGGCCTCAAGGGCATCGACACCAGGCTGGTGCAGATGGGCTCGGTGTTCCGCGCCTCGCGCGGGCAGATCGCGCTGGCCATCGTCGCCCCGCAGGTGGCGCCCATGTTGCTGGCCTCGGCGCGTTTCGGCCTGGGCCTGGTCTGGAAGATGGTGTTGTTCGTGGAGCTGCTGGGCCGGGGCGACGGCGTGGGCTTTCGCATCGAGTACTACTTCCAGCTCTTCGACATGAGCAACGTGCTGGCCTACGCCATGTGCTTCGTGCTGGTGATGCTGGCCATCGAGGTCGGCGTCTTCGGTGTGCTGGAAAAACGCGCCTTCCGCTGGCGCCAGGCCTGAACAAGGGAGCACGAACCATGTCACAGATCCAAGTGTCCGCCGTTTCCAAGGCGTTCCATTCCACCACCGCGCCGCCGCGCCAGGTGCTCGACGGCGTGAGCTTCTCCATCGCCGAGGGCGAGGTCGTGGGCCTGCTCGGGCCCTCGGGCTGCGGCAAGTCCACGCTGCTCAACATCATCGCGGGGCTGGATGCCGAGCACAGCGGCAGCGTCAGCATCCAGGGCCGCCCGATGCAGGAGCAGCTTGGCGCGGGCTTTCGCGTGGCCTACGTGTTCCAGGAGTCGCGCCTGCTGCCCTGGTACACCGTGCAGCAGAACCTGGAGTTCGTGCTGCGCGCGGGCGACTTCCCGCGTGCCGAATGGGGCGAGCGCATCGCGAACGTGCTGTCCGCCGTGGGCCTGAGCGAGTTCCGGGACTTCTACCCGCGCCAGCTCTCGGGCGGCATGCAGCAGCGCGCCTCCATCGCGCGCGCCTTCTGCATCGACCCCGACATCCTGCTCATGGACGAGCCCTTCAGCGCGCTGGACGAGCTCACCGCGCGCAAGCTGCGCGAAAGCCTGCTGGCGCTGTGGGCGCGCTTTCGCACCACCATCGTTTTCGTCAGCCACAACGCCTTCGAGTCGGCCTTCCTGGCCGACCGCATCCTGGTCATGGGCCAGGGGCGCATCACACGCGAGATCGACATGGGCGGCACGCCGCGCCCGCGCTCCTACGACGACACCGCGCTGTTCGAGGCGAGCAAGAACGTCATCCAGATCCTGGAACGCCATGCCCACCCTTCCCACGCCAACCCTTCCCACTCCTGAGGTCTCCATGAACCGACTCCAAGCACTCCGACTCATTGCCGGCGGCCTGTTCACCGCCGCCACCGCCCTCGGCGGCGGCGCCGCGCTCGCACAAACCGCCGCGCCCGGCGACGGTGGCACCGTGCGCATCATGATCAGCCCGGCGGGCACCATGGGCATCGCGCCCGCCGTCATCAAGAAGCACGGGCTCGACAAGAAGCACGGCTTCAACCTCGAGGTGGTGTCGTACTCCGACATGAAATCGGCCACCGCCGCCATCCAGGGCGGCAGTGCCGAGATGGTGGTGTTCGACTGGCTCGCCACGGCGCGCCTGCGCGCGGGCGGCACACCCGTGATCGGCATCGCGCCGTTCATGACCTACATCAACAGCGTGGTGGTGCCCAAGGACTCGACGCTCAAGACGCTGGCCGATCTGAAGGGCAAGCGCGTGGGCGTGGCCCACAAGACCGGCTTCGACTGGATCATCATGCAGGCCGCCGCCGCCAAGGTGCACCAGATGGACCTGGGCCGCGAGGTGGAGGTGCGCGAGGGCGCGGTGCCGCTGCTGCGCGGCCTGATCGAGAAAGGCGACCTGGACGCCACGCAGATGTGGAATTCGCTGGCGCCCGAGATGCTGGCCAGCGGGCGCTACCGCACCCTGGTGAGCATCCGCGAACTCACGCAGCAGATGGGCCTGCCGACGGTGCCCTTCCTGATGTTCAGCATGCGCGAGGACTACGCCAAACAGCACCCGGGCAACGCCAAGGCCTTCGTGGCCGCGTACCGCGACGCGGTGGACATCCTGATGAAGACCGACGACGTCTGGCTCGAACACGGCCAGCGCCTCAAGCTCTCGCCCGAGGCCTTGGCCTACTTCAAGGACCAGGTGCGCCGCGATCTGCTGAAGTCGTTCACGCCCGATATGCAGCCCGGCCTCAATGCCACGCTCGACGCGGTCAATGCGGTGGCGGCGGACGTGGTCGGCCTCAAGCAGATGCCTGGGCCGCTGTTCACCACCGCCTACCAGTAACGCGCGGCTGCAGACGAATGTTTCTTCGTGGGGACCACGGGCGCGTGCCCGAATGTCCCCATGGCGGCGCCCGCGACAGCGCGCCGCCAGAATGGCCGCCGTCGCCGTTCCGTCCACGCATTCGAGGAGACCCCGCATGATCCGCTTCCACTACAACCTCGCCCCCAACCCGATGAAGGTGGCGCTCTTCCTCGAAGAGGCCGGCCTGCCGTACGAAGCCATTCCGGTGGACACGCGCAAAGGCGAGCAGCACCTGCCCGCGTACAAGGCCATCAACCCTAACGCCAAGTGTCCCGCCATCGTGGACGGCGATGTGACGGTGTTCGACAGCAACGCCATCCTGCTCTACCTGGCAGAGAAGACGGGCCGCTTCCTGCCCGCGGACACGCCCGCCGCGCGTGGCGAGATGCTGTCCTGGCTGATGTTCGTTGCCACCGGCGTCGGTCCGTATTCCGGGCAATGCGTTCACTTCCGCCACTTCGCGCCCGAGCCCAAGGAATACGCCGTGAACCGCTACGACTTCGAGGCCTGGCGCCACTGGAAGATCGTGGACGAGCGCCTGGCGACACGCCTCTTCATGCTGGGCGACGACTACACCATCGTCGACATGGCCTTGTGGGGTTGGGCCCGCATGCTGCCTTTCGTGGCCGGCAACGCCGACGCCTGGGGGCAATTGCCGCACTTCAAACGCTGGTTCGACGCGATGCAGCAACGCCCCGCGGCCCAGCGCGCGGAGGCGCTGAAGGCGCGCCATGCGTTCAAGTCCGAGATGGACGACGACGCGCGCAAAGCCCTGTTTCCGCAGAACGAGCGCTTGCGCGCCTGAAGAAGCAGCAAGGGGCCGCAGGATCAGAAGAACAGGGCGATGAGGATGATCACCGGGATCGGCACGCCGAGGAAGAACAGCAGAAGGGAACGCATGGGGTGCTCCTTGGTTTCAGCGGTGGGGGCGTTGCGCGCGGCTGCCGCGCATCAGTCGGTGTCGCGCTGGCGTCCGCCGAAGGTGGCGGCCAGGGCGGCAAAGAACGCGCCCATCAGCAGGGAGACGAACAGCCACAGCGCGCGGTGCGCCTGATCGCTGTTGGCCACGGCAGTCGCAGCGGCCTGCGCGTCGCCGGCGTGGTTCACGCCGAGGATGGTGCCGATCACCGAGGTGAGCAGCACCGCCGTGGCCAGCGAGGCGACGGCCCAGGCGAGGAAGCCGTGCGCGGTGTCGCGGAAGTACACCTCGTCGCGGGCGGTGTCGGGCCAGCGTGTGCGCAGGCGCCCGGCCAGGTAGCCGCCCATGCCCGAGGCGATCACCTGCGTGAAGCAGATCCAGAGCACGGCGGCCGTGCCGAAGGCTTGCGTTTCGGGGTCGCCGGCCACCCAGGGCGAGGCGGCGGCCAGGCCCAGACCGGTGCCCAGCACCAGCAGGATCAGGGACAGGGCGGCCGCGCCCGCGGCCCCGGCGAAGATGGCCGGCCATGAGACGGCAGACAGGTTCGTCGGCACCGAGGCGAGCGTCGAGCCGGGGACGGAAAGCGGGGCGAGTGAGGGCTGCTCCATGGTGTGTCTCCTGATGCGAATGCACACATGCTGAGCCCCTGTGGCCCGAGACGACGTCGGACAGCGGCGGCGCGCGTTGTAGGAAACGTCCGTGGCGCAGCGTCTTCAGCGATGTCCTACAGCCTCGGACGAGTGCCGATGCGACAGTGGGGGCGACAGGCGTTGCGGCGGCATGTCAGCGCCGCGTTTCATGGAGGTTGATCCCATGTCTTCAGAGTTTTCTCCCTGGTTCACCGTCGACAGCAATGGCCCGCCCGCGCGCGAAGGTGTGTACGAGACCACGGCGCTGGGCATCCCCGGTGAGAGCCACAGCGTGATCCAGCACGGCTTTCGGCACTGGGGCCCGCACGCGGACGAGACCGGTTGGGGCGACCTGGGCGCCACGCCCGACGCCGCGCTGGCGGCAAAGGACCACAAGCCCATGCTGCCGTTCAACGTGCGGCATTGGCGCGGCAAGAGCGAGCCGGCCTGAGCCTGCAGGGCAGGGCCGCCGAAGGCGCTGTGCGCCTTCCCGCGCGGCCGACACCGGTGCTACAGCCCCACGACCAGGCGCATGGCGGGCAGCACCTGATCCGTCTCGCCCTGTGGGTCCAGCGCCTGCTCCAGGTTGTGCCGCACCGTTTCCGTGTGTTCCACGGCAAGCGCCTGCGCACGCGCGCTTTCCCCGCGGTGCAGCGCGTCGAACAGCATGTGGTGCTGCCGGTGTGCAAAGAAGATCGTGTCGCGGTTCAGCGCCAGCGCACCTTCCATGGGCAGCAAGGCGCTGGCCGGCGCGAACGGCAGTTTGTTGTTGATGGCGACGGCGCGCTGCAGCGCCCGGTTGCCACAGGCCTCGACCAGCAGCCCGTGGAAGCGGTCGTTCATCTCCGCGTAGCGTGCGAAGTCCTCCACCTGCAGTGAGCTCGCCGCCACGACGCGGTCGCCTTCGTCCAGGCAGGCCTGCAGCTCCCGCGCCAGTTGCCGGCTGAGCCCGTGCTCGGCCACGAGCCGGGCGGCCATGCCCTCCAGATGCCCTCGCACGGCGATGACGTCGGCCACTTCCCGCACGGTGAACTGGCGCACGACGTAGCCCACGGTGTCTTTCGCTTCGACCAGACCTTCCTGCTCCAGGCTGATGAGGGCCGCGCGCACCGGCGTGCGCGACGCATTGAGCCGCTCGGCCAGGAACTTCTCGGTCAGGCGCAGGCCAGGGGCGAATTCGCCGCGCAGGATCAGGTCCCGCATCTGCATCAGAACAGTGTGGTGGAGGTTCATGGAAAAAATGTACACAAATTTTTGAAACAGTATACATTTCGCCGAAAGGTGACCTTACATGAGCAACAGCCAACGCCAAATGGACATCCCGGCCTGCCTGGCGATTTCGGGAGTCGGCAAGACATTCGGCAGCGGCGCCGCGCAGACGCAGGCATTGGGCGACATCGAGCTTGCGGTTCGCGAAGGCGAGTTCCTCGCCATCGTCGGGCCGTCGGGCTGTGGCAAGTCCACGCTGTTGCAGATTGCGGCGGGGCTGACCCCGCCGACGCGAGGCAGCGTGCATTTCCATGGCGCGGCGGTCACGGCGCCGCCGCCGGGCATCGTCTATCTGTTCCAGCAGTACGGCAAATCGCTGTTCCCCTGGCGCACCGTGCTCGACAACGTGGCGTTCGCGGTGGAGCACCTCCCCGGCAGGCGCCGCGCCGAGGCGCGTGCCAGCAGCCGCCGGTACCTCGACATGGTGGGGCTGGCCGACTTCGCCGACCACTACCCGGCGCAGCTGTCGGGCGGCATGCAGCAGCGCGTGACGATCGCACGGGCCCTGGCCGCGCAACCCCGGGTGCTGTTGATGGACGAGCCCTTCAGCTCCGTGGATGCGCTCACGCGGCTGGAACTGCACGCCATCGTGCAGGACCTCTGGCAGCGGCACCGCTTCACCGCGGTGCTCGTCACGCACGACGTGGACGAGGCCGTGTTCCTGGCCGATCGCATCGCGGTGCTCTCGGGCCGGCCGTCGCGCGTGGTGCGGGTGCTGGAGACAGGGCTGCCCCGTCCGCGCGACCGCCTGGAAACGCCGCAGATGCCGCGTTACCTGGAGCTGCGGCATGAGCTGCTGGCTGCCTTGCTGGGGCACGGCGCATGAGGGCGATCCCGTGAGCGCGGCGATCTCGTCCGACCCGCGGCTGAAGGCCTGGCTGGGGCCCGCCGTGCTGCTGTCGCTCGTGCTGTTGCTGGAGCTTTGCACGCGCGCCGGCTGGGTCAACGCGGTGCTCGTGCCACCGCCATCGGCCGTGGCGCTGCGCGTCTTCACCGTGGTGCGCGCCGGTAGCGTGATCGAACCGCTGGGGCGCACCCTGTACCTGCTCGCGGTGGCCTACGCGATCGGCTGCCTGCTGGCCATTGGCGTGGGCGTCCTCATGGGCCGCTTTCGCCGCGTGCACGGGCTGCTGGAACCCCTGGTGGAAGTGCTGCGCCCGCTGCCCAAACCCGCCTTGCTGCCGCCGCTGATGCTGTTCCTGGGCCTGGGCGACACCATGAAGATCACGGCGGTGGCGCTGGGTGTGTTCTTCCCCGTGCTGATCAACACCATCCAGGGCGTGCGCGGCGTCGACCCGGTGCTGGTGGACGTGGCCCGCACGTTCCAGCACTCGCGCGCGGCGCTGCTGTGGAAGGTGGTGCTGCCATCGGCCATGCCCCTCGTGCTGGCCGGGATGCGCATCGCCCTGGGCATTGCGCTGGTGCTGGTCGTGATCGCCGAGATGATGGCCGGCACCGGCGGTATCGGCTACCTGATCATCGATCTGCAACGCTCCTTTCGCGTCGTCGACATGTACGCCTGGGTCGTGATCCTCGCCGTGCTGGGCTACGCGCTCAACGAGGTGTTCGTGCGCATCGAGCGGCGCGCGATCCACTGGTCCGGCACCCGCGCCGGCTGAATCACCACCCCCGGTTCCCTTGCCCCCACCCCAACAGGAGAAGACGCGATGAACAAGCTCCCCATGCGCCGGCGCACGGCCACGGCCGCCCTGGCCGTCACCGCCCTCGGCTTGGCCACCCCACTGGTGCGCGCCCAGACCACCCGCGTGCGGGTCAGCACCATCCCCATCATCGACATCGCCCCGCTGCAGGTGGCCGTGGCCAAGGGCTACTTCGCTGCCGAGGGCATCGAGGTGGACACCACGCCCACCCAGGGCGGCGCCGCCGGCATTCCCGCGCTGGCTGCGGGGCAGGTGCAGGTCGTCTTCAGCAACGTGGTCTCCACCATCCAGGCGGCCAAACAGGGCCTGGGCCTGCAGATCATCGCGCCGGCCAGCACCACCGGCGACGCCCCGCCGGACCAGGCCGCGCTGATCGCGAAGAAGGGCGCCCCCTTCAAGACGGGCAAGGACCTGGAGGGCAAGCGCATCGCGGTGAACACGCGCAACAACATCATCTGGCTCTATGCGCGCGCCTGGGTGCGCGCGACGGGGGGCAACCCCGACGCGGTCACCTACCTCGAGGTGCCGTTTCCGCAGATGGTGGACGCCGTGCGCGGCGACCGCGTGGACGCGGCCTTCGCCGTCGAGCCCTTCGTCTCCAGCGCCGTGGCCAATGACATGCAGGTGGTGGGCTACCCGTACACCACGGTGCAGAAGCGCTTGCCCGCCGCGCAGTACGTGGCCAGCCGCGCGTACATCGAGCAGAACCCGAAAGTCATCGAGGGCTGGGTCCGCGCCTATCAGAAGGGAGTCGACTGGGTGAACCAGAACCTCAAATCCGAGGAGCTGCTCAACATCATCTCGGGCTACACACGCATTCCGCCGCCCGTGATCGCCAAGCTGCCGATGGCGGCGTTCGAGAAGGTGGTGGACCCGGCCGCGCTGAACCCCGTGGTGGAGCAGATGCGGCGCAACGGCCTGTTGGATGGGGAGTTCGACCCGGGGTCCATCCTCCACCGAACGGCTGTGCAGGCCTCGCGCTGAGGTGGCGATGGCGACACAGGAACAACTGCTGGTCACCGGCGACATCGTGACGATGGACCCTGCGCGACCGCGCGCGCAGGCGTTCGCGGTGCAGGGCAGGCGCATCGTCGCGGTGGGCACGCGCGACGAAGCCCGTGCGGCGCTGGGCCCCGCGCCGCGCGAGCTGCACTACGGCGAGGGCACGGTGGTGCCCGGCCTCATCGACACGCACAACCACATGCAGTGGACCGCGATCCAGACGCGGCTGGTGGACCTGGCGCCCGCGCGCTCGATCGCGGATGTGCAGGACGCCATCCGCGCATACGCGCAGCGCCACCCGAACAAGCCCTGGATCATGAGCGGCAGCGGCTGGCATGTGGTGAGCCTGCGCGAAGGGCGCTACCCCACGCGCCAGGAACTCGACGCCGCCTGCGCCGACCGGCCCGTCTACCTGCCGCGCATTGGCCACGCGGGGGTGGCCAATACGCTGGCGCTGAAGCTGGCCGGCATTGGCCCCGACACGCAGGATCCGCCGGGCGGGCGCATCGAGCGCGACGAACACGGGTACCCCAACGGCGTGCTGCTCGAGCCCTCGGCCTTCGAGCTGGTGGCACGGCTGGTGCCACCGGCGTCGCTGGAGGAGCAGGCCGACGCCTTGCGCGACATGCAGCGCAGCTACCACGCCGCGGGTCTCACCGGCATCATGGACCCGGGCGTCACGCCGGAGATGATGCGCCTGTACCAGATGCTGTGGCAGCGTGGCGAGCTCACGGTGCGCAGCGTGCTGATGCCGCTGGCGGATTCCAGCCTGCCGCTGCAAGAGAACCTCGACCGCATCGCCCACGCCGGCGTGGCCACGGGGTTCGGCGACGCGCGCCTGAAGCTGGGTGGCGTGAAGCTCTTCCTGGACGGCGGCGCATCCCTGGGCACCGCACTCATGCGCGAGCCCTATCCCGACGAGCGCTGCAACTGCGGCATCCAGGTCACACCCACCGAGTCCTTCCGGAAGATCGCATGGGCCTGCGCCCGGCAGGGCTGGTCGCTGGGCGTGCACGTCGTGGGCGGCAAGGCCATCGACATCGCGCTGGAGGTGTTCGCCGAGATCGACCAGGAGATCCCGCTGCGCCCCTTGCGCTTCAGCCTGATCCACGCCTACCTGTGGCCTGAACAGCGCAACATCGTCGAAGCGGCGCGCATGGGCATCACGGTGGCGACGCAGTGCTCGATGCAGTACACCTTCGGGCCGCTGCTGGTGCAGCGATTCGGCACGGTGCTCATGTCGCTGGCCACGCCCGTGCGCAGCTGGATCGACGCGGGCGTGGTGGTGGGCGGTGGCTCCGACTCGCCGGTCACGCCCTACCAGCCGCTGCTGGGCCTGTGGCAGGCGCGCACGCGCCACATCGCGGGCACGGACGAACCCGTCGGCCGCTTGCAGGCCGTGAGCGGTGAAGAAGCGCTGGCGCTCTACACGCGCGACGCCGCCTACGTGAGCTTCAGCGACCACGAACGCGGCATGCTGCGGCCGGGCCTGCTGGCCGACTGGACCGTGCTGTCGGTCGACCCGGTCACCTGCGACCCCGAGGCCCTGCGCGGCGCGAGCGTGCTCGCCACCGCGGTGGACGGCCAATTGGTCCACGGAGCCTGAGGCCATGCGCGCCGTTCCACACCGGTTCTGGGGCGTGGTGTTGCTGGTGCTGCTGCTGGTGGTCTGGCAGGTCTCCGCCTTGTACTGGGTGTCGAGCACCAGCTGGCCGCCGGTGACGGACATCCTGAAGGCGATCGCCACCGGCCTGGGCAACGGAGAGCTGGCGCAGGTGTTCGGCTCCACGCTGTGGCGCATGGCGGTGGGTTTTGCCATCGGCTCCGCCGCGGGCGTGCTGCTCGGCCTGGCAATGGCGAGTTTCCCGCTCGTGAACGCCGCGCTGCGCCCGCTCGTGGAGTTGCTGCGCCCCATTCCCATGCCCGCCATCGTGCCGCCGCTGATCCTGCTGCTGGGCATCGACCACGCGATGAAAGTGTTCGCGGTCGCGTTCGCGTGCTTCTTTCCGGTACTGGTGAACACGGTGGGCGGCGTGCGCGCGGTGGACCCCACCGCCCTGGACGTGGCGCGCACCTTCCAGGTGGGCCGGCTGCGCGCACTGCGCACCGTGGTGCTGCCGGCCAGCCTGCCGTTCATTCTGGCGGGCATGCGCACCAGCCTCGCCCTGGCGCTCATCGTGAGCGTCGTGGCGGAGATGATCGCCGGCTCCGAAGGCATCGGCTACTACATCATGACCATGCAATACGCCATGCGGCCCGGCGACATGTACGCGGCGATCTTCCTGCTCGCGGCGCTGGGCTACAGCCTGAACCTCATCCTGCTGGGGATCGAGCACCGGCTGCTGCACTGGTGGCGGCGCGGCGGGGACTGATCGGGCCGTGCCCGGCGCCTGCGCCGGCGTTCACCTTCACCGCGCGGACGCGGCGGGCGCGGTGTCGTGGCCCGACAGTTTGAAGCGCTGCACCGCCTGCACCAGCAACTGCGCCTGGTGGCGCAAGCTGGCCGCGGCGGCGGCGGACTCTTCCACCAGCGCGGCGTTCTGTTGGGTGGCCTGGTCCATCTGGGTGATCGCTTCGCCGACCTGACCGACACCGGCGCTTTGTTGAACGCTGGCGCTGCTGATCTCGCCGACGATGTCGCTGACCCGTCGGATCGACGCGACGACCTCCTGCATCGTGGTGCCGGCCCGGTCGACCAGTTGGCTGCCTTGCCCGACCCGCTCGACGCTGGTGCCGATGAGCGCCTTGATCTCCTTGGCCGCCTGCGCGCTGCGCTGCGCGAGGTTGCGCACCTCGCCGGCCACCACCGCAAAGCCCCGGCCTTGCTCGCCGGCGCGGGCCGCCTCCACCGCGGCGTTCAGCGCCAGGATGTTGGTCTGGAAGGCGATGCCGTCGATGACGCCGATGATGTCGCCGATGCGCCGGCTGCTCTCATGGATGTCGCGCATGGTCTGGACCACCTGCTCCACCACCTCGCCGCCTTGTTGGGCCACGGCGCTGGCGCTGGACGCCAGTTGATGGGCCTGGCGGGCGTTGTCCGCGTTCTGGCCGGCGCTGGAGCCCATCTGCTCCATGGACGCCGAGGTTTCCTCCAGTGCCGATGCCTGCTCCTCGGTCCGCTGGCTGAGGTCCGCATTGCCCTGGGCAATCTGGGCACTGGCGGTGGAGACGCTCTCGGCATTGCCGCGCACTTCGCCCACCACCTGCACCAGGCTGTCGTTCATGGTCTTGAGGGCGCGCAGCAGCTCGGCGGTTTCGTCCCTGCCGCGGGGGTCGATGGGCGAGGTGAGATCGCCCGCCGCCACCGTTTGCGCGATCCGCACCGCCTGCTGGATCGGCCGCGTGATGGAGCGTGTGATGGCGACGGCCAGACCGATGCCCAGCAGCAGGGCCAGGCCCGCGGCGACGGCCATCGTGGTCTCGACGAGCGATTCGAGCGCCTGGGCGCGCCGGTATTCCTCGCCCGCCACGTCGATCTGCAACTGGATGAGCTGGTCGGACAGGCCGATGGCGGACTGGGCCAGCGGCTCCAGCTTGTCGCGGTAGATCAGGCGCGCGTTCTCCAGATCGCCTTGACCCACCGCCGCCAGCACGGCCAGCAGGCCGTCGTTGACATAGGCGACACGCGCCGGCTCATAGGCCTGGGCCAGTTGGGCCTCCCGCGGGGTCATCTGGCTGGCCATGAAGCGCTTCCAGATCTGGCCGATGCGCGCCGCGTTGGCCTCGACCTGTGTGCGGTTCTGCGCCAGCGACTGCGGGGCGAGCAGGGTGTTCATCACCAGCACGCGGTTGCTCATCATCAATTGGTAGATGGTGGACAGCTCGCCCAGCGGCACCGTCCTGTCTTCATAGATGGTGCGGCTTTCCGCGGAGAGCCTGGCGGCGCCCACGAAGCCCGTGACGGCCATGCCCACGATGAGCAGCAGTGTCACGCCAAAGCCCAGGCCGAGCCGTTTGCCGATGGTGAGGTTTGAGAACATGCCCATGTTGTTGTCCTTGTTTGACGAGAGGCTTGCTTCCGATGGGCGTGCGCCCGGGTGGAGTCCTCAGCATCGACGACAGGGCAAGGGCCTTAAGCACGGAAATGACGGGTCTTTCTCACCATTTGCCGTGAAAGTGACGAGACGCTCACTGCGTGCGTGTGTTCATGTCGCCCCTGTTCCTGCCGCGCCGGGGTGGCGCGGCAGGAACAGGTGAAAGACCGACCCTTCGCCCGCCACCGAGTCGGCCCAGATGCGACCGCCGTGGGCTTGCACGATGCGCTGGCACAGCGCCAGGCCGACGCCGTCGCCGGCAACGGAATCGTCGGGGTTGGCGCGAGCGAACATCTGGAAGATGTGTGAATGCATGGCCGGGCTGAAGCCGCACCCGTTGTCGCTCAGGGACAGCGTCCAGCCGCTGTCCGAACGGGTGCAGGCGAAGACCAGCTCCGTCACCGCCTGGTGTCGGCTGTACTTGAATGCGTTGTCGATGAGGTTGATCCAGACCTCGCGCAACAGGACCGGATCGGCCCGGATGTCGGGCAGGCTGTCCTGACCGGTGGCGCGAAAAGGGCGGTCCGGAAACGACGCCGCCACCTCGCTGAGGCATTCATTGACCAGCTCCGCCGTGTCAAGCCAAGTGGGGGTGATGCCGTGGCGCCCCATGCGCGAGAACTCCAGCAAGCCATCGATCAAGGACTGCAGCCGCATGCCCGCGGCCACCACCTTCTGTCCATAGGCCTGGGCCGCTCGAATGTCGCCCGCCAGCAGCGCGTCTTGCGCAATCTCGGCGTAGCTGACCATGTGGCGAATGGGCTTCTTAAGGTCGTGCGACAGGGCGTGCGAGAACGCCTCCAGCGATTGCCGGGCTTCTTCGAGGCTGGCTGTGCGCTCCTCCACCATCGCCTGCAAACGGTGGTTGTTCAGGCTTTTCTGCTCGATCAGCTCGCGGTATACGGTCACGTCCTGAATCGTCCAGGTGTCCGGTGGCCGCACGCTGCCGCCCTCGCGCTGCGGCACGCCACGGCAGCGCACCCAGCGGCGCTGCCCCGTGTGGGTGATGATGGGCAGTTCGTGGTCGAACTCGTCGCCGGTCTGCATGACGCGCCGCAAGCGCTCGTGCAGCTCGTCCTGCGCTTCGGGGCTGACGAACGCCAACAGGGCCCGAAGGCCCTTGGGTGCCTCGTTCGCGGGCAGCTCAAGAATGGAGTGGACCTCGCTGGACCAGCGCACGCTGCGCGTGTGGCGGTCGAACTCCACGCGGCCCAGCCGCGCCAGGCGCTGGGCCACCTGCAGGTGGTGCTGCAACTGGACATTGGCGCGTTCGAGCGCCCGCTGTTCGCTCACATCGCTCTGGATGGAAAAGTAGGCCTGCAGGCGGCCCTGGCTGTCGCGGATGGGCTCGATGTTGAGCATCACGGTGTATGCCCCGCCGTCCTTGCGGTGGTTGACCATCTCGACGCCGGAGACCGACAGACCCTGGCGCAAGCGTTCCCGCACGAAGCCGCTGGTCTGCGGGCTGGTCAGTGGTCCGTGCAACAACTGGCCCGGCTTCTTGCCCTGGATTTCGTGCAGCGACCAGCCGGTGATGCGCGTATACGTCCGGTTCACCCAGCGGATGCGTTGCTCGGCATCGGTGATCACCACCATATTGGCGCTTTGCTCAACGACCTTCTCCAGGATCATCAGCCAGGAGGTCAGGTCATGAAGCTCGTCGTTGGTGTCCAGCAAGATCAGGGCTCCTTGTGCACGGATGCGGGCGTCGGATCCCGTGCGATCCGGCGTGGCCGCGCAGGGGCGCACCCACGCGCCCCGGCACCCGATCATCGGCAGCCCAAGGCCGGGCCATCAAGAAATCGACAGCCTTTGTGACGGGACGCGCACACGACTTTCTGGCGCCCGGCTCGACAGCGATCCCGGCGCCGCTACCATCTGGCCAGGTGCTGACGGTGATGTGCGGTCCGCCAAGCCGCAGCGCTCCGGTCACGCACAGGCCGGGCAATCGATCAAGGACGTCGGGGAACTCGCGTACGCATGAGCAGCAACATCCCGCGCAACAGCGGACCGGGCGGGACGGTCCTGTGCGAGCACTGTTCAACGCGGGGCCGCTGCCTGTTTTCGGTGCTGAGCCTGCCGAACAACGATCACTTCCGCTCGTTCGTGCGCGAGCGCGCGGTGGGCGTCGGCGAAACGCTGGAGGCCGAGGGCAGCCTGGGGCAGACGCTGGGCGTCATCAAGGTGGGCCTGCTCAGGGGCGTGCGCGGCCACCCTGGCGAGGACGGCAAGAGCGTGCTGCTGATGGGCAAGGGGCGCCTGGTGGGCTTCACGCTGCCCTTCGGGCAAGCCGCGTTGCTGAGTCTGGTGGCCATCACCCCCACGCGCGTCTGTGAAGTCGACATCCGGGTGGTGCGGGACCTGGCCATGCCGCACGAGCCATTCCAGCAGGCGATCTACCGGGCCATCGCCGGTTTCGTCGGCACCATGGCCGACTGGTCGCGTCTGCTGCGCGAGGACAGTTATCTGGTCAAGGTGGGCGCCGCACTGCGGCTGATCGCGGCCGAAGAGGGAAGTTCGTCCTTTCGAATTCCCAGCCACACCGAACTGGCAAATGTGCTGGGAGCGCGCCGCGAGACGGTGGCCCGGCACATCGCGATCCTGATCGACAAGGGGCTGTTCAGGAAAATCGACCGTTGGCACGGGGTGCTGACCGCCGACCGCAGCGCTTGGCGGCGGGCCGGTGCCGCAAGAAGTTGATGGTTTTGTCGGGCGCTGCCACGCCGTGGGGCGCGTTCAACAAGCGGCAAGAAAAAAGCGCCCCGGAGGGCGCTTTTCATGTCGATTGGCGGAGAGGGCGGGATTCGAACCCGCGGTGGGGATTAACCCACACACGCTTTCCAGGCGTGCGACTTAAACCGCTCATCCACCTCTCCGCGAAGCGCGGGATTGTAGCCTACTCAAGCGCGCGTTCAGCCCGTGTGACTGCCGTCTTCCGCCTTGCGCCAGGCGTGGCGCTGCAGCACGTCCAGCGCCACGTGTTGAAGGGTGTTCTGGTGCGTGGCCTCCAGCACCACGGGCGGGGCCACGCCGGCTTCCAGCGCCTCCAGCCAGCGGGTCACGCACAGGCACCAGCGGTCTCCCGCCTTCAGGCCGGCGAAGCGCAGTTCGGGCCGGGGTGTGACGAGGTCGTTGCCGCGCTGCACCGAGAAGTCGAGGAACTCGCGCGTGACGCGCGCGCAGACCACGTGCGTGCCTTCGTCGTCGGCACCGGTGTGGCAGCAGCCGTCGCGGTAGAAGCCGGTCAGCGGGTCGAACGAGCAGGCCTGCAGCTCGCCACCCAGCACGTTGTGCGCGAGGTCGTCCATGTCAGGCCTCCCGCCGGGCCGCCCCAAGGGAGGCCTGCGCCCCCATGGGGGGCAGCGAATACACGAAGTGATGAGCGTGGGGGTCCAAGTCAGCCTCCTGTCGTTTTGCCCGCCTGAACCATCTTCATCGCCGAGCCGATGAGGGCGGACACCTCGGTCATGTTGCTCGGCACGATCAGGGTGGTGGTGGCGTCGGCAGCGACGCTGGCGTAGGCGTCGACGGCTTTCTCGGCCACCTTGAGTTGCACGGCCTCCTGGCCGCCGGGTTGGCGGATCGCGTCGGCCACCTGCCGGATCGCGCCGGCCGTGGCCTCGGCCACCGCCAGGATGGCGGCCGCCTCGCCCTGGGCCTTGTTGATCTCGGCCTGCTTCTCGCCCTCGGAGCGGGCGATGAAGGCCTCGCGTTCGCCGGTGGCGATGTTGATCTGTTCCTGGCGGCGGCCTTCGGAGGCGGCAATCAGGGCGCGCTTCTCGCGCTCGGCCGTGATCTGGGCCTGCATGGAGCGCAGGATCTCGGCCGGCGGGGTCAGGTCCTTGATCTCGTAGCGCAACACCTTCACGCCCCAGTTGAGCGCGGCCTCGTCGATGGCCTGCACCACCTGGGCGTTGATGATGTCGCGCTCTTCGAAGGTCTTGTCGAGTTCGAGCTTGCCGATGACCGAGCGCAGCGAGGTCTGTGCGAGCTGCGTGACCGCCATGAGGTAGTTGGACGAGCCGTAGCTGGCGCGCATGGGGTCGGTCACCTGGAAGTACAGGATGCCGTCCACCTGAAGCTGCGTGTTGTCTCGCGTGATGCAGACCTGGCTGGGCACGTCCATCGGGATTTCCTTCAGGCTGTGCTTGTAGGCCACCTTGTCGATGAAGGGCACGAGGATGTTCAGGCCGGGGGCCAGCGAGCTGTGGTACTTGCCCAGGCGCTCCACGACCCACGCGGACTGTTGCGGCACGATCTTGATGGCGCGCGAGACGAAGATGACGGCGATGACGATGAGCAGGATGGCGAGTTCCATGGTCTTGTTCTGTGCTGTGGTTCGGGTTGCGGGGCGGCCTGGGTTCAGGCCTTCTCGACCAGCAGGCGGTTGCCCACGAGTTCCGTGACGCGGTAGGCGCCGGGCGCGGGCGCGTTGCCGGGCCGCTGGATCACCGTCCAGGCCGCGCCGCGGTACTTGACCGTGGCGGTGCCGTCGGCGTTCCATTGTTCGATCTGAATGACCTCGCCGACGTCGAGGTTGACACTGCGCAGGCCGCGCACCGATGGGTCGCCAGGGCGGCGACGCGTGTGCAGGTACCAGCCCGCCACGGCGGCCGCACCCAGCACGGCGGCGCTGACGATCTGGCCGGTGAGCGGCAGCCCCAGGTGGGCTGCGATGGCGCCAGCGGCGGCGCCCAGCGCGAGCATGAGCAAATAGAACGTGCCGGTGAGCAGCTCGGCGCCCACGAGCGCGCCCGCCAGCAGCCACCACCAGGTCGAATCGGCCATGTGCCTTGTCTCCATGTGTCGATCCCCCGTCGGGACCGCTTCGCATTCTGCGCCAAACCGCGTCCGACCAGACCGGACGGACATGTGTTTTCCGTACACTTGCGCGCTTCGTCAGGAGAGCCGCATGAAGTTCCGTTTCCCCATCGTCATCATCGACGAGGATTTCCGCTCCGAGAACACCCCGGGTCTGGGCATTCGCGCGCTGGCGCAGGCCATCGAGAGCGAGGGCATGGAGGTCGTGGGCGTCACGAGCTACGGCGACCTGTCGCAGTTCGCGCAGCAGCAAAGCCGCGCCAGCGCCTTCATCCTGTCCATCGACGACGAGGAGTTCAGCCACGGCCCCGACCTGGACCCGGTGGTGCTGAACCTGCGCAACTTCATCAACGAGGTG
>QFCS01001017.1_pt1 | contig 27672 bp, 22 predicted proteins | sample 3576561 | NCBI WGS metagenome assembly QFCS01 | reverse complement strand
TAATGAGTGCGTACCACCATTATTTGTGGCCGTACCAACTACCCATTTGTTCACAAAACTTCCGTTTACAAATGACCAACCGTGTTCTGATTCAAAACCTTCAAAATAATTCAAATTCACCGGAATCTGAGTTGTGGTAAAAGCATAAGGCCCTGCCCAAACACTGAATGTTCCGTCCCCACAATCTCTTCTTACCCAATATTGATATGATGTGGAAGGATTTATTGGTGTGCCGTCAAAAAGTGTATCAACATTTACACCGCTAAAATCATTTGTTTGAATTCCATCAACTGTAGGGATTGCTGCTCCTGCAACTTGAACAACATATTCCCAGGAAGAAGCTCCATTAGCATCCCAACTTAAAACAACAGATGCTTCAGCGGGAACTGCTCCTAAATTTGTTGGTGGTGGACAATTAACCCTTTGCAAAGTCAGGTTGTAAGGAAATGAAATAGGTGACCCATTTGACGAAATTAAAATATAATAAGTCTGTCCCGACACAACCGGTAAGTCAATTACACGGGGTGTTCCGTTTGTATTAGCCACCCCTGCGATACAACTCACTCCAATATTGGCACAACTGTTGTAAACAAAAACACCTGTGTTATTTCCTGTTGGTGTCATTGTTATATTTACAACACCATCAAAATCAGCTGTATAACTATAATAAACATCATTCCCGTTTAGGTAACTTCCTGTAGTACCACAACCTGATGAACCTGGTGAACCTATCGCCCCCCCCGAATAAAACGAGGTGTTATCAGATACTGTGTAAGGTAAACTACTTATTAGTATAGGTGCTGTACAAGCATTACCCGGCGTAATGGTTGTAAAATCTAATGATCTTACCCACTCACTTCTAAGCTCTGTACATTTTGCACGGACATAAACTGCATATTCTGTCCCCGGTAAAAGCCCTTGTGCCAGATAAGTTGTTTCAGGACCGACTTCTTCCCCAACACCTGTTGGAGTGCCTGGTAACTGCACTACCTCTACTTCGAAAAGACTTGCGTTTCCTGGATTTTCCCAAGTTACCGTTGCTTGATTCTGAGTAATTCCTCCCACTACAACATTTTCAGGATTCACACATCTTTCAGCCAGTTTAATATCATCTAAAATCCAATTATCACCTGTTATTCCTGCAGGTTGGTTAACCGTTACAACAAAAGCAATATATATTTCAAACCCGGCAAAACCAGTCAGGTCAAGGGTTTTAACTTCACACTCGTTAAAAACATTATTTAACTCCGTATCTGTCCATTCCTGAAGAGTAAAAAAAGTTGATAAATTAGTTTGTGACTGAGCCGAAATCTTTACTTGCAGTCTGGTATTATCTGCTGCTCCGGAAGTTAATCGAGAAATAAAAGACAACTGTCCGTTTTCAGGCACTGTGACCAAATCAGTAACAAGCCATCCTTCTCTTACTGACCCTGCTCCGGAATTTTGTCTGCCTCCAAAAAAAGCAGATCTTGTCCCCTCACAAACGGGATCTGTAACTGTGGTCCAAATATTGGTACCCGCTCCGTTGTTAATGACTGCCCATCCCGGTGGTATTCCGCTCTCAAAATTTTGAGGAAGCTGAGAATACGCAACCGTTCCTGTCAACATAAACAACAGTAATAGTAATGTAATTCTTTTCATAAATGAAAGTTTAGGTTGTTTTGAAAATTTTTCTTTGTAGGTTTAGAGAGCCAAATTTAACAAAAATTAAGAATTACGTAACATAATTTTGTTTTTTAACTAAATTATTCAACAAAATTATTCTTTTTATTTCTTCTCTTTTGTTCAAAAAGCTGTTGAATTACTTAATTTTGCAAGAGATTTGATTCTATATGTTAGAAAAAGAAAAAATAAATTTTGAAAAAACGGTTATTGTAGGAATTGTCACGAAAGAACAAGATGAATCTAAATTAAATGAATATTTAGATGAATTGGAATTCCTGACATTTACTGCCGGCGGTGAAGTGATCAGACGTTTCTGGCAAAAGTTAGAAAAACCAAACCCCAAAACGTTTGTAGGAACGGGTAAAATAGAAGAAATTCACCACTACATCAGAGAAAATAATGTTTCAACCGTGATTTTTGACGATGAACTATCCCCTGCCCAGCAAAAAAACATTACCAAAATTTTAGACTGTAAAGTGCTGGACAGAACCAACCTTATATTGGATATTTTTGCCCAACGTGCCGAAACCTCCTATGCCAGAACACAGGTAGAATTGGCTCAATGTCAATATTTACTACCCCGGTTATCGGGAATGTGGACGCACCTGGAACGTCAACGGGGCGGAATCGGGATGCGTGGTCCGGGTGAAACGGAAATTGAAACCGACAGACGAATTGTGCGTGACCGCATTGCTTTGCTGAAAGACAAGATTAAAACAATTGACAAACAAATGGCTGTACAACGCAGCAATCGTGGTGCAATGGTTCGGGTTGCTTTGGTAGGATATACCAATGTGGGTAAATCGACGTTGATGAATGCCGTTGGAAAAAGTGATGTTTTTGTAGAAAATAAATTGTTTGCTACCTTAGATACAACAGTCCGAAAAGTGGTGATTAAGAACTTACCTTTTTTGCTTTCGGATACGGTGGGATTTATTCGAAAATTGCCTACGCAGTTGGTAGAATCGTTTAAAAGTACGCTGGATGAAGTGCGTGAAGCCGATTTGTTACTTCATGTGGTTGATATTTCGCATCCTGATTTTGAAGATCATATTGCTTCGGTGAATCAGATTTTACAGGACATTAAGAGTGCTGATAAGCACACAATTATGGTTTTTAACAAGATTGATGCCTACAAACCGGTTCATTTTGATGCGGATGATTTGATGATTGAGAGGACCACCAAACATTATTCGCTGGACGAATGGAAAGCTACTTGGATGAGTAATGTGGGTGAAAATAACACCTTATTTATTTCAGCCACGAATAAAGAGAATTTTGAAGAGTTTAGAGAAAAAGTCTATGAAGCAGTTCGAGCAATTCACGTGACTCGTTTTCCATACAATAAATTTTTGTATCCGGATTACAAGGATGCTGCGGAAGAGGAATAGTTGATAGCACAGACTGCGACAGGGATTATAGTGGAAAGCCCGGCCGTTCGCCCAAAAAATAAAAAGGGCTCTTCCGTGTTGAAAGAGCCCTTTTTTATGTGTTTATACAAAATTAAAATCCGTAATTCACACCTACACCTAACACCTGACGGGTTTGGAAACCACGAAAGGCATTGTCGTCATAAATGGTTTGAAATGACAGGTTGGTGGACAAGAATTTGTTAATGGTCATCACGATATTTAACTGGTAATCAACATCTACATTTTGCGGATCTTCTAAATAGTTGGAATACAGATTCAGAATATTCTCGGCTGATACGTTTTCAAACAAATTGAATTTATAGTAGGCTGCTGCGTAGAAACCCAGTTCATACCGCATGGATTTGTTGGCATCTACTCCAAAATAAGTCCCGTCAACATAGCCCGGAACCGACGTATAATCTTTGTCGACAAACGTCATTTTTGATGATAATGGTGCTAAATTGAATTTGAAATTATCATTTTTCTTCCACATCATACCCGGACCAAATGTCAGGTAACCCGGCGACATAAAGTTAGTGTTTTCGGTTCTTTGCTCGACACCGTCTACATTGGAATAGATAAATCCTTTGGTAAATTGTGTTCTGAAATTTAAAAAAGCGGAGTAATACCAATATCCGCCTGCTTTTTTCCCGGCAAGGGAATTGAACTCGAAACGGTCATCGGTTTTCTTTTCGAATTCTGAGTTTTTGGTTTTTACAAGACCATAGGATGCGATAACTTTATTGTCCCACGACCAATCGTCGCTTTTGTAATTGAAATCATAGTTGAGTCCGAGATTTCCTGAAATATTGTTCTCTCCACCGGCAACCCAGTTGTCAAATGTAGATTGATTGAACAAGAAGGAGATGTTTCCTTTTTTAATCCAACCTTTGGTTCGTGTGGTATCGTTTACCGCATTCACTACTTTTTCAACGCTTTTTGCCACTTCTTGCTGAGCTGAAACGTGTAGCCCAAACAATAAACTCAGTGCGATTACTAATTTTTTCATCCTTTTAAATTTAAGGTTTTGCGGGACAAAGTTAGTAATTGTTGCAACGTTTAACAATTAATTTCTGCTTTCAGGTCTTTATTTAGGTGCTTTGTATAATGGAACCGCAGAACAAGCTTCGCCAAACATGATGCTTTTGGCTACCTTTTGCAGGTGTTGAACAGCAAAAACATAGGCTGTTTGCGGGACCGGTTTTTTGGAGCATCCTTTCAGGATAATCGGTTTTCCGAGATAAACAGAATAATCGACCTGGCTTAGTATTTCGTTGTATAAAACCGTGTCGATTTCTTCTTTTTTGCCCAAAATGATTTTTTTAGCAAACGGTTGAAGATGAGTAGCAACCAAAATAGTAGCCCAAGCCGGTAAAATGGCATCGGTAGAACAATAAATCGCCACAAAATGGTTTTGATATTGCGGCCAGTTGTGGTTTTTTAATGCTTCGCGAAAGTTTTTTTCTTTTAATAAAAATCCTTGTTCGAGCCACTGGGAAATATCAATTTGTGTTCTGATTCCGGCAGGATAATAATCCTCTAAATCGAATACTTCGAGTGATGAGTTGGCTACTTTGTTGATGATTTCGTTCATTTGGGTTGTCGGTTTTCCGTTGTCAGTTGTCGGTTGTCAGTTATCGGTTGTCGGTTGTCGGTTGTCTGAAAAACGTATAACAGACAACTGACAACCGATAACTGCCTTACAGCATTCCCAATTCTAATTTAGCTTCTTCGCTCATTAAATCTTTACTCCAAGGCGGATCGAAAGTGATTTCTACTTCACAGGATTTAACTGCGTCTATCGATTTAATCTTTTCTTCTACTTCCTGTGGTAAGGTTTCTGCAACGGGACAATTGGGCGATGTTAAGGTCATTAAAACTTTTACATCGTTGTCTTCGTTGATCATGACGTCGTAGATTAATCCGAGTTCATATATATCTACGGGTATTTCGGGGTCGTAAATTCCTTTGAGGACTTTTACGACTGATTCGCCTAGGTTTATTTCATCTTTATATTCTTCCATTGTTTAACTTCTAAGATTTTTTTCCATTAAGTAAGTTTTTAACTCTTTGCCTGAAAAGCTAAAGCATATAATTTTATTTGTTTAACCATTTTTTCTAAACCATTTGATCTAGTCATTTGAAAAAAATTATTTAATCCGGCTTTTTCAATAAACGCATTTGTATCGTCTTCCAAAATGTCTTTAGGAATTTGGTTGGAATAAACTCTGATCAATAATGCAATTATTCCTCGAGGAATTATGGCAGCGGCACTAGCTGTAAAAATAACATTCCCGTTCATTAATTCAGCATTTAACCACAAATCCGATTGACATCCTTTAATTAAATACTCTTCTGTTTTGTATTTTTCATCTATTTTTGGAAGAGACTTTCCTAAATCAATTAAATATTCTAGTTTTTCAGATTGGTCATCAAACATGGAAAATTCGTCAACGATTTCGTCTTTTATTTCTTTAATTGTCATCTTTTTCGGTTTTTACAAACGAAACAATTTTCTTTACAAAAGCTTCAATTTCAACCGGTGGAGCATCGTGATCAAACGTTTGTGACTGGTAAACTTTTCCTTCATACACAATTCTGACATTGGCCATTGCCGCTCCGTCATAAAATCTTTTTTCGGTTGGTGCTTTGTAATCTTCCAATTGATCTAAATCTAATTTCATAAACAAATCGGCCAATTCTTTCCAATCTTCTTTGGTAAGTTTGAAATCTTTGGCTTTTTCATCTCTCTTTCTAACCACAGAGAGCGTTTCGTTTTGAATTTGAATATTAAAATAGCTACCTCTCGAAATAGCCTGGTATTCGATAGTTGCTTTTTTCATTTCTTCTTTTTCCTTTTGGTTGCAATTTTTAGTCAAAAAAAGCGAAAGGAAAATCAGGGTAAAAACTTTCATAGTCGTTGTATTTTAAATCAACATTCGCTGGGCTCTTTTGACGGCTTCTACCAAGGCATCGATTTCTTCTTTGGTATTATAAAACGCAAACGAAGCTCTCAATGTTCCCGGGATCTGATAAAAATCCATAATCGGTTGGGCACAATGATGTCCGGTGCGAACCGCTATCCCTAACTTGTCAATTATCGTACCAACATCGTAGGGATGAATTCCGTCAAGATTAAACGAAATTACGGAAGTTTTTTGAGATGCGGTGCCGTAAATTGTTAACCCTTCTATTTCCAGTAATTTTTTAGTTCCGTATTCGAGTAATTCATGTTCGTAAGCGGCAATGTTTTCAAAACCTATTTCATTGAGGTAATCAATGGCGGCTCCGAGTACAATTCCACCTGCAATATTGGGTGTTCCCGCTTCAAATTTATGCGGTAATCCGGCATACGTGGTTTTTTCAAACGTAACGGTGGCAATCATTTCACCACCACCCTGATAAGGCGGTAATTTGTTGAGCCAGGCTTCTTTTCCGTATAAAATCCCGGTTCCGGTTGGTCCGCAGATTTTGTGACCGGAAAAAACATAAAAATCGCAATCCAATTCCTGAACATCCGGTTTGAGATGCGGTGCTGCCTGTGCTCCGTCTATTAAAACAGCAGCACCCGCTTCATGAGCTTTTTCAATCATCCATTGAATGGGATTGATGGTGCCCAACGCATTGGAAATATGGTTTACCGTTACCATTTTAGTTTTATCCGACAACAAACGTTCGTATTCGGAAAGGATTAATTCTCCCTTCTCATTCATCGGAATGACTACTAATTTCGCTCCGGTTTTTTCGCATGCCATTTGCCAAGGAACAATGTTACTGTGGTGCTCCAAAGCAGAGACCATCACCTCATCATCCGGTTTTAAAAACGCAGTAAATCCGCTGGCCACCAAATTGATGCCATGTGTTGCTCCGGAAGTAAACAGTACTTCGTGACCTAACAGGGCATTGAGGTGCTTTTGAATTTTTATCCGTGAAGCTTCATACGCATCGGTTGCCAACTGGCTCAGCGTGTGTACTCCGCGATGAATATTAGCGTTAATTTCTTTATAATAACCGACTTCGGCATCAATCACCACCTGCGGTTTTTGCGAAGTGGCCGCATTATCGAAATATACAAGCGGTTTCCCGTTTACAGTTTGAGAAAGTATCGGAAAATCGGCTCTTATTTTTTGAATATCAATCATTTTTTATTTAGAAAAATTCTAAATACAAAAGTAGTAAAAAAGGAAGTCGTAATAGCCACGAATTCACGAATTTTTATGAATTGTATCGACTGAAAATGTCAACTATTGATTTTCATTTGAGATAATTTTATACATTGCACTAAATAAATTTCACATGAAAAAAATCTTCAAATTTCTTAGCATTGCTATTTTACTTTTAATTGTTTTTGTAGGCGTTTCAACCTACCCAAAATTGGATATTGTTTCCGGTTTTTCGGCCAAAAGTGTGGCTTCCGGTCATTTTATTGATGGAAGATCGCTCGAAATTATTGAAAGTGGTGATAATGATATTGAAACTGTTCGACTAGCTAAAAACGAAATTAATGAACAAGGAAAATTTGTTATTTCTTCGGCTTTTGGGTTAAAAAAACGCAAAGCCATTTACCGAGAAGGTTTGGGATCAACTTTGATTAATGATGTTTTTGATGAAACAAAACCGTATTTGGTTCCGAAACGAACAAAAATTGAAACAAATTTGCCTTTTCCGTATGGGAATTTAGAACCGAAAGATTCAATTTTTCCGGAAGTAAATTACGAAAAACTGAATACGGCTATAGCGGATGCATTTGATAAAAAAAGTGAAAAAACCAAGCGAACACGTGCTCTTTTAGTGATCTACAAAGACAAAATTATTGCTGAGAAATACGAAGACGGTTTTTCTAAAAACACTAAGTTCTTGGGTTGGTCGATGACCAAAAGTATCACAGCGACTTATTTTGGAATTTTGCAACACCAAGGAAAAATTGATATTACTAAACCCACTGGTTTACCGGAATGGGCGAAGGATGAACGTTCCAAAATCACCTTGCATAATTTGATTCAAATGAATTCCGGTTTGGAATGGGAAGAAGATTACGGGAAAATTTCAGATGTAACGGAGATGCTTTTCTTGGCAGAAGATATGCCTAAAGTACAATTGGAAAAACCGGCCGCTTTTGCACCCAATACGCATTGGAATTACTCTTCGGGAACCACAAATTTGTTGTCCGGTATTTTGAGAAGACAATTCAAAACCCATCAGGAATATTTGGATTTTTGGTATGCGTCGTTGATTGATAAAATCGGTATGCATTCAATGTTGATTGAATCAGATATGGCCGGAAATTTTGTGGGCTCTTCCTATGGCTGGGCAACCGCTCGCGATTGGGCAAAATTTGGCTTGCTTTATTTACACGAAGGCAATTGGAACGGCGAGCAATTATTTGATAAAAGTTGGGCGAAATACGTAGCCACTCCAACCCCTACTTCCAACGGTGCTTATGGAGGTCATTTTTGGTTGAATGCCGGTGGAAAATATCCGGATGTGCCCAAAGACATGTATTATGCCAGCGGTTACCAAGGCCAAAAAGTCATCATTATTCCAAGTAAAGACATGGTAATTGTTCGTTTTGGCTTGACGGAAGATGAGGATTTTGATTTTAATGGGATGATGAGGGAGGTTATTTCATCTGTTAAGTTATAATTTAACCACAAAGATTCACAAAGTTTGAATAAATAAACTTTGTGAACTTTGCGTAAATCTTAGCGAACTTAGCGGTTAAACCCCTATAAATCAAACCCCAGATTAACCCCCAATTTCATCGCAATAATCTTCGTAATACGTTGTTTAAGTTCAGGGATTTTGATACTTTCGATCACTTCATTGGAAAAAGCATAAAGCAATAACGCTTTGGCCTCTTTTTGCGGGATACCGCGTTGTTGCATATAGAACATCGCTCGTTCGTCTAACTGACCAATTGTGCAGCCGTGCGAACATTTGACATCATCGGCAAAAATTTCTAACTGCGGTTTGGCATTAATCGTGGCTTTGTCGCTTAATAAAATGTTGTTATTTTGCTGAAAAGCATCGGTTTTTTGGGCTTCTTTTTCTACGAAAATTTTTCCGTTGAACACGCCGGTGGAACTTCCGCCTAAAATGGTTTTATAGTTTTGATGGCTTTCGCAATTGGGTGTGGCGTGATTCACTAAGGTGTAATGATCCACGTGTTGCTTGTCGCCAATAATCGTGATTCCTTTTAAAGTGGAATCGATTCGTTCGCCAAAATGATAGAAATTCAGGTTGTTTCGGGTAATATTTCCGCCAAACGAAAACGTGTGTACCGCTACTCTACTCTCTTGTTTTTGAGAAATATAGGTATTGTCAATCAAATTGGCGGTTTGTTCGTCGTTTTGAATTTTATAGTAATCGACAATCGCTCGTTTTTGTGCAAAAATTTCGGTTACCGAATTGGTCAGCACCGGATTACTGTTCAAACTTTGATGCCGTTCGATGATTTGTACGTGAGCATTTTCACCTACGATAATCAAATTACGCGGTTGTACCATCAACGCACTTTCTTTTCCGGTGGAAAAATGAATGATTTCAATCGGTTTGTCCGCCACTTTGCTTTTTGGAATGTTGATGAATGCTCCTTCCTGAGCAAAAGCGGTATTTAAACTCGTTAAACTTTCGTCTTTACTGGCAATTTGGTTGAAATACGTGTCCAAAATCATCTTGTATTTTGGCTTGGTCAACACCGAAGAAAGCAGACAAACATCAATACCCTCGTGTGTGGTTGACGACATAAACGAACTGAATTTTCCGTCGACAAAAACCAGCTTATACGTGTCAATTTCGTGTAGAAAAAATTTCTTGACGTCTTTAAATTCAATTGCGTTTTCCCGTTTTGGAAAAACAGAAAAGTCGTTTTTTAATACCGAATTCAATGATGTATATTTCCAGGCTTCCTCTTTTTTAGTTGGGAAACCTTTGTTTTCAAAGTTTTTTATGGCAGAAGTTCGGATGTCGTGCAACTCGGCGGTTACATCTACTTTTTCTTCAAAAGCCATAAAGGATGATATGAGTTTTTCTTTTAGTTCCATTTGTTGGTTTCAAGTTTCAGGTTTCAAGTTTCAGGTTAGTGAAACTTGTGGCCTTTAAAGTCTTTTTTGTTTAAATAAGTTATAAAGTTTTTTATCTTACCACTTAAATTTTCATATTTCGTTTTCAAATCTTCAAACTTTTCTACTGAAATATATTCATAATCATAAAGTCTATAAATTTGTGACCTTGATTCTCCGGCAGACCCTTTTGCAATAGATAAAAATTGACGAAATTCAACGTTTCCATCTCTTTCAAATCCTTCTGCAATATTGTCCATCACTGAACCTGATGATGCTTTTATTTGTTCTTTAAATCTAAAATCTGTTTTTAAATCAGTTTCTTTCGAAATTATATAAACTTCTTTTGCTAGTTTTCTGGCTTCTTGCCAAATTTCTAAATCTTCAAACTTTGTAATTGTTGCCATGGCTTATATATTTTTAAATGGTTTGTACTAAACTAACTGGGAAAAACTTGAAACTTGAAACCTGAAACATGAAACAAATTTTAAACCAATTCACTTTTAATCCAATCGTACCCTCTTTCTTCCAACTCCAACGCCAATTCTTTACCACCGGATTTTACGATTTTTCCGTCCATTAGAACATGAACAAAATCGGGAACGATATAATCTAATAACCGTTGGTAGTGGGTGATTACTAAAACGGCATTGTCATTACTTTTTAATTTATTTACGCCATTGGCCACAATTCGCAACGCATCAATGTCGAGTCCTGAATCGGTTTCGTCTAAGATGGCCAATTTGGGTTCCAACATTGCCATTTGAAAGATTTCATTACGCTTTTTCTCTCCACCCGAAAAACCTTCGTTTAACGAACGGGATAAAAATTTACGGTCGATTTCTAACAATTCCGATTTTTCACGGATGAGTTTCAGCATTTCATTGGCCGGCATTTCTTCTTTTCCGTTGGCTTTTCTGTGTTCGTTGATAGCTGTTTTCATGAAGTTTGTTACCGAAACACCCGGTATTTCTACCGGATATTGAAACGACAGGAAAACACCTTTGTGAGCTCGTTCTTCCGGAGCTAAATCGGCTAAATCTTCGCCTAATAATTCTACTGAACCTTCGGTTACATCATAGTTCTCATTTCCGGCAATTACGGCAGAAAGTGTACTTTTTCCTGAACCGTTTGGGCCCATGATGGCATGTACTTCTCCGGCTTTTATTTCAAGGTTGATGCCTTTTAATATTTCTTTGTCTTCAACACTTGCGTGTAAATTTTTTATTGATAACATAATTAATTTGGAAATTAGTTAATTTGGAAAGTTGGAAATTAATTGAATCCCTGGAAACTTTCAAATTATTTTTGTTTTGATGTTATTATTATCTTATTGACTATTCTTGATATACTGTTAACTTGCTCAATTAATTGATCTACATTTGGATAATTATCTGAAAATTTACAGAGCTCTAACCAATTAAATCGTTTCTTCAATTTCTTTAGCAGCTATTTTCTTATGAATAAAATCTGCTTTACTTTCAGCGTTTTGAGCTTCTCTGATATTTGCTCCGATTGAAGTCCCTGATTTTAAAAGCTGATTAGCAATTACAAATTTTTTATTTTCTTGTAAACCCTCAGAGTACTTTATAATATCTAAGGCAAACTGAAAAGTAAATTTTATAGTTACGTTTTCTTTCTCTTCCATTTTCAAATTTTCAAATTACCTCATTTTCAAATTATCCAACAGAGCCTTCCAACGAAATCTCCAACAATTTCTGAGCTTCAACGGCAAATTCCATCGGCAATTTATTCAACACTTCTTTGCTGAAACCATTTACAATTAACGCAATCGCTTTTTCAGTTGGAATGCCGCGTTGGTTGCAATAAAACACTTGGTCTTCACCAATTTTGGAAGTCGTGGCTTCGTGTTCGATTTTGGCCGAAGTATTTTTACTTTCGATATACGGAAACGTATGTGCTCCACAATTATTCCCCATCAAAAGCGAATCACATTGCGAAAAATTTCGGGCATTTTCGGCTCTTGATGAAATTTGTACCAAACCACGGTAACTGTTTTGTGATTTTCCGGCCGAAATTCCTTTGGAAATAATGGTCGATCTGGTGTTTTTGCCTAAATGAATCATCTTGGTGCCGGTATCGGCCTGCTGGTGATTATTCGTCACGGCAATGGAATAAAATTCCCCGATCGAATTATCGCCTTTCAACACACAGGACGGATATTTCCAGGTAACGGCTGAACCGGTTTCTACCTGCGTCCACGAAATCTTTGCATTTTTCTCGCACAGCCCTCTTTTGGTCACAAAATTATAAACCCCGCCTTTTCCTTCTTTGTTTCCGGGAAACCAGTTCTGAACAGTTGAGTATTTGATCTCAGCATCATCCAACGCAATTAATTCCACCACCGCCGCATGCAATTGGTTTTCATCCCTGCTGGGTGCGGTACAGCCTTCTAAATACGAAACATAACTGCCTTCGTCGGCAATTACTAATGTTCGTTCAAACTGACCAGTTCCGGCTTGATTGATACGAAAATAGGTGGATAATTCCATCGGACATCGAACGCCTTTTGGTATGTAGCAGAAACTTCCATCTGAAAAAACAGCGGAATTCAGAGCAGCATAAAAATTATCACGTTGCGGAACAACCGTTCCCAAATATTTCTGAACCAACTCCGGATGTTCTTTAATGGCTTCAGAAATACTCATAAAAATGATTCCTTTTTCAGCCAATGTTTTTTTGAAAGTAGTGGCAACAGAAACGGAATCAACTACAATATCCATAGCGATATTGTTCATTTTTTTCTGTTCGTCGATAGAAATTCCCAGCTTTTTGTACATGGCCAGCAATTCCGGATCAACATCATCTAACGTTTTATTCGGATCTGCTTTTTTGGGAGCAGAATAGTACGAAATCGCTTGAAAATCTGGTTTTTCATAGTGCACGTTGGCCCATTCCGGTTCAATCATTTCTTGCCAGGCACGAAAAGCTTCCAAACGCCAATCGGTCATCCATTGCGGTTCTCCTTTTTTATGAGAAATCGCACGAACAATGTCTTCATTTAAGCCAATAGGAAACGTTTCCGAGTCTAATTCGGTGTAAAATCCGTATTCGTATTCTTTGTTTTCTAATTCGACTTTTAAGTCGTCTTCAGTATATTTTGCCATTTTTTTTATATTAACCCTTACCGCGTTCAAAACGCTATAAGGGTTGAAAATAATTTAATTTTAAAGCGAAAAACTTTCCCCGCAACCACACGTTCTATTCGCATTCGGGTTGTTAAATACAAACCCTTTTCCGTTAAGACCTCCTGAAAATTCTAAGATCGTTCCGGCCAGGTAGAGAAAACTTTTCTTTTCTACCGCTACTTTTATATCGTTGTCTTCGAACACTTTATCGTTTTCTCCGATTTCTTTGTCAAATTTTAATTCATAAGACAAACCGGAGCAACCACCACTTTTTACCCCCACGCGAACGTAGTCACGAGCGGCATCAAAGCCATCTTCCGACATTAAGTCGATGATCTTTTTTCTGGCTGTATCTGAAACCTTTATCATATACTATTTTGATTTTGTCTAAATTAACTGCAAAGATACATCAAAATAAGAATTTTAAAAGGATTCCTAACATTTTTATAACGAATGAACGGATAGAAAATAGTTATAATTAACCTGAAAAAAAGAGAAGTTTTTAGTAATTTGCAAAACATTTTTATGAAACTTGTCCATTATGAAACTATATCCCATAGAAGCCGGTAACTTTAAACTGGATGGCGGTGCCATGTTTGGCGTGGTGCCCAAAACCATTTGGAACCGAACCAATCCGGCCGACGAAAACAACCTCATCGATATTGCGGCTCGCTGTTTATTGATTGAAAACGGAAATCGATTAACGTTGATTGACACCGGTATGGGTAACAAACAATCAGATAAGTTTTTTGGTTATTATTCCCTTTGGGGTAGCCATTCGCTGGATAAATCCTTGGCAGAACATGGGTTCTATCGTGATGATGTAACCGATGTTTTTATGACACACCTGCATTTTGATCATTGTGGAGGGAGCGTAAACTGGAACAAAAACCGCACGGGTTACGAAGTTGCCTTTAAAAATGCGAAATTTTGGACCAATGAAAACCATTGGAACTGGGCCACACAGCCTAATGCCCGGGAAAAAGCTTCTTTTTTACAGGAAAATATCCTTCCGATGCAGGAAAGCGGCCAGTTGCATTTTATCAAAAGACCCGATAGTGATTTTGGCTTTTCAGAAGAACTGGATTTCGGCATTTTTTATGCGGATGGTCATACCGAAAAGCAGATGCTTCCTCACATCAAATACGAAGATAAAACCATTGTTTTTTGTGCCGATTTATTGGCAACAGCCGGACATATCCCCATTCCGTATGTGATGGGCTATGATACCCGGCCGCTTTTAACATTAGACGAAAAAACAAAATTTATGAACATTGCTGCCGAAAACAATTACTATTTGTTTTTAGAACACGATGCCCACAACCAAATCATCACCGTTGAAAAAACCGAAAAAGGGGTTCGTTTGAAAGAGGTTTTTCGCTGTGAAGATGTCTTAAGATAGTGTTAATCATCAGTAATAACGTTTAAAATCAATTATTTTTACCTCAAATTTTAATTTATGAATTCAATAAAATCAATCGTTTTTTTAGGAATTTCGTCTTTATTTTTAGTCGGATGTAGTGCTTCAAAATCATCGTTTACCGGTTTAAAACCATTGTCTTCAGAAACTGTTCCGTTAAAGAACGGTAAGATTTCTGATGCCGAATTACTACGTTGGAGTCATTTAGATTTGAGTAAAGACACCATTCCCGGAATGAGTGTAGATCGTGCCTATGAAGAACTGCTCAAAGGCAAAAAAGGTCAAAAAGTAATTGTTGCCGTCATTGACAGCGGAACTGATATTGAACACGAAGATTTAAAAGGCCGTGTTTGGACCAACCCCAAAGAGATTCCCGGTAACGGTATTGACGATGACAACAATGGATATACTGACGATGTGCACGGTTGGAATTTTTTAGGTGATATTGTTCATGAAAATCTGGAAATGACCCGTATTGTAAAAAAAGGCGATGACGGTTCAGAAACCTTTAAAAATGCCCTGAAAAAACTGGATGCCAAAAAAGAAGAAGCCCTGACTAACAAGCAGCAAATTGATTTTATCCTGAATGCCGACAAAGGAATTGCAGAGCATTTGAAAAAAGAAAACTACACGTTGCAAGAGGTAAAATCTATCTTAACAACCAATCCGACCCTTGGCAATTACAAAATGGCCATGATGCAGTTTTTAGCCAATTCCTCGCGAGAAGAATTCATGAAAGGGGTAAAAGAATATGAAGAACACATTTATGATCAATTAAACTATCATCTGAACCCGGAATATGACGGACGAAAAATTTTAGCTGATAATGCCGAGGATTTCTCTACCAAGTTCTACGGAAACAACCAGGTTTGGGGTCCGGATAAAAAGCATGCTCTGCACGGAACACATGTAGCCGGAATCATTGCCCAAGTGAGAGGAAACGGTTTGGGGGGAGATGGTGTGGCAACCAACGTAGAAATCATGGCTCTCAGAGCTGTTCCGAACGGTGATGAATATGACAAAGATATTGCTCTTGCCATTCGTTATGCGGCAGACAACGGTGCCAAAGTAATCAACGGAAGTTTTGGAAAAGGATTTTCGCCCCACAAAGAATGGGTGTATGAGGCCATTAAGTATGCCGCCGGCAAAGATGTTTTGTTTGTGCATGCCGCCGGAAATGACGGAGAAGATTTAAACATTGTAGAGAGTTATCCTAATGACCGGATTGGCGATAAAGAAATTGCCGACAACTTTATTAAAATAGGGGCTTTAAACTTTGAATACGGTGCTAAAACAGTGGCTGATTTTTCTAACTACGGCAAAAAAGACGTGGATGTTTTTGCTCCCGGCGTCAAAATCTATGCTACCGTTCCAAATAATGAATACGAATACCAGCAAGGTACTTCGATGGCGTCGCCAAACGCAGCCGGAGTAGCGGCTTTGATTCGTTCGTATTACCCAACATTAACCGCTCCTCAAGTGAAACAAATTTTAAAAGAAAGCGGTATTGCCATCAACAAAAAGGTTGTGATCAGCGGTGATCCCACCAACCGATTACCGTTTGCTGAACTGTCTACTTCCGGGAAAATTGTGAATGCATATAATGCATTGTTAATGGCAGAGAAAATGGCTAAATCGACTGAAAAAGTTTCAAAATAAACCCCTAAATCTATTTGTATGAGAAAGGCTTTCGTACTTCTTCTCGCTGTTTTTTATAATCATATTCCGGCCCAAAACAACCCTAATCCGGGCTATTGGCAACAACAAGCCGATTATACCATGGATTTAACGATGGATGTAAAAACCTTTCAATACAAAGGAACACAGACATTAGACTATACCAACAACTCAAATGATACGCTTTACAAAGTGTTTTATCATTTGTATTTTAATGCGTTTCAACCGGGAAGCGAAATGGATATCCGACTGCAAACCATTACCGATCCCGATAAACGAATGGTAAAAAGCTTTAAAGTAGGCGACAAAGAGGTCAAAGAAAGTAGAATTTCCACCTTAAAACCTGATCAGATCGGGTATTTAAAAATCACTAATTTTAAACAAGACGGTCAAGTTGCCATAACAAAAGTAGTGGGCACCATTTTAGAAGTTACGTTAGTAAAACCGATTCTTCCTCAATCAAAATCGACTTTCACGTTAGATTTTGACGGACAAGTACCGGAGCAAGTGCGTCGTTCAGGAAGAAATAGCTCGGAAGGCGTAGCTCTTTCAATGACGCAATGGTATCCGAAAATCTGTGAATTCGACTTCGAAGGCTGGCATGCCGATCCTTATATCGGCCGGGAATTTCATGGAGTTTGGGGAAATTATGACGTAAAAATCACCATTGATAAAACTTATACTATCGGTGCTTCGGGTTACCTGCAAAACAAAAATGAAATCGGTCACGGCTATCAGGACGAAGGTGTGGTGGTGAATCATCCGAAAAAAACCAAAACCTTAACCTGGCATTTTACAGCACCCAAAGTACATGATTTTGCCTGGGGTGCCGACAATAATTATATTCACGACAAGATCGTTGGTGAAAATGGTGTGGAACTTCACTTCTTTTATAAAAACGACAAAGAAATCATCGAAAACTGGAAGGCCCTGCAACCCAAGACAGCCGAATTATTACGCTTTTTCAACAAAACTGTCGGTGCGTATCCTTACAAGCAGTATTCTGTAATTCAGGGCGGTGATGGCGGAATGGAATATGCGATGTGTACCCTTATCACCGGAAAACGCTCGTTAGGCAGTTTAGTGGGTGTAACCGCACACGAATTGGCTCACACCTGGTTTCAGCATGTGTTGGCGACCAACGAAAGTAAGCACGAATGGATGGACGAAGGGTTTACTTCCTTTATTTCTGATCTGGCGATGACCGAAGTGATGCCACCCAAAAACAAGAAAGAAGACGAGAATCCGTTTCAAAGTGCCTATAACAACTATTTTTATATGGTGAGCACGGGTCGTGAACAACCGCAATCCACACATGCCGACCGCTATGATGAAAACATGGTGTACGGTATTTCGTCTTACAGCAAAGGAACGGTTTTCTTGACGCAATTGGCCTATGTAATCGGTATGGAAAACATGTTTAAATCCCTGAAACGCTTTTACCACGACTATCAATTTACCCATCCTACGCCAAATGATTTTAAACGCACGGCAGAACGCGTTTCAGGAGCGGTTTTAGACTGGTATCTGGTGGATTGGACACAAACGACCAACACGATTGATTACGGTATAAAAAACATCGACGACAGTGGAAAAATTACTTTAGAACGCATCGGAAGAATGCCGATGCCGCTGGATATTCTGGTAGCCTATGAAGACGGTACGGTAGAAAGTTATTACATCCCGAACCCGTTGATGCGATGGGAAAAAGAAAACCCGTATCCGCAAGTAAAACGAACCGTTTTGAAAGGCTGGGATTGGGCGTATCCAACGTATGAATTCTCACTTTCACAGGCAAAAGCAAAAATTAAATCGGTGGTGATTGACCCAAGTGGTTTAATGGCCGATGTGAATCAGGAGAACAATAGTTATCCAAAAGCAAATTAAACTCAACCGTAATAAATAAAAATGCCCCAAAAGAATATGAAACCTTTTGGGGCATGTTTGTAGATATAAAATAATACAATTAATTTTTATGTCCTTTACCTTTTCCGTGACCTTTTCCTTTTTTATGATCTTTATGCTTAGCTTCTTTAATTACATAAACATTACCATGCTTTCTGTATTTAGTTTTATGTTTTTTATGAAGTTTGTAGGGTGCATTTCCTCTGTAATCGGTCAAATAAACAATATTGGCTCCCCTTAAATTGTAACCGCTGTATCTTGCCGGAAGTGCAGCAGAACGATGCCAACGACCATTTCTAATATAAATAAACCGTTGTGCAGGTACATCAAAATAAACATCAATTTCCGGTAGATAGTAGTAATGAACTTCAACCCGATCTGCCGGTGCCCAAACGGGAGGCGTTCCAAAGTTTACGTTGACAGAAACCTGTGATTGCATCGTAAAACTAGCCAACAATAATCCTAACAGTATAAATTTAAGTGTTTTCATAATCTTTACTTTTTATTGTTTTTATTGAATTTGATAAGCAAAGATTGTGCAATGACGCGTAAATTGTGTTACAGGATTTTTTCTGTTTGTTACATAATTTATTGGATCAACAGAAAACCGTTTAATTCGGATTCGTTGTATTTTCTTTTTGTTGATGTTAGATTATTATCGACCCAAATACAGAAAATTTGCGTTCGCATTAGCCACCAGACAAGGCTAAACTCTTCTCCTCCGTCGCCTGAAAAACATCCTCCATTTCTTATCCGCCGGATACTTCCTGTGTCTTGTAATGTTATTAAAAACCAACGCTACTGCAAACAGTATTAATGTTCCCGATAGTACGGGCGAAAAAACATAGAGATAACCCAATGTTTTTATTTTTTCAGAGCCAATCACAGCAATGAGTGCCGTTGCTCCTCCCGGCGGATGAAGCGACTTGGTCATTTGCATGACCACGATGGAAAGAGACACTGCCAACGGAGCCGTTATCCAAAGAATATCCGGCAAAAGTTTATAAACGGTTACACCTATAAAGGCCGAAATTAAATGACCAACAATTAAATTTCTGGGTTGAGCCAACGGGCTTTGGATAGCTCCATACAGCAATACACTCGAAGCCCCGAACGAACCAATTAAAAAGATATTGTCTTGCCGGGCAAACCAATGGGTCTGAACATAGGCAATAAGGCCAATCCCTACAAACGCTCCCACAAACGACCAAAAGTGCTCCCTGTAATCTACCAGGGTTTCTTTATAGATTACATAGCGTGAAATGCGTAAACTCCGCCTTATTTTTTTCTTAACCACTCTGTTTTTAGAATTGATTGGAGATTATACTATACCGGCTGCAAATTAAAGAAAATAGTATGATCCTGATAAATCCGTTGGTTAATTTTCCGTGCATTTCCTGAAAGTATCCCTTTTATTTTCACATTACTTCAGACTATCCGGTTTGTTTTTTCCGATGTTTACAAACGGGCTTTTCATAAGATACAGGAAATTCTGCTTTTCTTCTTCCTCAAATTCTTTCAATCCGTATTTCATTTCCTCTACAGGAATCAATGTAAATGTACCAAATAGCCTGTCCCAGAGAATCAGGATATCGGCAAAATTTGAATCTGTATAAAATTGTTCCTGATGGTGGTGTACCCTGTGGTGATCCGGCATTACAAAAACCAGTCCGAATGTACTGTTCAGCCATTTAGGATAATGCAGGTTTGAATGTTCAAAAAAGAAGAAAACATAAATGATCAAATAATACAACGCCATTGACGTTACATCCGTTCCGAAAATTGCCGCTGTCAGTATATTGCCTGTCTGATAAACAAGAATCAGTTCTAACGGATGAAACCTGAATGTAGTTGACGAATCCATGGTTGTGTCACTGTGATGTACCCTGTGCAACCTCCACAAAAGGGGAATTTTATGGGATGCTCTGTGAATCCAGTATGTGGTAAAGTCATAAAGCATTACGCCTAGAAACAGTTTTGTCCAGAATGGAAGTTCAACAAAATATAACATCCCTATTTTATTCGCATTTAACCATTCTATACAATAGACCTGCAGGGAAACAAAAAACAGGTTGAGTATTGTCAGTATGACTTGAAAAAGGATGTTCTGCAGCAAATGATTACCTCTTTTCTTAAATGTGAAAGGGGTTCCTGAAACCTGTTCTAAAGTGAAAAAAACAGCAAGTAGTCCGATGATCAGATAATTTGGGTCTGTATTCAGAATTTTATCTAATATTTCCATCATATTTTTATTTTAATGATTGTCTGAAAAACCGATAAACACATCCAACGGCTTAATGTCTGATATTCCGGACGCTTGATAAAGCGGGAACGGAAAAATGCAAACTTTCTGCTAAGCACTATACTAAAATACTAAAATTTTCAATAGGCTGACTTTCTTTTATCCATCCGGTAAAAGCAAGAATCAAAAACAGTCCGTTTCCGATTTAAAAACAAAAGGGCTTCAAAACCGAAACCCTTTTTCACTAATACATAGAATTTATTCTTATACTGGCTTTAATCAATGCCAATGCCTTGATCTTGCTTATTTCCACTTCTTTGTCCTGATGGTGTTTGTTCTGGCTAACCAGCTTTACATAATGGGGATCTTCTGCTTTTTGAATGTACTTGACCATCACAAATTCCTCGCCGCTCATCTCTACACTGAGCAGGTACATTTCGCCCCAGAAAATTTCATTTCTGATGTCGTTGATGGCTTTATACAAAACAATATCGCCGCTTTTCAGCAACGGATACATACTGTCACCGGTTACATAAATCGCACCGTCACACTTGGGCAGGTTGGGAATTGTGATATAGTCCAGCGGAATATTATTGGTCGATTCGGTAAACAACGGAATCAAACCGGCTGTAGCTTCAATATCATACAAAGGAATCTGCTGGTGATGTACACTTAAATCCGTTTTCATGGGATAAGGCTGTATTGCTTTGTTGGAAAGAAATAAAGTATCTTCCTTAAACATGGAACCCTCACCCGTGAGCAGCCATGACGGATTTAAATCCGAATATAAATTCAGAATATTTTCTAAGGTATTGGAGCCAATGCTTTTTCCTTCTTTAACGGCTTTAGAAATACTACCTCTTCCCGCATTTAATGCATTCTCAACGGCATAAAAGCTTATTCCCTTTTTGTCTAAATAGTGTCCTAAACGTTCAGATACCATAATTTATAAGATTATTTTTTTACAAAAATATGATTTTTTTCTAAACAAAAACACAATCATACGCTAAAAATCAAACAACTGCATTTAAAAAGCACAAAAAGAAGAAAATTTTCTTCTTTTTATTTGTTTATTAGATTTTATTCTTATATATTTGCCTTGTAATTACAAAAGAGAGAATATATTCTTATTTATCATCCTTTAAAAAAATTAAAAATGAGTAACGAAATTAAAAACACGCTTTTCCGGTTTGTGTCGATGCGGGCTCCGGAATTAACAACAGAACACGATAAAAGCTTAGGCTTTATTACACAACCAATCGCAGCCAACGGTATTTTTAATGAGGCCATCGATACCAAACCCGAAGGAATGACAAAATTGGAAAGACTTCAAGAAACTGCCGCCGATTTCACTTCCCTTCCGGTAGATCAAATCAAAAGTCTTAATCAATCGCTTTATGATTTTTCAGTTTGGTTGGCTAAAAACAAAGGCAAAGCAACTACCGCTGAAATTGCAGACAAATCACAAGGAACAACAGCCTTGACTGATGCAGTTTTGGTAAATATTTGGCAAAACCTTTATTATCAAATTATTACCCAAAAAGATTTTTATGCCAAAGAAACATTGATGCAATTGTTATTTGCCAATCATGTTGTGCTCAACTATCCAAAAATCACCAAAGCTATATTAAAGGCTAAAGTGGTATTGCCTAAAAAACTTTTTGTAGAAGGTGAAGCCAATGTTGGATCAAATCAAACTCTATTGAAAAAAACCAACGACGCAACTGAAGTAGCCTTAGCCAGTCCGTTCATGCAAAAAATGGAGCAAGTAGCTATTTTACAAGAAAATAATCAGTCACTCAGAAAACTGCAACTTGAATTGCAACAAGCTGAAAAAGTGTACCGAAAAAGATATGCTGCTGAGTATGAAAAACAGCAGGAAGCATATCAAAGTGAAATAAAGCCCATTCTAGACAAGTACAACAAAGATGTAGAAGATGCAAGAACAGAATGGTGTGCGGTTAAAGACCCAACTATTCCCTATGATGTGAACGACCCTTGCCAACGCCCAAAGACAGTTCCGGAGCCTGTTTTACCTAAATTCAAGTTTGTATTTCAGGAGGAAATGGATGAAGAATTTTTATCTGAACAGCTCTCTGAAGAAAGCTATGCCTTTTTAAAATCCTTAAAGCAGTCCTCTGAAAACATTGCAGCAAAAGGTAATCAAAACTTAAGGCCAGTAATGGTTGAACTAACATTAAACCCCGACTTTGATACATTTGACGGTACTCAAACAGGCATCAACCAAATGATTGATCATATTAATGACAACATCTCTCAAACCACACCACAAGACACGACCACAACCGTAGTTGTAGGAGGAACCACTGTAAATATTCCACAAAATCCGAGTGGATTAGCTCATCTTGAATTTGAGATAAAAACAAGAGATAAGGGCACAACAAATCCAGAGAAAGTTTTAACTCTTGGCATTGGAATACAAGATGCTTCTTGGAACATAAGTAACATCGTTTACAAATTAACACGTTACGATAATACTTTTGTAACTGGTTCTTCAGATGTAATCATACGCTCATCTGGTGTAAACATTTTTCCAACCTTAAATATGGAAGGCGTGAACATCGATTTCAAAGAACTATCGGCAGTAGTTCAGTTTGAAAACAATCAGGAAATGAATTTAACCGTCAACAACTTCGTGCTAGGTTCTGTTCGCAAAGGCTTTTTATATCAAACCCTTTTAGGAACTGGCGGCGACACCAATCCCGGAAGTTCTGTAAACCCAATAAATTCATTTATCCCAAGTGGTTTTGGCGTAAAACAATTGGGTATTGCAGACTACAACAAAGTAGAACAAAGCATTCAAGGCTACGTAGAAGGTGAAGTAGCTCACATTGAAAACGTAATGGCTCGTGAATATAAAGAAAAAGCAACCAGACGTTTACGAAAAAGTGAAATTACCGAAACCACTTCTGCTGAAACGGAAAGAGAGCAACTGACCGACACTTCCACCACTGATCGTTTTGAAATGCAGAGCGAAGTGGCGAAAGTGGTGGCTAATAGTAAGGATTTTAGTGGGTTTGCAAGCGTTCAAGGTGATTATGGCAAAGCGATTACATTCCAAACAGGAGCCAATTTTGCTACCCATAACTCTAAAGAAGAAAGTACCCGCCAAGCGATGACCTCTGCTAAAGAAGTTACAGAACGGGCTTTAGACCGCATTGTCAATAAAGTAAAAGAAGAGCGTATTGTAAAAATCGTGGAAGAGTTTGAAGAAAACAACTCGCATGGTTTTGATAACCGCAAAGGCGACAAACACGTGGTTGGGGTGTACCGTTGGGTGGACAAAGTGTTTAAAAACCAAATTCTTAATTACGGAAAACGTTTAATGTTTGAGTTTATGGTTCCTGAACCGGCAAAGCTACACAAGCTTGCTATGGAAAAACTGGTAACCGACAAAACGGCAATGACACTTGAACAACCGGAGGATCCGAGAAAAGCAACGGGTGTTAATAAATTGGAAAATTATTTTCAATTGACAGACACTAATTTGAAACATTGGTCCGGACGTTACAATGTAGAATTTGAACAAAGACCGGAAGAGTACCTCTCAATAGGAAAAACATTTTCATTCACGACACCAGAACATAACGGAGGAGAATATGATGAAGTTGCTGCTGGTAATGATGTGATTGAAATCCCGGAAGATTACAAAGCAATATCAGGAAGTGCATTATTGGTTCAAGCAGCAGAAAATGGGCTAGGCGGATATGTTTTAATAGGCAGTACTTCGAAAAAATATCCTGCAAATACAACTGACAGAAGCCCTCTGAACGTAACATTAAATGGTTATTCAGGTAAAGTTCCTATTTCATACTCGTCAACTGGTCACCACAGTGGAAGTGCAAATTTTGAAGTTAAATGTCAACTGTCCTTAGAAGCCAAAACAAAATGGCAGCAACAAACCTTTAACGCTATCATCAAAGCGTATGAAGAAGCGTTAGCAGCGTATAACGAACAATTAGCCGAGAAACAAGCGTTAGGTGTACAAATTTTAGGTACCAATCCGGGCTTTTACCGTGACATTGAAAACACCATTTTGCGTAAAAACTGTATTTCTTATCTGATTGATCAGAACACTACAGCGAAACGTACCTATGGGAAAGATTTTCACCACATCAACGGTACAGGTGGTTCTAAACAAACCTTTGAAAACACCGAAGTACGACTTGGTGCAGACCTTGACGATTATGGAGCTTTTGTTAAGTTTATCGAACAGGCTTTTGAATGGGAAATCATGAGCTATAACTTTTATCCGTACTACTGGGCAAACCGTCAGAAATGGGTGGAAATGTATCAATACGACCAAACCCACGACCATATCTTCAAGGCGTTTATGCAGAGCGGTATGGCCCGGGTCATTGTAACGGTTCGTCCCGGATTTGAAGAAGCCGTTCGTTACTACATGCAAACCGGCCAAATCTGGAACGGCGGTGAAGTACCGGTTATTGAAGACGAACTGTACTTGTCTATTGTGGATGAGCTCCGTTTACCGGAAGGCGAAAAAGTAGGAAAAGCATGGTGGACACGTATTCCTACCTCGATGACGATCCTGCAGGCTCAAAGCATCGGCCTGAACGTAACCAAGGCCTTGCCGTTTAATGACGACCTAACCGACTTTGAAGATCCGGAATCTGTACCGCAATCGTATGAAATCGATTTTAATCATGCTCAAATTGGAGGTTCGCCAACGGGAACCGCAAGGTTGCTGGGAATCATCACCGGAAACAATGGCATTAGTTCTAAAATCATGCTCAAACGCATTGACGGCTCCATTCAGGACATTACCTATTGTGATGCCAATGGGAACTGGGAACTAAACAATCTGCCAGCGGGAAGGTATGAACTGCTGCTTGATGTTGAAAACGACTTTCCCGCCGATACCTACCAGGTAATTGAAGGTTCCAAAGAACTGATGGTGGAATTACAGGACGACCAGACCGTTGAAATTAACCTTGCGGTAGCCTTACTTTAATTCATTTACTAACCTTAAACACCCGGCAGGTTTCCTGTCGGGGTGTTTTTAATCTATGATCAACATGAGTGATTTTAAAGAAATTATAAACTATCTGAAGTTTTTCAGAAGAGGAGATGAGGCTTCTGCCAAAAACAAATTCTATCAGGCTTTAATTTTAGATAAAAGCTATGCCTTGTCTAAAATTCCACATGAAGACGATTATATTTTTGTAGAAAAAGAAGCCATTGCTGGTCAAAACACATATAAATATGTGGGCAACCAGATTGACGGTGACGAAAAGAATCTTTACCTGTTAGATCAGCCCGACGGCGAAACCGCTTATTATATAAAAAAAGTCTTTGACGAAAACGGAGCCGCTGTTACAAAATACAAACAAATTCCCCTTCATTTGAGTGATTCCTGGGAAATAGTAAACGAAGAAGCTTTTACAATTATCGCTGTCGAATCCAAAAGCTCCTCTTTATTTTACAGTTATGCATTAAACAAAATCATTGAACTGTCTTTAGACCCCGTTTTTGTTTATCCTGATTATTTTGTTTATCACCCTGAAGATTTATCCGGCATTACTGATGGTAATTACAACTTTAACTATAAGGATGCAGAAGGATATTCCAGTGATGTGGCAGACCTTTTCTTACGGTCTGTAACCAGCCCCTGGTACAATGTTGCTAATCAAATAGGTAAACAGAACGTGTATTTTGAAAAAAGCAATAAACCGGGGTTTGCCCATTTATTGCCCAGAATAACCCAAAGAGGTAACTCCTTTTTTTTGGAATATGCCTATTATCAAAAGGGCGTTCCGTTTAATAGCATCATGCCCAATGACGAGCGTCCCATCCTTATGCAGTTCAGTTATTTCGGGGCTATGCTGGAGTTTTTAAACCAAACTGTTTTTTATGAATTCGACAACACAACATCTTTTAATGACGGCACCAGAACCTTATTTTTAGAAAATTACTCGGAGGTTGTAAACAATTTGCTCAGAGGAAAAACCGAGCCGCAGGTTCTTGAGGTTTTGTATTATGTTCCTGTTTTCTTTTTCAAGAAGATAGACCGTGATTTTCTGTGGAATATTTTAACCCAGACACTGGAAACCCCGGTAACCAATACCGGACTAAATACCGAAGATATTGTCTTACACTTGTTACAGGGAATTAACGAAAGCTACCTAAACAAAAATATCTTTTTGGCTGAATTAATCAACCGAAAATCAAAAAGTAACACAGCGGTATTATATCGGTTAATTGACAGGATTGACGGTGATAACTTTAAAAAAATGATTTCCTTTTTATGGAAGATCTGGAAAGAATCCGGTTTCAGGGAAGTTGATCCGGAAAAGAACAAGCAGCTCAGCATAACCGATAAAAGCCCGGTCATTTTAGACTACAGATCAGATAAAAAATTAGGCTTTCATTCGGATAATGCCACTATCATCTGGAATCAAAAAACACAAAAAATTGATGTTGTGGCAGCAATTAACACCGGTATATATGTTGAAAGAACAATTGAACACGAAGGTGAAGAAAGAAGATTCTCAGAGGAAATTATCTCAAAACACCTCTGCCAGTATCATCCGTTTTCCCCGATAGTTATAATCAATGCCGATAATCCAACCTTTATCCTTAAAGACGAGGAACAGCAAGAGCAACTTTTTACTGTTTTACCGGCGTTTGTGCTTTATGCGGGTAAAGAAAGTGCTTTCTGGCAAAATATAATAACTGCGGCCGAATATGCATTAGATATTGCAAGCACCGTTTCCGGAGTGGGTAATATCTTAAAAACCGGAAGACTATTTAAGGTTTTAAAATCCGGACACAGCCTCATCGGCAGAACAAAAACAGCAACCACAGCCATAACCGGAATAAAAGCAGCTTCCGGAGTAGCCGAACTGTCTGCGGGTGTTGGGAACGCTCTGCTGAAGCTTACCGGACTTGTGGACACCGAACTGGGCAGAGAAATCGCTAACTATTTGTTTTATTTTGAGATGCTATCGTTAAGTGGCGAACTTTCCTTAGCTTTGTATGGCAAGATGCGGCAAAGTGCCAAAACTATTTTAGCAAAAGAAAATGTTCTTAGAAAAACGGCTAAAAATGCTGATGAAACCAAGCAGATGGATGTGGTTGTTGAGGAATTGAGAAGAGTAGC
>QFCS01001016.1_pt1 | contig 27760 bp, 24 predicted proteins | sample 3576561 | NCBI WGS metagenome assembly QFCS01 | reverse complement strand
ATATAGTATATGGTGATATTACTAATATAAAAAGTGAAGAAATTCCGAATGATTTTGATATTTTGTTAGGAGGTTTTCCATGCCAGGGGTTTTCAGTTGCAAATATTAAAAGGTCAATGGAAGATGAAAGAAACTTTTTGTATAGAGAAATGTTGAGAATAATTAATGATAAAAAACCAAAATATTTTTTAGCTGAAAATGTCAAAGGCTTACTTTCTATGCAAAAAGGAGAGGTAATTAAAATGATAATTAACGATTTTAAATCAATAGGTTATGATGTTGATTACAAATTATTAAAAGCCTCAGATTTTGGTGTTCCTCAAAATAGAGAAAGAGTAATAATTATAGGGAATAGGTTAGGTTTGGATAATCCATTTCCAGAGCCTACACATGGAGAAAATTTACTTCCATATAAAACAGTTAAAGAAACAGTAGGTTTTTTATCAGATATAAGAACCAGGGACAATAGCTTTAAATTGGAAGATAAGATTATCTATAATCATACTGCAAGAACAAATGTAGCAGATAAATTTTGGGGAAGAAAACATAAAGTTAATCAACATGAAGTATGTGATTATTTAAAATTTTGGAGAAATAAAAGTGGGTGGAGTACAAAAAAAATAGATGAACATTTTGGATACGCTCATACTGCAGGTCATTGGTTTAGAAAAGATAACAATTCAGGGAGTATACCTAATCCAAGTGACTGGTGGGAATTAAAAAAAATTCTTGGATTTGATGAAAAGTTTGATAAACTGGTTACAGAGTTGGAATTGAAAGAGATAAAATTTGAACAATCTTTGAGAATTAACAATTGGGATGAACCCAGTGATACAATTACAGCAACTGGACCAGAGATTCATCCAAATAAAAAGAGAAGAATGTCAGTAAGGGAATGTGCACTTATTCAAACTTTTCCAATTGATTTTGTGTTTTCAGGAAGCTTAGGTAATATGTATAAACAAATTGGTAATGCTGTACCTGTTTTATTAGCTGAAAAACTTGCATCAGAACTGAAAAGCGTTTTAGAGCAAAATAATAAATCAAATAATAACATTAGTATAGAAAAGGTTGCTCTATAAAGCAACCTTTTCCCATCCATTCCAAGCTGTATTTTCGTCAACTCTTCTTTTAATTTTATCTTTTTTCACTCTTATTGTATTTCCACCAATCATAACATGCCATTTTCCTCCAACAAGTCTCCAAATAAGTGATTTCTCATCATCAAAAGGGTGAGGTTTGTTTGGATCAAAATAACATGCAGTATTTGAAATATTAAATTTTATCCAATCTTCATCAATATTAACTCTTGGACAATAATAGTTATCAAACTTCATGGCTTGTAACTCTTTTAAATATTTAAATGTCTTAAAATTTTGTATAATATCGGATTTAAAAAATTTTTTCACACATTCATTATGTGGTAAACAACAGATTTCGAGTTCTCTAATATCAAATTCATTTCCATTATCATGATAGTTTATAAAAATAAAAAAGGATAACACAGGTAAGTTATTATGGTATTTATCTAATGCAGGATAAAAGCTTACTCCTTCAAAATTATTATTTGAATTAGAAATGTTTAATTTTGGATATAGAGGGATATTTTCAAAGTTTGCTTGATTTTCTTCACATTGAATATATTTTTTATCACCACTATTTCCACTTAAATCAATTGTTTTACAATCAATATTTAAAACAGAATCATCAGTAATAAAAGCCACATCAGAACTTAAAGGGGTGTTGTATAATTTTGTATTTGGGTACATTCTTGTAACATGAAAAGTAATTAATCTTTCAGCTGCAAGTTTTAGCTTGTTTTTTATTCCCCAATGATAATGAAGTTTTTGATAATTTTTTTGAATATAATCTTCTATTTCTTTCAAGTCGTTTTTAAATGATTCTGACTTTATTATACGCAATAAATTTTGCATATGGAATCTTTCAATTGCTTCTATATTATTCATTATTATAAATTTTAATAAGTGATTTTGTTGTTGGAAATTATTTTATTATAATGTTGTGTTTACCCGATTTATCCTGAGTGTTTTTTCCGTTAAATATTCCATCAAATCTTAATTCACCCAAATGTTCACCATTACTATCACAAACTTCAAAACAAAAACATTTATGAAAATCAATTGAAAGATAAATTTTTCTTTGGTTTTTTTCAATAGAATATATTTCTCTTAAAGTATTTAGTCTTTTTGATTCTTTTGTAGAAATTTCACTTTCATGTTTATAATTATTTGCAAATGCAATTTTTTCACCTAATGATTTTGCCAAAGCATTTTTTTGACCTTTGTCAAGACCATTTTTATCAAATTCATCACAATATTTTTTTGAAATTTCAGCACACTTTTTAAAACTTAATAAATCTACATTTTGTTTGGCTTCTTTTGTAATTATATAGTTTGATAATTCAATTGAAGGAAAAAAATCGTGCTTTTCCCAATTTATTTGAGTATTGTTTTCTGAAAAAAAAATATTACTCCAATTAATCCAGGTGTCTACACATACTACTTTTAAATTTTCTTCACATTCATATTCAATTTTTATCAGACCCAAAAAACCATAATGCTCATTATTGTATTCATCAATAAAATCATTAATATCATTGACTTCGTTTCCTCCTACTGGAATTTGATAGTATAAGTTTTGTAATTCTTGAAAAATATTTTGTTCAAGGTTCTCTAAAACAGGTTTTTTTTTAATTTCTTCAAAACTTCCATACACAAAGTCGTAAAAATTACCAAACTCAAATTCAAATGAACTTAATAACTTATCTTGAAAGATTTCATCTTTATATGTTCGGGCAATATTAAAAGTTTCAATAAATTTAACTAAAGAACTATTAACATTATTTTCATTAAGATATTTAAAACTATTAGAAAAAATTAAAAGCTTCCCCATTGATAACGATATTTCTTATTTCATTTAAATCTTGTCTTGATTGGTCAAAAAAGTCAACTGGGAATAAAGATAAATTACCTCTTTCATCTGTTTTAATCTCATCATAGTTAACATTTCCTTTAATTAATTCTTTGAAGAAAAAAATATTTACATCATCTGCTTTAAAATCATCTCTAAATAAAATAGCTTTTCTAATTCCATTAATTACATGCTCACTATGTGTTTCTATAATTAAATTTACCCCCATAGTAGATAAATATGCTAAAAAGGCACCTATATTAGATTGTGCTTTAGGATGTAAGTGAGCTTCAGGATTTTCAATAATAAACAAGCTATCTTTTTTTGCAATTAATCCATTAACAATTATTGGTAAAGCATATGAAATGCCAAAACCTATGTTTGTGCTTAACAAGTCGCTTTTCCCATTAGAAACACTTAATGAAATTCTTGAGTATAGGTTAGATAAATCTTTTGTAGTTATAGAAACATTAGGAAATATAAAATTTACCCATTTATTCAATTCAATATTAAATTTAGTCCCTTTTTTTAATAACGCACTCTCATATTCCAAATCTAATTCAAGTTTAGAAATTGTATTAGCGGTATATTCTCCTTTGAATCCACAATTGTAAAAATCTTGTATTTTGTTTTTTTGTATATTTCTTGGTCCAATTCTTTCTGAATTTAAATAGTAAAATTCATCTTTTTTTATAGGACTTGGATTATTTGTTATTTTGTTGTTTGATTTTAAAGAAAGGTTTTCGACAGAAGTTTCATTTAGACTAAGCTCAAATTCATCATTTTCAAATTTCAAATTAATTTTAGAAGTATCTTCATTATTAAAAACATCTTTTTCTGTACCTAAATTTAAACAATACTTATTGTTTAAATTTACTTTAGTTGTTACTTCTTCTCCATCATTAAATTCATAATAACCATTTTTTAAAGTCCCTTTTTTTTCAACTATAATCCTCATTAAAAGTATAGCTTGAATAAAGCTACTTTTACCAGCGCCATTATTTCCAGTTAAGACATTTATTTTTTTTAAATTAAATTTATTCTCAAGAAAACACTTAAATCCTTTTATGTTAAGCTCTTTATCCATTTATATGTTGTTTGTTAAAAAACTATGAATCTTATCAAATGCTACTTCTACATTGTTTTTACCATTTGTACCCCAAGATAAAACATTATATAATTCATCATCATTATAGATGTAATCGTTAAATTTATCTTTCAAATTTTCAAATTCATCTATTGACTTATTCTTATACTGTGTTAATAAAACTGAGATACTTAGCATTAATAATTTATTAATAGGAGGTTTTCTATTTTTTTCTATTAATTCAGGGGTTAATTTTCTAAAAGTATGTTCTTTAAATAATGTATAAGCTCTTAATAAAGAATCATCGTATAATTCAACATATTTATTCAATTCTTCATGGCTCTTAGTATTCAAGATATCAACAAAATCATCTAAAGTTTTTTCCATATCTCCATTGTAGAAATCTTTAAACTTGTCTTTTCCACTAATTAGATACTCATTATACATTTCATAAAAACATATAAATCTTAAAGCGGCATCTCTACCATCCATTCTTTTGTCTAAAATACTGTTTGAAGTTGCAAGTTTAAAGCTCTTTAAATTAATCATTTCTCTAATTATTTTTTGAACTTTATTGTTTGATAAGCAGTTTCTTATTTCTTGATTATTTAGTGGTTTTCCTCCAGTGTTTAATCTTCTAAATAAATCAAATTTAAGCTGGTTTGGTGACCTATAGTCAATAACGAAACACATAACTTGAGTTTGAGCAAATCTTCTTATTCTCAATGGAGATAAAATTGAAGAAAGTTGAGAATATTTTTTACCATTACAATCATGTAGATATTCTAAGTTTGTCAATGTGAATTTGTCATTATAAAAATTATAAATAGTTGATATTCTTTGGAGTCCATCAACTATTGTCAATGTGCCATCATCATATTGACTTAAATAAATTGAAGGTAAAGGCAAGCCAAGTAAGATTGATTCAATTAGTCTACTCTGTCTTGTTTTGTCCCAAATGAAATTTCTTTGAAAATCGGGAGATATTTCAATATCCTTAAATTCTATTAAGTCAATAATATGTTTTAGTGAAAAAGGCTTGTTTTCAACAAAAATTTCATCAGGACCATAACCTGGTTTTTTGGTAGAAGTATCTGTTTCAGAAACTTCAGTACTTTGATATCCAATTGAATTGCTCTCAATGAACTCAGAATATAGAGTAGTTAATTTTTCATTAACTGTTTCAATATCTTCCTCAAATGGGTTGTTATTTGCTAACTTGATTATATTATTTTCATTTTCGAGTAAAAATTTATATTCTTCACCATTATTGTTAGAATACAGGTATAATTTATCATTACCTTCAGAGTTCAAAATTGAAAAAGGTAATTCATGGTTTGTTTTTATTAATGTGAAATAGGTTGAGTTTGAAGACATTTTACTTATAAATAAATTAAGTTATAAAATTATAAAAAAAAACATTACTAAAGTTGTTTATTCTTGAGACACCCTCACAAACTACCCCCACCTATCTAAAGCTCATCGAAATACCCCCACCCATTAGGAGCAATCCAAAATTTACCAGCAGGAATAATAGTATTCATTTGTAGTGAATGTTTCTTTCCTACTGCTGGTTTATCTAAGGTTGTTGCAAATTTTATGTTTAACTCAAAAAATTAAAGAAATGGTAAGAATTGTAAACTATCAAAAAAGAACAACGGAGGAGGGAAAAGATTTCTTCGTGTTAGAGATTCAAGGTGGAATTGAATTAGTAAAATCCCAAGCTACTGGGAAACATTATGTAACTGCAAGAAAGGCAAACATTGCAAGTACATTTGATGAAATGACTTGTCAAGCTTTAATAGGTTCTGAATTGCCTGGTAAAGTTGAGAAAGTTGCTTGTGAACCTTACGAGTATGTTATCAAAGATACTGGTGAAGTTATCACATTGGCTCACAGATTTGAGTTTGTAGAAGAAAACCAGCAACAAGAAAACGCTATTACATCAAATGTTGAGAAAAGTGCTACTAAAGTAGATGATTTCATTCAAGGAATTGATGAAGAGCATACCTTTTCCAAAAATGGTGTTTTAGAACATGCTTAACAAATTGCATTATTAACCTTGTGTCTGAAATTTATACAAACTCAATAAGAGTAGATTGTAAATTTCAGACACTCTTTATTTTTTTAATCATGGAAAATAATGTTGCCGAAATTCAGGTTAGCTATTCAACTAATAGTAGAGTAAGACCAAAAGTAACTTGTGGAAAATCTGCCTTTGATTTGTTCTACAATTCATGGTCTCAAAATACAATTGAACTTCAAGAAGAGTTTAAAGTATTACTCTTAAATAGAGCAAATAACGTATTAGGGATTTATCCACTTTCCAAAGGTGGTTCTGCTGGTACTGTAGTAGATTTGAAATTACTTTTTGCTGTAGCTTTAAAATGTAATGCTGCTTCAATAATTGTAGCACATAATCATCCAAGTGGAACACTAAAAGCAAGTGAACAGGATATTAAAATTACTAAGAAAATTAAAGATGCTGGAAATTTGTTAGAAATCACACTTTTAGACCATATCATTATTACCAAAAACAACTTTTTGAGTATGGCTAATGAAGGATTATTTTAAGTTCATGTAAATGTGAACGTATTCAAAAATCCATCTTTATGATAGTAAATTGAAATGTGTAAAAAAATTAAGATTATAATAAATAGCTTTTTCTTAATTTTATCGTTTATGACAACTTTGAGATTGTGGAGAAGAGCTTAAATAAATATCCTTTAGAATACCAAAACCAAATTTTAAGAGAAGTATTGTTTACTTTCTTCCCTTTTACATTTGAAGACATGATGGATTATGAAAGTAACATTGATTTCAAAATACTTTCAAAGAATCAGTATGTAAATTGGAATGAAGAAATACTATTAAAATTCAAAGATAAATGGGATTGGGAAGCAATACAAACCAATCCCTTAATCATTGCGTATCACAATTTAGCAGTATTGTTTCCTGAAATTGCTGGTTTACCAGCAGTAAAATGTAAATGTGAAAATCAATTATCAGCTTGTAATCGTAATAAAATCTGTTACACTGAATACAATGAAGAATTAATGAAAAAGGACATGAAGAATCCTAATCATATACAGTTTACACATTGGGTAAATTTCCTTATTGAGGAGTCCTATATAAATAGCGAAAATTTAAGTTACTACCTTTTGTATGATACTGTAATAGAAGATGGAAATACTTATAAAACTGTATCTGCTAATCCTGAAGATTTAGGGATTGATAATAAGATTAATGGGGAAGATGTTCCTTTTTAGAATTTGAATAATTCTATAAGTTCTACGTTTAAAGCTTTTGAAACTTTTTCAAGAGTTGTAACCGTCATATTAGTTTTTCCAGCTTCCAATCTACTCATGTTACTTTTGTCATAATTGATTTTAGCAGCAAAATCCTGTTGAGATAAATTTTGCAATTCTCTCAGTTCTTGGATTCTTTTACCAATTTTCTTAAGCGTATTATTTTCAATTTTAGACAAATCAGAGTTGTATTTTACGACAAGTCAAAATTTGTTATAAATTTGCTTAGTTGGTTATCGTAAAATACAACTGAAACATATTTAAAAATTAAATGAAAAAAATTGAAGTTTTATTATTAACTGTAATTACTGTTATAGTAGTCTTATTCACCTCATGCTTTATTTACACAAAAGAGCTAAGACATATAATTGCAGACGAAAAGAATTTCATTGTTTTCTTTCTACTCATGTTTATTGCTTTACTAATAATTAACTCCTATAAAAAAGTTGACAAAGAAGATTCTCAGAAAGGGTTAGGGTATTTGTCAATTTTAAGCATTTCAATTTTTACATCATTTACTCTCTTTGTTGGAATGCACATTATACTTTTTATTATAGAATGGATTAAATCACTTTTAAATTAAATACAAAACAACATGAAAAAAATTATATTCGTTTTAGCTCTATGCTATTCTTTAATTTCAATCGCTCAAAATCAAACAAAGAATCATTATTTTGATTTAGGAGAAGAATTTTTATCAAAGAGAGATTATGTTAATGCTTTAAATAATTTTGATTTGGCGATTAAAAGCAAAAGCTTTTCAAAAGAAAACCAAAATTTAAACTATCCGTTAACTAACTCCAAATTGTATTATTTCAAAGGTTTTACTTTGTTTAAAACTAATAGATATATTGAAGCATTAGAGTATTATAACCTATCAATTAGTTCAATGAATACAAAAGAGTATTATTGGAATCAAGCTCTTCAGGAAAGAGCATTGTTAAAATGCCAATTAAATCATTTTGACAGTGCAATTGAAGACCTAAATACAATAATCAATAGTTATAATGATTCCAAAGCTAATTATGGATTACAAATATTTTTGAAGTTAAATAAACCAGCAGAGATAAGTAGAGCTTATTGTCTAAGAGCATTTGCTAAAATAAAAATTAATCGATTTGAAGCAGCTTATGAAGACGTTGATTTAGCACTTTCATATAATCATGAAAATAGTGAAGCTTATCTATATGGTGGTTTATGTATGTTGAATACAGGAGAAAAAGACAAAGGCTGTTTGAAATTGATTATCGCAGAGAGTTTGGGTAATCAAGAAGTCAAACCCATATTTGAAAAATATTGTACAAATTAATCTACCACCTTTTAGGTGGTTTTTTTATGCTTATGGTAAAAGTATCAATTCCTTTGTTCAGATTAGGAGAAGAATATGAGTTACATGAGTTTGATTTAAATCCTTTAGGTTGCTTTTTAGCTGAAAACAATTTTGCTTATGAATTATATAGATATAGAAAGATTAGAAAATATCAGATTTATCTCTTTTATAATTGTGATATTTTAAGTGCTTTTTGTGTATTTGATAATAAGGAGAATTTAATTAAAATTAAAACAAAGCGAAATTTTAAAAAGGAGATGGTTTTAAAAATTATAACAAAATTTAAAGAATAAGTTTTGTAAAATAGATATTTAGAATATATTTGCACCTCGAATGAAAAGGTTCTGAAAAAGACTGTTTGAATTTGAGGTCAAACATAGGTCAAACATTTTTGCTGAAAAGAGTAAAAATCTGAAAACAAAAGAAACTATTAATATTAGCAAATCATTTGTTTTCAAACATTTACAAAGAAAAGCAATAATCTGTAAGACATTTGTTACAGTCTCATAATCAGGTGGTCCTTGGTTCGAGCCCAAGTGGGACCACAAAAGTGCCTCAATGGCACTTTTTTTTATTAAATGAAGTATATGCCTTGTTGTGGATCAAGTCCAAAACCTGTGGGCTCCAATCAGGTATATAAATCAGTTAGCCTGAAGAAGAATTCGATGCTTCTAACGCCTTTATTTTAGTATTGAAAGATTCTGCAAACGTATTTGTACTTCTGTTGTCAAAAAGTTCAATATAGTTCTGTAAAGGTTCATAATAATTCTTGATATTATGAAGAAGGATTTAAATTCTGTTTGGTTTACTTTTTTCTTGGAAGTCCGACAGACACTTTTTGCAAAAAAATCCTCTTCCTCACAAACCAAAAGCGAACATTTTACGTTAATATAATTTTGAAATTGAACAAGTATTCAAAAAAAATGTACTTTTGCCGATGATTTTTGATTTTTACGGGATAAGGCCAAAAAAACAACAGCATAGTTTTTGTTTTACTGAGATTTTTACTTTATTTGTCAAAATATTTTGTTAAAGAAAAAATTTATTTACATTTACACCCTATGAGAATTGTTCCAAATAAGTTTTTAATTGCCCTATTGGGATACTTTACAGGAATGGTTTCGGTAACGTCTTATGCTTCTGCTCCGGCGATTAACCAGACACCGCCACCGCCAACACCGCCACCGCCGGGTCTGCCTATAGACGGGGGTATTGTTCTTTTGTTATCATTCGGATTATTGTTTGCTTTTTATAAATACAGTAACCGTCAAATTATAAAAAAACGCTGAAGTAATTCAGCGTTTTTTGTCTGCTTTATTTTCTCAGTCCGCTTAACCGCGAAACATATTTTCCAATCACATCAAATTCTAAATTAACCACCGTGCCTTCTGCAATCGAATGAAAGTTGGTGTGCTCGTATGTATAGGGTATAATAGCAACGCTAAATTCGTTTACGTTTGAATTCACAACGGTTAGGCTTACTCCGTTTACCGTGATGGAGCCTTTTTCAATCGTCACATTATTCAAAGTGGCGTCATAACGAAACGTAAAAAACCAGCTTCCGCCAGTTTCCTGAACTGCAACGCATGTGCCAATTTGATCCACATGACCCTGCACAATATGTCCGTCCAGCCGGTCACCCAGTTTCATCGCTCTTTCCAGATTGACGGAATCACCTGTTTTCCAAGTGCCTAAATTGGTTTTTTCTAAGGTCTCTTGGATGGCTGTAACCGTGTAATCGTTGTTGTTGATGGCCACAACGGTCAGACAAACACCATTGTGGGCAACACTCTGGTCAATTTTTAACTCGGAGGTAATATTGGAAGTGATCGTGAAGTGAACGTTTTTCTGTTCTTTTTCGATGGATTTTATTCTTCCGAGAGTTTCTATAATACCGGTAAACATTTGTGGTTTTATTTTCTTAAATTTGCACTTCAAAAATAGCAATAAATTACGTCTTGTCATGGTTAAAAAAGCAGAAAATATTCTCGTAGGAATTTCAATCGGAGATTTAAACGGAATTGGAAGCGAAGTGGTTCTTAAAACATTTGAAGATTCAAGAATGTTAGAGCTTTGCACGCCGGTGATTTTTGCCAATGTAAAAATGCTTTCTTACCTCCGAAAAAGTTTTGACTCTACGGCAACACTTCACGGGATAGATAAATTAGATCAGATTGTTCCCGGGAAAATCAATGTTTTTAACCTTTGGAGAGACAGTTTTAATCTGGAATACGGCGTGACCAATGACATTGTAGGGAGCTATGCTGTTAAGTCTTTCGTGGCGGCTGTAAAGGCATTGAAAGAGGGGGTGGTTGATGTTTTGGTAACGGCTCCTATGAATAAATATAACATCCAGTCGGAAGAATTTAAATTCCCGGGTCACACGGATTATTTAAACCAGGAACTGGAAGGTGATGCTCTTATGCTGATGGTCAGCGGATCGCTCAGGGTTGGGTTATTAACCGATCATGTGCCGGTAACAGAAGTTGCGAAGCATTTGACTGAAAAACGAATCACGCAAAAAATAGCAACGGTTAAACAGACCCTTATTCAGGATTTTAAAATAGGAAAGCCTAAAATTGCTGTTTTAGGACTGAATCCGCATTGTGGAGACAATGGAGTGATCGGTAAGGAAGACGATGAAATCATCCGACCTGTGGTTAAAAAATTATTTGATGCCGGCACATTTGTCTTCGGGCCTTATGCGGCAGACAGTTTCTTTGGAAATGATATGCACGAAAAATTTGATGCCGTAATTGCCTGTTACCACGATCAGGGATTAATTCCGTTTAAAACCCTTTCATTCGGAAGCGGCGTGAATTATACAGCCGGATTAAACAAAATCAGAACCTCTCCTGACCATGGAACAGCTTTTGAGATTGCGGGAAAAAACAAAGCCGATTTTAATTCGTTCAAAGAAGCGGTTTATTTGGCTATTGATATATATAAAGCGAGAATTGATCATGCCCAAATCACGGAAAGACCTTTAAAAACAAAGGAAAAACAGTTTTAAACAAAAAAATGTTTATAACTGTCTTGGATTTGTGATAATTTTATATCTTTGCAAACCAAATTTTTGGGACAAATTGCTGTGGAGATGAAAGTATCTAATGAATTTTTAATTCCGTTTATCGGATTAAAGCAGGGAAAACATCAATTTGACTATCAAATAGATAAAACGTTCTTTGATCGCTTCGAATACGATGAATTTGAGAGTTGTGATGTAAAGGTACAGGTTGTTTTAGATAAAAAAACAACTATGCTCGAATTGCATTTTAAGCACAAAGGAACAGTACATGTGCCTTGTGACCTGACCGGAGAACCGTTTGATTTGCCGGTAAAGGGCAAAATAGATGTGGTGGTGCAATTTGGAGATGCTTTTAATGATGAAAACGAAGAATTGCTGATACTTCCGCACGGAGAACACCAGGTAGATGTGTCACAGTATATCTACGAAATGATTGTGCTTTCGGTTCCGTTAAAAAGAGTTCATCCCGGTGTAAAAGACGGAACATTGAAATCGGAAGCAATCGAAAAATTGGAGCAACTGGCAGTCAAAGCGAAAAAAGAAGAAACAAAAAAAGAAGAAACCGATCCGCGTTGGGATCAATTAAAAAAACTATTAACGGATAAATAATATAGTAAAATGGCACATCCAAAGAGAAAGACCTCAAAAACCAGAAGAGACAAAAGAAGAACTCATTATAAAGCAACTGCAGCTCAAATTGCAACTTGCCCGGTAACAGGAGAAGCACATTTATACCACAGAGCTTATTGGCATGAAGGTAAAATGTACTACCGTGGACAAGTAGTAATTGATAAAACAGAAGCGGTTGCTTAGTATTTTCTTATCGTATATAGATAAACTCTCACCTTGTGGGAGTTTTTTTGTTATACCTGTATTTTAATAAAATAAGCCTTTCGAAAACAATTAAGTTTAGATTTTTTTTTGTAATTTCCACCTCTTTTAACCTTTACGGGAAAAGAAAAACAATCAAACCCTATGAGTAAAACAACAGCCGCCATAACCGCAGTGGGTGCTTATGTTCCTGATTTTGTGTTGTCAAACCAAGTGCTTGAAACATTAGTTGACACCAATGACGAGTGGATTACCACACGGACAGGGATCAAAGAAAGAAGATTATTAAAAGAAGAAGGAAAAGGAACTTCTTTTTTAGCTATAAAAGCTGCCCAGAATTTAATAGAAAAAAGTAACGTTAATCCGAAGGAAATTGATTTAGTGATTGTAGCTACGGCTACCCCCGATATGCTTGTTGCTTCCACAGCGGTGTATGTAGCGACCCAGATTGGAGCGACCAATGCATTTGCCTATGATTTGCAGGCGGCATGCTCAAGTTTCCTTTACGGAATGTCAACAGCAGCGGCCTATATTCAGTCCGGAAGATACCAAAAAGTACTTTTGATAGGGGCCGATAAGATGTCGTCCATTATAGATTATACCGACCGTGCAACCTGCATTATCTTTGGAGATGGTGCAGGTGCCGTTCTTTTTGAGCCTAACCATGAAGGGCTCGGCTTGCAGGATGAATACCTGCGAAGTGACGGAATCGGGCGTGAATTCCTTAAAATTGATGCAGGAGGATCCATTCTTCCTCCTTCTGAAGAAACCGTGAAAAACAGACAGCATTTTGTTTTTCAGGATGGAAAAACCGTTTTTAAATACGCTGTTTCCGGAATGGCCGACGTGAGTGAAAAAATCATGCAACGAAACAGCCTTACCCATGATGACGTGGATTGGTTGGTGGCTCATCAGGCCAACAAACGAATCATTGATGCAACAGCAAGCCGCATGGGTGTTGATGAAAATAAAGTATTGGTCAATATTGAAAAATACGGAAATACCACATCGGCTACTTTACCTTTATTATTGAGCGATTTTGAGCACCGGTTTAAAAAAGGGGACAACCTGATTTTTGCCGCTTTTGGAGGCGGATTCACTTGGGGCTCCATCTATTTAAAATGGGCTTACGACAAAAAATAAAACTAAACTAAACGAAAGATATCATGGATATTAGAGAAATTCAAAACCTAATCAAGTTTGTAGCAAAATCGGGTGCTACTGAAGTAAAATTAGAAATGGATGATTTTAAAATCACCATCAAAACAACAGAAGCCGGAGCCGCTGAAGCGTCTTACTTTCAACATTATCCAGCTTCTCAGCCTATGCAACCCATGATGCAGCCTGTAGCTCCGGCTACTCCTGCACCAGCCGCACCCGCAACTCCTGCCGCTTCACCGGCAGAGGACAATTCAAAATATGTGACGATTAAGTCACCCATGATCGGAACATTATACAGAAAGCCGGCTCCGGATAAAGCTCCTTTTGTTGAAGTTGGAGCAACCATCTCTAAAGGAGATCCGGTTTGTGTGATTGAAGCGATGAAGTTGTTCAATGAAATTGAATCGGAAGTTTCCGGAAAAATTGTAAAAATACTCGTAGATGATATGTCTCCGGTAGAATTTGATCAACCTTTATTCTTAGTAGATCCGTCATAAAAGTTAGAAATTAGAAATTAGAATTCAGAAATTAGAATTCGGAAATTAGAAATTAGAATTTGGAATATGGAATTTGGAAGTTTTTCTGAATTCTAAACTCTAAACTCTAAACTCTAAATTCTAAACTCTAAACACTAAATTCTAAACTCTAAAATCAGAATTGTCTAATTATCTAATTGAAAAAACATGTTTAAAAAAATATTAATTGCCAACCGGGGAGAGATTGCACTGCGTGTCATCAGAACCTGTAAAGAAATGGGTATTAAAACCGTGGCAGTATATTCTACGGCAGATGCAGAAAGCCTGCACGTAAAATTTGCAGACGAAGCTGTTTGTATTGGTCCTCCACCCAGTAACCTCTCTTACCTGAAAATGTCAAACATTATTGCCGCAGCAGAAATTACAAATGCAGATGCAATTCATCCGGGATATGGATTCTTATCAGAAAACGCTAAGTTTTCAAAAATATGCCAGGAGCACGGAATCAAATTTATTGGTGCCTCGCCGGAAATGATTGAAAAAATGGGAGACAAAGCTACGGCCAAAGCAACCATGAAAGCAGCCGGAGTTCCTTGTGTACCCGGTTCTGACGGAATTTTAGAATCGTTTGAACAAGCCAAAAAAGTAGCCAAAGAAATTGGTTATCCGGTCATGATGAAAGCGACAGCCGGTGGTGGTGGAAAAGGAATGAGAGCCATCTGGAAGGAAAGCGAACTGGAAAAAGCATGGGAAAGTGCCCGTCAGGAAGCAGCCGCCGCTTTTGGAAACGATGGTATGTATATGGAAAAATTGATTGAAGAGCCAAGACATATTGAAATTCAGGTAGTCGGTGATGCGTATGGAAAAGCATGTCACCTGTCAGAAAGAGATTGTTCGGTTCAACGTCGTCATCAGAAATTAACGGAAGAAACACCATCTCCGTTCATGACAGATGAATTGCGTGAAAAAATGGGCGAAGCAGCCGTAAAGGCAGCCGAGTTCATCAAATATGAAGGAGCCGGAACAGTGGAGTTTTTGGTGGATAAGCACCGCAATTTCTACTTTATGGAGATGAATACGCGTATTCAGGTGGAGCATCCAATCACAGAACAGGTTATTGATTACGATTTGATTCGCGAACAAATTCTTGTGGCAGCCGGTGTGCCGATTTCAGGTAAAAATTATCTGCCGCAATTGCATTCTATCGAGTGTCGGATCAATGCGGAAGATCCTTATAATGATTTTCGTCCCTCGCCGGGAAAAATTACGGTGCTTCATGCACCGGGCGGACACGGCGTTCGTTTAGATACGCATGTGTATGCCGGTTATACAATTCCGCCAAACTACGATTCGATGATTGCCAAGCTGATTACAACCGCACAAACCCGTGAAGAGGCCATCAGCAAAATGAAACGTGCCTTGGATGAGTTTTATATCGAAGGAATTAAAACCACCATTCCGTTTCACCGTCAATTAATGGACGAACCGGATTATGTAGCCGGAAATTATACGACAAAATTCATGGAAGGTTTTAAAATGAACGATCCGGAATAGACAAAAATCCCAGGTGAGAGCCCGGGATTTTTGTTTCTTTTTTACACAATGACTTCTCAAAACGCCACATATTTTCACAAGGGGTCTTTTGAATTTCATATATTTAAATTAATTAATTGCTTGATTTTTAGTAATTTAATTTTTTTTGATTGATTTTAGTTCCATTGGAATGATTTTGTGTATATATTCAGAGAACAAGTTTAAAAGACAGACATAAAAAATTTGTTAAGTTAAGTAGTAGTAAAACCCCAATTAAATTAACTGCTCTAAAAAGAGGCCAACACTTCGGCCTCTTTTTTATTTAAATAAATTTTAAGAAAAATTTCAATAGAATCCCTTATTTTAGCTAAATCCTAAGCTAACCTATGAAAAAGATTTTATTGATAGAAGATGATATTGCCTTTTGTAAAATGGTAGGTAATTTTCTGTCTAAGAATAATTATACCGTTTCCACAGCCTATTCGGCAACGGATGCTAAAAATCTGGCTAAAAAAATAGCTTTTGACTTGATTATGTGTGATTTGCGGTTGCCGGACAGTGACGGAATTGAGCTGATGGTTGAGTTAAAGTCAGCAAACCCGGATGTTCCGGTGGTGCTGATGACGGGTTATGCCGATGTAACCACCGCAGTAAAGGCAATGAAGAAAGGAGCTTCTGATTATATTTCTAAGCCGTTTGTGCCGGACGAAGTTTTACTGGTATTATCAAATGCATTATCAAAAAAGGGTGAAAGCCAAGCCGTTTCAGCTCCGGTTTCCAATTCTCAGAAAACAGTCGCAAAAAGTGATTTTGTAAGCGGTATCAGTGCTGTTTCAAAGGCAATGAGCAATCATATTCAATTGGTTAGTCCGACTAATCTGTCTGTTCTAATTATAGGAGATAGCGGTACCGGAAAGGAAGTCGTAGCCAAAGAAATTCATAAATTAAGTCAGCGAAAAAACGCCCCTTTTATCGCCGTTGATTGCGGTGCAATTCCCAAAGAATTGGCAACCAGTGAGTTTTTCGGACACATAAAAGGGTCGTTTACCGGAGCTGTTACAGACAAAATAGGCCATTTTGAATCGGCTAATGGCGGCACGTTGTTTTTAGACGAAGTGGGTAATTTGTCCTATGAAAATCAAATACAGTTATTGCGTGCTTTACAGGAAAGAAAAGTTAAAAAGATTGGCAGTAGTACGGAAGTTGAGGTTGACATCCGCGTGATTGCTGCTACCAACGAAGACCTCAAAGAAGCTGTTAAAAACGGTAATTTCAGAGAAGACCTCTATCATCGGCTCAACGAATTTTCGATTATTGTGCCAACGCTTAATGAACGAAAACAGGATTTATTGATGTATGCTGATTTTTTTCTGGAAAAAGCGAATGAACAATTAAATAAAAAGGTGTTGGGTTTTTCTCCGGAAGTCATCCGGATTTTTCAGGCTTATTCCTGGCCGGGAAACCTGAGGGAGCTACAAAACATCATCCGGCGTTCAACCTTGTTAACGCAAGGAAACTTGATAGAAAAAGAAGTTATTCCGGCTGATTTTTTTGAAGAAGAAAATCAGTCTAAATCCGTTTTTTCCAGATCAGAAAATGAAAAAGAAATGATTATAAAAGCGTTGAATCTATGCAACGGAAACAAATCAGAAGCAGCTAAAATGCTTGAAATAAACCGGAAAACACTTTATAATAAATTAAAATTATACCAGTTAGAGGATTAGTTCCTGTTGAAGAAGTACCAATAATCGGCTCAACTGTATCTTTATTTCTTCAAACGTCATTTTCAGCTCATCCATCGACAATGTAGTTTTTTCACATGCTTCCAATTGTTGCAGTAACCGAACGGTTTCGTTAATCTCTAATTGATTCATCATCGGAATCATGCGGTGCGAAATGGAAGCAATTGTTTTTTTATCGGATTGTATAAATGCCTCTTCAACAAGGGATAAATTGGATGTTGTGTTTTCTATAAACGCTTTTAAGACTTCATTGATGGCCGAACCATCACCATCTAACATGGTTTTCAGGTTTTTTAAATTATATTCTTTTACCGGAAAAACAGCAGGTTGCTCTACAAGGTCAGGTTTAACTTCGATATTGGTTTTTAACACCTCACTCAAAACAGCTAATAAATCTGCTGAACGATACGGTTTGTGTAATACAGCTGAAAATCCTTTTTGATCATACACCTGTTTATCCAGCTCCCGTTGTCCGGTTACTGCAATAACCGGAATCTTTTTCGGTAGTTGATTCACTAATTCAAAACCGCTTATTTTCGGCATTTGAATGTCGGTTATAATCACGTCAAAGGTTTCTGTTTTTAGTGTTGAAATAAGTTTCTCAGGATCGTCAAAAGGATGTACATTAAAATGATATAACTTTAAAAATTCGGTGGTGAGTTGCAGCAAAGAAGTATCGTCATCCACTACGGCCACTGAAAATCCGTTGGCTGTATTGGTGCTAAAAGCCTTTATTTCGTTTGGGGTTTTGGTCATTTTTGCCGGTAGGGTTAACCGGAAAGAACTTCCTTTATTGATTTCGCTCTCTACCGTTAGATTTCCCCGTAAAATTTCGGCGAGTTTTTTGCAGATGGTCAGTCCTAATCCGGTTCCGCCGTATTTTTTTTCAATGGATTTATCGGCTTGTGTAAATTCGTTGAAGATTAAATGAAGCTTATTCTCCTCAATTCCTATTCCGCTGTCCTGAACAACAATGGTCAGTTGATTTTGATGATAATCTGCGGAGATTTTGATGAACCCCTTTTCGGTGAATTTATAGGCATTTCCAATCAGGTTGCTCAAAATCTGCCGGATCCGCAAAGCATCGCTTTCCAGCGACAGACCGGTTATGGGATGTAATTCTAATTGCAGCGAAATGGGCTTAGACGGGTATAATGACTGAATGCTTTCTGCTACTTCTGCAATTAGTTTGTCTAATTCAAAAACAGTGTTTTCCAGTTCGATTTTTCCGGCTTCTATTTTAGAAAAATCCAAGAGATCGTTCACCAGTTGATTAATGTAAACGGATGAACTTTTGATATTAGACAAGTAATAGTTTTGTTTTTCGGAAACACCACCCAGGCTGATTAGCTCACTAAATCCCTGAATGGTATTCAGCGGGGTCTTTAGATCGTGACTTACAGTAGCAATCAGTTGTTCTCTGGCAGTTAAAAGAGATTCCGTTTTCTTTTTTTCAATCTCCAATTGTTTTCGGTATCGCTGATTTTTCAGGAAATCGCTGGTAATTAACAGAAAGAACAAGCCGGTCATCACCAAACCAATAATGGCAGCCGTGGTTAAAATGGAAACTGTTTTTTGCTGTGCTTTTTCTCTGGAAAGATTATTCAGGTTAGCTTTTTTTATGACATCTGATTCAAACTCAACTAAAATTTCATTTAGTTTTTGCGAAATGAATAAATCATTTCGGAGTAATTCAATTTCTTTATTTTTTTGAGAAGTTGTTTTAGCCTGGTTTTTTAACCGGACTTCTTCCAGAATTTTTTTAGAAGAGACTAAAATGGAATCAATTTCTTTATCCGTCAAGGTGCTTTCGGATTCTTTCGGAACATTTTGATTGAGATAGTCCACGTAGTCCTGATAGACCTTTCGCTCATAATCAGACAGTTTTGAGGGGTCAATGTTTAAACTTTCTAATGTGATTTTGCCCATTGATTCCTCGATCCGGGTTAAATCGTTCAACGCATTGTCAATAGGAAAATAGGTGCTCTGGGATTTATTGATTTTTTTCAGTTCTCCTATATTGGAAACTTTCTGTTGCAGAATAATTTTTAAACTGTCTAACAGGACCACCTGTCTTTTATTGTCAATTTTTTGTCCGAAGGAATCAATGGCGGTAATTAAACGGTTGTTCTCATGTGCAAATAGCTCAAAATCCTTTTCAAGATTGGTTTGTATAGCTACCCGTCCTAAATTATCAACATCGTAAATTTTTGAAATCAAAGACCCTAAACGAATGAGTTTCTGGTTCTCTTCGACCGATTGGCTTTCGTGGTTAGAAAAGAGTTTGTTTTCTTTTAATAACACATATCCCACCGCTATCACCAGGGTAGCAATGAGTAAGTAACTCACCAAGACTTTGAGCGGAATAAAACTTGATTTTTCTGCCATTCTCAAAGATAAAAATAACGGAAGGTTTTATTTCTTTAGGAAGTGTTAAAAATGAATAATCCCGAATTGCTCCGGGATTATTTTATTTTATAATGTTTCTTTCAACCAGCCAAAAAATTCACGTTGCCAGACAATGGCATTTTGTGGTTTTAGCACCCAGTGATTTTCTTCAGGAAAAAGAACGAAACGGCTTTTGATTCCTTGCAATTGAGCAGCCTGAAAGGCTTCCTGTCCCTGGCCAATCGGAACCCGGTAATCTTTTCCTCCCTGAATAATCAAAATGGGGGTATCCCATTTGTTCACCATCTTAATCGGGTTAAACTGACTATACGATTTTTGTGCAGCCGTATTGTTTTTCTCCCAATACGCTCCACCGATATCCCAATTGGTAAAGAACACTTCTTCGGTGGTTCCATACATACTTTCTAAGTTGAAAACACCACAATGCGAGATAAATGATTTGAACCGTTTGTTGTGAATTCCGGCTAAATAGAACACCGAATAACCACCATAACTTGCTCCAACAGCCCCTAAGCGGGTTTTGTCTACATAGCTTTCTTTAGCCACCTCATCAATGGCGGAAAGATAATCATCCATGACCTGGCCGCCCCAGTCTTTACTGATTTGTTCATTCCAGGCGACACCATGACCGGGCATCCCCCGACGGTTGGGAGCTACAACTACATAACCTTGCGAAGCCATCAGGCTGAAATTCCAACGGAAAGAGTAAAACTGCGATAAAGCTCCCTGTGGACCGCCCTGACAATAGAGCAAAGCCGGATACTTTTTGGTTTTGTCAAAATTTGGAGGAAGAACCACCCAAACGAGCATTTTTTTTCCATCGGTCGTGGTAACATATCTTTTTTCGATTTTGGGCAAGGTTAAATTTTTATATATTCCATCATTTACGTTGGTTAACTGAAGCCATGTTTTTTTCTTAACATCATAGGCATACAACTCTTTGGCATGGTTCATGTCGGTTCTTCCCAGAATTATACGGTCTACTGAAAAACCGACAATATCGGTAACGTCAAAATCTCCTGTAGTGATTTGACGGACGGTCACAGCAATTTTAGTCAACCCGGGAAAGTTAACTTCGAATAATTGAACGGTACCGTCAACCGGAGCTAAGAAGTATATTTTCTTCCCGTCGGCACTCCATTTAAAACTATCCACTGTTCCGTCCCAATTGGCAGTTAAATTAATATCCATCCCTTTAAAACGAACGATAATATCGTTTTTATCGGCCTCAAAACCATCGCGTTTCATTTGTAGCCAAGACAGTTCGCCATTGGGAGAAACGGCAGGATGCGTATCATAACCCAAATTGTTTTCAGTCAGGTTTTTAGTAACTTTGGTTTCTAAATTATACTCATATAAATCGGTATTGGTTGAGATGGCATAAGCTGTTCCTGTTTTCTTTTTGCAAACATAAATAATACTCTTACCGTCTTTACTCCAAACGTAATCTTCATCGCCGCCAAATGGTTTTTGGGGGGAATCATACGGTTCGTCTTTCATGATGTCAAAAAAAGAATTCTCTTTGTTCGTTTCAGAAAAGCCAACGTGATTGTGATTACCTTCGTTCCACGAATCCCAATGACGGTAGTTTAACCCGCTATAGATTTGTACATCAGATTTTTCTAATTCAGGGTAAAAGTCTTTACCGTTTATTTTTTCAATTTTCACTTCTTTGTGGGACAGTATGTATTTTCCGTCAGGAGAAACATTTTTGTCGTGCAACAGACCTTTACTGTCTGCAACTTCTGTAGCAGTACCTCCGTTTACAGGAATACGGTAGGTTTTAGTATTTGATTTATTTTCTTCTACTGAGGGTGTAGAAACGTTGAAAAGAATATTTTTCCCGTCTTTTGTAATACCGAGAGGAGAAACCCTTCCCAGTTTCCAGAGTGTTTCCGGCGTCAACATTTGTTGGGCAGTAGCGGCGGTTAATCCCATAAAACAACTAGCAATTAAAATGATGTTCTTCATCTGATAAAAATTTAAAGGCTAAAATAGCGATTTTTTTGCATAAAAAAAGCCACCTCGATGGAGATGGCTTCTTAAAACGTTATTTAAACTATTGCTTGATGAATCGTTTTGTCTCAACATTTTCATTATTTGAAACTTCCAATAAATACGTTCCGGAGGCTAAAGCAGAGACAGAAACACTATTAGTGTCTATTTTTCCTGTTGCCACTACTTGTCCCATTAGGTTAATGATTCGGTAAGTTGTGAAGTTTGTTTCACTGGAAATATACAGTATACCATCCTTTACAGGGTTTGGGTAGAGTATGATTAAATTTTCAGAAACCGGTTCAATTTGCCTTTCTCCATCTCTTGCTGAGGAAACAATATTTACGGTATAATCTTCTACTTCACCATAAGAAAAAGCTTCACAAGCGGTTGGTGAGGCATTGTATTTCATAGAAACCCTCATACGGGTTGTTCCTAATAAAGCAGAAGCAGGAACAGTGAAGCTTCCGGAAACAGGTGTTGCTGTCGTACTGTTTCTATTGAAAACCTGCTCTCCACTATCGGCAAAATCGCCATCTCTATTCCAATCAATCCAAACGCGATAAGCTTCACTATAAACGGTTCCTGTCCAAGCTGGAGTAATGGTAATCGTGTTACTAGTTCCTCGTACTAAATTAGTAGATAAATTAGTGAAGTTTCCATACCCGCCATTATTTCCGGATAAATTGTTGATAGAACCTAACTGAACTCTGTTGATGTATTCATCAGCAGTGCTGTTCCCTTGTGAAGCACAATAGGTAACTGTGTTCGCTAAGGTAGTTATGTTTACGGTGTTGCTGTTTGCTGAGCTGTTTCCGGCAGCATCTTTTGCTCTGACATAGAATGAATAGCCTGTAGAGGCTGTTAAACCTGTTACGGCATAAGTAGTTGAGGTTGTTGAAGCTAAGAAAGTTCCGTTTCGATATACATCATAACCAGCCACACCTACATTATCTGTTGCACCGGACCAAGCTAAATTGGTAGAAGTTTGTGTAGTGCCGGAAGCGGTTAATGTAGGAGCCGTTGGAGGTGTTGTATCAGACGTACCGACAATAAGATTTACAGTATAATCCTCTACTTGACCATAAGGAAATGTTTCACAAGCCGTTGGAATTCCGTTGTATTTCATAGAAACCCTCATTCTTGTTGCTCCAGTTGTAGCAGTTGTTGGAACAGTGAAAGTTCCGGTAACCGGTGTTGCTGATGTAGATGCTAAACTCCAAACCGTCTCACCGGCATCCGTAAATACACCGTTTTGATTATAATCAATAAACACCGCATACCCTTCACTGTAAGTTGAACCGGTCCAAGTTGGCGTAATTGTAATGGTAGCACTTGTGCCTTTCGTTAAATTTGTTGAAAGTGATGTATAATCTACATATCCTGAAACTCCGCCGGAAACATTATCGATAGTGCCGATTTGTACTCTGCCGATGTATTCATCAGCTACACTGTTTCCTTGAGAGGCACAATAGGAGAATCCCCCTGCAAGCGTTGTCACATTTACAGTATTACTGTTGACAGAAACGTTTCCTGCGGCATCCTTAGCTCTTACATTAAAGGTATAGGATGTAGAAGGGGTTAATCCGGTAGCTGCAAATGTTGTGGCTGTGGTTGTTGATCCGATTAAAACGCCTCCTCTGTAAACATCGTACCCTGTAACACCAACATTATCTGTAGCACCGGACCAGGATAAGTTGGTTGAAGTTGAAGTAGTTCCCGAAGCAGATAATGTTGGGGCTGTTGGGGCTGTGGTGTCTGTTGAACCGCCTGTAATTGTAAAGTTAGTGTTGGAAACATCAAAGAAAATATGGTTGGTTCCTTTCACCATGATGCGGTTTTGATTACCGGGGGTATTGGGTATGGTTACAGCTTGTGAACCATCGTTGGGTGTTGAGGCCAAAAGCAGGGTCCAGGTTGTACCACCATCGGTAGATAATAAAATATCAACGTTTGCACAGTTTACCCCATTTGCAGTGGTTCCGGCTACATTCCAGGTAACTGTTTGTGTGCTTCCTCCGGCATAGGTAACGGCCGTATTGGGAGAACTGACCGTAAAGGGACCTGCTGTTCCGTTGACAGTAACAACCATGTCATCGCTGTTGTTGGCTGATCCGCCGGCTCTGTTATCGCGAACAGTTAATCTGAAATTCATGGTTCTTGCTACAGAAGGCAGTGCTTCCACGGTGATTTCTGAACCGGCAGTTGTGGTTGCTCCGGTTAAAATTGATTGCATTCTTGGAAAATAGCGAACCGGTGAAGTTGACGGATTATACGAACGGAACGTTGGCCCTGAAGTTCGGGTAGCACTTGCCGCCGAATTGGCTCCGGTTGCGTTGGATGCTGCATTGTCAAATTGTTCCCAGTTATAGGTTAGCACATCTCCGTTTGCATCGGTTCCTGTTCCGGTGAGCATAAATGGTGTGCTTTTAGGAATGGTGTAATCTAATCCGGCATTAGCCGTAGGAACCGCATTTCCGGTAGCCGTATTGGTCTGACACGTTTTATTTTTTACATTATTCGTTACTTGTTGAATACTGAAAGCGTGAAAATAGGCATCCGAATTAGCTTGAACATCTTGGGCGGTAATACCCGCATATCCCATAATAGTTGAACCTGATCCGGGCTCCATGTTAGCACCTGTTCCTTCGTTACTCATTGAAAAAGTGTGATTTGCTCCAAATTGATGACCTATTTCATGAGCAACATAATCAATGTCAAAAGTATCTCCTGTTGGAATTGTGCTTGATGTAAAAGCACTTCCTTTGGAACCGTTTACGCATACGCATCCAATACATCCGGCATTTCCGTTGTTGGAAGCTCTTACGAATAAGTGACCAACATCATAGTTTGCTTCACCAATTACGGAAGTTAATGTACTTTGCACTTGACTGTTGTAACTTGTAGTGTAAGGATCGGTTGAGGCATTGGTATAGATTACTAAATCAGTATTGGCAATAAGTACCATTCGGATGGCAAAATCTTTTTCAAAAACCCCATTCACACGCGTCATTGTTGCGTTGATAGCTGCCAAAGCCTGTGCTTTTGTCCCGCCAAAGTAAGCGGTATATTCCCCGGTTGCCGAAACAGCTAACCGAAATGTTCGCAATGTACTGTCATCAGCATTTGGTCTTAACAAGGTTGGGTCGACCTCGTTCTGAACCTGATTTATAACAGAACATTCAAAAGGTGAAAAGTTTTTTACTTTGTCGGCTTTTTTATAAACGGAATAAGTCGTTAAATCTTCCGTTAAAGGTTCGATAAAAACAGCCGATTTTCCGGCACTCAATAGCATGGATTTAAACCCAAGCGGCGAAATACTGAAGTAAACTGTTGACGACGGATTATCAATTCCAATTCCGATGTACGATTTAATTTCAGGATAATTTGCTGCTAATTCAGGAGCCATAATGGCGTTTTCATAAACTTTGAATTGTTCCATTTCGCCATTTTCATTCGGAAGAGAAATAACTTTTCCGTTTTTGGTTTGAGCAAATCGATTGGGTGCCGATGAAAGAACTGTTTTAATTCCTTCTACATCCAGTTCAAAAACTTTTTTCTGCGGAAGCTGCATTTTGCTTTCCAAAAGCGTAGCATTGCTTTTTAAAGCAGAAGCTTTCCAAAAATTGCTTTTCTCCTGAGCATAAGAAAAACAGGCACTTGTCAGCAGTGCAAAGGTGAGTAATTTAAGCTTCATAAAATTTTGGTTGATTAGTTAATATCAGGTCAAATGTAAAGTTATTTTGATGCCGTTGACGGATTTTGATGCTAATTTATTAACAATTAATAAAAAAATAAATGTGATATTTGATATATTGATAATTATAGTGTTAAAACAGTAAATTATAGAGCTGAATTATTCTTATAAAGTCCTGTTATCCTGAAAAAGTTTTCCTTCCATTAAAATAAAAAGTACTTTTATAAAAATTTTTAAAGAGATGTATCTTAGTTTTTGGGAGCTTAAAAATTGGTTTGTAAACATCGATTTTACCGTTGTTGGCAGTGGAATTGTCGGTTTGCATTGTGCTCTAGAATTGCGTGAAAAATTTCCTTCGGCTAAAATATTAGTGCTTGAAAAAGGGTTTCTTCCGCAAGGAGCAAGTACTAAAAATGCCGGATTTGCCTGTTTTGGTTCGGTTTCCGAAATTTTAGATGATTTACATTCACACACGGAAGAAGAAGTGTTGCAATTGGTGCAAAAAAGATGGGAAGGATTGCAATTGCTTCGCAAACGGATTGGTGATCAGGCTCTAGATTTAAAGCCGTACGGCGGATATGAATTGTTTTTGAAAGAAGATGAATCTACGTATGAAGAATGTCTGCAAAAGCTTCCGTTTATAAATGAACTTTTGAAACCATTGTTTAAAAATGAAGTTTTTTCAAAAGAAATTGATCGTTTTGCATTTCAGGGTATCCGGGAGTATGTGTTGTTTAATCCGTATGAAGCTCAAATTGATACCGGAAATATGATGCAGCAATTGTTGAAAACAGCAGTTCAGCAGAACATTCTGATTTTAAATCAACAAACCGTAACGTCTTACACAGAAAAAAGCAATGCCGTAGAAGTTGTTCTGGGTGATTTTTCCTTTCAAACCCAAAAATTATTTTTTGCAACCAATGGTTTTGCTCACGAACTCACTGATGGTGAAGTAAAACCGGCCAGAGCTCAGGTATTGATTACGAAACCTATTCCGAATTTAGACATCAAAGGAACGTTTCATTTGGATAAAGGGTACTATTATTTCCGGAATTTTGAAGACAGAATTTTGTTGGGCGGAGGGAGAAATTTAGATTTTGAAGGAGAAACCACCACCGAGTTGGCTCAAACAGAAATAATTCAAAACAAGTTGGAACAATTGCTAAAAGAAGTAATTTTGCCCAACCAATTATTCGAGGTCGAACATCGCTGGAGCGGAATCATGGGTGTTGGAAATCACAAAAAACCAATTGTTAAGCAATTAAGCGAAAAGGTGTTTTGTGGTGTCCGCTTGGGCGGAATGGGTGTGGCGATTGGTAGTTTAGTGGGAAAAGAATTAGCTGATTTAATCGATTAATTTATGATAAAAAAAATAGTCCGTTTCCTTTGGAAAGCCATATTGTGGTTTTTTGGTATTTCTGTTTGCTCAGTTATTCTGTTCAAATTTGTGCCTGTTCCGTTCACTCCTTTGATGGCCATCAGGGCCATTGAACAAAAAATGGATGGTAAAGAAATGATTTGCAGCCACGATTGGGTGCCGATTGAAGAAATTTCCATTAATCTTCAAAAAGCAGTAATTGCCAGTGAAGATGGAAATTTTTTAACCCACAATGGTTTTGACTTTAAAGCCATTGAAAAAGCGATGGAAGCCAATAAAAAAGGAAAAAAATTGCGAGGCGGGAGTACAATTTCACAACAAACTGCCAAAAATGTTTTTTTATGGCAAGGAAGAAGCTATTTGCGAAAAGGTTTGGAAGCGTATTTCACTGTTCTCATAGAACTCATTTGGGGAAAAGAACGCATCATGGAGGTGTATTTGAACAGTATCGAAATGGGCAACGGTGTTTATGGAGCTCAAGAAGCTGCACGTGTTTGGTATCGTAAAGATGCTATCAATTTAACTCCGCGTGAAGCGGCCGGAATTGCGGCAATTTTGCCTAATCCAAGAAAATTTAAAGCTTCCAACTCATCCAATTACATCAATCGTAGAAAAGATTTTATTGTGCGGCAGATGAGTTATTTGGGGAAAATTGAGTATTAATTTTTGGAACACGGATTATAAAAATTGGAGAAATTCATAAAATAATTATAATCCAAAATTTTTAAGATTATTATAATTTCTTATATCAGTGATCTAAATTTTATTCATCATTCGTTGAACACGGATTATAAAAATTGGAGAAATTCATAAAATAATTATCATCCAAAATTTTTAAGATTATTATAATTTCT
>QFCS01000448.1_pt1 | contig 27970 bp, 25 predicted proteins | sample 3576561 | NCBI WGS metagenome assembly QFCS01 | reverse complement strand
GACATCAGCCGTTTCTTATCTCGTCACCCTGAACTTGTTTCAGGGTCCATGGCCCGCCGTTTCCTTCGGCGTAACGCTGACCGAGAGGTTCGGCCATGGATGCTGAAACAAGTTCAGCATGACGAAGAGGGAACGTCCGCTTCCCACCCCAAAAGCGGCTCCGGCAATGGCCCGCCCCTCTTTCAGAAAATCCCCGCCGCCAGCCCTTCGGCCAGCGCCGCGCCCAGGTCGCGCGCTTCGGCGAGGCGGTCCGCCGGGATCGTCTTCGGCGCCAGAATCGCTTCGGGCGTCTGCGCGGCAGTGTTCACGATCACCGGATCGGCGACGCGCTTCAATCGCCAGCCGGTCGCGATGCGGTCGAGCTGGCGCTGGGCGTTTTCGCCGTCGGAGCCCGCGCAGATGATCGTCGCATAGGGGCGCCCCTCGATCCGGCCGAGGCAGCGATAGTAGCAGCGGTCGAACATCTCCTTCATCGCCCCCGACAGCGCGGCGAGATTTTCGGGGCCGACGAAGAGATAGCCGCCCGCCTCGAGCAGGCGGTCGGGGGTGACGTCATCTGCCGCGACGAGGCTCGCGCCCGCCGCCCCCGCGAACGCGGCTTCGGCGAGCGCGCGGCTGCCGCCGGTGCGGCTGTGCCAAATGACAAGAAGTTTGCATTCTTCCATCGGCCGATCCTCTATGCTGCGCTCGCCCGCGCCCACGGGCCTTCGCTTGCCAAGCCGCGGCGCGCGGCGCAAGCAGGACGATATCAGGGGAGAAAGACATGCGCCGACTGATCCTATTGCTGCTGACCGCCGCTTTGCCCGTCACCGCTCTGGCGCAGGACGCCGCAAGCGAAGCGACCCGCGCCGCGCAGGCCGAACTGGCGAAGCGCCTGCCGCTCGATGATCCACGCGACGAGGCCAATGTCATGCGCGGCAAGCTCGCCGAGATTCCGGGCGGGGTGATCCTAGGCAAGGACGGCAAGACCGTGTGGGACCGCCGCCCCTATGATTTCCTGAACCAGACGAAGGCGCCCGACACGGTGAATCCTTCGTTATGGCGGCAGGCGCGGCTCAATGCGGTCCACGGACTGTTCGAGGTGGTGCCGGGCAAGATCTGGCAGCTTCGCGGCTATGATATTTCGGTGATGACGATCATTCGCGGCAAGAGCGGCTGGATCGTCGTCGATCCGCTGCTCTCCGAAGAGGCGGCCGCCGCGGGATGGAAATTGTTCGCCGACACGATCGAGGCGAAGGAAGGCAAGCGGCCGATAAAGGCGGTGATCTTCAGCCACAGCCACAGCGACCATTTCGGCGGCGTCGGCGGAATCGTCAGCGCGGCCGATGTCAAGGCGGGCAAGATCCGCATCATCGCGCCGCACGGCTTTTCGGAGGAAGCGACGGCGGAGAATGTCCTCGCCGGCGCAGCGATGGGGCGGCGCGCGCTCTATATGTTCGGTGCGATCCTGCCCCCCGGCCCGGCGGGACAGGTCGATACCGGACTCGGCCCCAAGCTGTCGTCGGGGACGATCGGCTATATGGAGCCGACCGAGACGCTGAGCGACAAGGGCGGCACGCTGACCATCGACGGGCTGGCGTTCGATTTCATGGACGCGGGCGGCACCGAGGCGCCCGCCGAGTTCGTCTTCTACATTCCCGCTTACAAGGCGCTGCACACGACCGAGGTGGTGACGCACAATCTCCACAATATCCTGACCCTGCGCGGGGCGCAGGTGCGCGACGCGCTGCGCTGGTCGAAGGTGATCGACGCGATGCTGCTCAAATGGGGCGGCAGCGCCGAGGTCGCGATGGGATCGCACCATTGGCCGACCTGGGGGGCGGGTGCGGTGAGCGAATTGCTGACCCATCAGCGCGACGCCTATCGCTATGTCCACGACCGCACGCTCTTTCTCGCCAATCGCGGTGCGACACTGCACGAACTCGCCGACCAGACGCCCGAGGCGCCGGTGCAGGCGACCGATTTCTCGACGCGCGGCTATTACGGCACGCTCAATCACGATATGAAGGCGACCTATCAGCGCTATTTCGGCTGGTGGGACGGCAATCCCGCCAATTTCAACCCGCTGCCGCCCGAACAGTCGGCGCCCAAATATGTCGCGCTTGCGGGCGGCGCCGACAAGCTGCTCGCGGCGGGCCAGGCGGCGATCGCGGCGGGCGATTATCGCTGGGCGGCCGAGCTTTTGAACAAGCTCGTCTTTGCCGAGCCCGCCAACAAGGCAGCGCGCAGCGCGCTCGCCTCGGCCTATGACCAGATGGGCTATCAGGCGGAGTCGGGGGCGTGGCGCAACTATTATCTCGCCGCCGCCGCGACCCTGCGCGGCACCGAGGTCGCGGCGACGACGAGCAACGGCCAGAGCCGCAGCTTCGTCAGCGCGATACCGACCGGCGTCTTTTTCGATGCGCTTGCGACGCGGTTCGACGCGGCGAAGGGATCGGCGCTGAAAGGGACGTTCCAGTTCGTGCTGCCCGACAGCAAGGAAGCGGTCGCGGTGGTCGTCGAGGGCGGGGTCGAGTTTCCCCGCTACGGCGTGAGCGACGCCGCGCCGACCGCGACGATCACGATCGACCGGGGGACGCTCGACGATGTGATGCTGGGGCAGGCCCAGTTCCCGGCGCTGCTCCAGTCGGGCGCGATCCGCATCGACGGCGACAAAATGGCCTTCCTGTCGTGGTTCGCGCTCCACCCGCCCGCCGACCCGCGCTTTCATGTGGTCGAGCCGTAAGAAGGAAGAAGAGGCCGACCCTGTCTTCGTCACCCCCGCGAAAGCGGGAATCCGGCTCTTTCCTTCCTTTGCGCCTTTGCGCCTTTGCGTGAGATTTTGAAAGACTCACGCAAAGGCGCGAAGAATTAAGAGAGAAGGAAGCTGGATCCCCGCCTTCGCTGGGATGACGAGGGAGGATGGTCGAAAGTTCGGCCGAGACCGAGACCGAATTAGAGGTTTCAGTCTGCGGCGATCCCCCTAAATATCTACGCATGACCGAAACCCCCGCCGCGCCCACCGACCCTTTCGCGCCCGACGCGCTCAACGTGCGCGAGGGGCTCGATCCGGTCGACCCGGCTTTCGTGCATGTGCTGCGCGTGACGACCGCGCTCACCCTGCTGCCGCTCGCGGTCGCGGCGACGCTCGTCGATATCCTCGTGATGCCGCGGATCGGCGGGCCATTCGGGCTGCTCAGCGTCGCGGCGTGGCTGATCGCGATCGTCATGATCGTCACCTTTCCGGCGCGGCGCGTCACGCGCTGGGGCTTCAAGATCGGCGAGGGACAGCTTCGCGTCGCGCGCGGCTGGCTGTTTCGCACCGACACCATCGTCCCCTTCGTGCGCGTCCAGCATATCGACGTCGGACAGGGGCCGGTCGAGCGCCTCTTCGGCCTGTCGCACCTCGTCGTCCACACCTCAGGCACCCACAACTCCATGGTGACGCTGCCCGGGCTGCACGCCGATCTCGCGGCGGCGATGCGCGAGACGATCCGCCGCCATATCCAGACCGATTTCGCATGAGCGACGCCGCCGCCCTGCCCGCAATCGACGACGCCGAGCCGCACTGGCAACGGCTCCATCCCGCGACGCTCGCGCTGTCGATCGTTCAGCTTGGGCCGCGGACGCTCAATTTCGTGCCTGCGCTCGCGGCGATCGGGATCGCGGGAAAATGGGCCTATGTCGTCCCCGCGCTGCTCCTTTTCCTCCTCGTTTCGCTCGTCTTCGCCTGGCTCCATTGGCTGCGCTTCCGCTTCGCGGTCGGCGCGGATGAGATCGTCATCGAAAGCGGCGTGCTGTCGCGCCAGCACCGCACCATTCCCTTCGACCGCATCCAGGACGTCGGCATCGAGCAGGGGCTGATCGCGCGCGCGCTCGGCATCGCGAAGGTGGGGCTGGAGACCGGCGCAGGCGGCGGCAAGGAGAATGACGCGGCGCTCGACGCGATCGGCCTCGACGCCGCCGAGGCGCTGCGCGCGACGATCCGCGCGCACCGCAGCGTGCCCGCCGTCGTCGCGGCATCCGCGACGCCCGAAGCCGCGCCCGCCGAAGACCGGCTGCTCTTCGCGATGGGGCCGCGCCGGCTGCTGATCGCCGGCCTGTTCAATTTCTCGCTCGCCGCGCTCGCGATCGTCGGCGCCGCAATGCAATTCTTCGACGGGCTGCTGCCGTTCGACTTCAACGTCTTCAATCCCGTCGACTGGATCGACCTTGCCGAACGCTATGGCCTCGATAGCTGGCTGCTCGCGCATCGCTGGGTCGCCGGTCTCGGCGCCGCCATCTCGCTTCTCTTCATCGGTTTCGCGAGCGGTATCGCAACGATGCTGTTCGCCAACTGGAATTTCCGCCTGATGCGCGAGCCGCGCGCGCTGCGCCGCACGCGCGGCCTGACGACGCGCACCGACGTCGCGGTGCCGGTGAAGCGCGTGCAGGCGGCGATCCTTGTCACCGGCTGGCTGCGGCAGCGCTTCGGCTGGCACGAACTGCGCCTGCAAAGCCTGGCGAGCGACGGCGAGAAGGAGAAGGACCATCAGATCATCCCCTTCGGCAGGCTCGCCGAGATCGATCCGGTGCTGGGCGAAGTCGCGATCGATCGCCCCGCCCCCGGCAGCCCCTGGTCGCACAGCCACCGGATCATCGCGCTCGGCGGCCTGATCGGCGCCGCCTGCGCGGCGATCGGCGGCAGCCTGGCGGTCTTTCTCGGGCAGCCGATCGGCTGGATCGCGGTTGTCGCGGCGGTGCTGATCGCGGCCTTTGCGCTCATCGGCACGCGCTTCCATCAATGGATCGACACCGGCGACATGGTCGCGATCCGCAGCGGCTTCTGGAAGCCCCGGACGACCTTGCTCCCGCACGCCTCGGTGCAGACCGTCGACCTCAAGACCGACTTCATCCTCCGCCCCCTCGGCCTCGCGACGCTCGTCTTCGGGGTGCCGGGCGGCAGCGCGCTCGGCGCGCATGAGATTCCGGCGATCCCGCTCGGCACAGCGACGGACCTGCGCGCGCGCATTCTCGCCGCGGGAGCACGCGCATGACCGCTGCACTCGGCATCACGCACTCGATTCTCGGCCAGCCGTGGCACTGGCGGCGGACGAGTGCAGAGATGGGCGGGACAAGCCTCGCGCCCGACGATCTCGTCACGCAGCTTCTGCTCGCGCGCGGCGTCGAGCGCGACGATCTGGAACGCCAGCGCGCGCCGACCCTGCGCGGCTTCATGCCCGACCCGTCGCTGTTCCGCGATATGGACGCCGCCGCCGCGCGGCTCGCCGATGCGGTCGAAGCGCGCGAGACGGTAACGATCTTCGGCGATTACGACGTCGACGGCGCGACCTCGGCGGCGCTGCTCGTCCGCCTGCTCCGCGCGCTCGACGTGCCGGTCGGCGCCTATATCCCCGACCGATTGATGGAGGGCTATGGCCCGTCGGGCGCCGCGTTGGTGAAGATCGGCGCGGCGGGGTCGCGGCTCGTCGTCACCGTCGATTGCGGCGCGCAGGCGTTCGACGCGATTTCCGAGGCGAAGGCCGCGGGAGTCGAGGTGATCGTCGTCGATCACCATCAATGCGCGACGACGCTTCCGCAAGCCTTTGCGGTGGTGAACCCGAACCGACTCGACGAGGACGCCGAAGCAGCGATCCACGGCAATCTCGCCGCGGTCGGCGTCGCCTTCCTCCTCGGCGCCGCGCTGCTCCGCACATTGCGCGCGCGCGGACATTTCGGCAGCCGCGCCGAGCCCGCGCTGATCGAACTGCTCGACCTCGTCGCGCTCGGCACCGTCGCCGATGTCGCGCGGCTCACCGGCTTCAACCGCGCGCTGGTGACGCAAGGCCTCAAGGTGATGGCGAAGCGCGGCAATATCGGCATGGCGGCGCTGATGGACGCGGCGCGGCTGACCAAACCGCCGAGTGCGAGCGACATGGGCTTCGCGCTCGGCCCACGGATCAACGCCGGCGGCCGCGTCGGCAAGTCGGACCTCGGCGTGCGGCTGCTCACGACGAGCGATCCGCGGGAAGCCGCCGAGATCGCGCAGGAACTGAACCGGCTGAACGAGGAACGCCGCGCGATCGAGGCGGCGGTGCTCGACGAAGCGATGGCGGCGAGCGGAGCCTGCGCCAACGCGCCCGTCGCGATCGTCGCGGGGCAAGGCTGGCATCCCGGCGTGATCGGGATCGTCGCCGGGCGCCTGAAGGAGAAACTGCACCGCCCCGCCATCGTCATCGCGGTCGACGAGGACGGCGTCGGCAAGGGGTCGGGGCGCTCAATCTCGGGCGTCGACCTCGGCGCCGCGATCCTCGCCGCGAAAGAGACCGGGCTGCTCGTCGCGGGCGGCGGCCATGCAATGGCGGCGGGGCTGACCGTCGAGGCCGGCAAGGTCGATGCGCTCGGCGCCTTCCTCAATGACCGGCTCGCCGCCGACGTCGAGCGCGCGAGCGGCGACAAGGCGCTGCTGATCGACGCGGTGCTGGCGCCGCGCGCGATCAATCCGCTGTGGTGCGAGGCGATCGAGAATGCGGGGCCTTACGGTGCCGGCTGGCCCGCGCCGCGCGTCGCGACGGGCCCGGTGCGGATCGTCGAATCGGGGATCGTCGGCACCGACCATGTCCGACTGATCGCGGCGGGCGACGATGGCGCGCGCTTCAAGGCGATCGCCTTCCGCAGCGCCGAGAGCGAATTGGGACAATCGCTGCTGAATGTGCGCGGACGCAAGCTGTGGCTCGCGGGGCGCGCGAAACGCGACGACTGGGGCAGCCGCCCCGCCGCCGAACTCCACCTCGAAGATGCCGCCTGGGCCGACTAGCGACCGGCCGCCGCTTCCCGCGCCAATCGGCGCTTGACCGCATGGAAGCGCCCGTCTAAGGCGCCGCTTCACCGTTTTGACGGCCCCTTCGTCTAGCGGTCTAGGACGTCGCCCTTTCACGGCGAAAACACGGGTTCGAGTCCCGTAGGGGTCACCAAATCGCCTGTAAGGCGCAGAAGTCTCGGTTTTCTGTTCGTTAGTGACTCGGTGGGTACACCAAATGAGTACACAAAGGACGAACAATCATGAATCCGAAGGGACTATGGCGCGATCCGCGCAGTGGCATTTTTTACCTCCGCCGCCGCATTCCGCTGCCGTTGCAAAGCGCCTTCGCTTGCGGCCAACTCTATAAGGTGAGCCTCGCCACCGCCGATCCCCGCGATGCAGAACGCAAGCTCGCGATTGCCAATGGTGAATTTGAGCAAAAGTGCGATCAATTTCGCGCCACACTCGCAAATGGTGTCGCGGGATCGTTCACCTCCGACGAGGCACGCGTCCTTGTCGAGCGCCTCCTCACCGCCCGGTCCGCTACCGGGTTTGCGAGCGGCGGTATGGATGTCGCCTTCGTCCTCAAGGATCTCGACGACGCCGTCGCGGATCAAGCGGGAGACCATCGATCCACCGCACAAGACATGAGCCCCGCCGAATGGATCGCCTATCGCAAAAAGTTGGCGGGAAGCGATCTCGACGATGAATTTTCTCCCGAAACACTGGCCCGAATCGAGGCTCACCATGCGTCGGTTCATAGAGACCCGGGCGCGCTATGGTTCAGCTTTCAGAAACGTGTACCGCGCCGCCGTTGGCGCCCGCTACTCAGCTTCGCCGTTACGAAGATAAAGCGCGAACTCAAACTGCCCGATGAGACGAATCGCGGGATTGACGAACCACTCGCCGATGCGCTGGCTGATGCGCTGTGTTCGGTGCAGGTCCGCGAACAAGTTCCTCTGCCTCCCTCGGCCCGGCGCCGCGAAAACGCGAGCCGGCTCCAGCCGGACATGAAGCTCGACGCTCTTGAGGCGAGATGGATCGCGGCGCGCAAGCCGACGCTCAAGGCGCAGGCCGCGACGAACACGGCCGTGCGCTATTTCAAGAGCTATATCGGCGATGTAGGCATCGGCGAGATCACGCCCAACGATCTGTTCGAATTTCGCGACGCTGTGGCAGCGCTGCCGAAAAGCATGCCGCGGGTGCATCGGATGATGGAGTTCGTCGATATTCATGCGCTATATGCCGACAAGTCGGGCACAGATCGCATATCGCCGCAATCGATCAAAAAATATCTCGGGGCGATTCAGGCCCTCCTTGGGTATGCCTTTCAGGAGCGCTTCATCCCTGCGAATACCGGTGCCGGCATCAAAGTCGAAGGTTATACAAAAAAGAGCAATAGGCGCCCATTTACTCAGGACGAACTCGCTCAGCTTTTCGCCGCCGACCTGTTCGTCGCTCCTTGGTCAAAGCCTGCCAACAAATCGAAGGTCTCTGATTCTACCCTGCGCTGGTTATTTCTGCTCGGCCTCTGCACGGGCGCTCGAATCGAGGAACTTGGCCAGATATTGCTCGCGGACATCAAGTCCGAGCTAGGTATCCCTTATATCGACGTCACTGACTATGTTATGGACGATATTGAAGAGCGCAAGCGGGTGAAGACCGACGGTTCTATTCGCGTGATACCGCTCCATCCCAAACTGATAGGGCTCGGGTTTCTCGACTACGTCCAACGAATGCGGTCGAGCGGAGCGGTCCGGCTTTTTCCTGACCTCGTGGCTGATTCGCTGGGCGTAAAGACCAAGGAAGCGAGCCGCCGCGCCAACCGCCTGATCGACAATGCCGTCGGCGATGACCCGCGCCTCGTGTTTTATAGTTTCCGACACAGCTTCAAGGATCTCTGCCGCGACGCCAACATTCCCAAGGACGTGCACGACCAGCTTATGGGGCATTCGCCCGCAGATGTTGGCGGAGGCTACGGTTTGGGACGGGCGATCAACAATCTCGCAGCCCACTTGAAGCGGATACGGTTCAGTTTCGTCGATTGGGATGCGATTAAAGTGACCGCCGAACATCCTGAAGCATTACCCGACGCCCACGCAGGCACTCGATCGTCGGCAAGAATGTCGGTCCTTCCCGGTCGGCGGGCTGTTCGATGACTGTCGCGGCAGATCGGCTGCTGGCGAGCAACCCATTGATATCGGCCCATGCGGTTAGATTTTTGAAGATGGCCGGTACCAGTAGATCCAATTTTCTCGCTGGCATTCGGTCGCGGCGAGACTCTGAGGTGCTGAGCTTGGGATACAGTTCATCCCCCAAGCGTACGCTGGTAAGCCGACAATCCGAAATTCATCACGGGGTCGGTAGCTTTGACACTTACGGAGAGAACACGTTTTTCCTAGGTTATTTATCGCCAGGATACCATTATTCTGAAGTCTTAGAGCACTATCATAGTCCCCAGAACGCTGTATCGAACAGACCTCTTGCTCGTTTGTTTTTAAGCAATCACCAATTCCCAACAACCGTATTAACGGCGCTACGCGGTCGAAGACTCGCGGAACTCATAGATTTCACCGAGGACCGTATATTTTTTGGTTCCAAGCACACCACCATTGTGTCCGCAGAAATGCACCCTGACGACCACGAGATCCTGGAATTGGAGCTTGCGGTGGCATGGTATCCTCTGTCGCGAGCGCTGTCGCACCTATAGAGAAATTTGATCGCGCTTTCCGTCGAGTCGCATCCGTCATCCGCGCAACTTTCGGTGCTGGCGCTACCTCCGATGGATCGCCCACGTGCGCGCTCAGACTCACGCGGCAACGGCTTCTACATATCAATCGAGCGAGTGGCCGTCCGGCTGCTAGTGGCTCGACCTGGCCGTTGCACGAACCGCTCCGCGGATTGGCGCTAACCTTGATGTAAAGCGGCCGCGCGAGCGCCGCACCTGATTGAACGCGAGCTGCCACAGGCAGACCCTTTCGACTCCTTTACCTGAGGAGTCGAACGATGAACGAGCTTATCCAGATTGGCCCGATCAGCCCGCTGCGCCAGCGGCTGATCGACGACATGACCATGCGCCGCTTCTCGAAGGAGACGCAGCGTAATTATCTTCGCGACGTCGGACGGTTCGCGACCTGGCTCGGGCGCTCGCCGCATACCGCGAGCGCCGAGGATATCCGGCAGTTCCAGATCGAGCAGCAGCAGGCAGGCGTCCCGGCGCCGACCATGAACAGCATCGTCGGCGCGCTGCGGTTCTTCTTCACGCACACGCTCGACCGCCCCGACCTCGCGCGCAAGCTCGTCCGCACCAGGCAGGTTCGCAAGATCCCGGTCGTGCTGACCATGGCCGAGGTGAAGCGGCTGCTCGATGCCACGCGCTCGCTCAAGCACCAGGCCGCGCTGTCGGTCGCCTATGGCGCGGGCTTGCGCGTCGCCGAGGTGTCGGCGCTGAAGGTCAGCGATATCGACAGCAAGCGCATGCTGCTCAGGATCGAGCGCGGCAAAGGCGGGCGGTATCGCAACGCCATGCTGCCCGAGGGCCTGCTCCTGCTCCTGCGCGACTGGTGGCGCGCGGGGCGGCAACAGGGCATCCTCGTTCCCGACGGCTGGCTCTTCCCCGGACAGAGCGCCGCGGCGCCGATCAGCACGCGCCAGCTCTACCGTGTCGTCGTCGAAGCCGCGGAGGCCGCGGACATCGACAAGCGCGTCGGACCGCACACCTTGCGCCACAGCTTTGCCACCCACCTGCTTGAGGACGGCGTCGATATCCGCGTCATCCAGGCGCTGCTCGGCCATGCCAAGCTAAACACCACCGCCTTCTACACCCAGGTTGCCACCAGGACCGTTCGCTCGATCGTCAGTCCGCTCGACAGGCTCGCGCTCGCATCGCCGAGCGAGGAGGCGCCCGACGGCTGAGCGGTGCGCGCCTCACTCGAGGTCGCCGACATCTTCCGTGCTGCCGGACCCGCGTATCGCGCCGCCCATGCCGGGCATCTGAGCCTGCACCAGCTCAAGATCATGTCGGCGATCGAGCATTGCCGCACCGCCGCCCTAGGTGGCCACGTCAAGGCCTGCACCGACTGCGGCCACTGGCGGATCGCATACAACAGCTGCCGCAACCGACACTGCCCAAGGTGCCAGGGCGTCGCCGCGCGGACCTGGCTCGAGGCGCGCGAGGCCGATCTCCTCCCGGTCGGCTATTTCCATGTCGTGTTCACGCTCCCCGCCGAGGTCGCCGCGATCGCCTTCCACAACAAGGCGCTCGTCTATGACCTGCTGTTCAAGACCGCCGCCGATACGATGCTCACGATTGCCGCTGATCCCAGGCACCTCGGCGCCCGGATCGGCATCACCGCCGTGCTTCATACCTGGGGCTCGGCGCTCACCCATCATCCGCACATCCACATGATCGTGCCCGGCGGCGGCATCTCCCGCGATGGAACAGGCTGGATATCGGCTCGCCCCGCCTTCCTGCTCCCGGTTCGCGTGCTCGGCGCGCTGTTCCGCCGCCTGTTCCTCACCCGCCTTCGCGCGCTGCACGATGCCGGCAAGCTCACCTTCTTTGGCACCATGTCCCAGCTTGCCGAACGGCGCGCTTTCCTGCGGCACCTCTCGCCCGTCAGGAAGAAGCGCTGGGTGGTCTATGCCAAGCCGCCGTTCGCGGGTCCCGAGGCCGTGCTCGCTTACCTCGCGCGCTACACCCACCGGGTCGCCATATCGAACAGCCGCCTCCTCCGGTTCGACGAGGCCGGGGTCACCTTCCGCTACAAGGATTACCGCAAGGCCGGCCCCGGACGGCAGCAGGTCATGACCCTCGCCGCCGACGAGTTCATCCGCCGCTTCCTCCTCCACGCCCTCCCGCGCGGGTTCCACCGCATCCGCCACTATGGCCTGCTCGCCAGCGCACGCCGCAAGTATCACCTCGAACGCGCGCGCCGGCTGCTCGACGTCGCGCCTCCACCGACCGAGGAAGCGACCGACGAGCCCCAGCCCCAGCCAACCTGCCCGTGCTGCGGCGGCACCATGATCATCATCGAGGTCTTCGAGCGCCGCTATCAGCCCCGCGCGCCGCCCCAGCTTGCGGTCTCGTCCGGGACACCTGCGCCGTGACCCGGCACGGCTCATCGTCTTCCTCCTCCAGGGCACACCCGCGCCTGGAAGCGGCCCCGCTTGCGCCGACGCTGCCCAAAAGCAGACGCCGGAACCGCAAAATCGGACGGTCCGACTTTCAACGTCCGCTTTTGCGACTCATATCCAGACGGTCCGTTCTCAGATGCGTCTGCTTTTCGGCAACCGTCAGCCGCACCGGACCCCGCGCAAAACCGCTTTCCCCATAGCTCGGCTCATGACCACCGCGGTTCGGGCATCGAAGACTTTCTGACGCCTGGCGGCGTCTGAAACTCTCAACGATAGCGGTCCGGCAGCTTGCGGACCTCCATACGAGATAGCAGACATTCCACGAAAGTGCTTTGCTAAGCTTTACGGGTTGTGAAAGCATTCGTCGGCTAGGCGAGGTCATATTAACGAACCAAATGTCGCGCTTGTCCCAAGGGACAAACCGTATATTTGGAGAACAGAACATTTTAGTTCGTCCAACTTGGACGGTCCGCGCGTCGCGGTGGGGGATCGAGATGCGAGTTTTAAGACGGGTGCCGCCGACACCAGAGCAAATTGCAATAGTACGGCGCATTCAAACCGGAGTGTCGCTTATTCGCGGCGCTGCGGGTAGCGGTAAAACCACGACCGCGCTTTTGGCGCTGAGAGCCGCCACCGGTGCTACGGTGAATCAGTTTCGAAACGATGGCCGTCTACCTGCAAACGTTCTCGTTCTTACTTACAACAATTCTCTTCGTAGCTACATCACGGCAGTTGCTGAAGGAGAAATGGCTGACTACGCCGACGATGTTCGGCTTTTCATCTCTACGTTTGATCGTTGGGCTTTGGACACATTGGGTCGACGTGGACCTGATTCATGGTTAGCTCGGCAGCGACTTGTTGCCCTCGGCGCGGCATTCCCTCGAGACACCGCTTTCGTGAAAGACGAAGTGGAGTACCTCCTAGGTCGTCTGCCGCCAGAGCGACTTGAAGACTACCTTACTATGGAACGAACAGGCCGAGGTGCATCGCCAGCCATGCCCAATGCAGTTCGGATGCAGTTATTAGAGGAAGTCGTACATCCATATTCGGCCTGGAAGCGTGAGAGCGGAGCAGAAGATTTCAATGATATTGCCATTGAAATGCTCGAAGCATGCCCCGAATTTCGGTATGACGTTGTCGTGATCGATGAGGCCCAGGATTTATCGGGAAATCAGCTACGAGCGGTAATGCGTCATGCCGCCGACGACGCCACTGTGATGATTGTTACAGACTCCGCGCAGCGGATATATCCACGTGGCAGTCCGTGGGGGGAAGCTGGAATAGTCATTGCACCCGGCCGCAGCTTTCGTCTGAGCGTCAACTATCGAAACACTCGTCAGATTGCCAACTTGGCCGCGTGCCTATCAACAGGGCTCACGACCGATGACGATGGGAGCTTACCCGACCCCGCAGCGTGTGGTCGCGACGGGCCCGTCCCCACCTTGCTGATGGGCAGATTCAGCCGCCAATTGGAATTTGTGATCGAACGGCTGCAGCAGATTGACCTGACGAGGGAAACCGTCGGGTTTCTGCATCTTAAGGGCGGTGGTTGGTTCGATGATATACGCGCTGCACTTGATGAACGGGGTTTTGAATATTGCGAACTGCAAGGCGCTACGGAATGGCCGGAGGGGGACGCGAATATTGGCTTGTCGACGTTTCATAGCGCGAAGGGCCTGGAGTTCGACCACGTTTTCATGATCGGGCTATCGAGCCAGCATGCGGCATATGGTACTGAACCCGACGACGACCGTTTCAATTCTCATCGCCGACTTGTTGCGATGGGGGTTGGTCGCGCGCGCGAGACCGTGGTCTTAGGAACGAAGCCAGGAGAGGATCTGCCACTTCTGGGTACGATCCCGCCGGCGGCAATCGAAAGAATTCAGCTATGAGCGTGGCGGATGTAATCGAAGCCCGTGCGATTACCGAGGTCGTCCACTTCACCACTAACCACGGATGCCTAGGCACGCTCTTCAGGGGTTCGCTGCTTTCGCGTGCACGCCTTGAAGATGATGAAATGGTAAAATACTTGTTCAGCGCGAATGCGGAGCTTCGACGTGATACCGCGTACATCGATCACATCAGCCTATCGATAGAGCACATAAATACGCAGTTTTACCGGGTGAGCGCAAACAATTGGCATCGCGACGAGCCAATCTTCTGGTGCATCCTTGGGTTCGACCCTGCCGTTCTGACACACGACGACGTCGTTTTTGCCACCACGAATAATATTTACACGTCCGTTTTGCGGGGGTCCGGGGAAGCTGCATTGGAACGTCTATTTCAAAATCCGGTGGTACGGTGGCAGGGAAATTCGGTGGCGAGGCTCCCGGCAACCCGCCCGTCCTATCCTACTTGCTTCCAAGCTGAGGCTCTTTATCCGGGATCTCTCTCAACAGAATTTCTGCAGCGCATATATGTACGATCGGCTATGGACCAGTCTGAAATCATTGGCTTTCTAAAGGCGACGTTTCATCGGGAGATCGACGTGGTAATAGCGCCTGAGAAATTTGAATTTCGGCCGGATTGAACATGGATCGCGAGAAACAAAATAGGTTGTCTGCCGAATGGGCCGCTTATGGCGATGCTCTGGGCTTTATGACGGAGCTCGCGGATGCCGGACGAGTCCAATATCGGATTGGCGTCGATCGGGTTGAAGACACCATCGCCTGGAGGCGAAAGGTTGGAGGCTATTCGGGTACGAGTGTGGAATTTCCTGCAGGCACGTATTCTGATGATACTCAGCTTCGCTTATCGACATCGCGCGCAATCGGCGGTGACGGAACATTCGATGTTGCTGCATTCGCGAAGGTCGAATTGACGGCGTGGGCGAATTACTCGCTCGGAGCGGGTGTCGGTTCGAAGGAGGCCGCGGCAAACCTCGCTAGAACTTCCGCGACTTGGTATTCCAACTTTTTCGACACGAAGCGCGCCAGCTACTTTGCCGCGGGCGGAAATGGCGCGGCCATGCGAGTGCAGCCCCATGCATGGGCGGCACCCGATCTCTCCAATGAAGGGGATATCCTACTAGACGTATTCAGAAACGCAGTTTGTACGCATGGCCATCCTCGCGGAATAGTCGGAGCATGTTTTCACGCGTACACGTTGATTTTTGCTCTGCGCGAGGGGCGTCCGGCTCGACCACCAGAACTGAATCAGATAGCAGAAAGTCTCTGGTCACTCTCAGACCATGTGAAGCGCGATGGAGACCTCCGACTATTTTGGATCGGCGCTTGGGAAGAAGCTAGTGGGACGACCCTCGACGACGCTTTCAACGAGGTAGTGGCCGAAATCAAAGATGATTTGGCACTGCTCCACGATTACGAGGGATACAGCTTTGCAGATGCGTATCCACGAATTTTGGAGACGATCGGGGCGTTGGAACCGTCGTCGCGCGGGTCTGGAACAAAGACGGCGATAGTCGCAGCTTTTGCAGCCTCGTTGGCGAATACTTCGGATCCGCGAAGTGAACTTCTAATCATAATTAATGCGCTGGGGTCAGATACCGACTCCATCGCAACGATGTTCGGTGCCATCGTTGGGGCCTGCACGAATAGCGAATGCAATGGGGCCATACAGGACCGCGCTTATATTAGGGCGGAGGCTGCCCGTCTCACTTCCGTGGCTGCAGGACGCAAGACAGCGTCCTTTCGCTATCCGGATTTGCGATCATGGAAACCAGCTCGTGCTGCGATTGACGCAATCGGAAACTTAGACGGCAACCTCTGGTTAAGCGGACTGGGTGCCTTAACACCGCGCGGCGAGTTGTCGAAAGCCGGAAACGACCTGATTGGTTGGTGCGAACTCCCGTTCGGTCAAACTATCCTGGCAAAAATTCGTCCCAACCCGAACCCCATGTCTTCCACTCAGGCGGGCGCTACGCCTTCGGAAGCTAGACCTCTCGACAGAAAATCCGCAGCTCCACCGAGCAAGCTGCGCGATTTGTTTGGTCAGGGAGAAGCGCGGACCGAAGAGAAGACATCGGCAGCGACCCCACGGCAAAATGCCGCTGAGGGCACGTTGAATGACGTCCTGCAAAGAGTCATCAGCGAAGGCTTCCCACCAGAACTAATTGGAAAGTTGCTCCTAAATCAGGTTGAGAGTGGGAATCGAGATTTTGTTGAACGCGGTATTGCGCTTACAGCGAACATTCTGACTGCCTACGAAGCTCGATCCAAGCGACGCAGGGACTAGGGCGCCTGGAGCGAATCGCGCGGCACTCACCGATATGCATCTGGCCGGTTAAGAGATGAACATGGGGCGAACTTCTCCACGACCTAGGAGCCGTGAGAACTTGCGGTAGTCGCCGTGCTCCCAACGCCAACGGCCCGCGACAATAGCCGGGTGAACTTCGGCCTCATTAGCGATTTCCAATAGTTCCACCGTCGATAACTCGGGGTCGAGACACTTCGTGGCGATCTCCGGTGGGAGGAGCGCGTCTCGCGCAAACTCGTCGGCTTCGGCCTCAATTCCATCCGACGCGTTTACATCGAGGTCGTCCAGAATGATGGTTCGGTCTTCGCCTAGGTGCTTAGTCGCATGGGCAACTTCGTGCAGAAGGGTGAACCAAAAATTGTCGAGCCGATCATGCCGTAAAGTAAGGCCAATCACGGGAGTACCGTCACCTCGGCACATGGCCGCACCATCGAGGAACGTGCCGGGCAGATGATCCAATGTGACGAAAATGATCCCTGCCTGCGCCAAGAGATCCGCGGCCTTGGCTGGACCGTCCTCGTCCTTGCTCAATTTCGCTATTTCCCGTGCGAATGCATCATCACGCCTTCTTCGCTTACTAGTCGGCAGAGTCCGACCTTCCGCCTTGACCAAAACGCCGGCGCACCACGCCTCAAGCGCGCCTAGATCAGTCTTTGCGTTTGTACGTTCCGTCCGACTCTTACGAGCCATCCCGAGTATCGGAGTGCCAGCGGTCGCACGTTTCAAAAATGCTTCAATCGCTTCCTTCGGCCGCATGACACCAAGGCTCCGAAGCTTCTCGATCGCAGCTACCGATGCCGTGGAGCGCTGTCGCGGCGATTCATGACGAGCCTCCCCTATGAGCGGCTCAAGCGGAATGCTCAGGTGCCGGTTCAATGCGCGGATCTGATCAACCGTAGGTTGTCGCTCGCCAGCCAGAATCTCCGAAACTCGCGACTTGCTACCCAGATATGGGGCGAGATCTCGCGGCTTCAGCCCTAACTGATCCATTCTAAACTTGATCGCTTGGGCGGGCGTCGCGATGACATCCGGAAAATGCTTGTTTTCCCAGCGCTCGATCAACGCCTGCATGATATCAAGCTTGTCGATCGAAGCCTCGTCTGACTTCGACATGAGCTTCTCGACGATACGAAGCGCGTTCTGATAGTCTGCTTCGGTCCGGATGGGTTTCAAGCTCAAGCGGCTTTCCTTCCTCTAACTTGGCGACCGCGCGGCGCGTCATCACGAACCCCCGCAAACTCGATCATAACGACACCCGCCCCAAAATTGACCGCGATCACCGCGCAATGCTCCACCGGCAGAGCGATCCAAATGCGGTGCCCAACGAATTCCGCTCCGGGATAGGTCTGCTTTGCAGCCTCGACGTCTGACCAACGGGCCGACGACAGCTCCGCGCGCAACGCCGCAGCCGCGCCAGCGACATCGGGATGATTGCCCGTCGCCAGCAGATGCAGCGCCCCTTTCCCCACGATTTTCATCGCCAACTCGCATAGCCGAGCCAAGGGATCAAGAAAATACGTTCCACGCGGTGGAACCTATATTGCGCGCGAGCCGCGAATCGGGCATAGGGTGATAGTTCCCAAATGTGGGACCTTAAAAAAGGAATGACGCGATGGCCCACGGCGGCGACAAGTTCGAATTCACGGTGAACGGCGTTCCGCACGGCACCGCTGACAAGATTACCGATGGCAGCCAGCTGCGCGAGGCGGCTGGGCTCGTTCCGACGAGTGACTTCATCCTCATTCAGATTGTCGGGGGCACGGGCCGCTCGATCGGCCTTGAGGACGAAGTGAAGTTCGAGCGGGGCGAGGTTGCAGTTTTCCTCTCCTTCCGCGGGGACCGCATCTTCACCTTCACCGTCGACGAGCGCGGCTGGGAATGGGGTTCGGCTACCATCTCGGCAGCGGATATCCTTCGCTACGCCGGCATCGACGACGAGCAGGAACTCGTCCTCGACAGTGCTGGTGATGTCGTGATCCCGGCGGACGGCGAGGTGGAGCTGAGCGCATCGGGCGTCGAGCGCATCCGCAGCCGCGAGGCGAGGACCGTGACGATCAAGGTCAACGGCCGTCCGCGCACGGTGCCGAAGCGCAAGCACAGCTATCGCGAGATCGCCGCCATCGGTTATCCCGACCCCGATTTCGACCGCTTCAAATATACGATCACCTACCTCAACGGGATCGGCGGGGCTGAGGGCGATCTGGTCGAAGGCGAGAAGATCGGCGTCAAGAATGGGATGGTATTCAATGTCCGCCGCTCTGATAAATCGTGATCCGCACCTCAAGCGTCTGCAGGACGAGGGGTTCGAGCTCGAACTGCGCGAACTCATCCTCCTCGTCCACAGCGTGCCCTATGTCCGCAGCAACAGGTCGCTCGGACGGGGCACGCTCGTGTGCACGCTTTCCTTCGCGCCCGACGGCCTGACCTCGACGCCGCAAACCGATCACACCATGTGGTTCACGGGCGACACGCCCTGCCATCGCGACGGCTCGCCGATGGTCAACATCATCCACAACAGCACCGAGACGACCGTCGGCACGGACATCAACGTCCGCCACTATTTCTCGTCGAAGCCGGAGGGCACGGGTCTTTACGCGAATATCTACGACAAGGTCGTCACCTATGAAGCCCATCTTGGTGCCGCAGCCCGGTCGCACGATAAAACGGCCAATGCACGCACTGGAGTCCGCATTGCAAGCCAGGATGACGATAGCCCGTTTGCGATTCCTGACTCGGCTTCGTCGCGTTACGGGATTGCTGCGGTCAACCGGAAGCTTAAGGGGCGTATAGCAATCATCGGCCTTGGCGGAACCGGCGCATATGTACTCGACCTCGCGGCAAAGACTTGGGCCTCCGAGATTCATCTCTATGACGACGACCAACTCCTGAACCACAATCTTTTCCGCTCGCCTGGCGCACCGGAAGTGGCATTGGCGAAGCAGTTCCCCCTCAAGGTGGACTATTATGCGAAAGCCTATGCGCGGATACACACCGGCGTCGTGCCGCACGCCGAACGCGTGACCGCCGACAATATCGATGCTTTCGCCGACTACGACTTCGTATTTGTCTGTGTAGACAGCGGATCCTCGCGGCGTGCGATCGCCGAGGGACTCATCCGGCTCAGTGTTGCTTTCATCGACACCGGCATCGGTCTCGGGCTTGAGAGCGACAAGCTCGATGGCTGCGCCCGCGTAACCTTCATCGAGCCAGGCACGCTTTGGGCCGAGGCAGAAGCCCATCTGTCATTTGGCGACGATGATGATGACGCCGATGTCTATGGGACCGAAATCCAGATTGCCGAGCTCAACTCACTGAACGCTGTCATGGCCATCATGCGCTGGAAGCGATGGATGACCTTTTACCGAGACGAACGAGGAGAGCGAAATGCCGCGTACATGATCGAAGGCAACAGCATAGCGAATAGGAATAAGTGATGAGCCGCGTGACACATCTCGTGGCCGTCTTCGTCGAGGATATTCCGGAACTGCTTGAAGACGGCATCCTATATGTGTCGCGGGAATGCCGGGTCGCCATGCACAATTGTGCTTGCGGCTGCGGCGAAGAGGTTTCGACCCCGCTCGTTCGTACCGAGTACGATCTCATCATGGACGATGCAGGTCCCTCGATCTGGCCATCTATCGGCAACCACGACTTCGCCTGCACCTCTCACTATATTATAAGAAATGGCAGAATCATTTGGGCCGGACAAATGTCGCGTGGGCAAATCGAAGCTGGTCGAGCTTACGACAGCTTCCTCAAGCGGGGTAGCCCGACAAAAATTCAAACCGTTGTCGCATGGCTGAAGCGCCTGTGGTCGAAGCTTATTGGATAGCTTGATCCACTGATCCATCGAAGTTCAAACTTGGGCAGCTTTCGGGCACTGGCCGAGCGCTCCTTCAATGAGTAAGATCGATTGCGTATCTTCAGAGGAGGTAATTTTGTCTGTTCTCGACATTCCACTTCGTAAGATCCTGCAGTTATTTTATGCCGAGCAGAAGTTACGTCGATCCCTTTTAAAGGATGACATTCGTCTCGACCATAGAAAAGAAGCCGGGGGCACGAGAAGCAAAGGAGGAGATTTTCACCTCCCATTTTGGACGGACGTAAAGAAGCATATTTCCGGTGACGGAGACCTGAGCGAGCTCACTAACATTCGCGTAGAATCGAATGAAAATTACAAACGTCTGTATCCATTGTTGAGAGATGGCGTGCTCGAGCTCCTCAATGAAAAGCTACGTTGGTCGAATGAGCCGGTAGAAATCATTCCGCAAAGCGTCCACGGCAACCTACGGGTTGAGCATCTTGGTGGCCTAGTGCGTATCAGGGACGCGCTTCACGCACGCGTCAGAGAAAAATATACTCGTGTGGTCTATCCGTATTTCAGTGAAGAGCCGCCACTTCCCGAAGAGGGAGGAAGGCTGGGGTTATGGGCAATGCAACGAGCGCTCCCAAATCTTGACCCTAATGACATGCGCGTAATTGACCCTCTTCGCCGGATATTCTTTTCTCCAGAAACCACGCCGCTGAGAGGCGATGAAGAGGAGGTCTTTCATCGTAGGTATGAGACACTGATCGATGAGTGGGAGCGCCTTAAGCAAGAATGAGATTTAAAACCGCTGTAACACTTCAAAGTGGCAGCTTCCGGACTGCCAATGCATCGGAGTGAACGACCTACATCGGGCGCGAAGCTGATGCAGCCTCCCCTACTGCTTCCGAAGATACAGTGCCTCGTCGTCATCTAGCCATCTTAGCTGACGATGCCCGACAAGCAGGTAAAGTTTGGCGGTCTGCTCCAGTTCTTCGATCGCTGATCCCGCGTCTGCAAGCGTTATTCCAGAGACGACCGGACCATGGTTGGCAAGCAGTATGGACGAATATCGTCCTTGCAAATCGTTGATCGCCTCGGCGATGCGCGGATCGCCAGGCCGAAAATAGGGAAGCAAGGCCGTGCGGCCGACCTTCATCAGATAATAGGGTGTCATCGGCGGAAATATGTCTGCTGGATCGAGATCGGGCAGCATGGAAGCCGCAACGGAATGAGTCGAATGCAGATGCACGATCGCGCGGGCGGCGCCACGTGTCCGATACAACGCGCTGTGAAGCGGCAATTCCTTGGTTGGCGCAAGTCCGCCAACGGCACGGCCGTCAGAGTCCAGCACGGCAAGATCTGCCGGATCCAAGTCGCCGAGCGACGCATTCGTGGGTGTCACGAGCATTCGGCCATCGTCGAGAAGGACGCTAATATTCCCCGATGTGCCGTGCGTGTAGCCACGGGCGAAGAGCGATTGGCCAAGACGGCAGATTTCCTCGCGTATCGGCGTGAGGTTCACGGCCTGCCCTCCATCATCCTGAGTGCTCTTTGGAAAAAGTCCTCGTCACCGAAATTGCCCGATTTGAGGGCGAATCCGATCCCGCCCGCAGAGAGAAGCGGAACCCCGGGCGCGATATCGGGGCCCACTGCCATGGCCCCGGGGCGAAGCGCTTCGACCACCGCCCCTGACGTTTCGCCGCCAGCGACCACCAATCGCTTCACGCCGCGCTCCATCGCTCGCAAAGCCAGCTTTGCCATCAGCTCCTCTATCGCTGCCGACACGGTCGAGAAATCGGCCTGCGAACGACCACTGGCCACAGCATGGGGAGAAATGGTCGAGAAGATCAGAGGCGCCTTATCGTGATGTTCCCGAGCAAAGGCATCTGCATATTCGAGAACGGGATAGCCTGCGAGCAACGCCGGGCCCTCGATTGCAAATGCCGGATTGTCTGTTCTGTAGCGGGCGACTTGCGCATTGGTCGCGGCCGAGCAGCTGCCCGCCAGAACGAGCGCCGGTCCGCGGGTGAGCTCAAAACCGTTGCCGGCTTCCGACAGTCTTCCTGCTGCGCGAAAATTTTCCGGCAGTCCGAGCGCGAGCGCCGAGCCGCCGGTGACGAGGGACATATCCTTCGCGGCATGACCGATCGCTCGCAGGTCGCGATCGGTAATCGCGTCACAGACGATTGGTCCGCCCGGCGTGGCAGCCACCGCATCGGCTATCGCTCCAGCTCCCGCCGCGATGATGCGATGAGCAATATGCGCGACCGAGCCCTTGCACTGAAAGCCCAACCAGCGCCTGAGGTCGCTGTCGGTCATCGGCGTTATCGGATGGTCGCGCATACTGGATTCGGCGAGGAGCGTATCGCCGACGAACAGATGCCCTTGGTAGACCGTCCTGCCATTCGCGGGGAAGGCCGGACACACGATCGCTCTCGACACGCCCAGTTCGCGCATCAAAGCTTCCGCCACGGGACCGATATTTCCGTGTCGCGTCGAATCGAACGTCGAACAATATTTGAAGTAGAATTGTTCGCAGCCTGCGTCCCGCAGCGCTTGCAGCGCCTCGACTGATTGCTTGACCGCGTCGTGCGGCGGAATGGAGCGCGTCTTGAGCGCGACGACACCCGCGTCCGAGCGCGCCCGCTTGATGTCACCAATCGATGTCAGCAGGGTGGTTTGCATACCCTCCCCGGTCAGGATGCTCGCGAGATCGCTCGCACCCGTAAAATCATCCGCGATGCAGCCCAGGATCATAGCTTGTGGTCTTTCAGGAATAATTCGATGGCGGCGGCACAGGCGGCAGGTGCTTCCAGCGGCAGAAAATGCCCGGCGCTTTCGATCAACGTCAACCTTGCAGTGGGAGCATGCTGCAAATCCAGATAGCGCTCGCGCGGACACAGCATGTCGTCCTGACCGACCAGTGCGAGGATTGGCCTTTTGGAACAGGCCACGACGTCGCGAAAGTCGGGCCGATGAATATTCATTTCAGCTTGCCGCGCATGCACGGCGTGACCTTCGGCCTCCGCCATTGCGGCGACGACCTCGACGATCTCGTCGACCGCCGTGCAGGATAGCGAAACAAAAGTGTTCCTGCGACTTTTCATCAGCGCGCGCAACCCGTCGACCCGTCCAGTCGCGACATCTTGACGGCGGCCGGCGGCGTTCGCCGGATTGTCGGGGAACGCATTGCCCGATATCAGGATCACGCCGACAAGCCTGTCGGGCGCCAGTCGAAGCGCCTCGAGCGCGATAAAGCCACCAAGGGAGAACCCGATCGCGACAAATTTTTCCGGCGCAGCGTCCAGCAGACCTGCTGCCGCAGCAGCGACGCGATCATATTGATTGTGCGGCCAAATCGCCAAAGATCGCGACAGACGAGCGGCAAGCGGATCGAACACGCGCGCGTCGCAAAGCGTCCCACCGAGGCCGACGAGCGGGCGTGCACGCATCGTCATCCCCGGCTAGCGTTGACCGCATCGCGCATGACCGCGCGCAGCAGGGCCGCATCATTGCCGGGAGTGACAAGGTCGAAGCCCTGGGCGACGCGCATCGCTGCGGCTTGCCCATTCGAACAAAAGATTCCGGCGATTTTTTCCGCCTCGACCGTGTGGCGACGCACCAGCTCGATGGCCTCGGCGACTTCCGGCACGCTGCTCTCATTCTCGGGAGGATATCCCAGCGCGAGAGACAGGTCATTTGGGCCGACGTAAATTCCGTCGAGACCCGGCACCGCCAGGATCGCATCCAGGTTGTCCAGCCCGTCGCGGGTTTCGATCATTCCGATGACGAGGAGCTCGCGGTTGGCGCCCGCCAGATAGTCGGTGCCTCCGTACAATAGTCCTCGCGCTGGTCCGAAGGACCGCGAGCCATCGGGTGGATAGCGGCAGGCGGAAACCAGTTTGGCGGCGTCGTGCTCGGTGGAGATCATCGGGCAGATCACACCATAGGCGCCCGCATCCAGAAACCGCATGATTTCGGCCGGTATGAGCGCCGAGGGGCGAACGAGCGGAATCGCACCTGTGCTCGAGATCCCCTGCAGCATAGCAATGGCGGTCTCGAAGCCGATCATGCCGTGCTGGCAATCGACGGTGGCGGCGTCAAATCCCTGATGGGCGATCGCTTCAGCCGCATAGCCCGAGCCTATCGAGAGCCAGGCATTAACGATGGGCCGCCCTTCCGCCTTAAGTTGACGAAGCTTGTTTGCGCGCATGATATCAGCCCTTGGGCAGCAGCGATGCGGGTGCGAGATATCCGTTGGGGTCGCGTCCGAGATTTGCAGCGAGAGCCCGTTCGACCAACACGGCATCCCATTCGATGATTGCCCGCGCATCGCCGGCCGTCGTGACGCTCATCAGCACCGGCTTGTCGCCAACCGACCGATAGGTCCGCCAGCAATCCCCCGGCACCGAATAGGTCGACCAAGGCTCCGCCCTCGCACTGTTTTCGCTGTCATCGGATCCAAGCACGACTTCCAGCGTCCCCTCGCGGACGATCAGCACCTGCTTTTGCGAGATGCGGAACGGGCCGACCTGCTGCCCCGGCTCGATGCGCATATATTCGAGGCTAAAGCCATGCGGATTTCGTATCTTGGCATCGGCGTCACGGTCTTCTGACATCCCCGGCCCTATGACTGGCGCGATCTCGCAGCCATGTCCCGGGACGACATGGTCGAGGGTGGCCGCGCTCGACCAGACAAGCTCTTCTGCCGTAACCATCCGTGCGCGCATCTGTTCGGGGCTATAAGACCGCATCTCCGCAATATCAGCCTGACTCAAAGGGACGATCAAATCCTCGTCCGCCGGCTTGGGCGCGCCAGCAGCCGTATCGACCATCATATTGTCGCTCGTCAGATAGAGGCCATGTTCGGCCGCATTGTCCAAGATGCTCGGATGCCAAACGACACCGCCCGATTCATCCTGCCCGAGGAGCGTGAAAATCCAGCTGTCGTCGGGCCCGGTATTGGTGAAGCCGCGGAAAATCCACGTCGGGATCGACAGCGTATCGCCCGCGCGCCCGACGACTTCGCCATCCTTGCCATCGGGACCCCAGCGGAACGTCCATTCGCCGCGATAGATCATGAAGACCTCCGCCGTGTAGTGCATGTGCAGGTTGTTCGTGACGCCGTGCGGCATCGCCGCGACGCCCAACGCAAAGCCATGCGGCTCGGCCAGATTGACGACCTGCTCGGCCGACTGGGTAACGCCCGCTCCGATAATCGAGTAGTTGAGTTTGCGATCCGATCCCGGCAGCTTGCAATCGATGAAGGCGAGCTGGCACGGCACCAGATCTTCGTACCGGATCAGCCGGCTTTCTGCGCTCACAACGTTTCTACTCTTCGAATTCATGGCTTGACCTCATCCCCGCTGACGACCGCGCGCTTGCTCGCGAACACATCGCGCAATAGCACTGCATTCGAATGCACACAATAGCTGCGCGATGCCAATTGCTGTTTTGCTTCGCGGTCGGAGGAAGATAAGAAGCGCGGGCGTGTCGCGGCGAGCGGCAAATTGACGACGGACATAGGATTTATGGCGAGAAGATCGACACAAACAGCAGGCGAAGGAGCGGACAAAAGCAAGCCCGTGACATCCTATGATGTCGCACGCGAAGCCGGAGTCTCGCAGTCTGCGGTATCCCGATATTTCACGCCCGGCGCGAGTGTATCTGCTCGCACCCGCGCGAAGATTTTGAAGGCAGTCAACAAGCTTGGTTACCAACCTAACGCGATTGCGCGCAGCCTCATAACGCGCCGGTCAAGCCTGGTCGCAGTCATCGTCGCGAACCTTGGCTTCAATCCGGAGTTCACGTCGGTTCTGTGCCAGGCGCTGAGCGCGCGCGGACTCAATACCCTGCTTTTCACGCTTGATCACGAAAGCGACGCCGATCATGTGATCGACCAACTTTGGCAGTATCGCGTCGCAGGTGTTGTCGCTGCTGTCACTCTGCCCCCCCGCCATGTCGAAATGTTGTCGCAGCGAGAAATTCCAGTGGTTTTCGTCAACCGTGCCTATGAGGAAGTGCCCGTGAATAGCGTTTCCTGCGATCAGTCGGAGGGCGAGCGTTGGCTGGTCGACGAATTGTGCGCCGCGGGCCACAGCCGTATAGCGATCGTCGCCGGCCCGGAGGATTCTCCCATCAGCCGACAACGCGTATCGAGTGCCGCGGAGCGGCTGGCGAATGTCGGCATAAAGCCCGTTGAAATCGTCGTGGCAGACTTCACCTATAAGGGCGGCCGCGAGGCCATGCGGAGACTTGCGGCCGGCCCCACCCCACCCGACGCCGTCATTTGCGCCAATGACATGCTTGCCATCGGCTGCATCGACGAGGCGCGCCACGGACTGGGCTTACGGGTTCCCGAGGACATCTCGATCGTTGGCTTTGACGGTTCGGCAGCCGGCCAGTGGGCGAGCTATGATCTCGTTACAATCCGGCAGCCGACAAATTTGATGGTCGACGCCGCAATCGACATGCTGATGACCCGTATCGACGATCCCCAGCTGATCACCGAGAAGCGAGTCTTTTCCGGCGAGTTGGTCCGGGGCACATCAGCGAAGCTCTCCAACACTTGAATTGCGGCACGGAAAAGTTTAGCATTCGAATGCACCAATTGAGGATGCATGATGCAAAACTTTGACCCACTCGCCGACCTTGAGCCGGCCGCCTATGCGCCGTTTCGCGACCCTCGCGACTATATCCTGTCCTGGACCGACCAAATCTGGATCGACAAGGGGCTTGGACGCTTGGGCGAGCATTATGCCGACGATATCAAGGTGCACACCGCCTATGGCGAAACCTATGATTTCGATCATGTGATCCTGAACAGCGTTCAGAAGATGAGCGCTTTTCCCAATGGCGGCGGCGGATCGGGCGAGGATGTCGTCTGGGAACAGCGCGGCCCGATGGGCTTCATCAGCTCGCATCGAGTTCTAAAAACCGGGACCAATCTGGGATACTGGACCTACGGCGCGCCTACCGGGAAAAACTGGGTGTCGCGCACCATCGCGCATTGCCTGGTTCAGGACGGAAAAGTGGTCGAGGAATGGCTGGTGCGCGACGAATATGCCGTTCTGCAATCGCTCGGCATCGATCCCGAAACCGTCGCTGCCGACCTTGCCAAGGCGTCGCCCGTCACCGGTGAGATAATGGCAATCGCCGACGATGCGGGGCCGTTCGCGGGCACCTATGCCGACCCCTCGCGCGAGGGCGTGTCGGGCGTGCGGCCCGAACGTTTCGACGCCGAATGCCAGACCATCCTCGACATGTACGAAACCGTGTGGAACCAGCGCCGGTTCGACCGTGTCATCGATTATTGCGACCCGAAGGTGGTCTGTCACACGGTTCGCCTGCACCGCGCGCAGGCAATCGAACCCTATCAGCAGCAGATCATCGATCTCCTGGCCGTCTTTCCCGACGGCAAGATCGAGGTGCGCGACCTCGTCGTCTGTCAGTCGAGTGAACTTGGTCAGCGCATTGCGGCGATTTGGGTCCTCCACGGCACCTATTCAGGCGTACCGCTTTATGGGCCGCCGACGCGCAGTCCGGTAAAGATTCTGGGCGCGACTCATTTCGAGATGAATGACGGAAAAATCCTTCGTGAATGGCGATTGTTCGACGAGATCGCGGTGCTAGCGCAGATCATCGGCGCGCGTACCAATGCTGCAAAGCAGCTTGCGGAGAGTTAAGATAAGGCGGCGCGGGGAGGCGCAGGCCCCCTGCCCTCTTTTCCAATGCAAACAAAAAGGGGGGCGAAAGCCCCCCTTTCCATTGGTGCGGACCGCCCGGTTCAGAACCGGATTTTCACGCGGGCGCCATAGTTTCGCGGCATGCCCCAGTTCGCCTGCTGAAGTCCATCACCACCGGTCTGCGTCCGTTGGTTGAGCATCTCATTCTCGAGGTTCTCGCCATAGACTGAGGATCAGCGTGCAATAGGCACCCCCTTCGTGGGGTGATCGGCGTGCAAAAAGACCCCCTTCATCCCGGGTCTATAGTCGGCCGACTGGTTTTGATCAGTTGGCGAGAACGGGATGTTGATCGTGGAGACAGTGGTT
>QFCS01001015.1_pt1 | contig 28023 bp, 29 predicted proteins | sample 3576561 | NCBI WGS metagenome assembly QFCS01 | reverse complement strand
TTTGAATATATAGAAATTTGGTACAACCAAAAAAGAAGACACTCAGCTTTAAATTACATGACAATTAATGAATTTAATAATAAATCAAATAATTATATAAATGTCGCTTAACTTAAACTCCACTTTTTGTTTGCATATCCAGATAGCAATTTTATCGTATAAAAATGAAGCACCTGGTGCAGATCATAATACAGTTATCAAACCCTGGCGTGAATTTGAAAAAGAGTATCTTTTAAAAGTACTTAAATTTTGCAAAGGTAAAATATCAGGTGATGATGGTGCTGCTGCTTTACTTGAACTTCCCGCCACTACCCTAAATTCAAGACTGGAAAGGCTCGGAATAAAAAAAAGACATTATCTTTCTTGATTGGAAAATAGTATTTTATTCCTAAAAATGTACCACAATACTACTGACTTAACAGAAATTATTAATTGTATTTAAAATAGCTAATATAAATTATAAGGGTTTAAAATTCTATTCAAGCTCTTTTTTATTTTGATTAAGAGATTTAATCACTTCCTTCCGATTGGACAATCCAAATTCAATCAAAGTATTCAGGACAGTCCAGATTTCTTGAGCATGCTCTGTTAGTACATAGTACGTTATGTCTTGTGTGGGAGTATATTCAATATTTTTCTTGATGAGTTGATGAGCTTCCAGTGTCACCAGTTCAGAACTCAACACTTTCGGGGAAATACCTTCAGACACTTCAAAAAAATCTTTAAATCTTAATTTCTCATAATAATGTAGATTTAAAAGAATATCAAAACGCCATTTTCCACTTAATAAATCTAAGGTATCCCTCAATGCTAAAAATCTTTGCTTTAAAATATTTTCATTTTCAATACATGGTTTTATTTTCTTTTCCATCATACTTTCCTGTAGGTTAGTAAAAACAAATTTACTAAAAAAGGATAGTAACTTTGCTCAAAATAATTTTTAATATGAAAAGAATCTTAGTGACAGGTGCAACCGGAAAACAGGGAAGTGCCGCAGTATATGAGTTACTAAAAAACAGTTTTGAAGTATTTGCCCTTACCAGAAACCCTCAATCTCATGAGGCTAAAAATTTAGAAAAGGCAGGTGCCGTTTTGGTAAAAGGCGATTTAGAAAATATTGAAGCTTTAGGTGACCTATTTAAAGAAATCGATGGACTTTATCTCGTTCTTCCTCCAGTATGGGTTTCAAGCAAAGAAACGGATGAGAAAGAAGCAGAACTCGGTATAAAAGCAATCCAATTAGCAGAAAAACAAGGCGTTAAATTTGTGCTTTATTCATCTGTTCTTGCATCAGACAAGCAGGATTTATTTAGACCAAAATTCAAGTTTACCATCGAAAAATATTTGTTTGAAAGTAATTTGCAGGGAGCTGTCATAAGACCTGCTTCTTTTATGGAAAACCTACTGTTGCCAAGTTTCGGATTAGGAGAAGGTAAATTTATCAATCCATTACCCGAAGAAACGGCAATCTCGTGGGTATCAACCAATGATATTGGAACTTTTGCACGAATAATATTTCAGAACTATAAAGCATTTAATGGCAAAACAGTTGATTTTGGAGGTGAGCTTTTTACGCCTAAACAGGTTTTAAAACTATTAGAAGAGAAACTGAACCAACCAATCGAGTTCGTACAAGTACCGTTAGAAGTGCTTTATCAACAAAGCGAAACATTTGCAAGATTGGTTGAAATGATTGAGCAAGAAGGCTATGATCCCATAGATTACAAATTCATTACTTCTTGGATGCCAAAACTAACAAGCTTTGAAGAATGGATGGATGAAGTAGGAATTGAAAGAATTAAGGAATTACAATCAGTAAAGAATTAATTAAAAACATAAAAGATAAGTATTTACATAAACTTGGTCGGATTTTATTCCGACCTTTTTTTCTTAAAAATCTCCCTATTGCCTCACCCATATAGATTTAGAGCAGCAATTATCATATTAAACAGTTACAACTATAACAATTAAAAGTTGAGAAAAAATGGTTAACAAAGACTTGATAATTTCACCTGCTTTAAAGCATTAGCATAAAATCGGCAAATACAAATTTAGTCTTTTTCCTTTAATTCGCTTTACTCTTTAAATAGAATGACTGCTCTTCCAACATCATTCCGCAACTAATAGGTTATCTACTAAAAGGTTTTATCAAAAACAGCATATCAAACTTTTATTAACCGTTTCAAGGTCTGCGAGCCAACGCCCGATGGCTCCGTCAGGTTTTTATGTCACTTGCAAAACTTCCCCACGCTCTTTAATGGTTTTTATACAATGTGATCGTTACTCTTTCAACTTTTTTCGATGATTTTCACCCCACTCGCCCATCGTATTCACCACTTCTTTTACAGTCAGGGCATACTCGGTTATCTTATATTCTACAAGTATGGGTGAGGTGTCATACACCGTTCTTGTAATGAGCTTATTTGCTTCAAGCGATTTCAATTCTGCAGAAAGTACCCTGTTGGTGATTTTCGGCACAAAATCTTTAATATCCTTAAACCGATGATTGCCGTGTTTAATGGCAATGATGATGGGTAATTTCCACTTACCACCGAGTACGAATAGTGTATCTTGAACGTGGGCTATTAAGTTCTTTATTTGTAATGCTACGTCTTCTGTCATTTTGGTATCCTTTTGTATATCAGTTACAAAAGTATACTAAACACAAGTAACTTTGCAGTAGTAATAGTTAAAAATTTAAAAAATGAACACAAGAAAATTAGGAAAAAGCGGATTAGAAGTATCTGCATTAGGTTTTGGCTGTATGGGATTAAGTTTTCCAAATGCACCCACAAAGGAAGAAAGCATCACATTAATTCGTTCAGCCGTGGAACACGGAATTACGTTCTTTGATACCGCACAAGGGTATGGCGAAAACGAACTTTTAGTTGGCGAAGCACTTGAACCATTACGTAAAGACGTTATAATTGCTACAAAGTTTGGTTTCAAAGACGGTAACGTTAGGTTAGGTTTAGACAGTCGTCCCGAGAACATAAAAGCCGCTGCCGAAGCATCTTTGAAACGATTAAGAACAGACGTAATTGATTTGTTTTACCAGCACCGGCCAGACCCGAATGTTCCTGTTGAAGATGTTGCCGGAACAGTAAAAGAATTAATCAAGGAAGGAAAAGTAAAACATTTTGGTTTGTGTGAAGTCAATGCGGAAGTCATCCGCAAAGCAAACCGTGTTTTGCCTGTAACGGCCTTACAAAGTGAATACTCTATGTTTTATCGGGAGCCTGAAGAAGAAATCATTCCAACTTTGAAAGAATTGGGAATTGGTTTTGTTCCATTCAGTCCATTAGGCAAAGGATTTTTGACCGGAACAATCAACGCTGACGTAGCCTTGGATAAAAATGACACCAGAAATATGTCACCCCGTTTCAGTAAAGAAAACCGGGAAGCAAACCAAGCGTTAGTGGACTTAGTTGTTTCTATTGCCACAGACAAAAACGCTACACCTGCACAAATTGCATTGGGTTGGTTGCTGGCTCAAAAACCGTTTATCGTTCCCATTCCGGGTACATCAAAATTACATCGCTTACAGGAAAATATTGGTGCAACAAACGTTTCATTGACCAATGACGAATTGAATAAAATAAATGCTGCATTGGCAACAATCAAAATCGTAGGCGAACGCTATCCTGCACAAATACGGGACACCGCAGAAAGAAAATAAACAACAAGACAACGACAGATAGAAAAAACGTCTGTTAGCAGCTAGAGTTTCGTTGGGCTGGCAAAGCCAGAAATTAAACCCCTGTTAATTGGAATCGATTTTAATCGTCAATTTGGTCAGGGGTCAGTCAAAGATACCGCTAAAAGAGTCATCAAATATGCAACCGTTGACCATAACGGATCAACAGGTAAATGCTTTGCAGAAGACATGAATCCGGAAACAGGTTAAATTCCATAGTAACGTACATAACAATCTGCATTTAAATCGTTTGTACAATCAATCTTCTACGTTTTAAACTATCAATAGCTCCTTTTAAAAACCAATAAACAACCTTTATTGGTTTTTTATTTTTCCGGAAAAACCCATTCCGGTAACGGAAAACCATCGAAATGACTTTTGGCTACAACATCAGGTCATTTGGCTAAATCTATCTTTCTAATCCTACGCAATTTTGTCATGTTAAAAATTAGAAACTTATGATACAAAAGAAAATCGAATTTACCATTGATTTCAGAAAAATAATAATCATTGCATTATTATTCATCGGCTACAGCTCATTTGCTCAAACAGGTGCCGTCAGAGGACGAATTATTGATAACGTTACGGAACAACCGCTCGAAGGTGCCACAATAGTAGTACTATCAGATAATACAATAGGTACTACAACAGATGCCGATGGCCGATATCGATTAGAAAATTTACCCGTTGGACGAATTGGCTTAACAATTACCTTTATTGGTTATGAAACGGTTACTTTACCGGATATAGATATTATAAGTGGAAAGGATGTACCTGTTGACATTCGTCTTATTGAGAGTTATAATACACTCAACGAAGTTGTTCTGAGTTCCGGTCCCAAAAAAGACAAGGCGATAAATAATATGGCTGTTGTAAGTGCTCGACAAGTAAGTGTCGAAGAAATTACCAAATATGCCGGAGGCAGAAGTGATGTGGCACGTCTAGCCTCTAATTTCGCCGGAGTTTCAGCTCCAAATGATACTAGAAATGATATAGTGGTTCGTGGAAATTCATCCACAGGCTTATTATGGAGAATTGACGGCATACCAGTACCCAGTCCAAATCACTTCAGTACATTAGGTACAACCGGAAGTCCTGTTAGTGCATTAAATCCCAATGTTATGGGAAATTCAGATTTTTTAACCTCCGCTTTTCCTGCTGAATATGGAAATGCTTTAGGGGGCGTATTTGATATTAATTTCCGAAAAGGGAACAAAGATAACTATGAATATACTGTTGGTGCTGGTGCAATGACAGGCTTTGAAGGAATGGCTGAAGGTCCAATGGGTAAAGATGGTTCTTTCTTAGTTGCCGCTAGATATGGACTTGCAGGTTTAACGGGTGGATTAGGAACAGGTGCCGTTCCTAATTACTCTGATATTTCATTTAATCTTGACTTCGGAAAAACAAAGCTAGGTAGTTTTACTTTATTTGGTATTGCAGGTAACTCAACTATTGAATTTAATGGCGAGGAAGATTATGATGACGATGATCTTTTTTCAGCTCGTGATGAAAATTTTGAATATACTTCTCAATTTGGCATGGTAGGTTTACGTAATACAATTCTATTAAATGATTATTCTTCCATTAAAACAACCATCGGAGGGTCATTCAGTGGTCAAGATGGACAAGTAGATAGAGTTTACGATTACGGAACACCTCAAGCAAATTTACTCCGATTTGCAGATATTGATAATACAGAAACAAGACTAACCTTCTCTTCTGTTTACAATGCTAAGTTTAATAATAAATTTACCTTTCGAAGTGGTTTATTATTAGAACAATTTAATTTATCAGCAAGTGTTGCAAACAGATTAGATTTACCAGATAATGATGGTGATGGTTATCCAGATTACCAACAAAGAATTCAAAGTGATGACGGTTATACTGTTTTTCAACCTTATGCACAAGTGCAATTACGATTAACGGAAAGCTTTACTTTAAATGCTGGATTACACGCTCAATATTTTTCTTTGAATGAAGCATTTGTAGCTGAACCAAGAGCTTCCTTAACTTGGCAACTTGCAAAGGCTCATAGTATTACTTTTGGTTATGGTCTTCATCATCAAAATGTGCCTGCCCCTATATTATTCCTAAATGAAAATGTTGGAGGAACAGACTTACAAGCCAATAGGAATTTAGATCTAGTGAGAAGTAGTCATTATGTTTTAGGCTATGATTTAAGACCTGGCACTGGCTGGAGAGCAAAAATCGAAGCATATTACCAAGATATAACTAATGCAGCTGTTGATGACTATTCAAGTAGTTACTCTTCATTAACTGAAGGCTCGGACTTTATATTCAGTTTTGATAAATTAAATTTAGTAAGTGAAGGTGTTGGTCATAACTATGGTTTAGAATTGACAATTGAGAAATTTTTATCAAACGGATGGTACAGTTTAGCAACTGCATCATTATTTGAGGCTAAATATGAAGGAAGTGATGGTATAGAGAGAAATTCTCCATTCAACAATGGTTATGCATTTAATATTTTAGGAGGTAAAGAATTTAAAGTGGGCAAAAACGGCAAAAATGTGCTTTCAATTGATTCAAGATTTAGTACTTCTGGGGGTAGATATTATACGCCAGTTGATTTAGCAGCAAGTCAAGCAGCTGGTTATGAAGTTCTACAAGATGATTTAGCTTTCAGTGAACAATATGATCCTTACCTAAGGTTAGACCTCAAAATTGGTATGAAAATAAATAGTAGTCGCAGAAAAGTGTCACATCAATTCTATGTTGATTTTCAAAACGTAACTAATAATGAAAATGTATTTGTTCGTCAGTACAATCGCCTCTCAAATACGGTAGACCAAATTGACCAAATTGGTTTCTTCCCAGATTTTGGATATAAAATTCAATTTTAAAATTAAAAAAATGAAATTATCAAATAGTACCATACTTATAACAGGTGGAACAAGTGGCATCGGCTTAGAGTTTGTTAGTCAGTTAAACAAATTGGGAGCCAAAATAATCGTAACGGGTCGCAATTTAGAATTATTAAACGATACCAAGAAGTGGTTTCCAGAAATTCACGTATTTCAAAGTGATGTGAGTAATACAGAAGACATTAAAAAACTTTATAATAAGGTTACAAAGCAATTTCCGGAATTGAACATTTTGATTAACTGTGCAGGCATCATGCGTCAAATTGATTTACTTGATAATGCATTAGAAATAGAGAATGTAACACAAGAAATCGATACTAATTTATCAGGTTCAATTCAAATGGTGCATCAATTTTTACCACATCTGATGAAACAAAAATCGGCAGCCATCATCAATGTGTCTTCTGCAATTGCTTTTATGAGTTATTCTATTGCTCCAATTTATAGTGCTTCAAAAGCAGGGGTTCATTCTTACACTAAAGCCTTACGGTTGCAATTGAGTAAAACAAACGTTAAGGTTTTTGAGGTTATACCGCCTGGTGTAAAAACTAATCTTCAGCATGGCTGGGACGTGCCACCTCCAGAGGGAAGAATGATGGAAGCCGATAAAATGGTAGCAGAGGCCATAAAAGATATTTTAAAAGATAAACTTGAGATTAAACCAGGCTTAGCAAGTATAGTAAAAATACTTTCCAGAATTGCACCTAACTATATTGAAAAAAATATGGGGCATAAAGAATTTGAAAAATTAGTTGCACTAAAAAATTAATAAAAAATGGAAAATAACAATAATAATGATAGCCTACCAAGGTTTTGGTTTGCTTTATCAAACATGATACCGCCAATAGGGCTATTCCTATACTTCAGGCATAAAAGTCAATTCCCTAAAAAGGCTCGTAGAGCATTAATAGCTGCATTAACAGGAATTCCTATTGCAATTGCAGCTGGATATATTATGGATAATTATATTTTAAAATAGTTAATCAATTTGACAATCTAAAAAATAATAAAATGAAGCATCGTGAAATTGTTTTAGTGACAGGTGGGAATGGTTATCTTGGAATGCAAATTATTTTACAACTTATGCAAAACGGATATGCTGTAAGAACAACAATTCGATCACTTAAAAATAAATCTGATATAGTAGAAGTTCTTCAAAATAATGGTATTTCAAACATAGAAGACGTTTCCTTTTTTGAAGCAGATTTAACTAAAGATGACAATTGGGGTATAGTAATGCAAGGTTGCAAATATGTATTGAGTGTTGCATCACCAGTTTTTATGGATAATCCAAAAAATGAAAAAGAAGCTATGAAACCAGCAATTGAAGGTGTTTTGAGAATTTTAAAATTCGCAAAAAAAGCTAGTGTAAAAAGAGTAGTTATGACATCTAATTTTGGTGCTGTTGGATTTAGCCAAACAGAGAAAAATAGAGAAACAACCGAAGCTGATTGGACAGATGTTAATCTTAAAGGCTTGTCTGCTTACGAAAAATCAAAAACATTGGCTGAAAAAGAGGCTTGGAATTTTATAAAATCCTATGGAGGTGATTTAGAATTTGTAACAATTAATCCAGTAGCGATTTTGGGGTCATCATTAAACTCACACGTATCGGAAAGTTTTGGAATTATAAAAAATATTTTAAATGGTTCAATGAAAGCTATTCCAAAGATACCATTAAATCTTGTTGATGTAAGAGATGTTGCAGATATACACATACGAGCTATGGAAAACCCAAATGCAAATGGACACCGCTTTATTGCTTCAGCAGATGGTCAAATTTCAATGCCTGAGATTGCAGCTTTTATAAAAAAACAATATCCACAATTAGCAACTAAAATATCTTCAAAAATCATTCCTAATATCATTTTAAAAATTGCCTCCATTTTCAATTCAAAAGCTAGTCAAGGTTTAATGCTTTTAAATGTTAATCGAAATGTAAGTAATGAAAAAGCAAAAAATATTTTAGAATGGAGACCAACATCATCTATTGAAGATATAATAGTATCGTCTGTAGAAAATATAGTTAAATATAATCTTGTAAAATAAAACAATAAAATTTATTAAAATGAAGAAAACTTTTTTTTTAGTTCTAATGATATTTGTATCAATTGGAACACATGCTCAAAAAATTTCTAAAGACCTAATAGTTGGTGTATGGCAATCCGAAGAATATAAAATAGAGATTTTCAAATCTGGAGATACCTATTCGGCTAAATTGCTATGGTCAAAAGATATGTTTGAAGCAGACGGTAAAACCTCAAAAAAGGACACTAAAAATCCAGATGAAAAATTAAGAAGTCGTCCAAGACAGGGCGTTACACACATTACAGAACTTAAATTCAAAGATGGTGAATTTGTGGATGGTAAATTATACAGCGTAAATGACGGAAATACGTATAGTATTAAAGCAAAACTTAAAGATGTTAACAACTTAGAAACCAGAGGTTATAAAGGAGTTCCAATGTTTGGAAAAACTGTAAATTGGACACGTGTAAAACAATAGGAGTAATTGAAGTAATAAAGTGATGAGGAAAACCAAAATAAGACTTGAAGATCAAACCTTATGGCATTATGGCTGGCAAAGAACAGGGTTATTAGTAACACTTTTGCTAATAAGTATCGTTAGCCAGATTGACCGAGTTTTACCCTTTATCTTAGCAGAGTCAATTAAAGCAGATCTTAAACTTTCAGATACACAAATTGGTTTGATAACAGGTGTTGCTTTTACAGTTTGTTACGCTTTGGCAGCTCTGCCACTTGCTCGAATTTCTGATAAAGGTTGGGCACACAAAGTACTTCTTTTTTGTGTGATTGTTTGGAGTATTATGACGGGTTTGGGTGGTTTGGCTATTGGTTTCATCACACTTACACTCTCCAGAATTGGAGTAGCTTTAGGAGAAGCTGGAGGTACACCTGCCTCACACGCTATTATTGCCCAAAGAATACCTGAAAATTTTAGAGGTCGTGCCATTGCTATTTTTTCTATGGGCATTCCTTTAGGAACCATGATAGGATTTGGTCTGGGTGGCTGGGCAAGTGACAACATTGGCTGGCGAAATGCACTTTTCGGAGCGGGTATTTTAGGATTGCTAGTGGTCACCTTTATACTTGCTTTCATTAAACAACAAGCGGTTGTTAAGCAAAAAGTGAAAACAGAGGAAAACTTTTTAAAAGTAAGTCGTGAACTGTTCTCTAAACCGGCATTTAAGTGGTTATTTATGGCTGCTGTTTTAATGGGATTATCATCTGCCCCGTTTTATATTTTTACATCACCTTTTCTCATCAGAACTTTTGGCTTAACGGCCGGCGAGGTCGGGCTTAGTTTTGGGCTTCTGCAAGGTGTAATGGGAATAGCAGGAACACTTATCGGTGGCAGAATGTTTGACAGAATTGCGGGCAATGGCTCCAAAGGTTTAATGAACCCTCCGTCTACAATTTTTATTATGGCTTCCATCACCACATCAATAGCGCTTTTTATGCCAAACAGCAGGCTGGCTATTGCTTTATTAATTCCCGGAATGTTTTCGTTTGCTTTTATGATGCCCTTTGCTTTTGGTGCAGGTCATTTGGTTGCCGGCCCAAAAAAACAAGCCTTTTCCATCAGCTTGTTAATGTTAGGTTCAGGGTTGATTGGAGCTACAGTTTCTCCTTTTTTGGCGGGAACAATCAGTGATTTTGCAACGGCATCTCATATGGATAATGGTTTACAAACAGGCTTACTTTTAGTGCCGTTATTTAGTTTTTTACTTGGCATAACAGGATTCATAGTAAGCCGAAAAGTAAGTTTATTTTTAAAGAACAACGATTGATATAATCAACCTAAATAATAAAATATGATCAGTAAAATAATCAGCGGTCTGCTAATAACAGTAACAGTCGTCCTCCAGTTAAAGCATTTTTGGGATGGTTTGCACTTAGATAAATCACCCGAAGCATTAAAAATGTTAACCGAATTAAACATTAACAGAAGTTATATGCCCTATTTGGGCATCGCAACAATCCTTGTGGCTGTATTGGTGTTGTTTCCCAAAACATTTTTTATCGGTAACCTGCTCAATGCCCTTACCATAGTGATCATTATGGCACTGGCTTTACGGGCTGATCATTATAAAATTGCTTTGATGGAAATACCGTTTCTATTAATTCCACTTGTATTAATATGGTTAAAGCATCCACTCCGAAATTAATTTCGAACCAAATGAGCGAATCATTCCGAAAGGAACTATAATTTTCTATGATAAAACAACGTTTACAGTAAAACAAAATCGATATGGAAAAAAATCAAATTATCCGAATAAAATCAATAACCGAAGGGCATCGCATAGCCAATTTACCAAAACCAAAGCATCCGCTGATTAGTATTATTGAATGTGGTACTATTCAGGGTCAATCAGGTATCAGTATCGCAATGGATTTCTACATGATTTCCCTTAAAACAGATTGCAACAATTTGCAATACGGGCAACAATCCTATGACTTTGACGAAGGTATGATGGCCTTTATTGCTCCCAATCAAGTGTTAACAGGCCATGAACATCCGGAAGATCATCACCCCAAAGGGTGGATCATGTTTATTCATCCGGATTTCTTGTGGAACACGCCCTTAGCTAAAAAGATCAAGCAATACGCATTTTTCGGTTACGCCACCAACGAAGCTTTATTTGTATCCGATAAAGAGAAAAATATCATCAATGATATTGTAAAAAACATCGAAAATGAATACAATACAAATATTGATAAATTCAGTCAGGATATCATTATTTCGCATCTCGAAACCTTACTCAATTATTCCGAACGGTTTTACCAACGGCAGTTCATTACCCGAAAAATTACCAACAACAAATTGTTGAACCGTTTAGAAGATCTCTTGACTGATTATTTTAACAACGACGACTTGCTTTCCAAAGGTTTACCGTCGGTTCAATATATTGCTGACAGCCTCAATATATCGCCTAAATATTTGGGAAGTATGCTCAAACAGTTCACGGGTTTGTCAACCCAGCAGCACATCCATGAAAAATTAATCGACAAGGCCAAAGAAAAATTGTCAACCACCGAACTTTCCGTGAGTGAAATTGCCTATGATTTAGGCTTCGAACATCCGCAGTCATTCAGCAAATTGTTTAAAGCCAAAACCAATCAAAGTCCTTTAGAGTTTCGTCAATCCTTCAATTAATTGTCAGCAGAAGTGACACCCCCAACATATAAAGATTTCATGTTTTTTTTAAAGTTGCTTGAGAAATGCCGGATGTTTCTTTAACACTCCGGTATTTTTTTAAAGATTACCAAATACCACAGATATATGCATCAGATTAGATGAAGGGCGGATCAAATTTTTAGTGAATCTTAAACCATGTTTAAAGCGTTATTTTCATTCATAAATTTCACTTGATATGCTTAAAAAAAAGTATCCTGAATTCAAAAAATATGTTTTCAAAACAAACATAAACTCAATTTATCAAATGTTTTGGGTAACCTACGAAATGCTGAAAATTTCACCAAGTGTTGAGTTAAACTTTGATCACAAAAAAGTAAATACGATTGTCTCCATCAGCAATGCCAATGTATCTGCTTCCGAAATTCAATTCATTTTCTTGGAAAATTTTATCGATTATCAAGAAGTTGAACAAGAGTAACATCTCTTAAACAAGTTAAATTGAATGGTAAAACAAACCGTAGAGTATTGAATTCCCGAATTAGATACTATAAACTCATCGTATAGGAATGGCTCAAAGTGATTAAATTGGAATAACATCTTACCCATCTCAACTAACCTAAAAGAATACCTGCTTAAAAGAAATTGGAGGCTTATGTTATATTCCAAAAGAAACAACTTTTCACATGGCCAGACATACTTTTGCTACTTCTGAAACATTGACAACTGGTGTACCAATTGAAACTGTTAGTAAAATACCCGGGACATAAAAATCCCCACACTACGCAGCATTATGCCAAAGTATTAGACAGAAAAGTGAGTAGTGATATGAAGATTTTAAAAGACAAAATCCTTGAATCAAATAACGACAAAAGTGAAATAACTTAATCGTTTTAACAAATTCTTAGTTGAATTTGACTTAAAACTATGTACTTTTGTGAAGCTTTGATTTAATAATGAAAAAATTTTACATCATAATAGTTCTATTTACAGGCATGCTCTTTATGCCTGATAATGCTATTGCATGTGGTGTCAAGAGTTCAAAAAAATGTTGTGACACAGAGGTTTCTTGCTCCAAAACAGAAAAAAGCAATTGTTGTTGTACAGATAAATCCAATAGCGAAGAAAACAAAGGCTGTAATGGCAATTGCGATAATTCTCTTTGTGGGTGTGCATCAACCTGCACCACGCCAACAGTAAGTTTTTTACCGGAAATTAATTTTGAAACCCGCATTTTTAACTTTCTTACGGTAGAAAAAGTTAATTTTCCTAACACTTCGCCGTCTATCTCAGATGGTTTTTATTCTATTTGGCTAATCCCTAAAATAAGCTAAATTCTTTTTTTGACAGCCAAAAGTGTGTCAAAACGATAGCTTTTTGCTACCCTTTTTTAAATTCATACAGTGATGGATTATGCTGCATCGTTAACAATGATTCGATAGCCTTTTATACCAACTGTAATTCATTAAAATTTATTCTTATTAACTAATCAAAGTTTTTCGCTTTGATTCAATATCATTTACAATGAAAAATTCATTTATAAACATAATGCTGGTAATCTGCGTATTGCTATCCACTACAACAAATGCACAAATTAAGCATGCAACAACCGAAACAGTTAAAATTTACGGTAATTGTGGCATGTGTAAAACAACCATTGAAAAAACCGGTACTATCAAAAAAACAGCTAAAGTAGAGTGGGATCAAAACACTCAAATGGCTACTTTAACTTATGATACAAAAAAAACAAATCAGGATGAAATTCTAAAAAGAATTGCACTGGCAGGATATGATAGTGATAAATTTCTTGCTCCGGATGATGTATATAATAATCTTCATGGATGTTGTCAATATGAAAGAGTGGCAAAAGTTCCTGCTAAAGAAGAAAATAAAATGATGACTACGGAAGCACATTCTAATCACAGTAATCATTCTCAATCAGCTACTGATGTAATCCAAAGTAAAAATCTATTAAATGCTGTGTTTGGCAATTACTTTTTAGTAAAAGATGCATTGATTACTTCCGACGCAACTAAAGCAACTGTAGCTTCCAAAGAACTTTTGAGTGCTGTAAATACCATCAAAATGGACAAACTTGAAATGGATGTTCACATGGTTTGGATGAAAGTTGTTAATTCAATCCAAGAAAACGCAAAACAAATCGCTGATAACAAAGACATCAAACAACAACGCCAACATTTTTCAAATTTATCAAAAGACATTTATGATTTAATGAAAGTGGCCAAATATGAATCTCCTGTTTATTATCAGTTCTGCCCTATGTATAACGACGGAAAAGGTGCCAATTGGTTAAGCAAGGAAAACGCTGTAAAAAATCCATATTATGGATCAATGATGTTGAGTTGTGGTAAAACGGTAGAAATCATAAAATAAATAAAATGAGAAAAGTAATTTTGATGGTTTTGATGGTTGCCAATACTTTTTTAGTAAATGCACAAATAAAAGTTGGAGATAAAATCCCATCAATAACGCTAAAAAGTAGCGACAATAGTGATGTGAATACTTCATCTTTTAACGGAAAATATGTACTTGTTGATTTCTGGGCATCGTGGTGCGGTCCTTGTCGGTTAGGTAATAAAAAGTTAGTAAAACTGCATAATGAAGTTAGTACTGACAAAATTGAAATCATTGGAATATCCATCGATACGGATGCTCATAAATGGCTCAAAGCCATTGAAAAGGACAAAATCAAATTTACCCAATTAATTGATCCCAAAGGATTTGATGCTAATGCAGCTATACTTTTTGGTGTCGAGGAATTACCCTCAAAATTCTTATTTAACTCAGAAGGCATCCTAATTGCAAAAAATCCGACAGAAGAAGAAATAATTAAATTAATCACCAAGTAAAAATGAAAAAAATAAATAGCCTAGTTGCATCAATCCTTTTGATGTTTTCATTAAAGAGTACTGCACAAATCGTAAAAGCAGAAATCAGAGCAACAGGTTTAACGTGTTCAATGTGCTCCAATGCAATAAATAAACAATTAAAAAGTATGCCCGAAGTGGCTAATGTAGAAACCGACTTAAATACAAACACATTTACCGTAACATTAAAAGAAAGTAATCATTTAAGTCCTAAAACTTTTAAGGAAAAAGTTGAAGATGCAGGTTTTTTCATCGGTTCATTGATAATTACCGCTAAACAAGAAACCATTACTAATGGTCCGTATATTTTAATGAATACCCATTCAAACAAATCGGATGACATTAAATTTCAAGTGCTGGACAAAGGTTATGTAACCGAAAAAGAATTTAAAAAACTTTCTAAATCAAATAAAGACGTTAGTACCTATTCGGCTGACAATGAAGAGGACTTTCACATTAAAATTATAAATTAATGAAGAAGAGTTTTTTAATACTTGTTGCAATTTATTGTCAAAATACAGTAGGACAAGAACTGTTTGTGGTAACGGATCCGGCAAGTAATGTGCCTGCAAATTCGCTTGCCGTTAATGTGATGCAATCGCTTTTTAAGGAAGAATTTCAATCCGGCTACAATTACCATTTTATGCCTGAAGTGACGTATGGTTTTACTAAAGATTTAATGTTTCGAGGTTCTGCTTTTATCAGCAATAGAAGTAATCAATTAGTCACTGAAGGAGGGAGTTTCATGGCAAAATACCGTTTTTATTCTACGGATGATTTAAACAGTCATTTTAGAATGGCTGCCTATGGTCGGTATAGCTTTAACAACGCAGACATTCACCAGGAACAAATAGACATACTGGGTCACAATACCGGTTTTGAAGCAGGAATTATAGCCACCAAATTGATAAAAAAAGTAGCTATCAGTTCATCAGTAAGTTTTGAAAAAGCATTAGACAACAAACCAAGCCATCCCTTTCCGGACAACCTTGGTGACAATGCTACCAATTATACGCTGTCGTTTGGTAAATTAATGTACCCTAAAACGTACACCAGTTTTAAACAAACCAACATCAATCTAATGGTTGAATTTGTCGGACAAACTAGTAATGAAAATGGTAAATCCTATTTAGATGTGGTTCCGGCTGTACAATTTATTTTCCATAGTCAAGCCCGTTTGGATTTCGCCTACCGTCATGAATTAATGAGTTCTATGATACGTTCAGCTCCAAATGGATTTTATTTCAACTTGTATTATACTTTTTTCGATTTAAAAAGTAAGAAGAAAAGTTAAGAAAATTTAAATCGCTTGTATTGTAATCACAATTTAAAAAAACTAGTTATAATGAAATCGCCATAAACAAACTTATTTGCTTGCAAACACCTATGATTGAAGGGCGATTACATATGTGACCGCTAAAAAATAAAATCTACACATATGAAACTATACATTAAAAACATGGTTTGCGACCGATGTAAATGGGTGGTAAAAACAGAAATTGAAAAGTTGGGTTTCAAAGCAACTGTCATTGACTTAGGTGAAATTGAACTCGAAGCAAGTATTGAACCCAATCAAAAAAATCAGATCAAGGAAGCACTGGAAAAATTTGGTTTTGAAGTAATCGATGATAAGAAAAGTAGAAGTATCGAAAAAATAAAAGCCCTTCTCATTGATGTTACGCAAAACAAAAATGCGGATTTAAGCAAAAACTTGTCATTATATGTAGCTGAACATCTAAATCAGGATTACAGTAAACTCAGTAATTTATTTTCTGAAGTAGAAGGAATAAGTATCGAAAAATACTTTATCAACCTAAAAATTGAAAAAGCAAAAGAACTGATCATGTATGACGAATTAAGTCTGAGCGAAATAGCTGATATGCTCAACTATAGTAACGTAGCACACTTAAGCAATCAATTCAAAAAAGTAACCGGATTTACACCGAGTTATTTCAAACAGATAAAAGTCGCCAAAAGAACTCAAATTGATAAATTATAAATTATGTAAATCATAACCATAATTCTACAAATCATAACCGGTTTTTCAACAGAACTTTGCATTATAAATCAGATAAAAATGAAAACAGAAAAATCACATTCGTATGCAATACCATTAGAAAATGTTGAAAGTGAGCATTGTGCCATGATTGTTGACAAAGGATTACAATCAGTTGAAGGTATTACAAATCATAAAGTAGAATTAAATAACAAACAGGCCATAATCGAATCCGAAAAGCCTGAGATAGCGATTCCGGATGCTGTGAAAGCCATTCGTGACTTGGGTTATGATGTTTCAACAACAACCCAAACCATACCGGTACTTCAAATGACTTGTGCTTCTTGTGCCGTAAGTGTGGAAAGTGTAATTCAATTTTTACCGGGTGTTGTAGCGGCTTCCGTTAATTATGCCTCAGCAGAAGTTAAAGTTGAATATATTCCAAGCTTGGTTTCATTAGAAAAAATGCGTGACGCAATCCAAAGTATGGGTTACGATTTATTTCTAAATCAAAGTGAACCCCATCAAGAAACGTTAGAGGACATTCATCTCAGAAAACAAAAACAATTAAAAACAAGAACCTTTGGTGCTATTATTTTATCTGTTCCTTTAGTGATAATTGCTATGTTTTTTATGAATATTCCGTATGCTAATCATATCATGTGGGGCTTGGCAACACCTGTCATCATTGGTTTTGGCAAAGATTTTTTCATCAATGCATGGAAACAATTAAAGCATCGTTCAGCCAATATGGACACTTTAGTGGCGTTAAGTACAGGGGTGGCTTACCTTTTTAGTGTATTCAATACGCTTTTTCCAAATTACTGGCATTCAAAAGGATTACATGCCCATGTTTATTTTGAAGCAGCAGCCGTAGTCATCGCCTTTATTCTTTTAGGAAAACTACTGGAAGAAAACGCAAAAGGAAATACTTCATCAGCCATTAAAAAATTAATCGGGTTACAACCTAAAACCGTTACAATAATCAATCAAGAGAATATCCAAACGCAATTACCTATCGAGCAAGTTACCGTAGGAATGACAATTTTAGTAAAACCCGGCGAAAAAATAGCTGTAGATGGCATAGTGGTTCAAGGTAGTTCCTATGTTGATGAAAGTATGTTAAGCGGTGAACCCATTCCCGTAAAAAAGGAAGCGAATGATAAAGTATTTTCGGGAACAATCAATCAAAAAAGCAGTTTTCAATTCAAAGCTGAAAAAGTAGGTGCTGATACGATGCTTTCCCAAATTATAAAAATGGTTCAGGATGCTCAGGGTAGTAAAGCACCCGTGCAAAAAATGGTAGATAAGATTGCCGGTATTTTTGTTCCGATTGTCATTGGAATTGCCATTTTATCCCTAATAGTGTGGATAATTTTTGGCAGAGAAGACGGATTCACCCAAGGGGTATTAGCCATGGTAACCGTTTTGGTTATTGCGTGTCCGTGTGCGTTAGGTTTAGCGACTCCAACCGCAATTATGGTAGGCGTTGGAAAAGGTGCCGAACAAGGAATTTTAATTAAAGATGCAGAAAGTTTAGAATTAGCAAAGAAAATCGACACAATTATTTTAGACAAAACAGGGACAATTACCAAAGGAAAACCCACTGTAACCCATGTTGTTTGGACGGAGGAAACAGAAAGTTTAAAACAGATTTTGCTGACGATAGAAAAACAATCAGAACATCCCTTGGCGGAAGCGGTTGTCCATTTTTATAGAGAGGTCAAAACAGTTGATATCCATCATATCGAAAGTATAACGGGCAAAGGCGTTAAAGCAGATTTTAACGGTCAAAATTATTTTATTGGTAACCAAAAACTGTTATTAGAAAATAATATAGCTATAGATAAAAATCTGGAACAAAATGCTTCAGAATGGTTAGCAGAAGCCAAAACGGTTATTTGGTTTGCCGATGATAAAAAAGCATTATCCGTTATAGCCATTGCAGACGAAATCAAAGAAACTTCTGTCGAAGCAATCAAGGAGTTGCAAAAGATGCATATTGAAGTGTATATGCTTACAGGAGATACTGGTAATACCGCCAAAGCTGTGGCTGAAAAAGTCGGAATTACCCATTTCAAAGGAGACGTTTTACCAAAAGATAAAGCGGATTTTGTAAAAGAATTACAGGCGAAAGGGAAAACAGTAGCGATGGTCGGCGATGGTATAAATGACAGTACCGCTTTAGCACAAGCCGATGTGAGTATCGCAATGGGAAAAGGAAGTGATATTGCGATAGATGTGGCCAAAATGACGATCATTTCTTCCGATTTGACTAAAATCCCAATAGCCATAAAACTGTCCGGTAAAACGGTAAATACCATCAGGCAAAATCTATTTTGGGCTTTTATCTACAATATTATCGGAATTCCAATTGCAGCAGGAATTCTGTATCCGATAAATGGCTTTTTATTGAATCCGATGATTGCCGGAGCAGCAATGGCTCTTAGCAGTGTGAGTGTGGTGGCAAATAGTTTGCGACTGAAATATTATAATTAATTCAAGTTGCTAGTTTAGCTACTATAAAAAAACAAAGCAGAGGTTTAGTAAATTTGTTTTGCGAACCAATAAACCTCACCAATGCTTTGTAAAGACAAAATTATATCAATTTATTGTTTAATAGATGATATTTTGCAAGAAATTAATCACATAGAAGATGTAAGAAGACAAGTTAGTGATAGTGAAATTATCTTAACGTCAATAGTTTCTTCAATAAGTTTTTATGGCAATCATTCGTCAGCTATAAAGTTTATGAAGCAGTATGGATTTATTCCCAATATGCTTGATAAAAGTAGATTTAACAGGCGATTGCATAAAATAGGTAACCTTTTATACGAGTTGTTTGAGATTGTAAGTTCTTATTATAAAGACCTTTGTTGTGAATTGCACTATATCATAGATTCTTTTCCAGTTGCTGTATGCAATAATATGCGAATTGCAAACTGCAAGATTCTTAAAGATAAAAAATACAGAGGTTACACCGCTAGTATGCGAAATTACTTTTATGGAGTTAAAGTACAATTACTCACGACCAAAGATGGAATTCCAATAGCTTTTCATTTTACACCAGGTAAAACGGGGGATGCAAAAGCATTAGGGAAAATGATTGATAAATTACCAGCAGAAGCCTCGTTGTATGGAGATAGTGCCTATACAGATTATGGATTAGAAGATATTGCTCTGGAGAGAAAATGCATCTTCCTAAAGATTCAACGCAAGTCAAATGCTAAGAGAGTAGACACAATGGAACAAAAACATGAAAAGCTAAAAATGAGAAAAAGAGTAGAAACAGCAATAAGTGATATTAAGAAAATGTTTCCAAGAACAATACATGCAGTTACACTGGAAGGATTTCTGATAAAACTAACTTTATTTGTATTTGGACTCCAATTAAACAAATCAATTAACTAGCAACTTGAATTAATTAATTTAAAAATAAAACAAATGGAAAATAACACCTTAAAATTCAAAACAAATATCAACTGTATGGGCTGTGTATCCAAAGTGACCCCGGAATTAGATAAACTTACAGCTATTGAAAATTGGGAAGTTGACATCAGAAATAAAGATAAGGTTTTAACGGTAGAAGCCTCTTCAGACAAAGAAAACGAAGTAATCGCAGCAGTTGAAAAAGCAGGGTTTAAAATCGAGAAAATAAATTCTTACTAACAAGGAAGAAGCCACTTTGCAAACTGATTTGGTGGTTTTCTTTAACAGAATAATCAAAATGAATAATCAAAATAAGCTTTCCAAAAAACTGTGGCCGGTACTAATCTTCGCTTTGGCTGCACAAACGCTGTTTTCGCAAAACATAGTCCGATACGATTTATATGTTCGTGATACCATCGTTAACTTTTCCGGAAAAGAGAAAAGGGCCATTGCGGTAAATGGTCAAATCCCGATGCCAACTCTCACCTTTACGGAAGGTGATATGGCTGAGATTTATGTGCATAACGAATTAAAGGAAAGCACTTCTTTGCACTGGCACGGACTATTTTTACCCAATAAAGAAGATGGTGTGCCTTATCTTACTCAGATGCCGATTGAGCCCGGAACTACTCATAAATACACCTTCCCTATTATACAAAACGGAACCCATTGGTACCACAGTCATTCCGGTTTACAGGAACAAATCGGTATGTATGGTATGTTTATCATGAATAAAAAAGAAAAGGATAAAACATTCCGAAAAGGAATCGATGATATACCAACCGTTCCCATAATTTTAAGTGAATGGACGGATTTAAACCCTGAGAATGTGCACAGAATGTTGCACAATGCTTCCGACTGGTTTGCGATAAAAAAAGGTTCTACCCAAAGTTATGCAGAAGCCATCAAACAAGGGCACTTCAAAACAAAAATAAAAAACGAATGGAAACGAATGAACGCCATGGATGTAAGTGATGTATATTATGAAAAGTTGCTCATCAATGGTAAAAATGAAAGTCAGTTAACCCAGTTCAAAGGCGGGGATAAAGTCCGACTTCGCATTGCAAACGGTGGTGCATCCTCTTATTTTTGGCTAACGTATGCCGGTGGAAAAATTACAGTAGTAGCCAGTGATGGTAACGATGTAGAACCTGTGGAAGTGGATCGATTGTTAATTGCAGTATCAGAAACGTATGATGTCATAGTCACAATTCCTGCCGATAATACGTCGTATGAATTTCTGGCCACCGCAGAAGACAGAACAAAATCAACCTCTTTATACCTTGGCAGTGGCATTAAACAACTAATTGCTCCTCTACCAAAATTAAACTATTTTGAAGGAATGAAAATGATGAACGACATGATGAAAATGAACGGAGAATTAAACGATATGGGGATGCAAATGTCCTTAAATCAAATGGACATGAATGCGGTGATGTATCCGGAAATAACGGGTGAATCCACAATGAAAAGTAATGATAAGAAAGAAATGGATCATAATCATTCGAATTATAAAAACCACGGGAATGAAATGACAGCGATTAAAACACTTAATTATGCCATGTTGAAAGCTACAGCAAAAACAACGTTGCCTAAAGATGCTCCGGTAAAAGAACTTCGTTTTGAATTAACGGGAAATATGAATCGGTATGTTTGGAGTTTAGACAATAACGTAATTTCCGAAACTGACAAAATTTTAATCAAAAAAGGTGAAAACGTCAGGATTACACTCTACAACAATTCTATGATGCGTCATCCTATGCATTTACACGGTCACGATTTCAGAATCATTAACGGTCAGGAAGAATATGCCCCTTTAAAAAACGTAATGGATTTAATGCCAATGGAAACTAACGTCATTGAATTTAATGCGAATGTAGAAGGCGATTGGTTTTTTCATTGTCACATTTTGTATCACATGATGGCAGGAATGGGCAGAATTTTTACCTATGAAAACCAAGAACCAAATCCACTAATTCCAAATCCTAAATTAGCAGAACGAAAGCTGTTTGCAGACGACAGAGCTTTTCACATCATGGCTGAAAATGATTTTGCGACCAATGGAAATGATGGTATGGCAATGATACAAAATACACGTTGGCGTTTAGGAGCAGAATGGCGTTTAGGTTACCACGACATGCATGGTTATGAAGCCGAATTTCATATAGGAAGATACATTGGAAAAATGCAATGGTTGATGCCTTTTATTGGTTTCGACTGGCGATACAGAAAGATGAACGGTGAAATTGAAAAAAACATCTTCGGACAAGAAAACACCAAAGACAGAAGAGCCGTTTTAAGTGCCGGGGTTAATTATACCTTACCCATGTTACTAATGGCTCAAGCAGAAATTTTTCAGGACGGCAATGTTAGAGTACAAGTAATGCGGGAAGATATTCCGGTTTCAAAGCGTTTACGAATGGGATTTATGGTTAATACCGACACCGAATACATGTTGGAAGCAAAATACATTCTGGCGAGAAATTTTAGCATTAGAACACATTATGATAGTGACATGGGATTTGGAGTAGGGATGAATTTGAATTACTAAAAAATATTTTAATTATCTTTGAAGAAACAATCCGTCCCAACATGAAAACAGTAACAGCTAAAACTTTGTTTCTGCTTGCATTTACCCTTTTTACAATGCATACAGTAGCTGCACAGAAAACAAATCAAAAAGCAATAATCAAAACGGTATTGCATTGTGATCATTGCAAAGTATGTGAAACCTGTGGTATGAAGTTCAAAACCGAAATGCTGAAAATAAAAGGGGTAAGAGCCTATCAATTAGATGATGAGAACATGACTTTTACAGTTTTTTACAATGAAAAGAAAACCGATTTACAAACGATTAAAGTAGCCATCTCCAAATTAGGTTATGATGCTGATGAAATAAAGGCAGATCCTAAAGCTTATGAAGGTCTCGACGATTGTTGTAAAGCATGATCAAAATGGAGAACAACAAATCACATTGGGAAAATGTTTTTGCAACGAAAAGTCCAAACGAAGTAAGCTGGACACAAAAATATCCTAAAACGTCTATGAATTACATTGAAAGTTTAGGACTTTCTAAAACCGCTAACATCATTGATATAGGTGGTGGAGACAGTAATTTAGTAGATGCTTTATTAGAAAACGGATATGAAAATATTTGGGTTTTAGACATTTCCGAATTTGCCTTAGAAAAAGCAAAATTACGCTTGGGCGAAAAAGCAGATAAAGTGCATTGGATTGTTTCAGACATTACAGAATTCAGCACAGATACTAAGTATGATTTTTGGCACGATAGAGCGGTTTTTCATTTCTTGACAGACAAGGAAAGCATCGATAAATATGTAGCTTTAATCAATAATGCAGTAGCTGACAATGGTAATTTCCTATTAGGTACTTTCTCTGAAAACGGACCACTTAAATGCAGCGGTTTACAAATAAAACAATATTCAGAAAACGCAATGCAACAAACCTTCAAGGAAGCTTTTGAAGCAGTAAAGTGTTTCACGGAAAATCATACTACACTATTCAATACCGTTCAGAATTTTCAGTTTTGCGGTTTTAAAAAGAAATAGATTTACTACGAGAAACTTCTTTCAATAATCCAGCAGCAAAATCTAAAATCATCATGCTTTTAATCAACTTATCACATTAAAAAAAGTTGTGTATTGAAAGCAACTCAAATTTCAGAATCCGGCATTATAAAACCAAAAAAATAACCGCCTGTATTATCTTTAAAAACTACTGTTTTTTGATAAACTTGATGGTTTGTTGCTTGTTTTCTCCGAGATATTTCAAAAAATATAATCCGCTATTCCAATTACCTATATTGATTTCAATATTTTCTGACTCTACAGGAGAAGTAAATACTATTTTTCCTGATATATCAAAAACAGAAACGTTGCCTGTTGAATCTTCATTCTCAGGAAAACTAATGTAAAGGATTTCGTTTGCAGGGTTGGGATAAATTGTCATGTATTTACCCATTTGATTTTCAGCAATCCCTAAAGAAGAATCTGCTTCTAATTTAACCACCCAATAGTCAGCTTGTCCATGATTGCCAATAACATCACCGTCATTTGAAAATGTAACTCCCGAAATAAAGTAACCGCCATCCAATGCCTGGCAAACAGAATATGCATCGTCATTAGCAGAACCTCCAAGTGTTTTCTGCCATATCAGATTGCCGGAATCATCAATTTTTATTACCCAATAATCCCTTCCGCCGTGATTTCCGGAACTGGCTTCAGCCCATCCGACAATGACATAGCCACCGTTTACAAAGATAATATCTGTTGCACGGTCAACACCCCCAACACCAAATGTTTTTTGCCATACGATATTTCCGAACGTATTAAGCTTTACAATCCAAAAATCAGAATCAGTATTCCCTGTCACATCACCGTCATTTGAAGAAGAAAGACCAGCCACAATGAATTCTTCGTTGTCGTTTTTTGTTATTGAGAAAGCCTGTTCATGGCTTGATCCTCCCAACGTTTTCTGCCATACCAAATTTCCGACCAAATCCAATTTTACTACCCAATAATCATCACCGCCGTAAGCTCCGGTTACATCACCGTTGTTAGAATTTGACCAACCAGCAACAACATAGCCATCATCAGCTTGTAAAATACCCCTGGCCATATCGAATCCAGTTCCTCCCAAGGATTTCTGCCATTGAAGTATTCCGGCTGCATCTAATTTCAGTATCCAATAATCCCTATTTCCGTGATTTCCGGTAACATCACCATCGTTTGTGTCAGAAGACGCCGCTACGATAAAACCATTGTCACTGGTTTGAATAATTTTGCTTGCATTATCAATCCCTGACCCGCCAAATGTTTTCTGCCATACTAAGTTTCCGCTGCTATTCAATTTTACTATCCAGCAATCGGAACTTCCGTGATTTCCACTTACATCGCCATTATTAGAAAACGTATAACCTGCCAATATGTAGCCTCCGTCATTGGTTTGCTGTATGGAGTTGGCCACATCATCTGAAGAGCCTCCTAAAGACTTTTGCCATTCAATCGTTCCGTTTGCCTGTAATTTAACAAGCCACACATCATAGCTGCCATAGTTTACCGATACATCTCCGTTGTTCGAGAGCGTAAGTCCTGCCACAACAGCTCCGCCATCAGCGGTAGAACATATCGCGTAGCTTTCATCACTGGCAGAACCTCCAAGTGCTTTCTGCCATGATAAAGCAGGAGCCTGAGCAAAAAACACCGAATGACTGAAAACTATAATCAAGTGTAAAATATTTTTCATAACGATTTTATTTGTTATTAAATACCGCTATTTATAAGCGGTTCTATTGTTTCACAATTTTTCTTGTTTCGGTCTTACCGCTTTCAAAAAGGATGTTCATCATATACATCCCTTTGGGATAATGTGTTAATGAAATCTCATTTCCCGGATTATCCTTACTTGTAAGGAGCTTTCCTGACAAATCAAAAAGTTTTATCGCTTTTACACCTTCATTTGATGAAATTTGCACAAAATCTGTGGTTGGATTGGGATAAATGGTTATTTCATTTTCATTTAAAAATGCTGTTACAGCCAGCGATGCCACATTTAATTTTTTAATTTTTTTGTCACCAATATCCGTAATCAAAACATCACCATTCGAATCGAACGTTAGGGAATAAGGCATTAAAAGCCCTGTGGTAACCGTATGAAGTACAACGCCGGTACTGCTCAGAACCACAACCTTACCGTCGTTGTTATTACCGCGGTCTGCTACATACATTTTTCCGGAGGAATCCACCAAAACACCTGTCGGGAAAATAAATCCCGTAGCAATTGTTGTAATATCACTTCCTGAGGTGGTCATCCTTTTTATTGCCTGGTGACCTGTATCCGCAACAAAAACATGCCCTCCGTTTACCGTAATCCCCATCGGCATATAAAGCTCTCCGTTATTGGCGTAAATCGAGCCTGATGAAGTTCCGCCGTATATCACAATATTGTTGCTATTGGTATTGGCAATCCAAACTCTATTCTGGTTGTCCACTGCAACGGCGTGAGGCCTGTTGATAATCCCGCCCGTCATCAGCGGATTTCCCGTACCGGTGCCCAGATTAAGTAAGTCAACCGAATTGGCATAGGTGTTCGCTATAATCATGGAATTGGTATTGTTGTTAAGGGCAATTCCGTAAGGAGAATTGTAAGACCAGCCAATTGTGGTAATCGCCTCGCCGCTGTTGTTCATTCTTTTAGCAATGCCGGCTGTTGTATCCAGAGTGTATATATTCCCTGAAGCATCCGTTGCTATTCCCGTTGGGTAATGGAACCTTTTTATCGGAGTTATATCTCCACTCGTGTTTATCATTTTAATCTGATCGGTATATACTTCCGTTACAAAAACAATACCTGTGCCGCCTACAGCTATACCGTATGGCCCCTGAAGCCCTGAAGCATAAGTGGTTACCACGCCTGCGGGAGTGATTTTTTTAATTAAGCCATTATAATAATCCACCGCAAAAACGTTTCCGTCATCATCTGCGGCAACACCGGCTGAAGCTCCTAAACCACTCGCAATGGTTGTGACATTGGCTCCGTTGTTGGTTATTTTTTTTACCGTTCCATCTCCGGTTGATACATAAATGGAAGTCCCGGAATAGTCCACGGCTATTCCTTCAGGAGATATTAAGTTTCCCACAATAGTTGTGAGGTTGGTTCCGGCAGAACTCATGCGGATGACTGAACTTCCTGAAGTGACATAAACATTTTCAGAAGCATCTATGGCAACTCCTCTTGGAGAAGATAAATAGCCGTATCCCAACGGGATAACATTGCCGGATGAATTTATTTTTTTCACAACACTGTTTCCTCCGTCTGCAACATAAATATTTTCATATCCCTTGGCAATAGCACGCGGATTATTGAGGCTGAGATCACCGGGAACTTTTGAAGAATCATAGAGGGAACTGAATTTTACAATAGAATTATTTCCTGTATCTGAAACTACAAGGTATCCCTGTGGATCCGTGGCAACTCCAAGGGGCTGCTTTAAGTTGGCGTTAACCACAGATACGGTTTGCGATTGGGAAATGGCTCCTGAAAGCAAGAAAAGAACTAATAGTTTAGTTTTCATGGTGTTCCATTTTTTAATGTATAAAAATTATTGCGTACGTTGAAAAACAAAGCTCAAGTCTCCCGCAATGGCTGCCGGATGTGAAGTGGAAGGATAGGTTTGTGAATCTCCTGCACCGGACAGAAAACCTGTAATCAAAATATTTCCGGCAGTTATCGGATAAGGTATGCCGGAGTTCGTATTGTCTCTTTGATACCAGGTATTGATGCTGAACGTTATGGTGTATTCTTTGTTTTTTTCTAACGCAATCGGTGAAACGGTTTTAGAAGTTTCGGTATCAGCCGTTACGGTTTCAATTGTTTCTGTGCTCAAAACGGTTTCACTTTCGGCATCCCAAACAGTTATTCTCAGGTTTGTTTGCGGGGCAGGAAGTTTAACAACTATTTTGTTGATTGTTCCTTTAACGGTTGGTTTAAACCGTAATCCGGCTTCGTAATATTGACCGGCATTGAGTTGGTTATTCAGATTGTTTAGCCCGGATTGGTCTAAAAATAACTGAAACGGGTTTTCTTCGGGGTAAACAATCGCATCGGCACTGGTTTCATCGTCTTTACTACAGGCAATCGTAAAAGCTGCAGTGGTTAAAAAAGCAATTAATAATTTAAATGTTTTCATCTTGTTGAGATTTAGGTAAATTTTCTTTATTTTCATCAGGGCAAATTTGATAAGATAATTAACCCAAATCAATCGTCTAAAAAGATGATTTTTATATAATCTGCTAAAAATCATCTTTTTGAATGATATTTTAAAAATGATAAAACACCTAATTTTGTTTAAAAATAAATTCCATTGAAAACCGTATTCCTTTTTTTGTTACTCGTTATATCACCTTATGTGTGGTCGCAAAAACGGCTCAATCGGGATAGTATATTGG
>QFCS01000447.1_pt1 | contig 28038 bp, 34 predicted proteins | sample 3576561 | NCBI WGS metagenome assembly QFCS01 | reverse complement strand
GTTCCCTCTTCGTCATGCTGAACTTGTTTCAGCATCCATGGCCGAACCTCTCGGTCAGCGTTGCGCCGAAGGAAACGGCGGGCCATGGACCCTGAAACAAGTTCAGGGTGACGAGATAAGAAACGGCTGATGTCGGTCGACAACGGGCATTTGATAAGATTCCCGCAGACGCCGCAGAGATCGCAGAGGTGAAGCGCTTCATCTTTGCGATCTCTGCGGCTTCTGCGCGAATCTTGTTCAAAGTCGCCTTGACGGCCATCACGGCGGGCTCTGTGATTGCATCCTCGATCAATCGCGCTGCCGCACTTTTCATTTGCGATGATTGATAAATGTTATATCATAACGTGGCCGATTGAGGCTGCGTGGTTGGAGTGCCGGCCCGATCGGTAGCGCGGGACAAGCGCGAAAAGCGTGGGTTTCGCCCGACAGGGAGCGATAGGATGCGCAAAAGCGGCCGGTTTCAACGCAGTCGATTTCACAGCAGCATTTTTCGGGCCGACCCCAGTGGCGATCCCGATATCAACACGACGCCGCTGATCGACGTGATGCTCGTCATGCTCGTGATGTTCATCATCACCATCCCGCCGCCGACGCACAGCGTCGATATCGTCCTGCCAAGCCAGGGTGTGGTCGATGGCAAGATCCTCGACGAAAATCATGTGACGATCGATGCGAGCGACATCATCCGCTGGAACGGCGATGCGATCGATCTGGCCGAACTCGGACTGCTTGTCAAAGCCGCGTCGAACCGAAGCGAGCCGGCGATGCTGCTGTTCGAACCCGAGGCGCGGGCGCGTTATCTGCGCGTCGACGAAGCGATCGGCGCCATCCGGCGCAACGGCGCCAGCCGGATCGCCTTTCCGGGGATCAGCCGCTATCGCGACCTGATCTAGGGTCAGGACCCGTTAATTCCGCGTTTGAGGTTTGAAGCGATTTTGCTCAGGGCGAGGAGAAAAGGCGTGGGAATATGAATATATTTCGAGACTTTTCGACGAAGCCATGGGCAAAATCGGTCAAATCCCGAAGGGACGTCGAAATGGCTTCGATCTCAGGCCTGCGCGGCCTTGCGGGTAGCGATGCTACCCGCTGCACCCGCCCAGGCCCGATATCTTCGCCATTTCGACGCCTCGAACGTGGAATTAATGGGTCCTGACCCTAACTGGCCGTCGACCGGTTCATCCGTTGCAGCGTGCTGAGCGCCGCTTCGAGCGCGAAGTCGATTTCGCCTTCGCCGTCGGCATCGAGCGCCGCCGCAGGCACCGGAATGGCCGGCGCGGCGGCCGATTCGGGACGGCGGCGCGCGAGTCCCGCCTCGAAGCGCGCGACCATCGCACCGAGCGAATTGTCGGCGGGATCGGGCAGCGCGGGACCGGCGCGGTCGACCGGCTGCAACCAGGGTTCGGCGCCGGGCTCGTCCATTTCGACGGGCGCGAGGTCGGCGAGAATCAGCTCGTCCTCCCCGATCGCATCCGTGGCGACCGCATCGATCGCCTCGGGGACTGCCTCGGCGGATTCGCCGGGCGCGGCTATCGGCCCCAGTCCCAGCGCGGGAAGGTCGCGGCCGGCGCGGATCGGCGGACGCGGCGGGTCGTCGGGGTGCAGGTCGGCGCGGCGGCGGCGAACCGGCGCCTCACCGTCGGCATCGTCGTCGACACGCTCGTTCCGCCGCATCCGGCGCCCGAGCGCGGCAAGCCCCGATTGCTGGGGCTCGGCGACGAGCAGCGCGATGAAGGCCGCGATCAGGGCGGCGACGGCGGCCATGCCGAACGCCAGCACGAGCCGCGCGGCATTGCCCACCGGCGGCACGAAGAAATCGGACAGCCGATCCAGATAGAGATTCCAGCTGATTCCGGCGACCCACGCCATCGGCATCACCGCCGCGAACAAAAAGGTCAGCGCGGCGGCGCCGATCACCGCGGGCACGGCCGGCCCCAGCGCGCGCAGCACCGCACGGACCCGGCTGGTTTTCGGCGCTTCGTTCTCGTCGTCCATATCGTTCCCGAATCTCGTCACGCCCGAATCGCGTTACGCAGCCGCCCGGAGCAGGCGTTGGTAAACCGGCTCGTAACGCAAAATGTTTGACGACCAGTTACGATGCGTCTCGACGAAGAGTCGCGCCGTCCGCCGCCGTTCGTCCCACAGGTCGCGCCGTTCGAGCAGGTCCGACAGCGCCGCGGCGATCGCGGCCGGATCGTCGGGCGCGAACAGCGTCCCGGTCGTCCCGTCCTCGATCAGTTCGCGGTGCCCGCCGACGTCCGACGCGGCGACCAGCTTGCCCTGCGCCATCGCCTCGAGCGGCTTCAGCGGGGTGACGAGGTCGGTGAGCCGCATCTTCTTGCGCGGATAGGCGAGGATGTCGATCAGCGAATAATAAAGCTCCACCTCCTGGTGCGGCACCCGGCCGACGAAGTGGATCCGGTCGGCCACCGGCGAGGCGGCGGCCTGCGCCTTGAGCGCGGCCTCCATCGGCCCGCCGCCGACGAGCAGCAGCCGTGCGCCCGGCTGCGCGGCGGCGAGCGCAGGCATCGCCGCGATCAGGTCGTCGATCCCCTCATAGTCGTAGAAGCTGCCGATAAAGCCGATCACCGCGTCGCCTGGCCCAATGCCAAGTTCCGCCGCCAGCGCCTCCTCGCGCGGCAGCGGGCTGCCGAACAGGTCGAGGTCGACGCCGTTGGGCGACACGATGATCTTTTCCGGGTCGACGCCGCGCGCGATCAGGTCGCCGCGCAGCCCCTCGCAGATCACCGCGACCGCGTCGGCCGATTTGACCGTATGGCTTTCGAGCCACCGCGTCAGCCGATAGCGCGCGCTCCCCTCGCGCCCGGTGCCGTTGCCGACCGCCGCATCCTCCCAAAAGGCGCGGATTTCATAGAGGACCGGAATGCCGAGCCGCTTGCCCGCGCGCAGCGCCGCGAGTCCGTCGAGCACCGGCGAATGCGCGTGGAGCAGGTCGGGCTTCCACTCCCGCGCCAGCGCTTCGGTGCGCGCGCCAAGCGCCGCGATCTCGCGCCATTCGCGGATCGGCGAGCGCACCGGCGCGATCGGCGGCGTGCGGTGAAAGGTCAGCCCGTCGACAGTCTCGACGTCCGGCCCGGGGTTCGGATGCCGCACCCCGGTGACTCCCGCGACCTCCCAGCCCTTCGCGATCTGCGCCTTCATCAGCGCGCGCGTGCGAAAGGTGTAGCCGCTGTGCGCGGGCAGGCTATGGTCGAGCAGGTGAAGAATGCGGGGTAAGCGGGTCATGGGGTCAGTGCTTTGACATATAAGCCTTAACGCGGCGTCAACCCCGATAGCATAGGGCCCGTAGCAATATGGTCGACAATTTCTCCATTGGCTTGACGCACCTGCTGATCGCGATCGCGCTGTGGCGCCTGCTCTATCGCGACGACCTCGATCATGAGGTGAGCCCGCGCAAGCTTTGGCAGCAGCGCCGTAACGCCGAAGCCGGGGCCGAAAACGCCGCAAGGGACGCGTCGGGCGATGCGTGATATCGCGCTCGTCGCCTTTCTGTTCGCCTTCATCGGCGTCGGGTTCAGGAAGCCGTTCCTGTTCGTCCTCTGCTTTTGCTATATCGATATCGTCGCGCCGCAGCGGCTGAGCTATTTCCTGATCAACTCCATCCCGATCTCGCTGATCGTCTTCGGGCTCGCGATGGGCGGCTGGCTCGTCTTCGATGACAAGCGCGACACGCGATGGTCGGGGCGGCAGGTCCTGCTCCTCCTGTTGCTCGTCTATTGCGGAATCACCACCATCCAGGCCGATTTCCCCGTCGAGGCGCAGGACAAGTGGAGCTGGGTGTGGAAAGCGCTGGTCTGGGCCATTTTCCTCCCGCTGACCCTGCGCACCAGGCTCCGCATCGAAGCGCTGGCGCTCATCATGCTGTTGTCCGCCGCCGCGATCGCGATCGCGGGCGGGATCAAGACCGCCGCGGGCGGGGGCGGCTATGGCGCGCTGCAACTGTTGGTCAACGAGGATTTCGGCCTCTACGAAGGGTCAATCATGTCGACCGTCGGCATTTCGATCATTCCGCTGATCCTCTGGTACCGGCGCCACGGAACGATCTTCCCGCCCGACCGGCGCGTATCGCTCTTCTGCTTCGCGCTCTGTTTCGCCTGCATCTTGCTGCCGGTGGGGACACAGGCGCGCACCGGGCTGGTATGCCTCGTCGTGCTGGCGATCCTGTCGCTCCGCGCGGTCAAGCATCGTATCCTCTATCTGGTCGGCGGTGCGCTGTTCGTGGCCGCGGCGATTCCCTTTCTGCCGCAAAGCTACACCCAGCGCATGGAAACGATCGAGGGCTACCAGTCCGACGAATCGGCCTCGACCCGCGTCGCGGTGTGGAAATGGACCTGGGACTATGCCAAGGATCACCCGTTCGGCGGCGGGTTCAACGCCTATCTTCAAAACCATGTCCGGGTCCACATGGCCGCGGGCACTTACGACCCCGATGCGCCCCAGTCCGCCGAACCGATCGTTTATGAAGATAAGGCACGGGCCTATCATTCGAGCTATTTCGAGATGCTCGGCGAACAGGGCTATCCCGGCCTCGCACTCTGGCTGCTGCTGCACGGCGTCGGCATCGTCCAACTCGAACGGCTGCGGCGGCGCTACAGACACACCCGGCGCGCCGAGGAGCAATGGATCGCACCGCTCGCGACCGCCCTCCAGCACGGCCATATCGTCTATATGGTCGGCTCGCTGTTCGTCGGCATCGCGTTCCAGCCCTTCATCTACATGATGCTCGCACTCGAAATCGGGCTGTCGACCTATGTCCGGCGGCGCGAAAAGGAGTCCGGATGGCGCCCGCTGATGGCGCGCCCGGCGCAGGTTCCGGCGCGGCAGGGATTGCCGGCTTCCCCGCCATCCTGACGGGACTCTGATCGGGCGGCGGCAGGAACCATGAGCGGAGTCGATGCGCTATTGCCCCATGGCCCGCACGCGACCCTATATCTTTCGCATTACGAACGCGGCTTTCTGTCCTATCTCGAACGCGCGCCCGATGCCGCGGCGTTGCTTCGTTCCGCCTGATCCGCCAAGAGGATGATGTGACCCTTTCGCTTCTCGCCGCCCAAACCGCCGCCGCAGGGCCGGCCGCTGCCGCGACCAGTCCGCTGGGCGACCTGCGCCATTATTGGGACGCGAGCGTCGCCTGGGTGAACAGCCACTGGCTGCAGATCGGCATCGCGATCGGCGTCGGACTGGTCATCTATGCGCTGCTGACGATGGCCCGGCGCTTCGCGCTCAAGCTCGCGCAATCGGCCGATGCCGACATGAGCTTCACCCACATTGCCGGGCGCGTCCTGCACAAGACCAAATCGATGGTGCTCGCGATCGTCGCGATCCGCCTCGTTGCGGGCTATGCCCAGCCGCCCGCGGTGATCCTGCAGTTCATCCAGTTCGTCTTCACGATTGCGGTGGTCATGCAGGTCGCGATCTGGGCGCGCGAGATCGTGCTCGGCCTGATCCAGCGCCGCGCCGCCGAAGGGCACAACGAAACGCTCAGCAACGCGATGGGGATCATCCGGCTGCTGATCAGCGTCGCGCTGTTCGCGATCGCCGCGATCGTCATCCTCGACAATATGGGGGTCAACGTCACCGGCCTCGTCGCCGGGCTCGGCATCGGCGGCATCGCGATCGGCCTCGCTGCGCAGGGTATCTTTTCCGACCTCTTCGCTTCGCTCTCGATCATCTTCGACCGGCCGTTCCGGGTCGGCGAGACGATCAAATATGATACGAGCACCGCGACGGTCGAGCGCATCGGCCTCAAGAGCACCCGGTTGCGCTCGGTGAACGGCGAACTGCTGGTGATCTCCAACACCAATCTGCTCAGCAAGGAGATCACCAACTTCGCGCATCTCCACCGGCGCCGGGTGAGTTTCATCCTCAACATCATCTATCAGACAAGCCCCGAAAAACTCCGCGCCCTTCCGGCGTTGCTCGAAGAGCAGGTCAAGGCATCGGGGCATGAATTCATCCGGTCGAGCTTCGTCGCCTTCAACCCGTCGAGCCTCGATTTCGAGCTGGTGTTCGACGTGTTCAGCGACAATTACGACGAGGTCATCGCGGCGCGGGGCGATGTCGCGATCCGCATCGTCGCGGCGCTTGGCGAGGCGGGCTATGACTTCGCCTATCCCACGCAAACCACCTTCACCGCCGCCCCCGACGGCACGATGATCATGCCCTATGCCGAGTCCCCGAAGCCCCGGGCGGGCGCCGCGAAGCCCGGCAAGCCGGACTGACGTTACGGCGCCGTAGCCAAAGCCCTTCGCTCTTGTGCAATGCGGCAAGAGAGGCCTAGAACGCGCCCCGAACCAATGATTGAGGGGAATGCGAATGGCTAGCATCACGCCGCAGGAACTGCAGACCAAGGTCGGCGAACATCTCGGCACGTCCGACTGGGTGCTCGTCGATCAGGAGATGATCAACAAGTTCGCCGATGCGACGGGCGATCATCAGTTCATTCATGTCGATGCCGAAAAGGCGAAGTTGACGCCGTTCGGCGGCACGATCGCCCACGGCTTCCTGACGCTGTCGCTGATCCCGATGCTCGGCGCGAGCACCGACGGGCCGAAGGTCGGCGGGGTCAAGATGGGCGTCAACTACGGCGGCAACAAGGTCCGCTTCCTCGCCCCCGTCCGTTCGGGCAAGCGCGTGCGCAGCCACGTCAAGCTGCTCGAACTCGACGAAAAGCGCCCCGGCCAGTGGCAGCAGACCAACGAGATCAGCATCGAGATCGAGGGCGAGGAAAAGCCCGCGCTGATCGCCGAATGGATCACACAATTCTTCGTCTGAGCGGAAATATCCGGCCGACCTCCCCCGAAAAGATAATCGGAACCAAGCAGAAGGACCCTTATCATGCGTGACGCCGTCATCGTTTCCACCGCCCGCACCCCGCTGACCAAAGCGGCGCGCGGCTCGTTCAACAACACCACCTCGCCGACGCTCGGCGCCTATTCGGTCGCCGCCGCGGTCGAGCGCGCCGGAGTCGAGGGCGCGGCCGTCGACGACGTCCTGTTCGGCGCCGCGATGCAGCAGGGTTCGCAGACGATGAACGTCGCGCGGCTGATCGGCCTGCGCGCCGGGCTGCCCGTCACCGTTCCCGGCATGTCGATCGACCGTCAGTGCTCGTCGGGCCTGATGACGATCGCGACCGCCGCGAAGCAGATCATCGTCGACCGCCAGGACATCGTCGTCGCGGGCGGCGTCGAGAGCATTTCGAAGGTCAGCGGCAGCGGCAAGACCTTCTTCGAGGCCGACCAGGAACTGCTGGCGATGCACAAGGACATCTACATGCCGATGATCGGCACGGCAGAGGTCGTCGCCAAGCGCTACAACATCAGCCGCGAAGCGCAGGACGAATATTCGCTCCGCTCGCAGCAGCGCACCGCCGCCGCGCAGGCCGCGGGCAAGTTCGCCGACGAGATCGTCCCCTGCAAGGCGACGATGGCGGTGGTCGACAAGGAGACCAAGGAGGTTTCCTACAAGGAGGTCGTCGCCGACAAGGACGAGTGCAACCGCCCCGACACGACGCTCGAAGGGCTCGCGAGCCTCAAGCCGGTGATGGGCGAAGGCCACACGATCACCGCGGGCAACGCCAGCCAGCTCTCGGACGGTTCGTCGGCGTGCGTGGTGATGGAAGCCAAGGTCGCCGAAAAGCGCGGCCTGACCCCGCTCGGCCGCTATGTCGGCATGGCGGTCGCGGGCACCGAGCCCGACGAAATGGGCATCGGCCCCGTTTTCGCGATCCCCAAGCTGCTCGAACGCTTCGAGCTCAAAATGGACGACATCGGCCTCTGGGAACTCAACGAAGCCTTTGCGGTGCAGGTGCTCTATTGCCGCGACAAGCTCGGCATTCCCGACGAGCTGCTCAACGTCAACGGCGGCTCGATTTCGATCGGCCACCCGTTCGGCATGACCGGCGCGCGCTGCGTCGGCCACGCGCTGATCGAGGGCAAGCGCCGCGGCGTCAAATATGCCGTCGTCACCATGTGCATCGGCGGCGGCCAGGGCGCGGCGGGCCTGTTCGAGGTCTTCTGATTTGCGCCTGACTGCGCCGCGTATCGAGCCGGTCGATTTGGGCCGGCTCGATGCCGACCAGCGCGCCGCCCTTGCCCCCTTTCTCGAAAACGATGGCGGCAAGGTCGGCGGCGGGCGGGTGCTCAACATCTTCCGCACCCTCGCGCACGCGCCCAAGGCGCTGACCGCCTTTCTCGGCTGGGGCAGCTATATATTGTCGCGGCGCAATGCGCTGCCGGAACGCGACCGCGAACTCGTCATCCTGCGCACCGGCTACAACTGCCGCTCGGGTTATGAGTGGACGCAGCACAAGCGCATCGGCCTCGACTGCGACCTGTCCGAGGCCGAGATCGAACGGATCAAGGCCGGTCCCGACGCAGAGGGCTGGAGCGACCTCGACCGCGCGATGCTGCGCGCGACCGACGAGCTGACCGGACAGCATTTCGTGACCGACGCGACCTGGGCCGCGCTTGCGCCGCTCGGCGACAAGGGCCGCATGGACCTGGTCTTCACCGTCGGCCAATACACCCAGGTTTCGATGATCTTGAACAGCTTCGGCATCCAGGTCGAAGAGGGCTGGGAGGTCGATCCCGACCTTCGCGCCTGAAAAAGGAGAGAGATATGAGTGCCATCGGCGTGATCGCGACGCTACGCGTGCAGCCCGGCAAGGAAGCGGATTTCGAGGCGGCCTTTGCCGAACTCGCCGCCGCGGTGAACGCCGACGAACCCGGCAACAGCTTCTATCGCCTGTTCCGCACCGACGAGACCGGCACCTACAAGGTGCTCGAATGCTATGACGACGCCGCGGCGGTCGAGGCGCACCGCGCATCGACCCATTTCCGCGAGATCGGCGCCCGCTTCGGCCCCTGGCTCGCCGGCGCGCCCGACATCGAACGGCTCGCCGCGGCCTGACGCCCGCGCTACTTGACCCGGTTGAACAGGTTCGTGCGCATTCCTGGCGTGCCGTCCTTGGTGAAAAAGACGACCGTTTCGGTCATCGTCTTGCCGTCGGGCGACACCGTATAGGTGCGCATCGATCCGGGCACGCCGCCGAGCGCGAGGGCGGTGACCATGACGTTCGGCTCGGGCATTCGCGTTGCGACGGTGTCGGCCTCCAGATTGCCCTCGACATGGACGGGTTTGCCGTCGGGGACCCAGGTCGACTTCGCCCGGACCATCTTCCCGTCGGGCAGCGTCACGTCGACCAGCGTCCGCCATTGCCCCGCGCCCGCGTCGCTATAGGTGATGGTGACGCTCTTCGGCCGCGCCTCGGGCGGGATCGGCAGCTTCGCGACATCGACCGCCCAGGTGCCGATCAACGGCGAGACCGTCGCATCCTCGGCCAGCGCGGGAACGGCCTGCATCGCACCGGCGATGAACAGGACGGGGAAGAGCGCTTTCATCGAACCTCTCCAAATCATTTCATATCCTTGTCTTTTATCCGGCGCTGTCCCTGCGTCAATCGACGTCGGCAATCTCCCCTGCCCGGTCGCCGAGCAGGTAGCGCGGCCCCGCCCCGCGCTGCGCCGCCTTGTCGGCGCGGTTGTAGAGCCCGCATTTCTTGAGGCTCAGGCAGCCGCAGCCGATGCACTGGTCGAGCAGTTCGCGCGTGCGTTCGAGCGCCGCGATCCGCGCATCTATCCGCGTGCGCAAGCCGGTGCTGATCCGCGTCCAGTCGGCGGCATTGGGCGTGCGCCCCGCCGGCAGCCCAGCAAGTTCGGCCGCGATCTCCTCGAGGCTGAGCCCCATCTGCTGCGCGATCAGGATGAAGGAAATGCGGCGGATATCGGCGCGCAGAAACCGCCGCTGCCCGCCGCCCGAACGCAGCGCCGCGAGCAGCCCCTTCGCTTCGTAGAAGCGGATCGCCGACACCGCGACGCCGGTCCTCGCGGCAAGCTCGCCGATCGCGATCAGGTCGGTGCGATGCATGGCCTTCTCCTCCTCGCAACGGCAAATTGCCCTTGATCTAAACCTGACTTGAGCTTTCATACCTTGAGCGTCAATTCGAATCAGGAGCTTTTTCGTGACGCATCCCTTCATCGAGCATGTGAATCTCACCGTCAGCGATCCCGATCGCACCGCGGGCATATTGTCGGCGATCTTCGGCTGGCACGAGCGCTGGCGCGGCCCGGCGCGCGACGGCGGCCGCACGATCCACCTCGGTAGCGACGCCGCCTATGTCGCGCTCTATACCGGCCCCGACGGCGAACATTCCGACCCGCGCTATCCGAAAGGCGAACCGCTCAACCATGTCGGGGTGCAGGTTGACGATCTCGACACCATCGAGATGCGTGTGAAGGCGGTCGGCCTGACCCCCTTCAACCATGGCGATTACGAGCCCGGCCGGCGCTTCTATTTCCTCGATCCCGACGGCATCGAATATGAAGTCATCAGCTATGCGGAGCCGCACCGGCGCTGAGCGGAGCAACATCGCGGCTGCCCGAGCGTTGATCGGGCATCGGGGGGCGACAAAGGAGTCTCGACCGATGAGCGACGATATCAGGAAAGCCTTTTGGAAGGCGCTCGACGCCAGCCCCTATGTGATGGTCGGCATGACCGGCGAACGCGAGCATCATATCCCGATGAACGCGCAGCTCGACCAAGATGCCAACAGCGCCTGGTGGTTCTTCACCGCGACCGACAACCGGCTCGCCGCGGGCGGCCCGGCGATGGCTGAGTTCGCCTCGAAGGGGCACGACCTCTTCGCCTGCATTTCGGGCACGCTGCGCCGCGAGGACGACCGCGCGGTGCTCGACCGGCTATGGAACAACGGCATCGCCGCCTGGTATCCGGGCGGCAAGGACGACCCCAGGCTCGCCCTGCTGCGCTTCGACCTTGAAGATGCCGAAATCTGGACCGCCGATCCGGGGATCAAGGGGCTGTTCAAGCTCGCCACCGGCATGACGATGAAAGGCGGAGACCTCGGCAAGCACGCCGAGGTGACGCTTTAGGACGCGTTCGCCGCCCGCTCGCGCGCCTCGATCGCGATGTCGATCAGCGCCGACAGCACGCGCCGCGCTGCGGCGATGTCGTCGGCGCTGACGCGCGCCGCGAGCTTTGTGTCGACCGCATCGCGCGCCTTACCTTGCACCGCCGCCGCATGAGCGCCGCGCTCGGTCAGCCGCAGCACGAACCGCCGCCGGTCGGCAGGGTCGACCTGCCGCTCCAGATAGCCGCGCATCACCAGCGTATCGACGAGTTGCCCCGCCGCCTGTTTCGAGATGCGCAGATCCTGGATCAGCGCGCTCAGCGGCACATCCTCGGCCCCGAGCGCAAGGCCGCCGATCACATAGAGTCCATTGGCGGGAATATCGTCGAACCCCGCGCGGTCGAGCGCCCGGCGCATCGCCCCGCCATAGGTGGTGCGGGCGTGGCGCAGCAGCGCGGGCATGACGATGTCGGGATGGCGGGGGGTGTTGGCGTCGGTCATGGTATGTCTATATAGTCTATATTCAGGATAGTCAATATATTTTACTATACTGAATATAGACTATATAGACATGCTTTACCTTCCTTCCCGTTCCCCCGCGAAGGAGTATCGGGTTGACCATGCCCCGCATGGTCAAGGATCGTCCGGGGGACGATCCGACCCGATGCTCCTTCGCGGGGGAACAGCTATGAATTTGGGGGCAGGACAATAGCCATTCGCGACTACACCGGCGGCGCGACCCGTCCTTCGCGAAACTCGAACCCGCCCTCGCGATCACGCGCGAGCAGCGCCGGCCCGTCGAGATCGACCCAGCGCGCGCGCTGCGCGAGGACGAAAGCGGGCGCGATCGCCAGGCTGGTGCAGAGCATACAGCCGACCATGATCGACAATCCCGCCGCGTCGGCGGCATCGGCAAGCCGCATCGCCTCGGTCAATCCACCGGCCTTGTCGAGCTTGATATTCACCCCATCGTAGAAGGGGCCGATACGCGCGACGTCGGCGGCGGTGTGGCAGCTTTCGTCGGCGACGAAAGGGATCGGCGCATAGACGCCGTCGAGCAGCGCGTCGGACCCGACCGGCACCGGCTGTTCGATCATCTCGACCCCCATGTCGGCCAGCGCCTCGGCCTCGCCGAGCAGGTCGACCTGCCCCCAGCTTTCATTGGCGTCGACGATCAGGCGCGCGTTCGGGGCGCCCTTGCGCACCCCCGCGACGCGAAGCCGGTCGTCCTCGCCGGTCAGCTTGATCTTGAGCAGGCGATAGCCGTCGGCTTCGGCGGTCGCGGCCGCTTCGGCCATCGCGCCCGGCGTGCCGAGCGAAATGGTGAAAGCGGTGACGCGCGCGGTTGGGGCGCCGTCGCATCCGGCAAGCTGCCACAGCCGGAGACCGCGCTGCTTCGCCTCCAGGTCCCACAGCGCGCAGTCGAGCGCGTTGCGCGCCGCCCCCGGCGCCATGATCTCCTGAATCGCGCCGCGTGCCTCGGCGGCTTCCAGTCCGGCGACATGCGACGCCGCCTGCAAGATCCGATCGCGGCACCCCGCCGCATCCTCGCCCAGATAATAGACCGGCGTCCCCTCGCCGCGCCCGATGGCGTCGCCATCGGCAACTTCCGCGACGACGACATCGACATGGGTTTTCGCACCGCGGCTGATCACGAACGCCCCCGCCACCGGCCAACGCTCGACGCGCACGCTTTTCAATTGGATCGCCATGCGGAAAGACTAATCAGTGATGCAGGAAGCGGCAAATCCCTTTCACCCAAATCCCTGCCGCCCCGGCATGGAGCGGAACGATATGGCTGGGACCGGACATAGCCTCCTCTCCCCTTGAGGGAGAGGATAGCGCAGCTTGCTCCCCTGGGAGCTAGCGAAGCTTGGAGAGGGGTGCGACGCCAGCGGACGCAAAACCCCCTCTCAACTTCGGCTAGGCAGCAAGCTGCCAAGCCTCCGTATCTCTCCCTCAAGGGGAGAGAGTAGGATCCTTACCTATGCCCGCTATCGGTCGAAACCCGCCCCCTCACCCGCCGTGCGCGCGAATCCACGTCTCGACCACCGGCGCGATCTCGTCGCGCCATTTGCGGCCGTTGAAGATGCCGTAATGGCCGACGCCCTTCGCCATCAGATATTTCTTCTTGTCCGAAGGCAGCGCCTTGGCGAGCGTCAGTGCCGCCTTGGTCTGGCCAATCCCCGAAATATCGTCGCGCTCGCCCTCGATCGCCAGGATCGCGATATCCTCGATCTTCGTGAGGTCGACCGGCTGGCCGCGATGCAGCATCTCGCCCTTGGGCAGCAGGTGGCGCTGGAACACGGCATCGACCGTCTGGAGATAGAATTCGGCGGTCATGTCGCACACCGCACGATATTCGTCGTAGAATTCCTTGGTCTTGTCGGCGCTCTCGCCGTCGCCGTCGACCAGATGCTTGAACATCTCCCAATGGCTCATCATGTGATTGCCGAGGTTCATCGACATGAAACCGGCAAGCTGGAGAAAGCCCGGATAGACGCGGCGTCCGGCGCCCGGATACCAGGCCGGGACGGTCGCGATGACATTCTCCTGAAACCAGGCATAGGGCCGCGTCGTCGCGTGCTGGTTGACCGCGGTCGGCGCCTTGCGCGTGTCGATCGGCCCGCCCATCATCGTCAGCGTCTTCGGCCGACACTTATGCTTTCCGGCCGCCATCACCGCGGCCGCAGCGAGGCTGGGCACCGACGGCTGACATACCGCGAGCATGTGCGCGCCCGGCCCGATATGCTCGAGCCACGCGATCAGATAGTCGACATAATCGTCGAGGTCGAATTTGCCCGCCTCCAGCGGCACGTTGCGCGCGTCGCGCCAGTCGGTGATCCACACGTCATGGTCGGGCAGCATCCGCTCGACGGTGCCGCGCAGCAAGGTCGCATAATGGCCCGACATCGGCGCGACGATCAGCAGCTTCGGCTTCCCCGCGCTACCACGATGCTTGAAATGCTTGAGCTGGCCAAAGGGTTTGCGCGCCTCGATCGACTCGGCGACGCGCACCGTCTCGCCGTCGATGACGGTCTCATAGAGCTCGAACCCCGGCTTGCCGCGCGGCGCCGCGGCGTGCGCGAACACTTCGAGCGCCGAGGCGAACATCGGACTGCCGCCGAAATAGCCGAGCGGATTGGCGGGATGCTGAATCACCTGCGCTCCGGCGGTCGCCAGCGCGCTGGCCCCCGCGAGCCAGCTCTTCTGCATGTCAAAGGCGTGATACAGCATGTTCGATGGGCCCCTTGCGTCCGGCCGCGCTCTTTTCGGCGCGCCCTATTTGCTGAGCAGTCTAGGGAAACGCTGTCATTGTGCAATGCATCATTTTGCAAGGCTTCATACGGCTTGAAGCGGGACGCCATTTTGCGGCGTTGAGCGGCGTCGGCGCGGCTGCTAGGGCGATCCACGATGGCGACCAAATCAGACCAATCCGCCCCGGCCCGCCGCAAGCTGTCCAGCCTGCGCATGGTCTGGCACTATGCCAGTCGATATCCGCTGCGCTTGCTGATCGCGGCGATCGCACTCGGCGTCGCCGCGCTCGCAACGCTCGCGATCCCCTATCAGTTCAAGGCGATGATCGACTCGGGCTTCGTCGCCGGCGGCGGTGACGTCGCGCCGCATTTCCGCATCTTCTACGGCATCGTGCTGCTGCTCGCCGCCGCGACCGCGGTGCGTTTCTATTGCGTGAGCTGGCTCGGCGAGCGGACGGTCGCCGATATCCGCGAAGGGGTGCAACGCAACCTGCTGCGCCTCGCGCCCGGCTTCTTCGAGGAAAACCGGCCGTCCGAAATCGCCTCGCGAATGACCGCCGACACCGCGATCATCGAACAGACCGTCGGCACCACCGTTTCGGTCGCGCTGCGCAACACGGTGATGGGGATCGGCGGGATCGTCTATCTTTTCTCGCTTTCGCCCCGGCTGACCGCGGGGATGCTGATCGGCATTCCGGTGATCATCATGCCGATCGTCATTCTCGGCCGCCGTCTTCAGAATGTCTCGCGATCGAGCCAGGATCGCGTCGCCGACATCGGCGCGACCACTGCCGAGCAATTGGGGGCGATGAAGATCGTCCAGGCCTTTGGACAGGAGGGGCGCGAAGCCGACCGCTTCACCGCCGCGGTCGAGGCCAATTTCGCGACCGCCAAACGCCGCATCCGCCTGCGCGCGGTGATGACCGCGATCGTCATCGGCCTGCTTTTCGGCGCGATCACGACCTTGCTCTGGTATGGCGCCGCGGGGGTCGCGGCGGGCACGATCACCGGCGGCACGATCGCCGCCTTCGTCCTCACCGGCGGGCTCGTCGCGGGCGCGTTCGGCGCGCTCACCGAAGTCTATGGCGACCTGCTGCGCGCCGCGGGCGCGGCCGAACGGCTCCACGAACTGCTCGTCGCCGAACCGACCATCGCCGCGCCGCAAAACCCGCGATCGCTGCCCGAACCGGCGACCGGGACGCTCGAATTCGACCATGTCGAATTTCGTTACCCGACGCGCCCCGACGCGCCCGCGCTGCACGATTTTTCGCTCGCGGTGCGCCCGCGCGAAACCGTCGCGATCGTCGGCCCCTCGGGCGCCGGCAAGTCGACGCTCTTCCAGCTCGCCGAGCGTTTCTACGATCCGCAAACGGGGCAGATCCGACTCGACGGCGTGCCGCTGACCGAGGCCGATCCCGCCGCCATCCGCGCCCGCATCGCGATGGTGCCGCAGGAAACCGTGATCTTCGCCGCCTCGGCGCGCGACAATCTGCGCTACGGCAATTGGGCCGCGAGCGACGAGGAATTGTGGGACGCCGCGCGCGCCGCCAATGCCGAGGAGTTCCTCCGCAAGCTGCCCGACGGTCTCGACACCTTCATGGGTGAAGGCGGGGCGCGCCTTTCGGGCGGCCAGCGTCAGCGCGTCGCCATCGCCCGCGCGCTGCTGCGCCGCGCGCCGCTGTTACTGCTCGACGAAGCGACTTCGGCGCTCGACGCCGAATCCGAACGACTGGTGCAGGACGCGCTCGAGGCGCTGATGCACGACCGCACGACGATCGTCATCGCGCACCGCCTTGCAACCGTCCGCGCTGCCGATCGCATCGTCGTGATGGACGAAGGCCGCATCGTCGAGGAGGGGCGCCACGACGACCTCGTCGCCGCCGACGGCCTCTACGCCCGCCTCGCCCGGCTCCAGTTCCAGGACAATCTCGCCGCCGCCTGACCGCCATCCTTCAAAGGAAACCCCCGATGCCCACGCTCTACGACCTCACCATCCCCGCCTATGCCAACGGGTTGCGCGCGCTTTCGGGGCAGCTCGTCAAGGCGCTCGACTGGGGCGAGCAGAATGGCGTCGGCGAATTGCAGTTCGTCGCCGCGCGCCTCGCGCCCGACATGTTTCCGCTCGCGGCACAGGTCCGTTTCACCTGCGCGCAGGCGATCCAGACCGCAGCGCGTCTCGGCGCGGACAATGTGCCGGATCTGGGGGAAGACGCCGCCGATTTTCCGGGCCTCCAGGCGCAGATCGCCGCGACGCTGGCGTGGCTCGATACGATCGAGTCCGCGACGCTCGACGGCGACGACGACCGCGCCGTCAGCTTCGATCTTCCGAACGGCATGACGTTCGACATGACCGCGGCGACTTACGTGCGCGACTGGGCGCAGCCGCAATTCTACTTCCATCTCGTCGCCGCCTATGCGGTGATGCGCCACATGGGCGTGCCGCTCGGCAAGGGCGACTATGTCAGCTATATGATGCCATATCTGCGCCCGGGAACCGCGCCGACTGCGTGACGGCGAACCGGCGCGCGCCAACTTCCGAACCGGCGGAGGCGCCTCCCTCCACCGTTATCCGCCATGTGCTTCCGCAAAGGCGGGAGCCCCCTCTCCCATCGTCCCCGGAACCGACAGGAGATGCCCCCCTCCCCTCTTTAGGCGAGGAGTGAATGCGGAAAAACCCCAGAGTCAGAACCTGTTCCATGTGCCGTTATTCCCGCGAAAGCGGGGATCCCGCTGTCTGATTTCCCTTCCCTTTGTGCCTTTGTGCCTTCGTGCGAGAAAAAATTTGCACAAAGGCACGAAGGCACGAAGAGAAGTTGCATTCCGGCTTTCGCGAGGATGACGAAGAAGGACCGGGACGATTTAGTAGGTCCTGACCCTAGGGTCAGGACCCATTAATTCCACGTTCGAGGCGTCGAAATGGCGAAGATATCGGGCCTGGGCGGGTGCAGCGGGTAGCATCGCTACCCGCAAGGCCGCACGAGCCCGAGATCGAAGCCATTTCGGCGTCGCTTCGCGATTTGACCGATTTTGCCCATGGCTTCGTCGAAAAGTCTGGAAATATATTCATATTCCTTCGCCTTTCCTCCTCGCCCTGAGCAAAATCGCTTCAAACCTCGATCGCGGAATTAATGGGCCCTGACCCTAAAATATTCGCACGCTTCGGAGCTTTTCGAAAAAGATCAGTCTTCGACCGTCAATATCTCGACGGTGAAGGCCGTGCCTTCGCCCGGCTCGACCGCGACGTCGGCGACGATGTGGCCGGGCAGCCGCCATTCGATCGCCATCAGCCGGTCCTGAAGCGATTTCGCCGGCTGGACTCCCGTGCAGGGAAAGAGGTGGCGCGCGCCGACGAAATTGGCGCTGGCCCAGGGGCGCAGCGTCGATGCGCCGATCAGGATGCCGCCGCCCAGTTCGGCGGCGAGCAGCCGGGTCAGGCGGCGGTGCGGGCAGCCGGGCCGGGCCGGGGCGGCGGGGGACCAGCGCCTCATCCGCGCTCTCCGGCGCGGCGGCGGTCGCCGCATGGCGCGACGCGCCCTGCGTGACGATCGGCGCGCCATTTGTTCATGAAATGTTCCACGCGACAGCTCAACCGATGGCCCGGCTCGCGCCCCCCGCGCAGATCGCTCACCAGTCGCGGATCATGCGCCGCGGCGCGGCCGAAGACGCTCGGCGGCATATGCGATTCGCCCAGAAAACGCTCGATCCGTTGCAGCAGGCTATGCTCCATTCCATCCTCCTTTGCCCCCGATACCGGACGACTCGTCCAATAGGATATTTCCTATTTGATAGGCTATTTCCTACTTGTCTAGGAAAATTCCTATTGCTATGGACGAAATAGGAAGGATCATTCGCTTGACCATATTCGACCTCGATCCGCGCGCGGCGCTCGACCGGCTGCTGACCGAAAAGGGCATCGACTATGCCCAGCTATCGGCGCGCATCGGTCGCAACCCCGCCTATATCCAGCAATATATCAAGCGCGGCACGCCGCGACGGCTGGCCGAGGAGGATCGCGCGCGCATCGCCGCCTATCTCGGCGTGTCCGAAGCATTGCTCGGCGGACCCGAGCGGCGCGTCGCCGCAGCGGCGCCGGCGCGGCCGCGCGGGGGCGGCATGGTGCTGGTGCCCAAGCTCGCGATCGGCGCGTCGGCGGGGGCGGGCGCCAGCATCGACGGCGAGCCGGTCGAGGGGCAGGTCGCCTTCGATCCCAAATGGCTGCGCGACCTCGGAGCCGATCCGCGTGCGCTCAGCATCATCCGCGTCGAGGGCGATTCGATGGCGCCGACACTGAACGACGGCGACGATATATTGGTCGATGGCGGCGATGCCGCGGCGCGGCTGCGCGACGGCATCTACGTGCTGCGCATGGACGATGTGCTGATGGTGAAGCGCGTCGCGCGCGCACCGGGGCCGGGGCGGATTTCGGTGATCAGCGACAATCCGCAATATCGAAGCTGGGACGATCTGCCGATGGCGGCGGTGCGGCTGGTCGGCCGGGTGGTGTGGACGGGGCGGCGGGTGCGGTGAGGATCGGGGCGTCCGTGACGGAGCCGTCATTGCGAGCGAAGCGAAGCAATCCAGGGTAGCGTAAACCGCTCTGGATTGCTTCGCTTCGCTCGCAATGACGAATTGCAGTTTTGTCGAACCCTAGATCTGTTCGGCCATCACCGCTTCGATCTCGTGATCGAGCACCTCGGCGCGCTCGCATTGGTCCTGCCGGCCGCTGCGGCATTTCTCCGCCGCCTTGTCGCGCTGGCGCGTCAGCTTGCCCAGCCTTTCCTCGCGCGCGCGCATCGCGCGGCCGCGGTTGCGGTCGGCTTCGTCCTGGCTCGTCGTCGACCAGTCGGCGACCTGCCCGACGGCCTTGACCGGCGCGGTGACGACCGATTTGACGGTGCTCACGCAACCCGCAAGCGCAGGGGCGGCCAATAGCGCGATGATCAGGGCCCGCATATCTTTCTCCTCACCGATGCGCCTTGTCGCATAGGCCCGCTTGGCTGAACAGGATATTGCGACGGATGGAGGCGCCGGCCGGGGTGCCCGATCGCCTGGCGGCTGACCGGCGAATCCCGTCGCGGGACATATGGTTTACAAAGACTTGTCGGTCCTTTCGGCTGTGTTAGGGTGCGCGCGCGCCGGGGGCGTCATGACCGCCGGGCGGCAGGAGGGTCCTATGACGAACATGCAAAAGGGTCTGGCCGAGTTCATCGGCACATTCTGGCTTGTCTTCGGCGGTTGCGGCAGCGCGGTGCTCGCGGCCGGTTTTCCCGACCTTGGCATCGGCTTTCTCGGCGTCGCGCTGGCCTTCGGGTTGACGGTTCTCACCATGGCCTATGCGATCGGCCATATCTCGGGCTGCCACCTCAATCCGGCGGTGACGGTCGGCCTGTGGGCGGGCGGGCGTTTCGCGGCGCGCGACATTCCGCTCTATGTCGTCGCGCAGGTGCTCGGCGCGATCGTCGCGGCCTTCCTGCTCTATTATATCGCGCAGGGCAGCCCGACCTACGATATCGCAAAGGGGCTGGCGGCGAACGGCTTCGGCGACGGGTCGCCCGGCCATTACGACGTCTGGTCGGCGCTGATCATCGAAATGGTGCTGACCGGCTTTTTCGTGTGGATCATCATGGGGTCGACCGACGGGCGCGCGCCCGCAGGCTTCGCGCCGATCGCGATCGGCCTCGCGCTGACGCTGATCCACCTCATCTCGATCCCGGTCACCAACACCTCGGTCAACCCGGCGCGCAGCACCGGCCCGGCGCTGGTCGTCGGCGGGCTCGCGTTCCAGCAGCTCTGGCTCTTCTGGGTCGCGCCGCTGATCGGCGGCGCCGTCGGCGGCTGGCTCTACAAGACGCTGGGCGCCGACAGCTTTCCCAAGCCCAATATCGAGGGCGAATAGGGAAGCGGACCGGCGGGGAGACGGTCTCCGCCGGTTCCTATTTCAGAAGGTCGATCGCGAAGGCGCGAACCTCGTCCGCCATGTCGGGCCGTTCGAGCGCGACCGCCAGATTGGCCTGGATATAGCCGGCCTTCGATCCGCAGTCGTAACGCGCGCCGTCGAAGGTCACCGCGTGGAACGGCTGGCGGCCGATCATCGCCGCCATCGCGTCGGTGAGCTGGATCTCGCCGCCCGCGCCCTTTTCCTGATGTTCGAGCACGCGCATAACCTCGGGCTGGAGGATATAGCGGCCCGAGATGATCAGGTTCGACGGCGCCTTGTCGACGGACGGCTTCTCGACCAGGCCGGTGACTTCGGTCAGCGCGCCGTCGGCCTTGCCCGGCGCGATCACGCCATAGCTCGGGACCTGCTCGCGCGGCACTTCGAGCACCGAGAGCAGATTGCCGCCGACGCGGGCATAGGCATCGACCATCTGCTTCATGCAGCCGGGCGAGCCGTGCATGAACTCGTCGGGCAGGAAGATGGCGAAGGGTTCGTCGCCGACGATGTCGCGCGCGCACCAGATGGCATGACCCAGTCCCATCGGCTCCTGCTGGCGGACATAGGCGCAGCTGCCGGGGCCGAGCCGCGTCGCCTCGAGCACCGACAGGTCCTTGCCGCGCTCCGACATCGTCTTTTCGAGTTCGAAGGCGATATCGAAATGATCCTCGATCGCGCTCTTGCCGCGCCCGGTGACGAAGATCATTTGCTCGATCCCCGCCTCGCGCGCTTCGTCGACCGCATATTGAATCAGCGGCCGGTCGACGACGGGCAGCATCTCCTTCGGGATCGCCTTCGTCGCAGGAAGGAAGCGGGTGCCGAGGCCGGCGACGGGAAAGACGGCTTTGCGGATCGGTTTCATGCGCGCGGGCTTAGCGGGCTTTTATGAACAGGAAAAGAAGCGCCGCCGGTCATTCGGCGGGCGAGACGATCAGCACGACGCGGCGATTGTCCTGCCGCCCCTCGGGCGTGGCGTTGGACGAAAGCGGGATCGTCTCGCCGCGGCCGATGATCTGATCGGCGGTGAAGCGCATACCGTTCGCCTGCAGCGGCATCGCGACGCTTTGCGCGCGCGCTTCCGACAAGGCCTGGTTGTAGGCGGCGGCGCCGGTCGAATCGGTATGGCCTTCGATGCGCGCCGTCGGGATGCCGACCGCGACGAGATGGCGCGCGAGTTCGCCCAGCCGTCCGATCTGCTCGGACTTCAGGCCGCTCTCGTTCGACGGGAACAGAAGCCGTTCGTTGATGGTGAGCGTCCAGTCGTCGCCGGTTTCGACGAAGCCCTCGGCCTGGAGCGCGGCGACCTGTTCGGGGCTGAACCCCCTGGCCGGCGGCGGCACGCTCTGGCACGCCGCGAGCAGCGCCAGGAGCGGGATCAGGAAAAGCTGCCGGAGCGAAAGGGGCAGGGGGTGGGTCACGATATCTCTCCGCTTCAAGTGGGGCGCTTGACGAGCTTGTCGGCATACATGGCGGCGTCGGCGGCGGTCAGCAGGGTCCGCGCATCGGCGCCGTCGTCGGGATAGACGGCCGCGCCGACGCTGATGCCCAGCCGGTAGTGCTGGCCGCCGGGCAGCGCGACCGGCTGCGACGCGCCGGTGCGGATGCGATCGGCGAGTTCGCCGGGATCGATCGCGCCGTCGAGCGGGTCGACGATGACGATGAATTCGTCGCCGCCGATCCGCGCCGCGAAATCCCCCTTGCGCAGCATGTCCTTGATCCGTTCCGACAGCGCGACCAGCACGGCGTCGCCCGCCGCATGGCCGTGATTGTCGTTCGCCGACTTGAAATTGTCGGCATCGATGAACAGCAGCGCGAAACGACGGTCCTTTGCCTGGGCGGTCTGGATGCGCTGCCGCAACTGTTCGTCGAACGCGGCACGATTGGGCATCGCGGTGAGCATGTCGTGCGAGGCGCGGTGCGCGAGCAGGGCATTTTCGCTTTCCATCGTGCCTTGCCAGCCCTGCAATTCATCGAGCAGCGCGTTGATGTCGCCGCCCAGCCGGTCGAGCTCGACGATCCCGAGCGACTGGACGCGCTTGTCGAAGCGGCGGTGGAGGCGGACGTCGTGCGCGACGGTGGCGATTTCGCCCAGCGGCTTGACCAGCTCATATTCGAAGCGGCGCGCGAGGATGATCGTGCCCAATGCGGTGACGAGCAGGCAGCCGAGGCCGGCGAGCGCGCCGATGCGGACATAGTCGATCAGCGTCGAACTGTCGCCCCACACCTCGATGCGGCCGATCACCGACCCGTTGCGCTGCACCGTCGCGGCGAAGGGGTGCGGAAAGAAGAGGCGGGTCAGGAGGGGGGCCGGGTCGCCCAGCGGCGACGTCCATTGATAGAGCGGGCGCCCGCGATCGTCGAGCAGCCGCAGCCGCGCGATGCCGGGAAGCCGCATCAGCGGCTCGAGCCCCTCCCGCGCCGCCTGCGGATCGTTGAACACCAGCGCGGGTTCGGCGCCATAGGCGCCGAGCCGGGCCGCAAGCTCGATATTATGATCGGCATAGCTGCGCAGCGTCGTGATCCCGGCCAGCAGGATCGTGATCCCCGACAGCGCGACGGCGAAGAGGGTGATGCCGAAATGAAAGCGCGACAGCAGCTTTTGCAGCGTCGTCCGCGCGCCTTCGCGGTCGGGCGGGCGGGCGGTCATCGCGCCCCTCCATCGTCGCTGCCGATTTTCAGCACGCGCGGATCGATGCGGAGCGGGCCGCGGCCGATGGCGTCGAGATTGACCGAAAAGCTGATCTTCGATGGGCCGCCGTTCAGGCAGAACATGGCGCCGAAGCTGCAATTCGGATCGTCGTCGGTGATCGTCAGCACCGGACGGCCGCGCACCCAGCCGATCAGCCGCTGGCGGTCGGCAACAGGCATATGGCCGAGAAAGATGATGTCGCAGCCGCCGCTGATCGCCCCTGCCGCCGTGGTGCGGCGCACCGTGACCGCCTGCCCGCCCGGAACGAGGGGCGCGATGCGGCCTGTGAGGCGCGGCGCGCCGACGAGGCACAGGTTACGCGGTGCGGTGGACGCCGCCGCCGGCCAGCGCGCATAGCTGATGATGCCGCCGAGAATGCGGTTGACGCCGCTGGTGATGCCTTCGGCGCTGTTTTCGACGATCGTCTGGCTGGCCGCCTGAACCGCCATCTGCGGTGTCGTGAGCGACGATCCGATCAGAAGAAGCGAAACCAGCACCGTGAAGCGACCCCCAAGCGCGCGCAGGCATCCTGCCCCGACGCGGGGGTGTCCGCTAGTCTAAAGTGCCGCAAAGTCAAGGAAAAGTGACGTCATGCGGCCATAATGCAACAGTCGGGGCGTTGTCGCGTGCCGCCCGGCTATCCGCCCGCGCGCACGCGATCGGCAAAGCCCTTGCGCAATTTGGCGAGCTTGGGGGGAATGGACGCCATGCAATAGGGATTGCGCTGGCCTTCGCCTTCCCAATAGGCCTGATGATAATCCTCGGCGGGATACCAGGCCGATGCGGGTTCGATCGTCGTGACGATCGGGGCGGGCCGATCGGCGCCCGCGCGCGCGATACCCTCGCGCGCGGCGGTGTCCTGTTCCGCGTTCAGCGGAAAGATCGCGCTGCGATACTGGGTGCCGATGTCGTTGCCCTGGCGATTGAGCTGCGTCGGGTCGTGCGTCGCGAAGAAGACGTCGAGTAGGTCGCCATAGGAGATCACCGCCGGGTCGTAGCTGATGCGGATCGCCTCGGCATGGCCGGTGTCGCCGCCGCACACCTGTTTGTAGGTCGGGTTGGCGAGGGTGCCGCCGATATAGCCGCTTTCGACGCCGTCGACGCCGTCCAGCGACTGGAACACCGCTTCGGTGCACCAGAAGCAGCCGCCGGCCAAAATTGCGCTGTCACGGGTCATGCCATGGTCCTTTGTCGGGGAAGGGGATGCCGCGTAGATAGGGTGGCGGCGGCGTCATTCCAAGGGCGGCGGGGCGGCGATCAGCGGCGGCTCGAGCGGCCGCCCCGCCGCGCGCGCCGCGTCGATCGCGCGCACTTCGGTTTCGATTGCTGCGACCCGGTCGCGCCAGCGCGGATGGGTGCCGGCCTGGAACAGCGGGCGCCCCGCGCGCTGGCCGAAGCGGGTCCAGAAGCGGATCGCGGCGTGCGGGTCGTAGCCGGCGCCCGCGAGCAGCCAGGCCGACAGCCGGTCGGCCTCGACCTCGGTCTGTTTGAACAGCCGGGCGCTGCGGCCGAACTGCTTGCCGAGCCCGCGATCGACCCCCGCGGCGTCGAGGCGGACGCGGTGACGCAGGATGTTGTGCGCCAGCTCGTGCGCGACCGCCGCGGCGAGCTCGTCGTCGCTGGCGGCGAACCGGACCAGGCCGCCGCTGACCACCACCAAGCGGCCGTCGGCGGCGCCCTCGGGCCGGTCGCGGGCATCGACGCGGAAATCGCTCGCGCAGCCGGGGACGGGGGTGACGGCGGTCTTTGCCTTCGCCGCGCCAGAAATCTCCACCATGCCGCGCGGCGGCAGCGCGGCGAGCAGCGTCTCGATCGCCGCGATGCGCGCGAAGGGATCGGCGCTTTCGTTCGCCGGAACCGCGTGGCCGTCGACCGCCAGCACCGGCGCGCCGACATGCAGGCCCGCGCGGCCGGCGGGCGATCCCGGCGCGACCGCCGCGATATAAGGCGCGTCGATGTCGGCGGCATGATAGGCGGCGAGCGCTTCGGCGCGCTGCGCTTCGCTATAGAGGCGCGGGTCGCCCCAGATCCAGCCGAACTGCGGCTGCACTGCCGGGCACCAGGCGGCATTGGCGGTGGTCAGGCGAAAGCCGATGACCGCGACCCGGCCTTCGAGCGCCGCCAGCTCGGCATAGGGCGAGGGCTCGGCGGCCGACGCGGCGGCCGCGGGCGGCAAAAGGACGCCGAGCAGGATCGGGGCGAGGGCGAGCAGCGGCCGCATCCCCGCCGCTTATCAAGCGCCGCCTGTCGCGGCCATGAATTTTGGCGATCAATTTGCGAACCCGCTTTCGCGGGCTTTCGGTCGATTAACGACATTCCGCATCTTCCAACTTCGTCATTTAACTTCGTCATTCCCGCGAAAGCGGGAACCCAGAGCGTGCGTCGGCTGACCCCACTCTGGGTTCCCGCTTTCGCGGGAATGACGAAGGTGGGGGGTGTCACCTCCACAAACGGTGTCACAGCCGCCGCCTTCGCCCCTCTTGCCTATCGCCCGGCAAGCGGCGATAGGGCGGCCATGTCGCACCCCAATCCCCGCCCCGCAATACTCGCTCGCTGGCTCTGGATCGTGGCCTGGCTCGTGATTGCCATCGTCGCGGTCGGCGGCATCACCCGCCTGACCGAATCGGGCCTGTCGATCACCGAATGGAAGCCGGTGTCGGGAGTGCTGCCGCCGCTCAGCGATGCCGCGTGGCAGGCGGAGTTCGAAAAATACAAGCAGATCCCCGAATATCGGGAGATTAATCTCGGCATGTCGCTCGCGGCGTTCAAGGGCATCTTCTTCTGGGAATGGCTGCACCGCATCCTCGGCCGGCTCGTCGGCTTCGCGCTGCTCGTGCCGCTGGCCTATTATGCCTGGCGCCGCGCGATTCCGGCGGGCTATGGCTGGCGCCTTGCCGGGCTGGTGGCGCTCGTCGGGCTGCAGGGCGCGATCGGCTGGTGGATGGTCGTCTCGGGTCTCGCGGGCCGCACCGACGTCAGCCACTTCCGGCTCGCGACCCATCTGCTGACCGCGCTGTTCCTGCTCGTCGCGCTCGTCTGGACGGCGCGCGACTTCGCGGTGATGGCGCGCGATCCGGCGGCGCCCCGGGCGCGGCCGACCGGCGCGGCGGTCGCGGTGCTCGCGATCCTGTTCTTTCAACTGATGCTCGGCGCGTGGGTCGCCGGGCTCAACGCCGGTTATGTCGCCAGCACCTGGCCGTCGATGAACGGCCGCTTCGTGCCCGATGGGATCGACTGGTCGCACGGCGCCTGGTTCGCCTTCACCAACGATCCCTTCCTGATCCATTTCCTCCACCGCTGGTGGTCGTGGGTCGCGGCCGCTGCGCTGTTGCTGCTGGCGTGGACGCTCGCGCGGCGCGGCGCGCGGATCGAACCGCGGCTCCTGCTCCTCGTCGTCCTGGCGCAGATGACCCTTGGCATCCTGACCGTGGTGACCGGCGTGTCGATGGAGATTGCGGCGCTGCATCAGGTGACGGGCGCGATCCTTGTCGCGGTGACGGCGGCATCGCTGCATCGGCTGGGCCGTCCGGCGGCATGATCGGCCCGGCGCTGCTGCTGCTGGCGGCGCAGCCCCTGCCTCCCGCGCTCCAGTCCTCCGCGCCGTCACCCCCGGCGGCCGCGCCCTTGCTGTTCGCCCCGCCGACCGATCGGCCGATGGTCTATCGCGTCACCACCCGGCGGCGGGCGCGCGACGGTTCGATGGCGAGCTATACGCTCGTCTATGACCTCCAGTGGAGCCGGGCGGGGCGCGGCGTGCGGCTGGCGGCAACGCTGCGCGCGATCGAATCCGACGCAGCGCTCCAAATCGCGCGGGTGGTGACCGGAATGCTGGGCCCGCTGGTCGGTCAGCCGGTGACCTATCTGATCGCGCCCGACGGCAGCGGCATCACGCTCGTCGATCCCGAAGCGCTGTGGCAGCAGGTGCTCGGCCGCGCGCACGATCTGGGCGCGGGCGCTGCGCAGGGCGAGGCAAAACAGATGGCGGGCCTGCTGGCGGCGCTGCCGCCGGCCGAGCGCGAAAAGCTCGCGACGGCGGATGTTCGCGCCCTTGTCGCGGCGGCGAATCCGGCTATCGAACATGGCGCCCCAGGGCTTTCCGCCGGGCAGACCGGGACCCTGCGCACCGTGACGAAATCCGAAACGGCCGCGGTCAAGGCCGGAGCGGAGAGGAAGGAGCCGATCGAGATCGATACGGCCTGGACGATCGATACGACGACCGGGCTTGTCGTGAACGAGCGCCGCCGGACGTGGATTGCCGCCGCCGGTTCGGGCGACCGCACGCTCGTCGAGGAGCGCATCCGCGCGCTCGCCGCGGAGGATTAGACATCAAGGTATTATGATACCCGTCAGCAAAGCCGCCGCAGAGTTGACTTTTCCTGCATTCGGCGCCATTGGCCCGCTCCGAAGCGCCGCTTCGTCCGTTCGGGACAGGCGGCGCGCCTGTTTCGGGGCGGCTCGCGCTCCGGTCCATATCTGTCAAGGAGCGTGCCATGAAGGCGCTGACCAAGACGACCCAGTCGGCGAATGCCGGTACGGTCGAAAAGAAATGGGTGCTGATCGACGCCGACGGTCTCGTCGTGGGCCGCGTTGCCTCGATCATCGCCAACATCCTGCGCGGCAAGCACAAGCCGAGCTTCACCCCGCACGTCGATTGCGGTGACAATGTCATCGTCATCAATGCCGAGAAGGTGGCGTTCACCGGCAAGAAGCTGCAGGACAAGCGCTATTACAAGCACACCGGCTATGCCGGCGGCATCAAGGAAACCAGCCCGCAGAAGGTGCTGGAAGGCCGCTTCCCCGAGCGCGTGCTCGAAAAGGCTGTCGAGCGCATGATTCCGCGCGGCCCGCTCGGCCGCCAGCAGATGCGCAACCTGCGCATCTTCGCCGGTGCCGAGCATCCGCATGAAGGGCAGAGCCCCGAAGTGATCGACGTCGCGTCGATGAACCGCAAGAACAAGGTGGGTGCATAATGGCTGACGAACAGACCATGACCGATCTCAAGGATCTCGCCGGCGCCGTCGAAGGCACCGTCGCCCCGGCAACGCCGGCCGCGCCGCTGCGCGAAAAGATCGTCGACAAGCAGGGCCGCGCCTATGCGACCGGCCGCCGCAAGGACGCCGTCGCCCGCGTGTGGGTCAAGCCCGGCACGGGCAAGATCACCGTCAACGGCCGCGACCAGGAAGTCTATTTCGCGCGCCCGACGCTGCGCCTC
>QFCS01001210.1_pt1 | contig 28057 bp, 19 predicted proteins | sample 3576561 | NCBI WGS metagenome assembly QFCS01 | reverse complement strand
GGTCGGTCGCGACGCCGGGCAGGGCGAGCGCGGCGACGGTTCGGGGCAGGGAGCGGGGGGTGGGGGCGGGGACGGTCGTGGGGGTCGGGCCGGTCATGGCTCCAGCCTCGCGCGGCCGCGCCGTCCGGGCGTGGGTAGCGGTACCCGACGCGCATAGTCCGTTCGGACCATGCGCGTGGGACCTGTCTCGCCCGGCGGGGCCCGTCGGGGCCCGTCGGGCTCAGGCGCCGGCGCGGGTCGTCGTACCGGCGAGGACGCGGGCGCGGCGGACGACCAGGTCCGCGACGTACGGGTGTGCACCGATGACGTCGGCGACGACCGCGGCGCCCGCCGCCAGCGCGTCGTGACGCGCCTTGCGGTGGAAGTACCCCGTCGCCAGCAGGTACGGCGCCACGGCGTCCCCCGCGCGCACGACGTGCTCGGGGCGGGAGCCGAGGCCGGTCAGGGTGGCCAGGCGCACGGGCGCGCCCCAGGCGCGGGCGAGGAGATCGGCGGCGCCGTCGAGGTCGTCGAGCGCGGCGGGGTCGCTGGAGCCCGCGGCGAGGAGCACGACCGGCTGTCCCGGCGTGGCCCCCGCGGCGCGGAGCCGGTCGACCTGGGCGGCGGCGATGAGCGGGTCGGGACCGAGCCGGTCGCCGAGCACGATGTCGTCGCGTCCGCTGGCGCGCACGGCCTCCGGCAGGTCCGTGCGCACGTGGTAGCCCGTGGAGAGGAGCAGCGGGACGGCGACGGCGGGGCCGGGGACCTGGGCGGCGACGTCGGCGAAGAGCGGCGCGCACAGCTCGACGTACGACGCCGTGGCCGCCCAGCCGAGTCGCTGGCCGGCCGCGGCGGTCAGCGCGGTCGCGACGTCGTTGCCGGCGGCGGTGCGGGTGCCGTGGGCGACGGTGACCAGCCTCATGGCGTCACCGCCAGCCGGTAGCCGCGCTTGACCACCGTCTGCACGCAACGGGTGCCGAGGGCGGCGCGCAGCCGGGCGACCGCCATCTCGACGGCGTGCTCGGACACCGCGGTGCCCGACGGCAGCGCCGCCAGCAGGTCGCGGCGCGACACCACGTTGCCCGGGTTGACCAGCAGGGCCTGGAGCACCGCGTACGGCGCCGGGGACAGCCGCACCTCGGCCCCGTCGAGGAGCACGTCGTCGCCGTGCAGCAGCAGCGTGTGGCCGGCGACCTCGAGGCTGGTGCCGGCGGCCCGCGAGGGCAGCTCGACCTCCAGCTGCTTGACCATCGCGGCCAGCCGGGAGCGCTCCGGGTAGATCGACGGCACACCCCACATCTCGAAGGCGGCGGCCGTGACCGGCCCGACGCAGGAGGCGATCACGTCGGCCTGGAAGGCACTCACCACCTCGTCACGATGGCCCGTGGTGCCGGCGGCCTCCATCATGGCGGCGACCGCGGGCGCGGCGGTGAAGGTCACGGCGTGCACCCGGCGCTCGGCGATCTGCTCGATCAGGCCGAACATCGGCTCCGGGTCGGCCGCGCCCTCCACCCGGTAGACGGCCACGGTCGTCACCTCCGCCCCGAGCCGGCGCAGCGCGTGCGCGGCCATCGACAGCGACTGGCCGTGCTCCTGGACGACGATCCGGCGGCCCCGCAGGTCGCGCCCACGCAGGTGGCCCAGGACGTCCTCGAAGGCCTCCGACTCCGGCGACCACAGCTCGCGCAGGCCGAACCGGCGCAGCGCGCCCACGCTCTTCGGGCCGCGGGCCAGGATCTCCGCGCCGCCGAGGTGGGTGATGAGCGCGTCGAGCAGGCCCCAGCGCTCGGCCGCGGTGAACCACGACTTCAGGCCGATCCCGGTGGTGGCGACGAAGATGTCGACCGGCTGGGCGAGCACCTCCCCGGTCGCGGCGCGCAGCCCCACCTCGTCGATCCGGTTAGGGTCGACGGACAGCGCGGGCGCGTGGACGACCGAGGCGCCGCGCCGCTCCAGCAGCGCGATCTGCTCCTCGGCGCGCCGCGCCGCGGTCACGCCGACGGAGAAGCCGGACAAGGGCAGGTCGCTCACGACACGATTGTCTCGCGCCGCGCGCCCACGACCACAACGCCGTCGACCACGCGGACGTCGTACGTCGCGACGACGACCTCCGGGTCGTCCAGGCAGACGCCGGTGCGCAGGTCGAAACGCTGCTTGAGCAGGGGGCTCGCGACGAACGGGACGTCGGCCCCGCCGCGGGCGGTGGTGCCGACGATGCCCCGGGAGAGCACGGAGGCCTGGCCGAACGGGTCGACGTTGGCGAGCGCGAACACCTCGTCGTCGTACGTCCGGAAGACGGCGACGTCGGCGCCGCCGACCAGCGCGACCACCCCGGACTCGCGCTGGACCTGGTCGAGGCGGCACACGGCCGTGCCCAGGGTGAGGGTGGTCGCGCGGGCCTCCTCCTGGAAGGCGACGGCGGGCTCGGGCGCGCCGGGCGCGTTGACGAAGGAGACGAACCGGGCGAGCTTCTCCGGGTCCTCGATGGTCGCGCGCCACTCGTCGAAGTAGGAGTCCACATGACGGGCCATCGCTGCCTCCAGCTCGTCGCCGAGGCCGAGCGCGTCGTCCACGACGACCGCGCGGACGCGCGCCACGCCGCCGATCTCGGCCAGCCAGGTGGACGTGCGCTGCAGCCGGTCGGCCGTGCGCAGGTAGTACATGAGGAAGCGGTCGAGCAGGGCGATCAGCTCCTCGCGGGACAGGTCGCCGGCCAGCAGCTGCGCATGGGCCGGTACGGCGCCGCCGTTGCCTCCGACGTACAGGTTCCAGCCCTTCTCGGTGGCGATCACGCCGAAGTCCTTGCCGCGCGCCTCCGCACACTCGCGGGCGCAGCCGGAGACGCCGCCCTTGAGCTTGTGCGGCGAGCGCAGCCCCCGGTAGCGCAGCTCCAGCTCGATCGCGAGCCCCACCGAGTCCTGCACGCCGTAGCGGCACCAGGTGGAGCCGACGCACGACTTCACGGTGCGCAGCGACTTGCCGTAGGCGTGGCCCGACTCCATGCCGGCGTCGACCAGCCGCCGCCAGATCGCCGGCAGGTCCTCCATCCGCGCCCCGAACAGGTCGATCCGCTGGCCGCCGGTGATCTTCGTGTAGAGACCGAAGTCGCGGGCCACCTCGCCGATCACGATCAGCTTGTCGGGGGTGATCTCGCCACCCGGGATGCGCGGCACGACGGAGTAGGTGCCGTTCTTCTGCAGGTTCGCGAGATAGGCGTCGTTGGTGTCCTGCAGCGTCGCGTTCGCGCCGTCGAGGACGTGGTGGTTGAGCAGGCTCGCGAGGATCGAGGCGACCGTCGGCTTGCAGACGTCGCAGCCGCGGCCCCGGCCGTGGGCCGCGACGATGTCGTCGAAGCGCTGGTAGCCGTGCACCGCGACCACGTCGAAGAGCTCCTGGCGGGTCATCGCGAAGTGCTCGCACAGCGACTTGTCGACGCTCTTGCCGGTCGCGGCGAAGTGGTCCTCGACGATCTTCCTCACCAGCGTCGTGCAGGAGCCGCAGGTCGAGCCTGCCTTCGTGCAGGCGGTGACGCACCCCGGGCTGTCGCAGCCCCCGTCGGACACCGCGGCGACGATGTCGGCCTTGCTCACGTCGTTGCACGAGCAGACCTGGGCGTCGTCGGGCAGGCCGAGCTCGACACCGCCGCCCCGGCCGGCGGGCAGGATCAGCTCCTCCGGGTTGTCGGGCAGCGTCATCCCACTGCCCACCAGCGGCCGCAGCACGCCGTACGCCGACGCGTCCCCCACCAGGATGCCGCCGAGCAGCTCCACGCCGCCGGCGTCGCTCTCCTTCACGACGAGCTTCTTGTAGACCCCGGCGACCGCGTCGGCGAAGACCAGCTCCAGGCAGCCGTCGGTCGTCCCGAAGGCGTCGCCGAAGGAGGCGACGTCGACGCCGAGCAGCTTCAGCTTCGTCGACATGTCCGCGCCGGTGAAGGCACCCGCACCGCCGAGCAGGGTGTCGACGACGACCTCGGCCATCGCGTAGCCGGGCGCGACCAGGCCGTACATCCGCCCCGCCGGCGCCGCGCACTCGCCGATCGCCCACACGTGCGGGTCCGAGCTGCGGCACTGCTCGTCGACCAGCACACCGCCCCGCTCGGCCGTCTCCAGGCCCGCCCCGCGCGCCAGGGCGTCCCGGGGGCGGATCCCGGCGGAGAAGACCACGAGGTCGAGCGGCAGCGGGTCCTCGCCCTGGAAACGGATCGCCGACACCCGGCCGTCGGCGTCGCCGTCGATCAGCTCGGTCATCACGCCGGTGTGCACCGACAGGCCGAGGCCCTCGACGTGCCGCCGGAGCGTCGCGCCACCCGCCTCGTCGACCTGCACGGCCATCAACCGCGGCGCCATCTCCACCACGTGCGTCCGCACCCCCAGCTGATGCAGCGCGTTCGCCGCCTCCAGCCCGAGCAGGCCGCCGCCGATGACGGCCCCGGCGCGCGCCCCCCGCGCAGCCTCGCGGATCGCCTCCAGGTCCTCGATGGTGCGGTAGACGAAGACGTTGGCGAGGTCGTGGCCCGGCACCGGCGGGACGAACGGCGCCGCGCCCGTGGCGAGCACCAGCTCGTCGTACCGGACGGGCGCGCCGTCGGCGAGCGTCACCGTCCGCTCGGCCGCGTCGACGGCCACCACCTCGGCGCCGGTGCGCACCGTGACCCGCGGGTCGTCGTACCGGCCGGCGGGCAGGAGCGAGAGCGCCTCCGCGCCCACCTCGAAGAAGGAGGTCAGCGCCACCCGGTCGTACGCCGGTCGCGGCTCCTCGCCGAGCACCGTGATGTCGTGGGTCTCGGTGAGGCCGCGCTCGATCGCGGCCTGCACGAACCGGTGGCCGACCATGCCGTGGCCGACGACGACGAGCTGCCTGCGGAGGTGCGGTGCCATCTCAGGCTCCCTTCTGGGTGGTGGCGAGGTCCGCGGTCGCTTCGAGCAGCGCACGGACGGTCGAGGCGCAACCACCGCAGCCGGTGGTCGCGCGGGTCAGGTCACGGACCTGCGCGAGTGAGGAGCACCCGCGGATCCGTCCGGCGGTGACGCCCGCGCAGGCGCACACCTCCGTGTCGTCGGGGAGCGCGCCGGCGACGCTGCCGGTGGCGCTCCCCGACGACCGCTCCGGCAGCAGCAGGCTCCCCGGCTCGCTCGGCCCGAGGACCGTGCGCCGGTCGAAGTGCTGCGTGATCAGGCCGACCCGCGACAGGTCGCCGACCAGGGTGGCCGCCACGACCCGGCCCTCGCGCATCACGAGGCGGCGGTGCGAGCGGGCCAGGGGGTTGGAGACCTCGACGACCTCCCCACCGGCCGCGATCTCGGCGGCGGCGTCGCCGAGCACCGCGACGTCCAGGTCGGTCGCACGCAGCCGCGCCACGACGCGGGTGCCGTCGTAGGTCCGCGTGCCGCCGCACAGCACGTCCGCGAGGACCCCCGCCTGCTCCCAGGCGGGCGGGACGAAGCCCGTGGTGCGCCCGTCGTGCTGGGCGCAGTCGCCGATCGCGTGGATGCTCGGGTCGCTCACGCTCGCGAGCCGGTCGTCGACCACGACCCCGCGCCGGACCTCGAGGCCCGCGCCGCGGGCCAGCGCCGTCGACGGGCGACCGCCCGCGGTCAGCACCACCAGGTCGGTGTCGAGCGCGACGCCGTTGTCGAGGCGCAGCGCGACGCCGCCGGCGTCGTCGGCGAGGCGGACCGCACGGGCGCCGGTGTACACGGCCACGCCCAGGCGGCGCACCTCGCGGGCCAGGATCTCCCCCGCCGCCGCGTCGACCTGCCGGTGCAGCAGGTGCTCCGTCCCCTCCACGACCTCCGTCGCCAGGCCCCGCGTGCCGAGGGCACGCGCGACCTGCAGGCCGAGCAGCCCGCCGCCCACGACGACCGCGCGGCGGAGTGCGCCCTCCTCCAACGCCGCCAGCAGTCCGGAGCAGTCGGCCAGGCTGCGGAAGGCGTGCACCGCCGGGTGCAGCGACCCGTCCATCCGGACCAGGCCGCGGATCGGGGGGAGCGTGGCGATGCTGCCGGTGGCGAGCACCAGGACGTCGTACGGGACGAGGGTGCCGTCGACCAGCATCACGTCGCGGTGCGCCCGGTCGACCCCCAGCACCCGAGCGCCCAGGCGCAGGTCCACCCCGTGCTCGGCGTACCACGACGGCGTGCGCAGGGTCAGGGACGCGTCGCGGTGGGTGCCCTCCAGCACCGCGGACAGCAGGATCCTGTTGTACGGCGCCACGGGCTCCTCGCCGAGGACGGTGACCGCGTAGCGGTCGGTGCCGCCGCGCACCACCAGCTCCTCGACGAGACGCGTGGCCGCCATGCCCGACCCGACCACGACGAGCCGCCGCTGCGGCTGGTCGGTCGGGCGGCTCTCGGTCACGGGTCCATGCAAGTGGCCGCGGGTTTCGTGCCGCACGCTCCATGGCGCCCGCGCTGTCAACGAGTCCTCACAGGCTCACCGGGCTCACGGGCTCACCGGCTGGACGACGAAGGAGCCACCGGGTCCGATGGTCGGATCGACCACCTCGCCCGCCTTTCGCTGGTCGAGTAGGCGTTGCGAGGAACGAGAGCCTGCCTTTCGCTGGTCGAGTAGGCGTTGCGAGGAACGAGGTTCCCACCGCTGGTCGAGTAGGCGTTGCGAGGAACGAGCAACGCCGTATCGAGACCACCTCACCGGGTCTCGATACGCCCTCGCCTGGCGGCTCGGGCTACTCGACCAACGACGGAAGGCGACGGCTCGGGCTACTCGACCGTCGACGGACGGCGACGGCGACGGCTACTCGACCGACGACGGGACGCCGACCCTCAGACCACGACCTCCGCGGCGCACACCTTGAACTCCGGCATCCTGCTCGACGGGTCGAGCGCGTCGTTGGTCAGCCGGTTCGCCCCCACCCAGTGGAAGGGGACGAAGACCGTGTCGGGACGGATGGTCGCCACCACGCGGGCCGGCGCCTTCATCTCCCCGCGCCGGGTCCGGACGACCACGGGCGCTCCGTCGACGGCGCCGATCCGGTCGGCCAGCATCGGGTGCAGCTCCACGACCGAGACCTGGTCGGGCAGGGACCGGATCCGGCGGGTCTGGGCCCCGGACTGGGACTGCGCGAGCACCCGGCCCGTCGTCAGGTGCACCGGGTACGACGCGTCCGGCTGCTCCGCGGCGCCCGCGAACTCCTGCACGAGGAACCGCGCGCGCCCGTCGGGCGTGGCGAAGGAGTCGGCGAACAGCCGGGGCGTGCCCGGGTGGTCCGCGGACGGGCAGGGCCAGAAGAGGCCCTGCTCGGCGGCGATCCGCGCATAGGTGATGCCGGCGTAGTCGGCCCTGCCGCCGGCCGAGGCGCGGCCGAGCTCGGCGAAGATCTCCTCCGGGTCGGTCGAGAAGGCGACGGGCGCCGCGAGCCGGGTGGCGAGCCCGGCCATCACGTCGAGGTCGCTGCGCACGCCGTCCGGCGGCGCGACCGCCCGGCGGCGCAGGATCACCCGTCCCTCGAGGTTGGTCATCGTGCCGGTCTCCTCCGCCCACTGCGTGACGGGAAGGACGACGTCGGCCAGTGCGGCCGTCTCGGACATCACGATGTCGCAGACGACCAGGAGGTCCAGCGCCTCCAGCCTCCGCGTCACGTGGGTGGCGCGCGGAGCGGACACCACGATGTTCGAGCCGTGCACGAGCAGCGCCCGCGGGCCGCCCGGCTCCCCCAGTGCGTCGAGCAGTTCGTACGCCGAACGCCCCCTGCCGGGCAGGCTCTCCGGCGGCACGCCCCACACGGCCGCGACGTGGGCGCGCGCGTCCGGGTCGTCGATCATCCGGTAGCCGGGCAGCTGGTCGGCCTTCTGCCCGTGCTCGCGCCCACCCTGGCCGTTGCCCTGCCCGGTGAGGCAGCCGTAGCCGGCGTACGGGCGGCCCGGCATGCCCAGCGCCAGCGCCACGTTGACCCACGCCAGCACGGTCGCGGTGCCCTGCGCGTGCTGCTCGGCGCCACGCGCCGTCAGGACCATGACCCGCTCCGCCCCGGCCAGCAGAGCGGCCAGTGCCGAGAGCTCCGCGGTGGCGACCCCGGTCGTCCGCTCGACCCGCTCGGGCCACCAGGCCGCCACGGAGCGCCGGACGTCGTCGAAGCCGGTCGTGCGGCGCGCGACGTACTCCTCGTCGACCGCCCCGCGAGCATCCAGCAGGTGCAGCACGCCCAGAGCCAGCGCCAGGTCGGTGCCGGGGACGGGTTGGAGGAAGAGGTCGGCCCGATCGGCGGTCGGCGTACGACGTGGGTCGATCACCACGACCTTGCCGCCGCGCGCGCGGAGCCGGTCGAGGTGACGGGCGGCCGGCGGCATGGTCTCGGCGAGGTTGGACCCGACGAGGACCACGACGTCGGCCTGTTCGACGTCGGCGAGCGGGAACGGCAGGCCGCGATCGATGCCGAACGCCTGGTTGGCGGCACTGGCGGCCGAGCTCATGCACCAGCGGCCGTTGTAGTCGATCTGGCTCGTGCCCAGGGCGACTCGGGCGAACCTGCCGAGCTGGTAGGCCTTCTCGTTCGTCAGCCCGCCGCCGCCGAAGACGGCGACCGCGTCCGGCCCGTGCGCGTCCTGCAGCGCCCGGATCCGGGCGGCGACCAGGTCGAGCGCCTCCTCCCAGCCGGCCGCGCGCAACTCACCTGTGGCGCGGTCGCGCACCAGCGGCGTCGTCAGCCGCTCACGGTGGCCACGCAGTTCGCCGGCCGTCCAGCCCTTGCGGCACAGCGCACCCTCGTTGACGGGGAACTCCTCCCACGGGGTGATCGCGACGCCCGCGCGACCCTGCCGGGAGACCCGCATGCCGCACTGCAGGCTGCAGTAGGGACAGTGCGTCTCGGTCGCGCTCATGGGGGCCATTCCACGCTGCGCCGATGTCGACGGCGGGCGCGCGCGAGGACCCGGGTGTCAACGTCTGCTCACGACCTCACGCTCAGCGCGCCCGCCGATGCGGCCTGCCCGGCCCCCACCGGCCACGTAGCGTGACGACCGGATTCGGCACGACCCGCCGACGCGGCGTACCGGCGGGAATGAGACGGTGGGCATTTCGACCCACGACCGGCCCCCCAGCCGGGTCCCGAGGAGTGCCCGTGACCACCCTGAGCCCCACCCTCCAGCCGATCTTCGACGAGATCCTGGCCCGGAACCCCGGCGAGACCGAGTTCCACCAGGCGACGCGCGAGCTGCTGGACAGCCTGGGGCCCGTGGTCGCCCGGCATCCGGAGTACACCGACGCGGCGATCATCCGCCGCGTCTGCGAGCCGGAGCGGCAGATCATCTTCCGGGTCCCGTGGGTCGACGACGCCGGCCAGGTGCAGCTCAACCGAGGCTTCCGCGTCGAGTTCAACTCCGCGCTCGGCCCGTACAAGGGCGGCCTGCGCTTCCACCCGTCGGTCTACCTCGGCATCGTGAAGTTCCTCGGCTTCGAGCAGATCTTCAAGAACGCCCTCACCGGCATGCCGATCGGCGGCGGCAAGGGCGGCTCCGACTTCGACCCGAAGGGTCGCAGCGACGCCGAGGTGATGCGCTTCTGCCAGTCCTTCATGACCGAGCTCTACCGCCACATCGGCGAGTACACCGACGTTCCGGCCGGTGACATCGGCGTCGGCGGGCGCGAGATCGGCTACCTGTTCGGGCAGTACAAGCGGATCACCAACCGCTACGAGTCCGGCGTCCTGACGGGCAAGGGCATCGGGTGGGGCGGCTCGCTGGTCCGCACCGAGGCCACCGGCTACGGCACCGTCTACTTCGCCAACGAGATCCTCAAGGCCCGCGCGAGCTCCTTCGAGGGCAAGACCGTCGTCGTCTCGGGCTCCGGCAATGTCGCGATCTACGCCGCCGAGAAGGCCGTCGAGCTCGGTGCGACCGTCGTCGCATGCTCCGACTCCAGCGGCTACGTGGTCGACGAGAAGGGCCTCGACCTCGCGCTCCTCAAGGAGATCAAGGAGGTCCGCCGCGAGCGGCTGACGGCGTACGCCGACGCCCGCGAGTCCGCCCGGTACGTCGCCGGCGGCGCCGTGTGGGACGTGCCCTGCGACATCGCGCTGCCGTGCGCCACCCAGAACGAGCTCGACGGCGACCACGCGCTGGCCCTGGTCCGCAACGGCTGCACGGTGGTCGCCGAGGGAGCGAACATGCCGTGCACGCCGGCTGCGGTCAAGGTGCTGACCGAGGCCGGGGTCGCGTTCGCGCCGGGCAAGGCCGCCAACGCCGGCGGCGTCGCGACGAGTGCCCTGGAGATGCAGCAGAACGCGTCGCGCGACTCCTGGAGCTTCGCCCACACCGAGGAGCGCCTCGAGCAGATCATGGTCGGCATCCACGCCCGCTGCCTCGAGACCGCCGACGCGTACGGCGCACCGGGCAACTACGTGGCCGGCGCCAACATCGCGGGCTTCATCCAGGTGGCCGACGCGATGCTGGCGCTCGGGGTGATCTGAGGCGTCACACGCCGGTGTACGTGCGCTCGCGCCGCACGTACACCGCCCAGGTGAGCGCCGCGCACAGCACGTAGAACGCCGCGAACACGGCGAAGGCCACGCGGGTCGCGGCCAGCGGCTCGCTCACCCACGGGCTGTTGAACGTGATCGGGATGAGGAAGCCGCCGAGCGCGCCGACGGCGCCGATGATCCCGACCGCGGCCGACGCGCGCCGCGTCCCGTCGAGGAGCGCGAGCTCGCGCTCGGGGCTGCCGGGTGCGGTGGCGGCCTCGGCGTCGGTGCGGTGGATCGCGGGGATCATCTTGTACGTCGACCCGTTGCCGATCCCGGTGCAGGCGAAGACCAGCAGGAAGACCCCGAGGAAGAGCGGGAAGACGCTCGCGTTCGCCTCGACCGCGGCCTCGACCACGCCCGGCGCGGCGCCGGAGGCCGCGCCCGGCACGGGCTCGAGCATCGTGAGGGTGGCGAGGATCCCGAGCGTGCCGAGGACGAGGCCGCCGAACGCGACGAGCGTGACCCGCGCGCCGCCGAACCGGTCGGCCAGGTGCCCGCCGAGCGGGCGGGTGACCGAGCCGACGAGGGCGCCGAGGAAGGCGTAGTAGGCGAAGTTGATCCCGGTGCCCGGCGCCAGCGGCCCGCTCTGGTGCCAGAAGTTGAGCTTGATGAGCAGCGGCATCGCGGCCGAGTAGCCGATGAACGAGCCGAAGGTGCCGATGTAGAGCAGCGACATCACCCAGGTGTGCCGGTGGCGCAGGACGCCGAGCTGCTGGCGGGTGTCGGTGCGCGCGTTCGCCAGGTTGTCCATGAACAGGTACGCCGCGAGCACGCCGACCACCGCGAGCGCGGCGTACACCCAGGCCGCGCGCTCCAGGTGGACGCCGCCCTCGGAGGCCTTCACCAGCCCGAAGATCCCCGCGCCCCCGACGAGGACCGGCAGGCAGAGCTGGATGATCGCCACGCCCAGGTTGCCCCCGGCGGCGTTGAGGCCGAGCGCCGCTCCCTTGAGGCGCGCGGGGTAGAAGAAGTTGATGTTCGCCATCGAGCTGGCGAAGTTGCCGCCGCCGAAGCCGGCCGTCGCGGCGATCACGCAGAACACCCAGTACGGCGTCCCGGGCCGCGTCACGGCGTACGCGAACGACAGCGTCGGCACCAGCAGCAGCGCCGCGCTGACCATCGTCCAGTTCCGTCCGCCGTACCTGCCGACCGCCAGCGTGTAAGGCACCCGGATGAGGGCGCCGACGAGGTTGGGGATCGCGACGAGGAAGAACAGCTGCTGCGGGGTGAACGCGAAGCCCTGCGCGAGCAGGAACGCCGAGGAGACGCTCCAGATCAGCCACACCGAGAAGCCGAGGTGCTCGGCGAAGATCGACCAGATCAGGTTGCGGCGCGCGACGGGTGCACCGGTGGACTCCCAGAACTCGGGGTCCTCGGGCCGCCAGTCCTCGATCCAGCGGCCGCCGCGGCGGGCGGGGGTCGGGGTCGCCGAGGTGGTGGTGCCGGCCGGGCCGGGTCCGGGGCTGAGGACGGTCATCGCAGGCTCCTGCAGGGGCAGAGTTCCGGTGGTCGTCCCGATCCTGGGCAGCGCCGGTTTCCCCCGGACGCGCGCCGGGATCCCCGCGCGTCAACTCCGTCTCACGGACTCACGCACCTCACGGCCTCACCCGGTCCGGCTTCGACGGCGATGCGTCGGGGGTGCACCGCATCATCGGTGGCGCTTCTCCATCTCGGGAGTTGCCTGCACACTGGAGGAGCCGGATGTGTCTCTTCGCCAAGGACCTGCCATGGACCTGCCCACGCTGGATCGCCTCGAGCGGATCCCGATGTCGCGTGAGCGGTTCGACGCGCTCCCGGACGGGATCCGCGCCGAGTACGTCGCCGGGTCGGCCGTCGTGAGCCCGCAGGCGCGGGGTCGCCACCAGGACATCGCCATCAACATCCTGGTAGCGCTGCGGGCAGCACTGCCGACGGCCGTCGTACGACACGAGGCCGGCTTCGCCCTGCCGTCCGGATCGCTCCGCATCCCGGACGTCTCGGTGCAACGCGTGCGCGACGACGAGCACTGGTCGGACGACGTCCCCGTCGTCGCGGTCGAGGTGCTCTCCCCGTCGACCTGGCGCGAGGACGTCTTCCGCAAGAGCGACGACTACCGGGTGGCCGGGATCGAGCAGTACTGGATCGCCGACCGTCAGAGCGGGACGCTGGTGGTACGCGCCAACCGGGGCGCCGCGTGGGACGTCCTGCTCGAGCTCGGCGAGGATGCCCCGGTCGGCTCCGTGCAGGTGGCCGACCTGGGCAGTGTCGCGCTCGACCTGACCTCCGTCTTCACCTGACCCGAGCGCTTCAGCCCCAGCCTGCGGAGGCGGCCGGGTTGCGCAGCGTCCCCGCGAAGATCAGCGACTCCGCCTGGTCGGCGATGTCGACCATCTGCAGGGTGTTGCGCAGCTGCAGCCGGTTGAGGCAGCTGTGCCGGAACCGCTCGCGCAGCAGGTCGTGCCGCGCCACCGCCGCGGCCAGCTCGGGATGGTCGGCGGCGTGCTCCTCGATCGTGGCCCGCACCAGCGCCCAGAACTCCTCCTCGGCCAGGACGCCGTCCTCGTCGAGGATCGCGGCGACGAAGCGCAGCACCCCGTCGAAGACATCGGTGTGCACGGCCAGCGCCTTCACGTCGTCGGGGAGGACGCCCTTGACCCGCTCCACCTCCGGCGGCAGCGGACGTTCGGCCATGACGGCGACCTCCTCGCCGATGTCCTTCATGTAGGCGCCCACCGGCACGTGGTCGCGCAGCCGCAGCAGCAGGTTCTCGCCGTGCGGCATGAAGGCGAGGTCGTGGGCGTGCAGGCAGTGGACGAGCGGACGGAGGTAGGCCCGCAGGTAGGCGCGCACCCACGTCGCCGCGTCCACCGGCGAGGCCTTGATCCACGCGGTGACCAGGGCGTCCCCCGCGGCGTCGCGGTGCAGCAGCGCCGCCATGGTGGACAGCTGCTCCCCCGGATCGGTGCGGGCGACCGGGCTCTCACGCCACAGCGCCGCGATCATCTTCCGGTACGGCGAGGTGCCGGCCAGGCGGTGGAAGGCATCCCCGGTGTAGCCGATCGCCGCCACCTCCCGCAGCACCTCGAACCCGCACGCGCGCAACTCGGGGTCGCCGTGGACGAGCGCGGCGACCCAGTCGTTGATCGCCGGGGTCGCCTCCATGTACGCCGGCGACAGCCCGCGCACGAAGCCCATGTTCTGGATCGCCAACGCCGTCTTCACGTAGTGCCGCTCGGGCCTGCTGCCGTTGGAGAAGGTGCGGATCGACTGCTGCGGGTGGTGGTCGTCCGCGCCCTCGCCGAGGTGCACCAGGTCGCGACGCGCCACGTCGGGCGCGAACGTGATCGCGATCTTGTTGCGCCACTGCCACGGATGCACCGGCAGGAGGAGGTAGTCGTCGGGGTCGAGGCCGAGCCCGCGCAGCCGCGCGGTGAAGGCCTCGCGCACGGGTGCGGCCAGCTCGGCGTCGTACAGGGTGCGCTCGTCGTGGTCGGCCGCGAGGGAGAGCCGGGTGAGGTCGCGGCGGGCCGCGAGCCAGTGCAGGCGGACGGGTGCGCCGGTCTCCGGCGCGTAGGCGCGGTAGTCGTCGAGGCCGAAGCCGATCCGCCCGTTGTTGGCGACGAAGGCGGGGTGTCCCTCGGTCATCGCGGACTCGATCTCCTGGTAGCCCGCGTCGACGAGGTCCGCGACGGGCACGGCGCGGTGCCGCAGCTTCCAGGCGGCCGCGGCGAGCGTGGAGGCGATCTCCTCCAGGTAGGTCGGCAGCAGGGCGTCGGGGATGCCGAGCACCGGGGCCAGCTCGGCGATCAGCTCCTGCGCGTCGGGCGCCGCGGACGACCCGCCACGGGTGCGCTCGATCGACGCGGCATCGACCGTCCAGTGCTCCAGCAGGTGCACCCGCGCCGCGAACGTGTACGACGACGGCCCGGCCTCGACCCGCCAGCGGTCCGGCTCCCCGTCCGTGCCGGGCACCGGCTCGGGCGCGAGCAGCCGCTCGTGGGCGAACTCGCCGAGCGCCTTGGCGACCAGGTGGCGCTGGGCGCGCTCCATCACCGCGGGGGTGAGGTGGTCGGCGTCCGGCAGTGGGCGCGCCGCCGCCCGCCAGGCCGCGCGCGTGCAGACCGAGAGCATCGCGGTCTTGCCGGGCAGCGGCACCTCGCCGAGCTCGACGAAGCCGGCGGCCAGGTTCTTCGCGCGGATCGCGGTGTTGCGCACGTCGGGCTCCACGACGACCCGGCGCACCGAGGGGTCGGCGAAGCAGTGCGCCATCACGGCCGCGAAGACGCGGGTGGTGAAGCCCGGCACCGGGTCGCCGGCCGGCGGCGCCACCAGGACGTGCATGCCGAGGTCGCCGGGGGCGAGCTCGGGGCGGCCGGCGAGGTCGGCGTGCGCCGGGTCGTAGGTCTCGGCGAGGAAGGCCGGCCGCCCGTCGACGTGACCGAGCCACGCGTCGTGGTGGGGATCGGCGTCGATCCGGGCGTACGCGGCGCGCACGTCCTCCCGCGACGCGTCCTGCATCATCCAGTACACCGAGCGCGGGTCGGTGACCCAGGCGTGCAGGAGGTCGCCGTCGCGGTCGGGGTCGACCCGCTGGAACGTCGTGCTCATCGCGCCGCCCCCGCCGGCTCCGGCACCCGCCGCAGATGGTCCGGGACGCCGAAGGTCTGCACCGCGATCCGCTTCTCCACCGGGTACACCTCCCGGCCGAGCATCGCCGCGATGATCACGGAGTTCCGGTAGGAACCCATCCCGAGGTCGGGCGCGAGCACCGAGTGGGTGTGCTCCTCGGCGTTCTGCACGAAGATCTCCCCGCCCGCCACGTCGACCGAGTAGTCGGCCGCGACGTCGTACCGGCCCTGCTCGTCGGTGCGGATCCGGTCCCGTACGCCGTCCAGGAAGGCCGGTGCCGCCGGCGCGTAGCCCGTCGCCAGCACGAGGCCGCCGGTGCGCAGGCCGAACTCCTCGCCGGTCTCCGCGTGCAGCAGGTCGAGCTCCACGTCGGCGCCGCGACGACGGGCGCCACGGACCTCGGTGTTGGTCAGCAGGGTCGTGCGCGGCCCGTCGCCGCTGACGCGCTGGCGGTAGTGCAGGTCGGAGATGGCGTCGACCAGGTCGCCGCTGATCCCCTTGGACAGGTGCCGTTGCTCGCGCGCCAGCCGGTCGCGCGTCGCCGCCGGCAGGGCGCGGTGGTAGGCGCCGTACTCGGGCGAGGTCATCTCCAAGGTGAGCTTCGTGTACTCCATCGGGAAGAAGCGCGGGCTGCGCGTCAGCCACACCAGCTCGTAGCCGTGATCGGGGGCCGCGGCCAGCAGGTCGTGGTAGATCTCCGCGGCGCTCTGGCCGCTGCCGACGACGGTGACCCGGTCCTGCTGCACCAGGGTCTCGCGGTGGGCGAGGTAGTCGGCGGAGTGCGCGACCCGTCCGGCACCGTGCCCCACCAGGATCCGCAGCGGCTCGGGGACGTACGGCGTGGTGCCGATCCCGACCACCAGGCGCCGCGCGCGGTGGGACTCCCCGCTCGCCGTGCGCACGACGTACGCCGACCCGTCGTGCTCGACCGCCTCCACCGGCTGCCCGAACCGGATCGTGTCGAGCCGCTCGGCGGCCCAGCGGCAGTAGTCGTCGTACTCGCGGCGCAGCGGGTAGAACGACTCGCGGATGTAGAACGGGTACAGGTGGCCGGTGTGCTTGAGGTAGTTGAGGAACGACCAGCGCGAGGTCGGGTCGGCCATCGTCACCAGGTCCGCGAGGAACGGGACCTGCAAGGTCGCGTCGTCCAGCAGCATGCCGGGGTGCCACGCGAACCGGTCGCGCGCCTCCAGGAACAGCCCGTCGAGGTCGTCGGTGCCGCGCAGCGGGTCGGTCAGGCAGGCCAGGCCCAGGTTGAACGGGCCCAGGCCCACGGCCACGAAGTCGTGCGTGATCACCGGGTCGCCTCCAACGTGGGCAGGGCGTAGGCGGGGGCCAGACGGCTCCCGACCGCGCGCACGGTGTCGAGCACGCCGACGATGTCGTCGGCGGTCGCCATCGGGTTGAGCAGGGTGAGCTTGAGGTGCTGGATCCCGTCGACCTTCGTGGCCGCCACCATCGCCGTACCGGAGGCGTAGAGCTCGGCGCGGATCCGGTTGTTGAGGGCCGCGACGCCGACCTCGTCGAGCCGCAGGCCCGGCGGCCGGTAGCGGAAGACCAGCGTGCTCAGCTCGGGGGCGGCCGCGAACGCGAGGTCGGGCTCGTCGCGCAGCTGGGCGTACACGGCGGCGGCGAGGTCGACCGCCGCGTCGACGTACTGCCCGAGGAGCTCGGGGCCCATGGTGCGCAGGGTGAGCCACAGCTTGAGCGCGTCGAAGCGGCGCGTGGTCTGCAGGCTCTTGTCGACCTGGTTCGGCGTGGTCGCCTCGCGCGGGTTGAGGTAGTCCGCATGCCAGGTGGCGGGGCGCAGGGTGGCCCGGTCGCGCACCACCAGGGCGCTGGAGGAGACCGGCTGGAAGAAGGTCTTGTGGAAGTCGACGGTCACCGAGTCGGCGCGGTCGATGCCGTCGAGCAGGGCGCGGCGGCGGGGGGAGACCAGCAGCCCACCGCCGTACGCCGCGTCGACGTGCAGCCACGCGTCGTACGCGCGAGCGAGGTCGGCGACCGCGGGCAGGGGGTCGATGGCGCCGAAGTCGGTGGTCCCGGCGGTCGCGACGATCGCCATCGGCCGCAGCCCCAAGGCGGTGCAGGCCGCGAGGGAGCGCTCGAGTGCGGCCGGGTCGAGGCGGTGACGGCCGTCGGTGGGGACGCTGACGACGGCGTCCTCGCCGAGGCCGAGCAGCCGGGCCGACTTCTGCACGGAGAAGTGACTCTCGGCCGAGGCGAGGATCCGCAGGCGGGCGGCGGGGACGTCGTCGAGCCGGCCGCGCGCGAGCAGCAGTCCCTGCAGGTTCGACTGGCTGCCGCCGCTGGTGAAGACCCCGTCCGCGTCGGGACCGAACCCGATCCGTTCGGCGGTCCAGTCGACGAGGCGTCGCTCGATGAAGGTGCCGCCGACGCTCTGGTCGAAGGTGTCGAGGGAGCTGTTGACGGAGGCGACGAAGAGCTCGGCGAGCAGGGCGGGGACGACGACGGGGCAGTTGAGGTGGGCGGCGTAGCGGGGCTCGTGGAACCACACCGCGTCGTCGAGCCACAGCCGCGACATCTCGGCGAGGACGTCGCCGAGGTCGTCGAGGGGGCGGTCGAGGTCCACGGCGGCCACGCGGGCCGCGGCGTCCTCGGGGCGCGCGCCCGTGGCGGGGCCGGTGACGGTGCGCAGCCGGCCGAGCAGGTGCTCCAGACCGGTGCCGATGGTCTGGGCGTAGTGGTCCGCGTGGGCGGGGTGGAAGAGGTGGTGCAGCGGGAGCTGGGGCACGGCGGTACTCCGTTCCGAGATGTCCGAGGGATCCGAGAGGCCGCACCGTAGAAAATAGGTGAGGCTTACCTGACCTAAACAGGGGTCGCCGGGTCCTGTCACCCCGGCGCGGCGTGCTCCACGTCACAACCGCGGTCCGTCACGGCCGGACCACGCAGCCCGCGGGCACCGTTCGTCGCGTCGTACCGACCGCTCACCGAGCGGGCCTCCCCGCTCGGCGCGCACTCCGTCCGCACCCCTGCCGCCGTGACCGGCATCACTCCTAGCGTCGGGATGTCCGTGACCGCGGTCACACGTCCCGCCATCCGAGGAGGCCCGTCATGTCATCCGACGTCACGCCCCACGACCCCCACGACCCCGACGGCCCCGCCGCACCGGACGTCGCCGCCCGGCACGACCCCGTGTACGACGAGCTGGCCGCCACCCCCGAGTTCGCCGAGCTCAAGCGGCGCTACCGCAGCTTCGTCTTCCCGGCGACCGTCGCCTTCCTCGCCTGGTACCTGCTCTACGTCGTCCTCTCCAACTGGGGCGGCGACTTCATGAGCACCCAGGTCGTCGGCAACATCAACGTCGCCCTCGTCTTCGGCCTGCTGCAGTTCGTGACCACCTTCCTCATCGCCTGGCTCTACAGCCGCTACTCGACCAACCGGCTCGACCCGCTCGCCCGCGAGCTCGACGACCGCTTCACCGCCCTGTCCGGCGGCCGCACCCCGGGGAGTGACCACTGATGGAGCACCAGACCCTCACCACCGTCCTCTTCCTCGGCGTCGTCGCGCTGACCCTCGGCATCACCGTCTGGGCCAGCCGCAACACCAAGAGCGCCGCCGACTACTACGCCGGCGGCCGGTCCTTCTCCGGCGTGCAGAACGGGCTCGCCATCGGCGGCGACTACATGTCCGCCGCGAGCTTCCTCGGCATCTCCGGCGCCATCGCGATCTACGGCTACGACGGGTTCCTCTACTCGATCGGCTTCCTCGTCGCCTGGCTCGTCGCGCTCCTGCTCGTCGCCGAGATGCTGCGCAACTCCGGCAAGTTCACGATGGCCGACCAGCTCGCCTACCGGATGCGGCAGCGCCCCGTCCGTACCGCCGCGGCCACATCGACCGTCGTCGTGTCGATCTTCTACCTGCTCGCCCAGATGGTCGGCGCCGGCGCGCTCGTCGCCCTCCTCCTCGGCGTCGACAGCCAGGCCGTCAAGAACCTCGTCATCCTCGGCGTCGGCGTGCTGATGATCTTCTACGTCACCGTCGGCGGCATGAAGGGCACCACCTGGGTGCAGATCGTCAAGGCGGTCCTGCTGATGGCCGGCTCCGCGCTGATCGTCGTGCTGGTGCTCGCCAAGTTCGACTTCAACCTCTCCGAGCTCCTCGGCTCCGCCGCCGCGGCGTACGGCGACCGCCCCGACAGCCAGGGCGCCTCGTCCTTCCTCGAGCCCGGCCTGCAGTACGGCGCCGACCTCACCAGCAAGCTGAACTTCCTCAGCCTCGGCCTGGCCCTGGTCCTCGGCACCGCCGGCCTGCCGCACATCCTGATCCGCTTCTACACGGTGCCGACCTCGCGCGACGCCCGGAAGTCGGTGCTGTGGGCGATCGCCCTCATCGGCATCTTCTACCTCTTCACGCTGGTCCTCGGCTTCGGAGCCGCGGCCCTGCTGAAGGGCGACGACTTCGCCCCGGTGAAGGAGTCGAAGGGCAACCTCGCCTCGCCGCTGCTCGCGGAGGCGGTCGGCGGAGGGTCCGGCTCGACCGGCGGGGCGATCCTGCTCGCCATCATCGCGGCCGTCGCCTTCGCGACCATCCTCGCCGTCGTGGCCGGCCTCACCCTCGCCTCGTCCACGTCGGTGGCGCACGACCTCTACAACAACGTCATCCGCAAGGGGAAGGCCACCGAGGCCGAGGAGCTGCGGATGACCCGCATCGCCGCCGGCACCATCGGTCTGATCGCGATCGCGCTCGCCATCCCGGCGCAGAACCTCAACATCGCGTTCCTGGTGGCCCTGGCCTTCGCGGTCGCGGCCTCGGCCAACCTGCCGTCGATCGTCTACAACATGTTCTGGCGGCGCTTCAACACCCGCGGCGCCACGTGGAGCATCTACGGCGGGCTGATCTCCGCGATCACGCTGGTGTTCTTCTCCCCCGTCGTGTCGGGCAAGCTGAACGCCGACGGCACCAACGCCGCCCTGCTCCCGGAGAGCATCGACTTCAGCTGGTTCCCGCTGGAGAACCCCGGCCTGGTCTCGATCCCCCTCGGCTTCTTCTTCGGCTGGCTGGGCACCGTCACCTCCCGCGAGCCGTCCGCCGAGGAGCGGTTCACCGAGCTCGAGGTCCGCGCCCTCACCGGCGCCGGCGCCGAGCAGGCCGTCGAGCACTGAGGTCTCGAGGTCTCGAGGTCTCGATACGTCCGCTCGTTCCTCGCGAGCTACTCGACCAGCGACATCGGTCGAGCAGCCCGCGGGGCTCCCCCTCGCTGGTCGAGCAGCCCGAGCCGCCAGGCGAGGGCGTATCGAGACCCCCTTCCCGGCAACCCGGATGCAACCCCTTGCGGGCACAGTGGAGCAGCGGCCTAGTGTGGCCTGTGCCACCCAAATGATGATCAGGAGAATCAACGTGAGCGACACCGAGCAGACCCTCGCGAACCTGCTGCGGGAGGACCGTCGTTTCGAGCCGCCGGCCGACCTGGCCGCCGACGCCAACGTGAAGGCCGACGCGTACGACGCGGCGGCCGCCGACCGCGAGGGCTTCTGGGCACAGCAGGCCGAGCGGCTGTCGTGGTCCACGAAGTGGGACCAGGTCCTCGACTGGTCGAACCCTCCCTTCGCGAAGTGGTTCGTGGGCGGCACACTGAACGCGGCGTACAACTGCGTGGACCGCCACGTCGAGGCCGGCCGCGGCGACAAGGTCGCCATCCACTGGGTCGGCGAGCCCGAGAACGACACCCGCGACATCACCTACGCCGAGCTCAAGGACGAGGTCTCGCAGGCCGCGAACGCGCTCGCCGCGCTCGGTGTCGGCACGGGTGACCGGGTGGCGATCTACATGCCGATGATCCCCGAGGCGATCGTGGCGATGCTGGCCTGCGCCCGTCTCGGCGCCCCCCACACGGTGGTGTTCGGCGGGTTCTCCGCCGACGCGCTGGCCTCGCGCATCGAGGACTGCGGCGCGAAGGTCGTCGTCACCTCCGACGGCGGCTACCGCCGCGGGGCCCCCTCCGCGCTCAAGCCGGCCGTCGACGAGGCCCGCACGAAGACCGACAAGGTCGAGAAGGTGCTCGTCGTGCGTCGTACCGGCCAGGACGTGCCGTGGGACGAGAGCACCGACGTGTGGTGGCACGACGTCGTCGGCTCCGCGTCGACCGAGCACACGCCCGAGGCGTTCGACGCCGAGCACCCGCTCTACGTCATGTACACCTCCGGCACGACGGGCAAGCCGAAGGGCATCCTGCACACCACGGGCGGCTACCTGACGGGCGCGGCGTACACGCACCACGCGATCTTCGACCTCAAGGCCGACACCGACGTCTACTGGTGCACTGCCGACATCGGCTGGGTGACCGGGCACTCCTACATCGTCTACGGCCCCCTGGCCAACGGCGTCACGCAGGTGCTGTACGAGGGCACGCCCGACAGCCCCGAGCCCGGCCGCTGGTGGAAGATCATCGCCGACTACCAGGTGTCGCTCTTCTACACCGCGCCCACGGCGATCCGGTCGTTCATGAAGCAGGGCCACGAGATCCCCGACGCCCACGACCTGTCCTCGCTGCGGATCCTCGGCTCGGTGGGCGAGCCGATCAACCCCGAGGCCTACGTCTGGTACCGCCACGTCATCGGCGGCGACCGTACGCCGGTCGTGGACACCTGGTGGCAGACCGAGACCGGCTCCGTGCTGATCTCCCCGCTCCCGGGCGTCACCGCCGGCAAGCCCGGCTCCGCGATGACCGCGATCCCCGGCATCGAGGCCGACGTGGTCGACGACGAGGGCAGGTCCGTGCCCAACGGCTCGGGCGGCTACCTGGTGGTCACCTCGCCGTGGCCCTCGATGCTGCGCACCATCTGGGGCGACGACGACCGGTACGTCGACACCTACTGGTCGCGCTTCAAGGCGCAGGGCTACTACTTCGCCGGGGACGGCGCGAAGAAGGACGAGGACGGCGACATCTGGGTCCTCGGGCGCGTCGACGACGTCATGAACGTCTCCGGTCACCGGCTCTCCACCACCGAGATCGAGTCGGCGCTGGTCTCGCACCCGAAGGTCGCGGAGTCCGCGGTCGTCGGCGCCACCGACCCCGACACCGGCCAGGCCGTGGTCGCCTACGTCATCCTGCGCAACGAGGCAGGGGACGGCGGTCCGGACATCGTCAAGGAGCTCTCCGACCACGTCCGCGCCCAGATCGGCCCGATCGCCAAGCCCCGCCAGATCATGATCGTCCCCGAGCTGCCCAAGACCCGCTCGGGCAAGATCATGCGGCGCCTGCTGCGCGACGTCGCCGAGGGCCGCGCGGTCGGGGACACCCAGACCCTGGCCGACGCCTCGATCATGGACCTCATCTCGGCGGGCCAGGCCACCTCCACCGAGGACTGAGTCCTGCCGCCGCTCCGCCCTCGGGCGGGGCCGACCACCCGGCCCGGTGCGCGCTGCGTGCCGGGCCGGTGTGCGTCCCGCGTCGCCGGCGCATCATCATGGGCTCACCCACCGACCGTGATGATGCGACAAGCCCCCGAGGAGTCCCGTGCCCAGCTGGCGCCCCGACTGGACCGCCCTGCCCGCCCCGCTCGCCGAGTTCTGGACCGAGCGGCACCTGTGCAGCCTCGGCACCCTGGACCGTGACGGCGCACCCCACCTGATCCCGGTGGGCGCGACGATCGACCCCGAGAACGCGTGCGCCTGGATCATCACCCGCCGCGGATCGCAGAAGGTGCGCAACGTCGAGCGCGACGCCCGGGTCGCGGTGAACCAGGTCGACGGCGGCCGCTGGTCCACCCTCGTCGGCACCGCCGAGGTGCTCGCCGACGACGCATCGGTCGCGCGCGCCTGCGAGCGGTACGCCGCCCGCTACCGCACGCCCCAGCCGAACCCGGAGCGCGTGGCGCTGCGGATCACGGTGACGAGGATCCTCGGCTCGACGCTGGTGCTGCCGCAGGACTGACGGGCTCTCCGGACCCGTCCGGGCCGTCGGACCCCTCCGAGCGGCCCCGGGAGGAGAACAGCAGCAGTCCCACCCCGACCGCGGCGGCGACGAGCGAGGCGACCAGGATGCCGACCTTCGCGTCGTCGGTGAGCACCGGATCGCCGGGGAAGGACAGCCCGGCGATGAACAGCGACACGGTGAAGCCGATGCCGGCGACCGCGCCGACCCCGACCAGCTGCGGCCAGCTCGTCCCCTCCGGCATCCGCGCCAGGCCGGCCCGGACCGCGATGAAGCAGGCCAGCGCGATGCCGACCGGCTTGCCGACCACGAGGCCGGCGCCGATGCCGAGCGCCACCGTCGAGGTCAGCGCCTCGCCCAGGACGCCGCCGCCGAGGTGGACGCCGGCGTTGGCGAGGGCGAACAGCGGCAGCACGACGTACGACGACAACGGGTGCAGCCGCGACTGGAGGCGCTCCACGACGGGCACGGACTCGGCGACCAGGAAGCGCAGCCGGTGCAGCTCCTCGGCGTCGAGCTCGCGGTCGCGCAGCGCCTCCACGGCGTACTCCTTGGCGACGCCGGGCTTGAGCAGCGCGACGGCGGGGGTGAGCAGGCCGATGGCGACGCCGGCGAGGGTGGCGTGCACGCCGGACTGCAGGAGCGCGAACCAGGTGGCGACGCCGAGGACGGCGTACACGGGGATCGCCCAGACCCGGGCGGCGCGGAGCACGACCATCGCGAGGAGCAGCGCGACCGCGGTGGCGAGCCAGCCCAGGGCGACGTCGGCGGTGTAGAAGACGGCGATCACGATGATGGCGCCGATGTCGTCGACGATCGCGAGGGTCAGCAGGAACAGCCGCGCGGCCGACGGGATCCGGCGCCCGAGGAGGCCGAGGACGCCGACCGCGAACGCGATGTCGGTCGCCATCGGGATGCCCCAGCCGGAGCCGGTGGCGCCGCCGCCCGCGACGGCGACGTACAGCAGGGCGGGCACGGCCATGCCGCCGACGGCGGCGACGATGGGGAGCGCGGCTGTACGGGGGTCGCGCAGGTCGCCGTGCACCAGCTCGTACTTGATCTCCAGGCCGACGACGAAGAAGAAGATCGCCATCAGACCGTCGTTCACCCAGTGCTGCAGGGACTCCTCGAGCCTCCAGTCACCGACGCCGAGGGAGATCGGCGTGTGCCAGAACCGGTCGTAGCCCTCGGCCCAGCCGTCGACGGGCAGGTTCACCCACAGCAGGGCGGCGGCGGTGGCGACGAGCAGCAGGAGCGACCCCGCCGACTCGACGTGGAGGAACTCGCGCAGCGGACGGGCGACGTACCGGGCGAGCGGGCGGTCGCTGGCGGTCCAGACGGGGCCGCGCTGCCACAGCTCGTCGGTCGGGGTGCGGGAGTCGGGCCGGGAGTCGGGCCGGGAGTCGGGCCGGGAGTCGGACACAGGTGGCTCCATCGGTGTGACGGCAGGGGAGGTCGGATGCCGACCAGACTTCCCGGCTCACCTGACCACGAGTCTACCGATGTCGGTAAGGTCGACCGCATGCCCATCGAACCGCGGAGCCTCACGGGGGACGAGCCGACCATCGGTCGGCTCATCAAGGACGCGCAGACCGACTTCTCCACCATCATGCGCAAGGAGATCCAGCTCGCGAAGGCGGAGCTGAAGGTCAGCGTCACCGCCGGCGGCGTCGGCCTGGGCCTCGTCGCCGCGGCCGGGTTCCTGCTGGTGCTGGCGGTGATCATGCTCTCCGTCGCGGTCGCCTACCTGATCCACTGGAACGGCGACGGCCTCGACCTGCACTGGGCGTTCCTGATCGTCTTCGGGTTCTACGTGCTCCTCGCCGCGCTGCTGGTGTTCCTCGCCGTGCGCAGCTTCAAGAAGGTCAAGGCTCCCGAACGCGCCATCGAGCAGGGCCGCGAGATCCCGCGCGCGCTCAAGGGCCAGGTCTGAGCGCAGCCGAGGACGGGAGCAGCCATGGCGCGCCAGCCGGTCGTCGCCGGGAGGGCTGAACAGCTCCTCGGCTCGGCCGTCGTCGCCACGGCGCCCGTCGCGGGCGGCGACATCTGCACCGCCGTCAAGCTGCGCCTGTCCAACGGGCGCACCGCCTTCCTCAAGACCCTCACCGGCGCACCGCCGCACTTCTTCGCCCGCGAGGCGGCCGGCCTGCGCTGGCTCTCCGAGGCCGGGGCGCACGGCGGCGTCGCCACCCCCGAGGTGCTCGCCGCGGACCCGGACTGCTTGATCCTCGCGTGGGTCGAGTCGGGCCGCCCGGGCGCCGAGGCCGCGGGCGCCTTCGGCCGCGCCCTGGCCCTCACCCACACCTTCGCCGCCGGGGCCGAGCCCGGCTTCGGCGCCGCCGACGACGGCTACATCGGCCGGCTCCCGCTGCCGAACCGGCCCCTGCCGACGTGGGCGGAGTTCTACGCGGAGCGGCGTATCGCGCCGTACCTCAAGGTCCTGCGCGACAAGGACATCGTCGGCGCCGACGACGCCGCGACCATCGAGGCCGCCGCCGCCCGCGCCGGCGACGTCCTGCCCGCCGAGCCGCCGGCCCGCCTGCACGGCGACCTGTGGAACGGCAACGTCATCTGGACCAACGACGACCGGGCGGTCGTCGTCGACCCGGCGGCGTACGCCGGGCACCGCGAGGTCGACCTCGCGATGCTCGCCCTGTTCGGCCTGCCGCAGCTGCCGCAGGTGATGGCCGCCTACCAGGAGGTGGCTCCACTCGTCGACGGCTGGGAGGAGCGCCTCGGCCTCCACCAGCTCTTCCCGCTGCTCGTGCACGCCTGCCTCTTCGGCGGCCAGTACGGCGCCCGCGCGGCCCGGGTCGCCCGGCGCTACCTCTGAGACCATCCCCGGCACATCCGGCACCTCCGCTGCCGCATCCGCTGCCGCCTCTCAGCGACCGCTCAGGGCCATCGGACATGATGGGGGCGTGTCATCGCGCTCCACCACCCCGAACCGCGTCCTCGTCGTCGACGACGACCGCGCGGTGCGGGAGTCGCTGCGGCGCTCGCTGGTCTTCAACGGCTACGACGTCCACCTCGCCGGCGACGGCGCCGAGGCGCTGGCCGGGATCGGCGCGGTCGCGCCCGACGTCGTCGTCATGGACGTGATGATGCCCAAGCTCGACGGCCTGGAGACGACGCGGGCGCTGCGGGCCGCGGGGAACGACGTCCCCATCCTGGTGCTGACCGCCCGCGACGCCGTCGGCGACCGGGTCGAGGGTCTGGACGCGGGGGCCGACGACTACCTGACGAAGCCGTTCGCGCTGGAGGAGCTGCTGGCGCGGCTCCGGGCGCTGCTGCGCCGGGTCACGCCCGTCGAGGAAGGCGCCGAGGAGGAGGTGCTCTCCTTCGCCGACCTCACGATGAACGTCACCACCCGCGAGGTGCTCCGCGGCACCCGCACCATCGAGCTGACCCGCACCGAGTTCACCCTGCTCGAGATGTTCCTGCGCCGCCCCCGCCGGGTGCTGGACCGCAGCTTCATCCTCGAGGAGGTGTGGGGCTACGACTTCCCCACCACCGCCAACTCCCTCGAGGTCTACGTCGGCTACCTGCGGCGCAAGACCGAGGCGGCCGACGAGCCGCGCCTGATCCACACGGTGCGCGGCATCGGCTACGTGCTGCGAGCGACCGAGTCGTGACCGGCGGCGGGCTCGCGGTCGGTCCGGGCCCGGACGGCCGCTGGCACTACCGGCGCTCGCTGGCCAGCCGGGTCATCTGGCTGACCACGATCGCGGTGGGCATGTCGGTGGCGCTGGTCGCCGTCGGCGCCTACATCACCGCGCGGGTCCAGATGCAGAACGCGCTCGACGACGCCCTGCTCGACCGCGCCGACAAGGCCGCGGCCTCCAACACGCTCCTCGAGGCCGGGTCGGCGGGCATCCCGCCGTGGGCGCTGGGCGCGGGCGACGTACGCATCGCCTTCCTCGACTACGAGGGCACCCCGGTCATCCTCGACCGCGGCCCCACCATCAGCCTCGGGGCGCCGGAGCTGCACGTGGCGAAGGGCGAGTCCGACTACAGCCTGCGCACCATCCTCATCTCCGGCGAGCGCTACCGCGTGGTCGCCGTGCCGACCCAGAAGAACGGCATCGCGCTGATCATCGCCCAGCCGCTGGCCGACCAGGACCGCACCCTGTCGCGGCTGGGCTGGGTCACGCTGGCCTTCGGCATCTTCGGCGTCCTCGCCGCCGGGCTCGGCGGCTGGACGGTCGCCAGCAACGGCCTGCGACCCGTACGACGCCTCACCGAGGTCGTCGAGGACATCGCCCGCACCGAGGATCTCACCCCGATGCCGATCGAGGGCGACGACGAGGTGGCGCGCCTCGCGACCGCGTTCAACCACATGCTGCTCGCGCTCGACGCCAGCCGCACCCGGCAGCGCCAGCTCGTCGCCGACGCCAGCCACGAGCTGCGCACCCCCCTCACGGCGCTGCGCACCAATATCGACCTGCTGACGATGACCGCCCGCGGGGACGGCGGACTGGAGCGGCTGCCCGCCGAGGCGCGCGACGAGCTGCTCGACGACGTCCGCGCCCAGATCGAGGAGCTCACCACCCTCATCGGCGACCTCACCGAGCTGGCCCGCGACGAGCCGATCCCCGTGCAGCTCGAGGCGCTCGACCTCGGCGACGTCGTCGACCACGCCGTCCAGCGCGTACGCCGTCGCGCCCCCTCCCTCACCTTCGAGGTGTTCACCCGCCCGTGGTGGGTCGTCGGGGAGGCCGCCGAGCTGGAGCGCGCGATCACGAACCTGCTCGACAACGCCGCGAAGTGGAGCCCCGAGGGCGGTCAGGTGACGGTCCGTCTCAGTGACGGCGTGCTCACCGTCGACGACCAGGGGCCGGGCATAGCCGAAGGCGACCGGGCCCGCATCTTCGACCGCTTCTGGCGCTCCGCCGACGCCCGCACGATGCCCGGATCGGGCCTGGGCCTGGCGATCGTGCGCCAGGTCGCGACCCGCCACTCCGGCTCGGTCCCCGCCACCGACAACGCCAGCGGCGGGGCGCGTCTCGTGCTCCGCCTCCCCGGAGGGGAGACCCCGAATGCCTCACCTCCCCCTCACCCTCGCCCGCGGCCCCGTCCGCCTCCCCGCGCTC
>QFCS01002412.1_pt1 | contig 28074 bp, 27 predicted proteins | sample 3576561 | NCBI WGS metagenome assembly QFCS01 | reverse complement strand
GGTGCCGATGGGCCATATGGGCGAAGGCTGGGACGTGGCCTGGGCCGCGCTGTTCCTGGCGAGCGACGAGGCGCGCTATGTCACCGGGCTCGAGCTCGTGGTCGACGGCGGCGTGACCCTGCAATATGGCGCCTGAGACCCCTTCGGGCACTGCGCCCACCGGCCGGCCTTGCGCGATCTGCGGCAAGCCGGCGGTGCAACGCTTCAAGCCGTTCTGCTCGGCGCGCTGCGCCGACATCGATCTCGGCCGCTGGCTGAAGGGCAGCTATGTGATTCCCGGCGAGCCCGTCGAGGACATGGCCGAGCCGGTGCCGAAGCGCCGCGACGAGGAGGAGTGAGGCCGCGTGGCGGAAGGCATTTCGTCTTCCGCACCGCATTTTTCCACTGCCGGTGTTTTGTCGGCTGGACAGCTCGCCCGGCTGCCTCTATACGCCACTCACCAACCGAGGCGCAGTGCGCTTCGCCGGATGCCCAGATAGCGCAGTTGGTAGAGCATGCGACTGAAAATCGCAGTGTCGCTGGTTCGATTCCAGCTCTGGGCACCATTCCTCTTTCTCAGCACATCTCAAGCGGTTCAGGAAGTCTCGCAAAACGCCGAGATTTCAGGCCTTTAGCGCCATTTCCGATGAATGCGCTGTCTCATGCCGTCTCAGTTCGATGCATCGCATCTCACGATTTTGTCGGTATGATTGACGGTACGCGGTCCAGAACGCCACATCGGATACCGTCAAATGCCTCTATCAGACGCTCACGTTCGCAACGCAAAGCCCGCAGCCGCAGCCTATAAGAAGGCGGATGGGGGCGGCCTCTATCTTCTGGTCAATCCAACCGGAGGGCGACTCTGGCGCTTGGACTACCGCTTTCTCGGCAAGCGCAGGACCCTTGCGCTCGGCGCATATCCAGATGTCAGTTTGAGCGATGCGCGCGCTCGTCGGGAGACGGCGAAAGGCTTGATCGCTGACGGCATCGACCCTGGCGAGCAAAAGCGCCTCGATAAGATCGCAGCACAACGGATGGAGGAGAATACCTTCGGGTCCGTTGTGGCGGACTATCTCGACCGCCTGAAGGAGAGTGGGGCGGCTGAACAGACTATTGTGAAGAACCGGTGGCTCTTGGAGAAGCTGGCGAAGCCGCTCATTCCGCGACCGATCGCCAAAATCACGGCACCGGAAATCCTCCATCTTCTGCAACACGTAGAGAGCAGTGGTCGCTTGGAATCTGCCCGGCGTCTGCGTTCGACGATCGGCGACGTGTTCCGCCTGGCAGTGAAGACCCTGCGGGCGCCGACTGATCCCACCTACGCGCTCCGTGGCGCAACCAAGGCGCCAGTGGTCGAAAGCCATCCTGCCATCGTGAACGAAGCACGCTTGGGATGGCTGATGAGATCCATCGACGATTACGACGGCTGGCCGACGCTTCGATCGGCGATGCTGTTCACGGCGCTGACGGCCTGCCGACCAGGCGAGGTGCGAAAGGCTGAATGGTCGGAAATCGACTTGTCACAACGGACGTGGATCATCCCCGAGGAGCGAACGAAGATGCGCAAGCAGCATTATGTTCCGCTCTCCGATCAGTCCGTTGTGGTGCTGACTGAGATCCAGCGCTTCTCCGGCGCTTACAGGCTCGTTTTCCCATCGATCCGCTCGAACGATCGACCCTTAAGCGAAAACGCCATGAACGCAGGTTTGCAGCGGATCGGCGTCGCCAAGGAGGAGCATGTCCCCCATGGCTTCCGATCGTCGTTCTCGACGATCATGAATGAGCGCCGGGAGGATGGGGAGGTTATCGAGCTTTGTCTTGCACACACCGGCAAGGACAAGGTGCGCAGCATCTACAACCGTGCTGCCCGCTGGCCCGAGCGCGTCGCAATGATGCAGCGATGGGCAGATTTGCTCGACGAGTTCCGAGCCCAACCGATACAGCGGAAAGACGCTTTCGATTTCAGCGATCTTCTCGGTTGAAATGAAAAGGCCCGCTCTCGGCGGGCCAATCTTCATCGGGCGATTTCATTGTGGCGCCGGCACTCCTGCGGCCGATAGAGGCTGATCGCGCAGCCCCCGGCGACAGTCTCGTCAATGGCGCGCTGATCAGCTGGTGTCGCGCCACGTGTTCCGGGCAATGAGGTGCCGAGGGCTCGCCGCAATTCAGCGTCCACACTTGCCGGTTTCGAAGTTGAATTGCAGGCCGCCAGAAATGCACTCATGCATATTGAGACGAGCGTTCTCGCCAGCATTGCCGGCCTCCTTGTTCTGTTCGATGGTCGTTGCCCGCTCCTTCAGTGCACCTCGATCCTCGAAGGCATCGAAGGTGACATAGAGAATGAGCCCGGCTGATGCGGCGGCTAAACCGACCGCAACCCATTTGGCGGGTATGCCGAAAAGCAAGTTTGCCTCCTGGTCTCACTGTGCCGCCTGATATTGATCATGGCCTATTGAAAGTCAACAGATTGTTGAATATCCTTCTTGCGTCACAGCAAGAGGCGCCTATGTCCGACCGTTATCTCCGAATGTCCGATCTGACCGCGCGCCTCCCCATCTCACGGCCGACAATCTATCGCCTCATCAAGCGTGGCGAGATGCCCAAGCCGATCAAACTCGGTTCGTCGAGCGTGTGGCCACAGCGCGAAATCGAACGGTGGATCGAAACCTGTTCCGCAGCCCGCGATAAGCAAGTGAAGCGGACGCGATCTCCCCACAAGCGGGAGAAGGTGGATCTTGGAGACGATCTGGACGCGCTGATCGAAGAATGGGTGACGCGTCACTGAAGCTCCGAGGCTTGGCTTTTCGTCAGCAAGCGAATAACAATTCACCATTATGTTGATTGGTGAGGCATGTCTGATTTTGAAGATCTCTTAGGCGCGTCTGCGCCGGCAAAGCGAAAGGTAGGCCGTCCTAGCCGGGATAGCTTGCCCGAGCCGTTCCTTGGGAACTTCGCGCCTCACGTCAATCACGGGATCACCGTTGGGCAGCTCGCCGCTTATTTTCGCTCAAACCGCAAGGCGGTCAGCGAGTCGCTTCGCAACTGCATTCCTATCCGCGCTGATAAATCCGGGGCACTGCTCTACGACTTCGTGGAGGCCTGCTCGTACCTCGTGCCGCCTCGGCGCGACATGCGGGATTTCCTTCGTACCGTGACCGACAAGGATCTCCCGCAGGAGCTGCGCGAGGCCTTCTGGAACGCCAAGATCAAGGAGATGCGGGCTCGGGCGATGGCGGGTGATCTCTGGCCCACAGCGTCCGTTCTTGAGGTGCTTGGGGAGACCTTCAAGACCCTGAAGACGACGACGCAGCTTTGGGTTGACACGATCGACGAGTCGCAGCCGCTGAGCCTTGAACAGCGTCAACTGCTGCTCGAACTCGTCGATAAGCTGCTGAACGATCTTCACGAGGCGCTGGTCACGCAGGCCAAGAGCACCGCGACTGAAAGCTTCGTCCGAGACCTGGACGATGACCAAGCTTAGAGAACCCGAATTCCGCACGCTCGAAGAGATGGTGGTTGCGGCGGCGGCGATGGTGCGCCCGCCCGAGCGGCTGAGCGTCAGCGCGGCGGCGACCAAGTACCGATATCTCGACAATCCGGGTTCGTACACGGGCTACTGGCCCAACGAGAAAACGCCCTACCTCGTCGAGCCGATGGACGAGCTGACCAGTCTTGATTTCACGGGCTTGGTCTTCGTCGGGCCGGCGCGTACGGGCAAATCCGACATGTTCTTCAATTGGCTCACGCACACGGCGATTTGCGATCCCGCCGACATGATGCGCGTGGACATGACGCGGGAAGTCGCGCGCGATTGGTCGATCGGCGACTTCGCCAAGATGATGCGGAACTCGAAGGAAGTTGCTTCGCGTCTCATCCCAGGGCGCCAGAACGACAACGTCCACGACAAGCGCTTCAAGAGCGGCATGCGCGTCCTCGTGAAGTGGCCGACCATCACCGAGCTTTCCGGCAAGACGTTGCCCCGTGTCTGGTTCGCCGACTACGACCGCATGGAAGACGACATCGCGAAGGAAGGACCGCCATTCGATCTCGGCCGGAAGCGCACGCAAACCTTCAAGCGCTTCGGTATGACCGTGGCGGAATCCTCGCCAGGGCGCGAGGTGACGGATGCGAAGTGGCTTCCGACCACGCTGCACGAGGCGCCGCCGACGAAGGGCATTCTGCAGCTCTACAACCGTGGCGATCGGCGCCGCTGGTACTGGCGTTGCCTGCATTGTCGGGAGCCGTTCGAGCCTGACTTCGCGCTCATGAACTATCCGCAGTGTGACGATCCCATGGAGGCCGCCGAGATGGCCACCATGAAGTGCCCGCATTGCGGCTTCGATCACGAACAGCAGATGAAAGCGGAGCTTCAGGAGCACATCCGAAATGCGCGATGGGTGAAGGACGGCATGATCTGGATGCCTGATGGCTCGATGCAGGGCAAACCCATCAGGACCGACATCGCCTCCTTCTGGATGAAGGGGCCGGCAGCAGCCTTTCAGGACTGGAAGTCGCTCGTTTTCAGCTACCTTCAGGCAAAAAAGGCATTCGACGATACGGGTGACGAAGGGCCGCTCAAGAAAACGATCACCGCCGACCAGGGCTTGCCGTACACCCCGAAGGCCGTTCAATCGAGTCGGCTGCCCGAAGAGCTTGCTGGACGGATTGAGAATTGGGGCGGCTCGAAGGAAGTTCCGGTTGTCCCACCGGGCACGCGCTTCCTTGTCTCGACCGTGGACGTGCAGGGCGGTTCGCGTCCGAGCTTCGTCGTACATGTTCACGGTATCGGCTTCGGCGGCGACGTGTACCTCGTGGACATGTTCAAGATCACGAAGTCCGAACGTCTGGACGATGATGGGGAACGCCATCTCCTCGACCCCGGCGCCTATCAGGAGGATTGGGAACTCCTCGTCGATCAGGTCATCGAGCGGACATATCCACTGAACGACGGTTCGGGTCGCCACATGGCGGTGAAGAAGGTCGGCTGTGACTCTGGCGGCGCGGCTGGCGTGACGGCCAACGCCTACAAATTCTGGCGCTGGCTTCGGGACAAGCATCCTGCCGGCCACCACAAGCGCTTCCAGCTTGTGAAGGGCAACGCGCACAAGAACGGCCCGCGCGCCTACATCAGCTTCCCCGACGCGCAGAGGAAGGACAATCTCGCGGTGGCGCGCGGCGACGTGCCGGTGCTCATCCTCAATACCGATGCGCTCAAGGACATGGCGCACAACATGCTCGGGCGCGTCGATCCCGGCATGGGTATGGTCCACTTCCCACATTGGTCGGAAGGCTGGCTGTGGACGCAGCTCACAGCCGAAATCCGCACAACGAAGGGATGGGATAATCCCCGCAAGAAGCGCAACGAGGCGTTCGATCTGCTCGCCTATTGCCTGGCTCTCCTGCTGCAGCCCGATATCGGTATTGAACGCATGAACTGGGAAAAGCCGCCGCGATGGGCCGAAGAGTGGGACAGGAACAACATGGTGTTCGAGCCGCAGGCTCAGAGCACGCCATTCGCTGAGAAAAAACGACCGGCAATGAGCTTGGCCGAACTCGCTCAAGCGCTGACCTAATATTCAACCGTTTGTTGCAAATCAACAAAACGTAGGATAATACTCCGAACCTAGTTTCGGACTGGATAGATCGAACGCATGACCCTGCAGCAGCAACTGGCGGAAGCGGAACTCGCGTACCATCGCCTGATGACCGGCCGCTCCGTTCAGGAAGTCGTCGATCAGAATGGCGAGCGCATTCGCTATACGCCCACCAGTGCGGTGCGCCTGGGGGTCTACATCTCCGATCTGAAGACGCGCATTGCCGGCAACACCGACTCCATTGGGCCGATGAGGTTTTGGGGACGATGAGCGGCTATCTCGATAACGAATCCCTCGAATTGCTCGGCCAGGCCTCCTCCCACTTGCCGAGTGGTCCGATCTCCCCCGGTGGTCTCAGGGTGCCACCGGGGGAGGCAGGAGATTTGGCCATTGCCGGCGACGCCTATGAAGGCGCGAGCCATTTCAGTCGCGAGATGGCGATGTGGAATCCGCCGCGCCGCTCGGCCGACAACGACATCCTGCCGCATAAGGCCATGGCCGATGCGCGCGTGCGCGATACGTTCCGCAATGACGCCTATGTGCGCGGTGGTTCGATCCTGCACAAGGACAACATCGTCGGCGGGATGTTCATGCTGAACTCCAAGCCGGTGACGAAGATCCTCATCGGCAAGGAAGACGAGACATTCGAGGAAGAGCTGCAGGAAGAGCTTGAGGTCAAGTTCTCGCTCCTCGCGGAATCTCCCGACAATTGGCTTGACGCGCAGCGCGTCAATACTTTCACCGGTCTAGTCCGTCTTGCTGTCGCCATCTATGCGGGCGCAGGCGAGCTGTTGGCCTCGGTCGAATGGCTTCGCGATTGGGACGGCTTCCGCCCGTTCAACACTGCAATCCAGATGGTGGATCTCGATCGCCTGTCGACGCCTCCGCTGCTGCTGAACAGCCGGAATGTCCGTGGCGGTGTCGAGCGCAATCAGTTCGGTGCCCCGCAGGCCTATCACGTACGGATGGCCCATCCGACCGACTATCTCAACACGCCCGACGCGTGGACGTGGAAACGCATTCCCGCGCGAAAGCCATGGGGTCGCTTGCAGATGATTCACATCTACGAGCAGGACCGGGCCGATCAGACACGCGGTATTTCCGAGATGGTTTCGGCGCTCAAGGAGATGCGTCAGACCAAGGATTTCCGTGAAATCGTCCTGCAGAACGCGGTCGTCAACGCGACGTTCGCTGCCTCGATCGAGTCCGAACTCGATACCAGCTCGATTTTTGCGCGGCTCGGCGGCGGCAATCTCGGCCAGGAGGAAATCGCCGAGGCGGTCAATCACTACATGACCGGCTATCTCGGCACGGTCGCGCAGTACATTGGCGACAAGAAGCAGTTCCAGATTGGTGGCACGCGCATCCCGCATCTCCCCCCTGGTTCGAAGCTCCAGCTTCGTCCTGCCGGCAAGGGTGGGCCGCTCGGGACCGAGTTCGAACAGTCGCTGCTCCGCTACATCGCCGCTTCGCTTGGCGTGAGCTACGAACAGCTTTCGCGAGACTACACGCGGACGAACTATTCCTCGGCGCGCGCGGCGATGACCGAGACGTGGAAGTTCATGCAGGCGCGCAAGAAGATGGTCGCCGACCGCTTCGCGTCGATGATCTTCCGCCTCTGGCTCGAAGAGGCCTTGAACAAGCGGCAGATCGAGAGCCTGCCGGCGAAGTTCCGTGGCTCGAACATGGACTGGCTCTATCAGGGGCAGAACCTCGACGCGATCTCGAACTGCGAATGGATCGGCGCGAGCCGTGGCCAGATCGACGAACTGAAAGAGACGCAGGCCGCCGTTCTCCGTCTGAAATACAACCTGTCGACCGATGAAGACGAACTCGCGCGCCTCGGCAAGGACTGGCGCAAGGTCAAGCGCCAGCGCAAGCGTGAGAAGGCGATGGACGAGGAATTCGGTCTCGTCGTTGAGGAGGACAACAGCATCAACGCTGCCTCCGGCTCCCCGCAGCAACGCGAGGCGAAGGACGAGAAGGACGACGGCTCCGACAAGCGAGCGAAAGCCTCGGTAGGCGGATTCCTGGTCGATGACGATGATGACGAGGGCGACGATGAATAACCCCTTCCTCGCCCGCTTCGACGGCACGCCGGCATTGATCGCCCCGGAGATGAAGGGGATCTTCGAAGCCTGCCTGCAGCAGACCGCGACAGCGATGGCGCGTCTCGATGCGGACACCTCGCAGCCGAAGATGCTCGACGGCGACGACTTCTGGTTCGCGGCCGATGACTGGCGAGCCGTCTATCGCCCCTACATCGTCAAGAACGGCATCCTTCAGGTTCCGGTGAAGGGCGTGCTGCTGCACGACTTCCCGTGGCAGATCGGCGCGTGGGCGACCGGCTACGAGTACATCTGGCAGGCCGTGAAGCGCGGCCAGGCGGATGGCAATGTGCGCGGCATTGCCTTCGTCTGCGATACGCCGGGCGGCATGGTCGCGGGCTGCTTCGAATGCGTCGATCGCATTGACGCGATCGAGAACCGCAAGCCGCTCCGCTCCTATGCGATGGAGAGCGCCTATTCGGCGGGCTACGCGATCGCATCCGTCGCGGATTCTATCACCGTCTCTCGGACTGGCGGCGTCGGTTCGATCGGCGTCGTGACCATGCATATCGATGTCAGCAGCGCCATGGATCGCGCCGGCATCAAGGTCACGTTCATCTATGCCGGTGAGCACAAGGTGGACGGGAATGCCTTCGAGGCGCTGAAGCCCGAAGTCAAGGAACGCATTCAGGCTCGCATTGACGAGCTGTACGGCGTTTTCGTGTCCTGCGTGGCACGGAACCGGGCGATGGACGAGCAGGCCGTTCGGGACACGAAGGCCCTCACGTTCACCGCGACCCAAGCCGTGTCGAACGGACTGGCCGACTCCATCGGCTCGCTCGACGACGCGATTGCCGCATTCGCGGTGGAAGTGACCAGCAACGAAGAGGATGAGCACATGGCCGATTACACTCAGGCCCAGTTTGAGGAAGGTACCGCTGCCGCGCGCGGAGAAGGTCTGAGCGTCGGCCGCACCGAGGGCGCAACCGCCGAGCGTGCCCGCATCAACGGCATTCTGGCTTCCGATGCGGGCAAGGATCGCCCCAAGGCCGCGCTGTCGGCCGCGCTGAAGACGGACATGACCGTCGAGCAGGCCAGCGCCTTCCTCACCGATCTCCCGAAGGAGGGCGCCGAAGCCAAGGTCGAGGACAAGAAGGAGGACGCCAAGACGACCACCTTCGAGCAGGCCATGGACCAGACGGGCAACCCGGATATCGGCGCGACCGCTGGCGGGGACGAACCCAAAATGAGCCGCGCCGAGCGCGCCGCCACCATGGCGTTCGGCGACAAGCCCAACAAGGCCGCCTGATCGCGACCTTCCATTCAACCATTAATTGAAGGATCACCATTCATGGCGACCTACACCCCCTCCGACCAGGCCAAGATGGCGGGTATCCCGGCGCAGAACAGCGACGTGATCGCTGTCGCTCCCGAGGGCCTGATCACCGGCAGCTTCCCCGAAGTCTCGACCGAGGACATGACGTTCGCTGCGAGCCAGACGATCCCGGCCTATACGCCGGTCGGCCTGAACGCCTCGGGGCACGTCGTGCCGGCCTCGCTGACCAGCGATCCGATCGTGCCGGCCATCGGCATCGTCGTCCACGATGTCGTGACTCCCGCCTCGCCGATCCGTGGCTTCCCGGTCTGGCGTACGGGCGTCTTCAACCCGGCGATGCTCGCCTGGGGCGCGTCCTATGACACGGACGAGAAGAAGCTCGAAGCCTTCCGTGGGGCGCCGTCGCCCACTCAGATCATCATGCGTCCGGTGAAGACCGGCACCGTCACGCTGCCCTGATCCGTCAGGGCCGTTCGCCGGTTCAATCCAAGGAGACGACTTTCATGGCAATCGAACTGTGGGACTCCCGCGAACTCTTCGCGCTTCAGCGTGACGAGCGCCTGGACCCCCTCCCGTCCTACTTCCTCGACACCTTCTTCACGCAGACGTTCTTCTCCGACGACGAGAAGATCCGCTTCGGGAAGCTGCCCAACGCCGATCGCGTCCTGGCCCCCTTCGTTCTGCCGACCGAGGCCGGCAAGCCGATCTTCAAGCGCAAGGGCGAAACGCTGAGCGACTTCACGCCGCCCTACATCAAGCCGAAGGATGCAGTGCGCGCCGAGGATGCTCGGAACGTGCTGCCGTCCGAGGTTTTTCGTAACGGCGGGCAGCGTCCGAGCCTCGCTCAGCGTTTCGATCAGCGCGTGGCCGAGATCGCCGCCTACCATCGTCGCGCCATTCAGATCCGCGAACTCTGGATGGCGGCCCGAGCCTTCATCGACGGGCGCGTGCTGATCGAATACGAGCGCGACCAAGGCGCCGCGAATCCGTCCGTGCTGCTCGACTTCGGTCGCGATCCCGGTCACACGGTCGTTCTCGGCTCCGGCGCGCGTTGGGACGATCCGGCCACGCCGATCCTCGACAATCTCGAGTCGTGGATGTCGACGATGTATCTCGCCGATGGCGGCGGGTCGGCCGCACAGCTCATCGTCGGTGCGTCGGTGGCGCCGTATTTCCGCAAGAACAACCAGATCAAGGATATGCTCGACACCCGCTATCGCGGCGGCGAGGATGTCTCGATCTCGCGCGGCATCATGCGGACGGTTCAGCCGATGACGCGCATCGGTCGCCTCGACAGCGGCTTGGAGGTCTTCTCCTACCGCGACCAGGTGCAGAACAACGACGGCGCGATGGTCGACATCTTCGATCCGCGTGACGTGCTGTTGATCGCGCCCGGCGCGACCGGCGTCCGTGCCTACGGCGCAATCATGGACGACGAGGCCATTCAGGCGGGTCTCAGTTCGGTCGACATCTACCCGAAGATGTGGTCGGACAAGGACCCCGGCGCGACCTACCTGATGCACCAGTCCTCGCCGCTCCCCATCCCGATGTACCCGAACCGCACCTTCAAGGCGCGCGTCCTGGCGTAATCGACCCCTTGTGCCGCCATTCATTTGGCGGCACATTCCACTATATGTTGAATTTTCAACCCGGAGAGAAAACATGGTCAAGGCTTATGCCATCGCCACCGTCCACCGAAAGGCCAAGGACGGCAAGTTCCAGGTCGTCCCCGCGTCCACCGCAACCAAGGTGAGTGTGTTCGATGCCGAGGATGGGGAATTCGCCGATCTCGAAAAGCTCGGCGGGGTCCGCAAGGCCACCAAGGACGAAATCGCACTGGCCCGTTCCCAGGCTGCCGAGGTCGGCAACGCCGCCTTCGAGTCGGACGTGGCGGGTGACGATGACACCGCCGCCGCTGAGAAGGTCTCGAAGAAGGCCCCGGACTCCGGCGCGCCGGGCGATCCGAACTCCAAGCCTTCGAAGGCGCCGAAATCGGAGAAGCCGGCGAAGGAAGATGAATCCAAAGGCGGCGCCTCCAAGGACGACGACCTGGGCATCTGATGAGCCGCTTTCGCGCCATTAAGCGAGAAGCACGCCGCGACCTTCACCAAGAGTTGGAGGTCGCGGCTCTTTATATCGCCGAACCCGATGCGACGCCGGTCAATGTGACTGTCCGCATCCATACGAGTTTCGCCGCCCTTGGCGATCAGAAGGGCACCAATTTCAATTCCGCCGAGATGTTGGACCGCCAGCCGCAGATGATCTTCCTGCGTGAGCAAGGCGTGACCCCTCGGCGGAACGCCATCGTATCCGTCGCTCCGTTCGAAGCCTACCGCATCGGCGTGGTGCATCCGGCAGACGACATCACGATTTCAGCCGACATCGTGAGCGTGCAGAAGAGCGAGACGGTCGGTCTCCCGGTGCCCGAGGATGAGTGATGGCGGATCAATACGTCATTGCCGTCGAGGGTATGGAAAGCTTCAACGCGCTCGATAGCCTGGGCGGAAAGATCGTCACCGTAGCCCGACAGACGATCAACACCGCAGTTCGCCGCACGCGGACGCAATCGGCGAAAGAGATCCGACGCCAGATCAATTTTCCGGCGAGCTATCTGACCGGCGCGAGCAGCCGCCTCACGATCACGAAGTTCGCTTCGAATGCCGATCTGGAAGGGCGAATCGCCGGTCGTTCCCGCCCGACATCACTGGCCCGCTTCATCCACGGAACGCCACGGGCTGGGGGCGGCGCCGCAGTCGCGCAGGGCGTCAACGTCGAAGTCAAACCGGGGCACGCCCGCCGCCTTCCGCGCGCCTTCGTCATGAAGCTCCGAGCGGGATCGGGCGATGGCACGGGTTTCAACCTTGGCCTGGCGATCCGTCTGCGCGACGGCAAGAAACCTCAGCGCGCCTACAAGCCGGTAGCCCTCGGGAAGAACCTTTGGCTCCTTTATGGGCCGAGTGTCGACCAGGTGTTCAAGGCCGTTCGGGGCCAAGTGGCTCCCGACGCTGAGTCGTTCATGGCCAAGGAATTCAACCGATTGATGGAGCTTGAGCTGTGAGCATGCTCGAACCGTTCGAAGACCCCTTCCGCCTGCGAGTGCTGAAGGCGCTAACGGCAAGCCTCGAACAGATCACGATCGCCAACGGCTACAAGCACGATCTGACCGACAGCGTCTTCCGTGGTCGCGATCTGTTCGGCGGCGAGGACGACCCGATACCCATGGTCTCGATCCTCGAACCGCCTTTGCCGATCGACCAGTTGATCTCGCCCCCACTGGCGACGAATTCGACCGGCGATTGGGATCTGCTTCTGCAGGGCTTCGTTATGGATGACCCGAAGAACCCTTGCGATCCAGCCTATCTCCTGCTCGCCGACGTGAAGAAGCGACTGGTCATCGAGAAGTCGCGCACCTTGTCTCCGACCGGAATTGCCGGTCGCGGCACCCCTAACCCGCTCGGCTTCGGAAGCAATCGGAACGGCAAGTCGAACCTCGTCAAGGAACTCGTGATCGGCCCAGGCGTCGTGCGCCCGCCTGGCGATGGAATATCGGACAAGGCGTACTTCTGGCTCAACATCACCATCAAAATTGCTGAGGACATTCAGGAGCCTTTCCTGTAAAGGAAATTCAACCTAATGTTGTTCAGTCAACCAGGAGAGTGAAATGGCAACGAAGAACTATACGGTCGGGCGAGGCGAGTTGCACTTCGCTCAGTTCCTGCCCGGCACGCAGACGCCCGGTCCCTATCGCTATCTCGGCAACTCGCCCGAATTCAGCCTGACGCTGGAATCGACCAAGCTCGATCACTTCGGCTCGGATCGCGGTATCCGCGAGAAGGACGCTTCGATCACGATCGAGGTCAATCGCACCGGTTCGCTCGTGCTCGACGAGATCGAGATCGACAACCTCGCGATGTTCTTCTTCGGCTCGTCGGAACGCATCGTGCAGGTCGGCGGCGCCGTGGTGGCCGAACAGCTCAATAACGTGACCGTCGATCGCACCTTCCAACTCGGCCAGTCGGACACCAACCCGATCGGCGCCAAAATGCTCGCCTATCCCGGCACCGGCCCGACTCTGTTCACGCTGACCGACGACGCCACGCCGACGCCCAACGCCTTCGCCGCCGGCACCGACTACGTTCTCGACCCGGCTCGTGGCCTGCTCACGATCATGGCGGGCGGTGCGATCGTGAACGGCGACAACCTGCGGGCCAACTACACGACGCTCGCCGCCGCCTTCGACCGCGTCGTCTCCGGTGCCGAGGCGATCTCCGGCGCGATGAAGTTCGTCACCTTCAACCCGGTCGGCCAGCAGTTCGACTACACCTTCCCCTTCGTGTCGATCTCGCCGAACGGCGATCTCAACCTGAAGGGCGAGGAGTGGCAGCAGATCCCCTTCAGCCTGGAGATCCTGCGCAAGGGCTCGCTCGAAGCGATCTACATCAACGGGCAGCCCTTCGTCGCCCCCTGATGATCGGCGGGCGCGCAGTCGCCCGTCTTTCCATCCCGCCAATCACCCTGAACTCCAAGGAGCGTTATCGTGGCGCTTAATTTCACACCGCAAAAGAAGACCATCAAATTCACGGGCGGCGATATCACCGTTCGCGGTCTCGCCTTTACCGATATTGCCCAACTCGTCGAGACGAATCGCGACGCCGCGACCGAGCTTTACGAGCGCTTCACAGGCATTCGCGCGCAAGATGCAATCACGGCGACCGAAGCCGGCTCGATCGCGCAGGAAGTCGTGACGAAGATGCCCGCCATCGCGGCGAACGTCGTGGCCCTGGCGGCTGATGTGCCCACGCAGTTCGAGACCGTCGCGCTGTTGCCGATCGACGTGCTGGTGGCAGCTCTCGAAGCGACGGCGCTGCTGACATTCGCCATGGAGGGCGGAGCAAAAAACTTCGTGGAGACGCTGGTTCGGGTCGCAAGGGAAACCAACCGTCTCACGGACAGCATGAAAAGCTCCCGCGACTGAACGAATGGCTGTGGGGCATCAGATGTCAGGTCAGCCTCCTTCTCGATCACGGCCATCACGGCGCCCGCAGCTATCCGATCGGAATGGTGTGGGACGAGGTGACGATCGTGGTTTCGCGGACCAACGCGATGCTCGCCACCGAAACGACCCTGCTGCACCAAGTAATGACCGTGGCGGTCGGAGCGTTCGGTAAGGATGGCGGCAAGGCGGCGCACGACAACTTGCTCAAGACGTTGAAGAGGTTGACCGCAGATGGCTCGTAATAGCGAAGTCGAACTCGTAATTCGAGCCAAGGACGCCGCCACTCAAGCTATCGACTCGATCAAAGATGCGCTCGCCGAGCTTTCGGGGGCGCAAAGCAAGGTCGGAGACAGCGCCAAGAAGACGGACGGTCTTCTTGGGCAGCTCGGGCAGCAACTCAATAAGCTGAATTCCGAAGCGAAAGGCCTCGCCGCCTTCAGTCGCGTCGCGACGGAGGTGGATAAGGCCGGCGCTGCCGTCACGCGGCTCGAAGGCGATGTCCGCAAATCCGCCGAGCAGTTCGCCAAACTTGCTCGTGAGACCGAAACCGCTTCCCGCAATGCGGATCGCCTTCGTGGGCAGTTGGAGGCCGAGCGCGGTGCGCTCGATGCGGCGAACAAGGCTCGTCGTGAAGCCGTTGCGCAAATGCGCGATGTCAATGACCAGGTCAAGAAGGCCGAGCGCCAGCAGGACGCCTACAACAAGGCCCTCGAACGCGCTCCCGCCAAGGGGCGCAAGGGCGTCAATACCGAAGCATGGGAAGGCCGAACGAAATCGGCCCGCGACTCCTATGGTGTCTTCGCCGCTGCCGATCTGACTTCCGCGCGCAATGCCCAGGCGGCGATGCAGGAGACCGTGGCGCGTCTGACGGCCGAGGTCGATCGCTCGAAGACTGCTGTCAATGGCTTGCAGGTCGCCGTCGCCGCCGCCTCGGCGCAAGAGCGTAAGCTTGCGGACGATACTGAGAAGGCTTCGAATTCGCTCCGTCGCTCCCGCGACGACATTGGACGGGCGCGCGGTGCTCTCACCGAGATCACGACTGCTGCCGGCACTGCCAGTTCCGCCATGGGTGGGATGGTCGTCAATCAGGAGAAGGTCGCAGTCGCATCGGCGCGCATGGCCGCCGAGATTGCTCGGACCAAGGCGCAGATCGACGCCATGGGGAAGGCGGCGCCGGTTGGCGCGGCCACGGCCGATCGTCGCGCTCTGCTGGAATCCCGCCGCGACTATGTGGCCGCTCAGAACGAGGTCAAGCGGCTCGCGCAGGAAATGCGCAATTCGGCCGCCCCGACCGAAGCCATGGGCACGGCGCTCGGCAAGGCGCAGGCTGCCGCGAGCTTGGCCGCTCGTGCCTACGAGTCCAACCGCACTGCGGCGGCGAGCCTCAAGAACGAACAAGGCTCGCTCAGCACCTTCCTTTCGCGCACCGCGAACGAGCAGCAGCGGGCAGCCAACGCCTTCGTCTCGGCGCAGGCCTCGATCGCACGCGGCAATGCGCAGATCGCCTCGTCGGCCTCGGCCGCAACTGCCGCCAGTGCTGCGCTACCCCCGATCGCCGCTCGGGCGAAGGAGGTTGACGCCGGCCTGAAGGGGGCGACTGGTGGCGCGCAGACTTTCCGTGACGCCCTCACGTCCTTCTATGGGGAAGGACGGCAGTCGCTCTCCCTGTTCCAGCGCATCCGTGGCGAGCTGTTGAGCCTGGCGGCGGCGTATGTCGGCCTGTACGGCGCAGCCAACCAGATCGGCGGCGTCATTTCGGCATTCCAGAGGCTCGAAGCGGCGCAGAGCCGTTTGGGTGTCGCCTTCACTGGAACCGGCGCCGTTGGTCGCGAGCTGCAGTTCATCAGCGCCCAAGCGACGCGCCTTGGCATCGACTTCGGCACGCTCTCCGACCAGTATTCGAAGTTCGCGGTGGCCACGACGACGGCGAACTTCAGCGCCGAGGCGACCCGCAAGATCTTCCTGTCACTGGCCGAAGCCGGCCGCGTGAACAAGCTCTCGACCGATCAGATCAACGGCGCGTTCCTCGCGCTGACGCAGATGATCTCGAAGGGCAAGGTGCAGGCCGAAGAGTTGCGCGGTCAGCTCGGCGAACGGCTGCCTGGCGCGTTCAACCTCTTCGCCGAAGCGCTCGGCGTCAGCACGGCCGAACTGAACAAGATGCTTGAGACGGGCGATGTCATCGCCAATCAGAGCACCTTGCTCCGGTTCGCCGACACCCTCGACAAGAAGTTCGGCAGCCAGCTTCAGACCGCGCTCAAGGGCACGACGGCCGAGATTGGTCGCTTCACGAACAACATCATGCAGGCGCAGCTTCGTGTTGCGGAGGGCGGCTTCATTGACGCCTTCACCGAGGGCCTGCGCCGCCTCAACGACTTCTTCCAGAGCCGAGACGGTCGAGACTTCTTCCTGTCGATCGGCGCCGCCCTGACGCGCGTGACCAATGGCGTGATCGCGATCGTCCCGTACTTCGGCATGATGGCGCAGGCGATGGGTGGCATCGTCGGCCTGAAGGTCGCGAGCTATTTCACAGGGGTCGTCGGTGCCCTGGCGAGCACGAGCGGCGCGTTCGGCGCGGTCACGGCCAGCACGTTCGCCCTCTCGACCAATGTGGATCTGCTGCGCGCCAAATACGCCGGGCTCATGGGCTCACTGGCCGCAGCCCGTGGTGCGTTCTCGGCGCTGTCCGTGTCGGCCTTCGGCGCCGCTGCCGGGCTCACCGCGAACGGCGTGGCCGTCACCGCCTTGCGTGTCAGCCTCTCAACCCTTGGCACCGTGGCGGGCGTGGTCGCGGGAGCCTTCCGTGTGCTCTGGACCGCTGTCGGCGGCATTCCCGGCATTATCATCACCGGCCTGACGTTCGCCCTTGGCTCCTGGCTCACCTCGGTTGGCGACGCGAACACTGCGGTCGACGAGCATAAGCGGATCATGGGCGAGGTGAACGCCGCCTATGAGAAGGTCCGCGACACCACGAAGGACTGGGGGAGGGAGGTCAAGAACGTCACCCTCGACCAGGCCAACGCGAACGTCCGCAAGATGCGGGAGGAGTTCGAGAAGGCGCAGGCTGCGGCGAAGAACTTCACCAGCTACGACTTCCGCCTGTACTTCGGCAGCGCACGTCAGGCCGCCTCGGCGATCAACGATCTGCGCACGTCGTTTGTGCAGGGCAAGATCAGCGCCACGACTTTCCGCGAGGAAGTCGAGAAAATCTATGCCGTCACCAAGGACGACAATGTGCGTCAGTACGGTGAAGGCATGCTCGCTATCGCCCGTGCGGCGGAAGATGCCGAAAAGCGCTTGGGCGCGGCGTCCGTGGTGGCGCAGGGTCTCGGAAGCAGTCTTCAGGGCGTTGAGAAGGACGCGAAGGCCGCTGGCGGCTCGATCGAGAACCTGAACAAGTCCGCGCAGGACGGTTCCGACACGATGAAGCGCCAGCTGGTCGAAGGGGCCAAGGCGTTCACGGCCGCCATCAACGAGATCAACAAGGCGATCCCGAGCGTCGGCGAAGAGCTTGAGCGGCTGAACAAAATCGACGCGCTCGCCCGGAAGCGCGACGAGGCGATCCGACTCGCTCAGAGCATGGGCCAGGTTCAGGCCGCGATCGAGGCATTCAACAACGCGGCGCAGGCCGTGAATATCAAATCGTTTGGAGGCACGGGCCAAGAGGCCTCCATCAACATGATCAAGCAGTTCGAGGGCTTCCGCCCAACTCCCTATTGGGACACGAACGCCTATCGCGTTGGCTATGGCTCCGACACCGTCACCCTGTCCGATGGCACGATTCAGAAGGTCACGCAGGGGATCGCAATCACGCAGGAAGATGCGTTGCGCGATCTCATTCGCCGCATCGGCGAATTCCAAGACATCGTCAAAGCGCAGATTGGTGCCGAACGATTCAACAGCTTGGACTCAAATCAACAGGCTGTTCTCACGTCGATCGCCTACAACTACGGTCGCCTGCCGCAAGATATAGCCGCCGCGATCAAGACCGGAACCGTGCCCGAGATCGCGGCCGCCATTCGTGCGCGTGGTGGCGACAACGCTGGCGTCAATAAGGGTCGGCGTGAAACCGAGGCTGCCGCCTTCGAACGCGGCACTGTCAATGCTGGCGCGGACTTCAAGCGCCAGGAAGCCGCAGCGAAGTACAATCAGGATCTGAAAGAGCGCCTGGCGCTGCAGGCGGTCGAGAACGCCAATGAAGGGCGGCTCACCAAGGAAGCTGCCGTACAGAAGGCGCTCAAGGAAGAGCAGAACCGCGCCGAGGCGGCCGGTGTCGCGCTCACCACAGCTCAGATCGCGGAAGTCCAGAAGCAGGCTGCCGCTGCCTGGGATGTCGCGAACGCCAAGCGGAGCGAGAAGGGCGCGACGGAAGAGGCGAACACGGCTCTTCAACAGGCCAATGCTATAGCTCAGCAGCGTCGCACCCTACAGGAGCAGTTCAACATCGCGCAGAAGAGCGGGGACTCGACCGCTGCCGCGACGCTTCAGGCTCAGCTTACGGAGACCAACGCAAAGCTGCAGGAGGCGATCGATAAGGCTCGCGCCATGTGGCAGGCGATTGGTGGCCCGGAGGCTGATGTCGCACTCACGAAGCTCGACACGCTGAAGGTAAAGGCCGACGCCTCGACGAACAGCATCACATTCCTCGGGCTGAGCACGAAGCAGGTTGAAGGTCTGGCCGGTAGGTTTGCGGACGGCTTGGTCGGCGCCTTCGACAGCTTTGCGCAAGCTATCGCTCGCGGCGAGAACGCCATGCAGGCTTTGGGAACTGCATTCCTGCAGTTCGCCGCCGAGTTCTTGCGCGAGATCGCGAAGATGATTCTGAAGCAGATGGTGTTGAACGCCATCTCTTCCTTCTTGAAGCCGCTCGGCATCGGCGTGCCAACGGCACACAGCGGCGGTGTTGTCGGCGCTGTCGGGGCAGGCTTGGGCAACATGCGGCGCACAGTTGCGCCCGCCCTGTTCGCCAGTGCGCTCGCCTATCACTCGGGCGGCGTGGCCGGTCTTCGCCCCGATGAGGTGCCGACCGTTCTGAAGAAGGGCGAAGAGGTCATCACCGAGGCTGATCCGCGCCACCGCAACAACGAAGGTGCGGCCCCCGGTGTGGCGCCCAGCAACCCGATGTCCATCCGCAATATCGTAGTTCTCGATCCCTCGACAGTCAGCGATTACCTCGGCGGCTCGCAGGGAGAGCAGGTCATACTTTCCATGCTCAAGAGGAACGCGCCGACGATTAAATCGATACTCAAGTAGAAAAGCCTCTGAAAACAGGAAAGGTATTGAGCCATGGCTATCAAAATGAGTGACGCAGTTCGCAATGCGATGATTGGGGCTTACGAATCCTCGATCGGCGTCTCGGCGAAACTGCGAATTTTTACGGGGGCACCGCCAGCGGCGCTCGCGACGGCAGCGACAGGAACGATGCTGGTCGAGATCGCCTTGCCTGGCGACTGGATGTCCAATCCTGTTGCGGGCGTGATCTCAAAAGAGGGCACCTGGTCCGCAGACGCGATTGCTGATGGGATCGCCGGTTACTATCGCATCTATGACAGTGCGGGCTCGGTCGCGCACGAGCAGGGGACAGTCGCCACGTCTGGCGGCGACATAACCATCAACAATACCAACGTCGCTACCGGTCAGACCATAACCGTTTCGGCTTTCACCAAAACGGCCGGTAACGCGTAATCAATCGAGCGATGGAATTCGGCTGTGGATGATCATACTGCAATTGTTGAATTGGGCGGCGTCACCACAGCCGAGTTTCCGCCTTTGGAGCGGGACCTAGATTATATTGTCAATTATTTTCTTCCGTATCCAACCGGCCCGCTTCAAGAGGCCGTTCTTGATGATGTCGGGCAACAGAGCGTAACCACGGTTGCGATCGATGTTCAACATGCCGGGACGTTCATGCCGATCCAATCGGCAACGGCGGCCGTGGCGCTTGTGGCATCCCAAACAGGCGTTTGGACGGTAGTCCATGCCGGCGAGCTGATAGCCGAACATCAACTCACGAGCATATCCACGTTCGAAGTGGAAAGTGCTGCGACAGTCAGGGCAGAACATCGATTGACCGGCGCGGCTGACTGGGAAGTCGCCAGTTCCGGTGACGTGAATGTCGAAATTGCCCTGACTGCGACTGCTCATTGGGCCATCTCGGGCGAGGCTGCTGCGACTGCCGTGACAAACGTGTCGCAGGCGGCGAGCATCCTTGTGAGCCACAGTGCCCATGTTGAAGTGGCCATCGACGTTTCACACGGCCAAGTGCTCTCGGTCGCGCACCGAAGCGTGATCCGGGCCAAGGATCGCGTCAACGAAGCGCTGCCGGTGTGGTCGTTCGAGCCCAACTGGGAGGGTGGCAATCTCGAAACATTGGAGTGGATGACCGACATCCTGCGCTCACCAACGGGCGCCGAACAGCGTCGATCCTTGCGGCCGTTTCCCAGGCGCACATTTGAGTTCTCGATCGCGCTTCAAGGGGCCGATCGAGCGTTCTTCAACAACCTCATATTCGCGCATGGGGCGCACGACTGGTACCTGCCGATGTGGCACGACGCTCATTCGCTGGATGCGGACGTGCCGTTTGAGAACTTCTTTCTCCCTTGCTCAACAGCAGCGGGCAATTTCGAGGTCGGCGAACTGCTGCTTGTCACCCAAGGGGACAGCCGGAAGTATGACCTGGTAGAGGTGCTTTCGCTTTCCAGCGAGGGGATCAACGTATTCGAGCCGGTCGATAACGCATGGCAAGCCGGCACGCAGATCTATCCGGTGCGCTTGGCTCGGCTTACGGAGCAGCCGACGCCTCGCCGCGAGTCGAACAGTACCATCACTTCGCAGATCAGGTTCCGCCTCGCCGAGGTCAGCAAAGGCGCGGCAACGTTCGACGGGCTCGACATCTACCGCGATGCGTATGTGCTATCGATCCCGCCAGATGATCGTGAAACACTGGACACAGGTTATGAGCGGATTCTGGAAGAGCTGGACAACCTGACCGCTATTCCTATCATTTATGATAGCGCAGCTCTGGCATTTCCTGTCCAGAAGCACTCTTGGACGCTGAATGGGCGGGCGGAACACAAGAGCTTCATTAGTCTCATTTATGCTTTGAGGGGTAAAGCTCAGCCAATCTGGCTCCCGACTTACTTCGAAGATTTCAATCTAGCGGACGATGTTGCCGTTGGTGACACGTTCTTGCGGGTCAAAAACGTGGGTTATACGGCCACGGGCGGCCCGCGCGAGTCTCGACGCGATATTGCGATCGAGCTGTTGGATGGCACTCGAATCTATCGCCGGATAATTGCCTCCTCGGTGGTTGGCGATGAAGAAGTGCTGGCGGTGGATTCTCCGCTACCTGCCTTTGCCATCTCGATGGTCGCTCGCATCAGTCTCATGGCTTTGAGCCGGCTCAACCAAGACCAGATCGAGATCAACCACCTAACGGATGTCGAGGGCGTGAGCCGTGTGGTGGCAACATTCCGCAATGCGCCAGATCTGCGCCAACCGAACCCTGGCATTTAGGACACGGTTATGAGCTTCGATACAATTGAGCGTTCCAACTATGACGGACAGCCGATCCGACTGTATGAGTTTTCCATTGGGACGGTGTTTCATCGTTATGCGTCTGGCGAGGAGAAGGTAACGCTGCCAGGCGCGCCGACGCCTCACGTCTATGATCCTTTGCCAATCTCGGATGGGGGCATGGTGCAGTCTGGCGATGGGCAGAGCAATGAAACGACAATCACCCTCCCGTCATCGGCGCCGATTGCGCAGCTCTTCAACACCGTTCCACCCTCGGAAGAGCTGTGGGTTGCCATCCGCGAACTTCACTATGGGGATACCGAAGCGCCCGTCGTTTGGATCGGAACCGTCGCCAGTTCCAAGCAAACCGGCCTCGCAATCACCGAGTTCACCTGTCAGTTGCTGACGGCGTCGTTCGAGAGGAACGGCCTGCGCCTTGGTTGGGGGCGCCAATGCCCCCACGCTCTCTACGATCGAAACTGTCGAGTGAATAAGGCAGCGTACGCAGCGGCGATTTTCGTTGAGAGCTTCAACGGAAACACGGTCGTCTCAGATGCCTTGAACGCCTTCCCAGGCGGGTACTTTAACAACGGCTTCTACGAGTTCTCAATGATCCCTGGCGTGTTGGAGCGTCGGGCGATCGAAGTCCATTACGGAGGGAGTTTTCTGGTGCTCGGTACGACCGAGGGCCTGTCTGTCGGAGGCGCGATTCTGGTTTATCCCGGTTGCGCTCGAAACACCTCTGAGTGTATCTCTAAATTCAACAATTTGGCGAATTACGGTGGTTTCCCTCATTTGCCGGGGAAGTCACCTTTCTCCGGTGATCCGGTCTTCTGAGGCCCCATGAATTTCCTCTTCGCAATCGCACTCCTGGTCGCGTCCTACGTTATTCAGGTCGTGATCACCCCCAAGCCCGAAGTTCCGAAGGCGGCGGCTCTTGACGAGTTCGACTTCCCGCAGATCGAGGAGGGCACGCCGCAGGCGGTCGTGTTCGGGGATTGCTGGACGCCTGATTGGATCGTCCTCTGGTACGGCGATCTCCGCACGTCACCAGTGCGCGCGAGCAGCAAATGACCATCGTGACGATGAGGCACATTCGGTCGGCGAAGCTCTGCGCTTCCGGCGCCCGAGACTGGTTCAAGCAATACGGCTTCTCGTGGTCCGACTTCTTGGAGAATGGAAAGCCGGTCGAGGAATTGGAGGCGACCGGAGATGCGTTGGCCCTCAAAGTGACGGCCATCGCGCGTAAGGAGGAAGAAGATGGGCGCCGGAGGCGGTAAGTCTGCTACCGTAATTGGGTACCGTTATTATCTCGGTATGCACATGGGCGTTTGCCGTGGGCCGATCGACGAGATTGTCGAGATAAAGGTCGGCGACAAATTCGCTTTCCCCTGGTCGGAAGGGGAATGGTATTTCGATTTTACCACGGGTTGGAACATCTCTGGCCCCGATAACCCCTATTCCCCGCCTATTACCGATTCTGGTGTCTACGCCATCAAGGCTGGAAATCTCTTTGGTGGCGACAAAAAGGAAGGGGGGATTACGGGCACGTTCACGGTCATGATGGGCCATGAAGGGCAGATCGTCCCCGCGTGGATCAAAGCCAAGCTCGGCGGCAACGTGCCGGATTTTAGGGGGGTCGTGACCTGCTATTTTGACGGCCTCCTCACCACGCTCAATCCATATCCCAAGAAGTGGAAGATCCGTCATCGTCGAACCATGAGCGGATGGGACGGCCCAGTCTGGCAGCCGAGTCTTTCTACGATCTGGCTCAGCGGCGGCAAGATCAAGGCCATGAATCCCGCGCACATTCTCTATGAGTGCACGACCAATCGTGATTGGGGGCGAGGGTATTCCCGTTCCCGCATCCATGAACCCTCTTGGGCAGCAGCAGCGCAAACCCTTTTCGACGAAGGTTTCGGGCTGTGCTTACGTTGGAACCGTCGCGAGACCTTGAATTCCTTCATTCAGAACGTGTTGAATCACATCGGGGGAGGAATCTACGTCGATCGCGAAACCGGCCTGATCGCGCTTCGTTTGATCCGTGGAGACTACGATCCCGACACCCTTCCACTGTTCGACTACAATTCCGGATTGGTGGCGATTGAAAGAGGGGAAATCGCGTCTCGCGATAACTCGCCGAATGAAATCGTTGTCCGATACAAGGACCCCATCACCGACACCGAGCGCGAGACGCGGGCGCAGAACTTGGCCTCGCTGCAGAGTCTCAATGGCGCGAGCAACAACAACACGATCGACTACACGGGAATTCCCACCTTCGATCTGGCAGCTCGCGTAGCACAGCGAGATTTGCGCGCCACGACTACCGCGCTTCGGCGTTACAAGGTCACGCTCGATCGGCGGGCATGGCGAATCTACCCTGGTGCGGTCTTCCGGATCTCGGCGCCTGATAGAGGCATCGCCAACCTCGTACTGCGCGCGGGCAAAGTCTCGCAGAGCAATGTTGGCGACGGTAAAATCGTCGTCGAGGCAGTGATCGACGTTTTCGGACTGGCAGCCTCTTCATTCACTGAGCCTGAACCTCCTCAATGGGAAGCTCCCACAACCCTCCCGATCGTTGCCACCCAACGAAAGGTGAGGGAGGCGAACTATCGCGATTTCTACTTGCGGCTGTCCGCAGCCGATCTGGCGCTGGTCGACACGCTAAGCGGCGGTATTGCCACAATGGCCGTAAAACCGTCTGCAATGGCTCAGAGCTACGCTATCGCCAGAAAGACCGCCTCGGAAGATTACGTGGACGGGGGGAATGACGGATTCTCGGCGGCGGTGGTTCTGGCAAGCTCAATTGGCCCCTACACCACGACGTTTGCTTTCGCCGCCAGTTTCGAACTCGGCTTGGCTCAGGTTGGAAGTCTCATCCAGATTGGGGAGGAGCTTCTTGTGCTTCGCGACATCGACGTGGACGAAGATGGTGCTAGCGGCGTGCTGACCGTCGAACGCGGCTGCGTTGATACGGTGCCCACTACCCACGCTGCGGGGGCCTACGCGTTCTTCCTGAACGATCCCATTGGTACCGATCGACGCGAATATTCCAGTGGTGAGGTAGTTGACGTGAAGCTGCTGACAGTCACCTCTGCCAGCACTCTGGTTCCAGATCTCGCCCCCTTGAATTCAGTGGCGATCGTGGCGCGCCAAGGGCGCCCTTATCCTCCCGCTTTCGTGAGAGTAAACGGAACGCTCTGCCACGACGTGACGTTGGTTTCGGGTGCGCTGACAATATCTTGGCGTCACCGGGACCGGAAGATCCAAGCGGATCAGATAATCCCCCACGATGCCGCTGATATCGGGCCGGAGGCAGGAACGACGTATCGCATTCGCATCTACAGTTCTGGTGGATCGCTGCTGACGACGATTTCAGGAATCCTCGGAACATTCTATGTTCTTCCAGAGGAATACGCGGGAAATCTTCGGTTCGAATTGGAATCCGTTCGAGACGGCTTGGCGTCGTTCCAGAACTATAATTTCAGCCTGACCCGCGTATAGCCCGTTCGGCACCGTGCGCGCTGAGCCAGGTTAATGGTAGTCAGAAATTCAACTGTTTGTTATATAGACGCTAATCAGTTGAATATGGAGCTTTCGCGTGACGACAGATTTCCGCGATTTCAAGGGCCGAGCCAAGCGGATTGATGATCTGGATCTCCCGCGCCTCGGTCACATGATCGGCGTCGGCGAGGACGAGCTTCATGCGATCATCGACACCGAGTCGCGCGGCACCGGCTTTGACCGCCAGGGGCGGCCGAAGATTCTCTTCGAGCCCCATGTCTTCTATCGCAACCTCTCGGGGACCAAGCGCGCTCGGGCGGTCAAGGCAGGACTCGCCTACCAGAAGTGGGGGACGAAGCCGTACGGCAAGGAGTCGGCGCAGTACGGCAAGCTCCTCCAAGCCATCGCGATCGACGAGACCGCCGCTCTCAAGGCGTGCTCATGGGGGCTGCTGCAGGTTCTCGCCGAGAACCACAAAGAGGCCGGCTACGCCACGCCGCAAGCCATGGTGCTCGACTTCCTGGACGATGAGGAAAAGCATCTCGAAGCTGCCGTGCGCTTCATGGAGAAGAGTGGTATCGGCGCCGAGCTGCGCAAACTGGCGAAGCTGAATCGTGCGATCACGGCCGAAGAGGCGGTTCCAGTCGTCGAAAAGTACAACGGCCCCGGCTTCCGCAAGAACGATTACCACACGAAATTCGCCAAGAACTACAACCGCTGGCGGAAGATCAAGGACACTCCGTTCACGCCGTCGCCGAACGACGAGGTGATCTGGAAGGCCGCGCCTTTCAAAGTCACAAAGGCGGTGATCGAGAACGTCCAGACGTTGCTGCGCGACAAGGGCTTTCCCGAAGTCGGCGATATCGACGGTAAGTTGGACGGGCGCACGCGCACCACCATCGAGACCTTCCAGAGCTATGTCGGCCTCCCGAAGACGGGGCGCATTGACGACAAACTCCTGGCCGAACTGGTCAAGTATCCCGGTCGCCCACAGGCGCCGTCTCGGGCCAATGCGACCGTTCAGGACATCAAGGATCAGCCCACGGTTAGCGCCGCAACGACGCTGCAGAAGACGGGCGCGGCTGTGACTGGCATCAGCGGCGTGGGTGCGCTCATCAACACGTTCGATTTCGAAGGCTGGACGACCGGCTTGGAGAAGGTGCGCTCCTTCTCCGAAACGCTGTCACAGGTCTCCCCCTGGTTGCTTGGCATCGGCCTTGGAGGCGCGGCGATTTATTTCGGCACCAAGATCGTGCGCGCTCAGGTGCAAGCGTTCCGTGAAGGGCGCAGCCTCTGATGGAGCAGCCTTCGGTCGATCACATTGTTCTTGGTCGAGGAATGGTCTTCTTCGACCGATTCTCGCCCGGCACGACGGTTGGCGAAGGCGAGCGGTACATCGGCAATACGACCCAGTTCTCGATCCGTCGCGAGACCGAGACGATCAAGCGCCTTCGATCCGTCAGAGGGCGAATTGTCGAGAAGGATCGCTTGACCACGCGTGATCTTCTGAGCGGCGGCTTCGTCACCGATGCCATGACCGTCCAGAATGCGAGTGAATGGTTCGGCAGCGGTGAAGTCGATCTCGGCTTTCCGGCAGGCGACCGCCTTCAGGAAACGATCCGCGTGACGAAGGGGCGCTACTATCAGCTCGGCCGCTCCTTCGACCCGATGGGTGTCATCAACGTCGACTTCTTGACCTTCAAATTGAACGGAGTCGCGATCAGCGCCGCTGACAACGTACTGATCGAGAAGGCTCCTGGCAGGATCTTCGTGCTCGACGACGCGTCAATCGTGGATGGCGATGAGCTTGAGGTGACGTTCGAATGGCGATCGGCTCCGAATAGCACGTCCTTTTCCAGTGAGGGCCGCCAAGTCGAGGGAGCACTTCGCTTCCTGGCGCTGAACCCGGTCGGAAAGCGGAAAGACTACTATTTCCCATTCGTTACCTTGTCGCCAACCGGTGAAGCTGCGTTGAAGTCGGACGAATGGCAGCAGCTAGCCTTTCAGTTCGAGACCTACTCTCCAAATCACAGCGTGAAAGCAATGTATGTGCGTGAGTACGCACCTGGTCTGTACACGCAGGATGAACAGGCAATTCTCGATGGCGGCCTGACGTTCGAAGCTTTCCCGTATTGGGACGATGAACTCGACAGGATCATCAACATCCAAATCCCCTCCGATTTGGGGATTTGAAGGCCGTTCTGCGCGCTGATATTCAACTAAAAGGTGAAAATTATGGCTGAACTTCCTCTGGATCAGGCTATCCCGCGCTTCAAGTCAAACGAAGACAGGATGGATCGCTTCGTCAACGGCGGTCCGGCTGCGACCTGGGTTACGTCGGGAGGAACCGAGGTCCCGAGCCTGCGGAAGTTCATCGCCGACTGGGATGCGCAGCTTGCGGCGGCCGTTGGAGATATGCCGCAAGCGACGATCCGAGGTCGCGCATTAGGCGCTGGAACTGGACCTTCCGCAGCTCTTAACGCCGGTCAAGTCAGTGCGATCCTCGGTCTGAAACAGGGGGCGACCAGAGATGTCGGGACTGCTGCCGGGACGCTTGCTGCCGGCAATGACAGTCGCATACTGCTCGCCGCCAACTCGGTCCAAAAAGATGCGCCTGTTATGTCGGCGCCGCCCGTAATCACGAGCGCGTCGGTCGATCAGGATGGCTGCATTCATCTCTCACGAGTGAATACTTTCACAAACGTGATTGGTAACGATCAACCCGCCGTTCAGGTGGCGCTTGACAATTTGGGCGCACGGGGTGGTGGCAGCCTTATCCTCCCATCGGGAGGGACTGTCAGGCTCGACGGCTACGTCTACTACACCTCCGACAATCCGATATCTATCCGCAGTCTTGGGGGTCGACGGGGGGCTACCATCGATCAGCGCGTAATCACAGCCCTGTCATTCGTAGGATCGGGTCCGAACAGCCACTTGGCAGTTCATCTTGAAGGCATTCGTTTTATCGGGAACATCTGCGACGGAACAGCGGTGGGTCTGTACAACGTCGAAAACATCGAAATGCATAAGAGCCGTGGAGTTGTAGGGTCAGGCTGGTGGTCCGCTTTCCTATATGGAACCGGGGTTAGAACCTCTCATTTT